>Ga0302241_1000926_pt1 | contig 23543 bp, 19 predicted proteins | sample AAG_UR_Arg_MG_FD_193532 | JGI IMG/M metagenome (GOLD analysis project Ga0302241, IMG submission 193532) | Enriched activated sludge microbial communities from anaerobic digester in WTTP, New Holstein, Wisconsin, United States - AAG_UR_Arg | ecosystem: Engineered > Bioreactor > Anaerobic >... | reverse complement strand
AGTTCGAATTTTTTCAAATATCTTCGTGGAAGGAAAAATGCACTTACCACACTTATGGCCGAAAACTTTCACATCGTGAATGCTAACTGAAGTTATTATGCCGAAAACCAAAATCGGACGGGTATAAGCTCGCCCCGCGCGGGCGCGTGGATTGAAACGCCTGCTTTCAATTTTGAACACCACCAATGATCAAGGCTATGTTCCGATTCAGGTTAAGAAAAACAGTCGCGGTGTCTGGAAGGTATTCAACTCGAGCGGCTTCTATTCAGGGTGCAAAGCGCCTAAAACAGACGATGGGGATGAACTGTAACAAAATCAAAAGGGCCCCCGTCGAGGGGCCCTTTTACGAATTCAAGGCATTGGCAACACTCCTTCTATCACATCTTTTGAATTTATCTATAAAAATAAAAGCATTTTGTGAAAAAAAGGCCTGAATGCGGCCGTTTTTTGCCATTTCCGTCACTTTTAACTAAAAAATGGTTGATTATTAATCCATTTGTCTGATTCCATTCAATATATCCAATGCATTGATGGAATCTGATGATTGATAATGAGGATGGTGACTTTTCGCATCCCGACGCGGCTTTTATCGATCACCGGATATATGCCGCAGGGGGAACACCCCTTTCCGTCAGTGCTCCACGTCTCTCGCCGGTTTTATATTAAAACCGGTAAAGATCTAAAGGAGGAGTCATCATGGTCGGAATTACATCCTACGGGGGTTATATCCCCCGGTACCGTATCAGCAGGATGCTCATTGTCCAGAACATGGCCTGGTATTTCCCCGTGATAATGGCCGTTGCGGGGGGGGAAAGGTCGGTTGCCAACTGGGATGAGGATTCTGTAAGCATGGCTGTGGCCGCGGCCTACGATTGCATGACGGGCAGGGACAGAAAGGAGCTCGAGGGACTTTACTTCGCTAGCGCCACAATGCCCTTCGCCGACAGGGTCAACGCCGGAATAGTGGCGGCGGCTCTCAACATGCGCGAGGAAGGAGTGGTGAACGCGGATTTCTCGGCGTGCATGAAGGCCGGCACTACGGCGGCCATATCGGCCCTCGACGCGATCAAGTCGGGCGCCAGAAACAACACCCTCGTCGTGGCCTCGGACCAGAGAAGGACTAAGATGGCCACCATGCTGGAGATGTTTTACGGTGACGGCGCCGCGGCGCTGCTTTTCGGCAACAAAGACGTCATCGCCGAATTCAAGGGCAGCCATTCGGTAAACTGCGATTTTATCGATCACTACAAGGGCTATGGCAAAGAGTTCGACTACAGCTGGGAAGAGCGATGGGTAAGGGACATCGGTTATGGCAAGATCATCCCCGAGGCGATTAACGGATTCCTCGCGAAAAGCAGCATGAAGATTGGGGATTTCAACAAGGTCATCTATCCCTGCTATTTCAGCGGAACCCACGCGTCGATCGCGAAGAGCCTGGGGATCGATAAGCAGAATGTCCAGGACAATATGCACAACAATTGCGGCGATACCGGGACGGCGCATCCCCTCGTGCTTCTGGTGGCGGCCCTGGAGGAGGCCAAGCCAGGGGACAAACTGCTGGTTGCCGGTTTCGGGCAGGGCTGTGACGTAATGGCTTTTGAGGTGACGGAAAACATCAAAAAGCTCAAGCCGAGGATGGGAATAAAGGGATCGCTGGCCAGGAAAACCGAACTTGCCAATTTCCAGAAGTACGCCAAATTCCGCGATCTTATCGTCGCCGACCTGGGAATCAGGGGCGAGGCGAACCCCAATACGGCGCTGACCGTACTGTGGAGAAAGAGAAAGATGATCCTGGGGCTCGTTGGGGCGAAATGCAAAAAGTGCGGTACGCCGCAATATCCGTCGTATCCGATGTGCGTCAATCCGGAATGCTGGGCGGTCCAGAATTTCGAGGATTACGAATTTTCCGACAAGGCGGGGAAGGTCCTCATGTTTACGGGCGACATGCTCTCCGCTACGGTGGACCCGCCGGCCGTTTACGGTCTGGTTCATTTCGAGGGGGGGGGGAGGACCCTGTTTGATTTTACGGATTGTGATTTGGGCCAGGTGAAGGTGGGCATGAAGGCCAAAATGTCCTTCAGGCTGAAGCACAGTGACGAAGCTCGCGGTTTCACCGGCTACTTCTGGAAGGCTGTTCCCCAGGTGGAAGGAGGTGCATGATGGCAACAGGAATAAGGGATAAGGTCGCGATTATTGGAATGGGCTGCTCCAAATTTGGAGAGCGCTGGGATGATGGTTCCGAAGAGCTTATGGTCGAGGCGTATCAGGAATGCATACAGGACGCCGGAATCGACAAAAAGGAGATCCAGGCGGCCTGGCTTGGCTCTTGTTTTGACGAGGTCAATATAGGAAAGAGCGCGGTGCCGGCGTCGGTGGCGTTACGCCTGCCCAACATAGCGGTAACGAGGGTGGAAAACTACTGCGCGAGCGGCACCGAGGCCTTCAGGGGGGCGGTGTATGGCGTTGCGTCCGGCGCTTATGACATCGCCCTGGCCATTGGAGTGGAGAAGCTTAAAGACATTGGATACGGCGGGCTCCCCGAGTTCAGCTCGGCCATGGGGACGCTGAACATGCTCTGGATGCCGAATTTTACGGCCCCCGGCGGCTTCGCCATGCTGGCCACAAGCTACGCCGCGAAATACGGCCTGGATATCAATGAAGTCAAAAAGGCCATGGCGCACGTTTCGGTAAAGAGTCACGCCAATGGGGCCCTTAACCCCAAGGCGCACCTGAGAAGGCCCGTAACGGAGGAACAGGTGCTCAACTCGCCACACGTGGCCTATCCACTGGGGCTCTTCGACTGCTGCGGCGTAAGCGACGGCTCCGCCTGCGCCATCGTCACCACTCCGGATATCGCCAAGGGCCTGGGCAAGAAGGATTTCGTCACGGTGAAGGCGCTTCAGCTATCGCTAAGCAACGGAACGGAGTTCGCATACGACTGGGACGGCGCTCACTTCATCACCACCACAAAGGCGAGCAAGGCGGCGTATCAGGAGGCGGGGATCAAGGACCCGAGAAAAGAGATCAGCATGATGGAGGTGCATGACTGTTTCTCCATCACCGAACTCGTGACTATGGAGGATCTTCACATATCCGAAAGAGGGAAGGCCCCCAAGGACATCATGGACGGCTTTTTCGATCTCAATGGCAATGGCATTCCCTGCCAGGTGGACGGCGGACTGAAGTGTTTCGGGCATCCCATCGGGGCGTCGGGGCTCAGGATGCTCTATGAGATGTACCTGCAGCTGCACGGCAGGGCCGACAAGAGGCAGCTTAAGGATCCGAAATTCGGGCTTACCCACAACCTGGGGGGATTCCCCTTCCTTAACGTGTGCAGCGTCGCGATCATCGGAAAGTATGGCGCGTAAACGGGGAAGAGAAAATATCGAGGAGGCGGTGTATGGCTGATTTAACGAAGGTCGGCACTGAGTACCCTCCCATAGTCTGGGAGGTGGAGAGGGGTAAGATACACGAGCTCGCCCTGGCCATCGGAGACCCCGATCCTGTTTATCACGACAGGGAGGCCGCGGTAAAGGCCGGTTACAAAGACACCCCGGTCCCCCCGACTTTCCTTACGGTCCCCATGATGTGGAGCGATCGGATGCCCGTGATGATCAACGATCTCAAGATCAACTTCTTCATGGTTCTCCACGGCGAGGAGGAGTACGAGTATTACAAGGAGATCTACCCGGGGGACGTAATAACCGGAAAGCCCAAGGTGGTCAAGATGGAGGAGAAGACGAGCAAATCCGGGTCAAAAATGGACATGGTCACGGTCGAGGTGGTCTACGTAAACCAGAACAACGAAAAGGTCGCACGGTCGCGATCGCTTCTCGTTGAAAGAAAATAGGAGGAGGGCCATGGCGAAAGAAATACGCTTCGATGACGTAAAAGTGGGCGACGCCATGCCCGAGCTGGTTAAGGGCCCTTTGCAGAGGCTGCAGCTTGTCAAGTACGCAGGCGCCTCGGGCGATTTCAATCCTCTCCATACGGATGACGAGTTTGCGAAACAGGTGGGGATGAAGGACGGTGTGATAGCGCATGGGATGCTGGTCATGGGTTTCGTCGGACAGGCGGTCACGGCGTGGATTCCCAAAAAGCAACTGCGAAAACTGGGGGTGCGCTTTGCCGGAATGACCAAATTGGGGAGCACCATCACTGTGTCCGGGCAGGTTACCGGGAAACGCGAGGAGGGTGGCGAAAAGATCATCACCTGTTCGGTAAAGGCGGCGGATGAGACCGGTGATGTAAAGGTAAGCGGCAGCTTCGAGGCGGCGCTGCCGTGATGATCAAGAATAAATGGGGGTAAGAACATGTCGAAGATAGATTTTACCGGAAGAGTCGCAATCATCACCGGTGCGGGCGCCGGTCTCGGTCGGTGTTATGCGCTGGAGATGGCGAAGCGCGGGGCCAAGATCGTCGTGAACGACCTGGGCGGATCGCGCGATGGCGTGGGATCCGACGGCGCCGCGGCGAATAAGGTGGTCGAGGAGATCAAGGCCCTGGGCGGTGAGGCGGTGCCGAACTACGATAGCGTGGCCACGCTGGCTGGCGGCGAAAACATCGTGAACACTGCGATCAAGGCGTTCGGCAAGGTCGACATCCTGATAAACAACGCCGGTATTCTCAGGGACAAGACTTTCATCAAGATGGACGAGGAGAACTGGGACGCGGTGATGAACGTCCACCTTAAGGGCGCGTTCTACGTGACCAGGCCCGCCTTCGAGAACATGAGGAAAAATGGATACGGCAGGATAGTGATGACCACGTCGGGGGCCGGGCTTTTCGGCAATTTCGGGCAGACCAACTACGCCTCCGCGAAGATGGGGCTTATCGGACTGACCAATGTGCTTAAGATCGAGGGGGAGAAATACAATATCAAGACCAACGTGATCGTCCCCGTCGCGGCATCACGCCTAACGGAGGATGTTCTTCCTCCGGAATTTTTCGAAAAGATGAAGCCGGATTTCGTCGCTTCGGCCGTGCTTTACATGTGTTCGGAGCAATGCGTGGATTCGGGCATGATCATCAACGCGGCGCTCGGTTATTACAGCCGTTCGGCGGTGGTTACCGGGCCCGGCGCGATACTCTCCGACGGGGTGAAAATACCCACCCCCGAGGAAGTGATGGGCGACTGGAGCAAGATAATCAGTCTGGATTCCCCAAAATATTTCAACATGCTTCCAGAGATGTTCAGCGTACTCGGACCGGTGCTGAAGTAGAAAAGCTACGGGTCCCGGATCCGCGCGAAGGGCCGGGACCCGGTCCAACAGGAAAGAAATCGGGAGTTATATGAAAAGTACACTGGAAAAGGCAAGAAGAAATCCCGAATCGACCAAGGCAAGGATACTGTCGGAGGCGAAGCGTCTCTTCGGAGATTACGGGTATCACGGCGCCACCATGAGGATGATAGCCAAGAAAGCGGGTATCGATATTTCCACGCTCCATTATCACTGGGGCGAAAAAAAGGAACTCTATGAGGCGGTGATAATAGACATCAACAACGATCTGGGAAAGAAATTCGTGGAGGTCGAGAAGATCATCCGCGGACGCCCCCTTGAAGAGCGATTGGCCATAGCAATGGATATCATGATCGACTACCTGTTCGAGCATCCGGAGGTGTCGGACCTGGTGTTGACCCGGTATTTTGGGTCCATAAGGCAGGAGGAGCTTATGGACATCAAGGTGCCGGAATTCGCCGGCGACATCGTCCGCTCCATGGGCCTCAAGCGGGACGGCGAAAATTTGAGGATATCCCTGTCCTACGTGCTGGCCCTCATGAATTCGATGCACAGTTTCGTATCGGGCGAAAAATTCTTCCGAAAGATGCTGAAAAAGGAGAATGAGGATTATATAGCGGTCGTAAAAAAGACGCTGAAACAGATCTACGTATGCGCCTTTAAGCATAATCCGGAATTGTTCGAGAAGAAGGACGAGCCCGTTTGAGGCTGGGTTCATATTAAATCGTAAGTATTATCGCAGGAGGAGTGATATGGCTTATGAAAGGGTATGGCACAAGTCCTATGCCCCGGGGGTCCCCAGGGAAATCGATTTCGAAAAGGTGACAATGCCGGAGGTCCTTTCGAGGACCGTGAAAAAGTATCCGGACCGCGTCGCCTTTATCTACATGGGCAAGAGGATCACCTTCGCACAGCTCGGCAGGATGGTAAATAAATTTACGAACGCCCTGCTCGACCTGGGCGTCAAGGAGGGGGACAAGGTCTCCCTGTTGCTTCCCAACATTCCGCAGGTTATAATCGCGAATTACGCCGTGCACTATATCGGCGCGGTTGCCGTTATGAACAATCCCCTCTATTCGGAGCGGGAACTCGCCTACCAGCTCGGAGATTCCGATACAACGGCATGCGTCACGCTGGACCTGCTGCTTCCAAGAATTCAGAAAATCCAGTCGTCCACTAAAATAAAGACCATCATAACATGCCACATCAGCGATTATCTGCCCTTCCCGAAGAAGCAGCTTTTCCCTTTTGTGAAGAAGGGGATGTTTCGGAAGATAGAGAAACAGGAGGGGGTGCATGAGTTCTTGCACCTGATCGCCAAATACCCGGATTCGCCGGTGGAAAACAGGGCCAAGTGGGACGACCTGGCCACGCTTATATACACGGGCGGAACGACGGGGGTGAGCAAAGGGGCCATGCTCAGCCATGCGAATGTAACATCGGTGGCCCATCTATTCAGCGAATGGTTTCCGGACCTCAAGGGGACCGAGCAGAATATATTGGGCAATTACCCGGTTTTCCACTCGGCCGGATATACGATATGCCAGAACCTCATGGTATGGAACGGCTGGTGCTGCACGCTTGTCCCCAGGCCCGAGGCCGGGGTCATTGTCGAGATGCTGAAGAGCTTCAAACCCACATTTCTGCCCGGCGTGCCTACCATATACTCCGCGCTTCTTCTAAACAAGGAGTTCCGGGAGATGGACCTGTCGTTTATCAAGGGATTTTTCGGCGGAGCGGCGCCGCTTCCGGAGGGCACCCTGAACCAGATGAAGGAGCTCCACGGTGCGATAATCTACGATGCCTATGGCGCCACCGAGAATCTCGCCTTCGCCACAGCTTCGCCATGGGGGGGTAAAATAAAAAAGGGGACCGTGGGAGTCCCGCTTCCCTGCACGGATATCAAGATTGTGGACCTTGAAACCGGCGAAAAGGAGATGCCGGCCGGTGAGCCGGGCGAGATCTGCATCAAGGGGCCCCAGGTGATGTCCGGTTATTATAAAAAGCCGGATGAGACGGCGAAAACCCTAAGGGACGGTTGGTTTTATACCGGGGATATCGGGTTTTTGGACGATGAGGGTTATCTCACCATCTCGGACAGGAAAAAGGACATTATCATTGCCGGGGGATTCAACATCTATCCGCAGGAAATTGACGAGGTCCTTTTCCGCCACCAGAAGATTTCGGAGGCCTGCTGTATCGGTATTCCCGATTCGTATCGGGGCGAGACGGTTAAAGCCTATATAGTGTTGAAGCCGGGCATGACGCTCACCGTGGAGGAGGTAAAGGCCTACTGCAAGGGAGAGCTGGCCCCCTACAAGGTCCCCACCCAGGTGGAATTTGTCGACCAATTGCCCAAGAGTACCATCGGGAAAATACTCAGGCGAGAGGTCAAGGAGATTGAAAGAAAGAAGAGGGAAGGTGCCTGATGGGACGGCTGCCGGAGTTTAAAACGCTCCTTTTCGAGAAGAGGGAGCCCCATATAGGCGTTGTTACCATGAACAGGCCGGACCAGCTCAACGCCATAAATTTGGACATGCTGAATGATTATGAAGTGCTTTTTCAGGCCATGTCCCAGGACGATGAGATCAGGGTTCTGGTCATAACGGGGGCCGGAAGGGGCTTCTCCTCGGGGGCCGATTTAAACGATGCGACCACGCACCGGGAAAGCGACGCATTTGCCGACCCGGTGCATTTTCTGAGCATAGTCCAGGAGCGTTACGGCGCCCTGGTTCTGGGGATGAGGAGGATCCCGCAGCCTATCATAGCGGCGGTAAACGGGCCCGCGGCAGGAGGGGGCTTCGCGATGACGCTCGCCAGCGATATCCGCCTGGCGAGCCCTGAGGCCTTCTTTGTGGCCTCCTTCATCAATATTGGACTTTCCGCGGGCGAGCTGGGCTGCTCGTACCTGCTGCCCAGGCTGGTAGGGCTTTCCAGGGCCTCGGAGATGCTGTACACCGGAAGAAAGGTGAGGGCCGAGGAGGCGAGGGAGATGGGGCTGGTAAGCGCTGTCGTTCCGAAGGAGGAGCTTCTGGAATCGGCCATGTCCCACGCGAGGACAATAGCCGGCAAGAGCGCTGCCGGGCTGAAGTTCACCAAGCGCGTAATCGATGACAACCTGAACGCCTCCTCTCTCGAGAGCGCCATGAATATCGAGAATCGCAATCAGACGATGATGATTTTTTCCGGTGACTTTTTCAAGCTTATCCAGTCCTTCCACAAAGGATAGAGTTGGATCGCCGGCTCCCGTGGACAGAGAACATCGGGGCCGGCGTTTATTTCATTCTCGGATGCATCATTAAAAACGGCTGAAGCTGCGGGGATTAAGGCCGGTTTGATTGCCGGAGGGGCGGTCTGCGAAAAGCCGGTGACGGGCCGGTAAAAACAAATAATAATCAAACCAGGAGGAGAAGTATGTCATTCGAAAGGCTATGGCATAAATCCTATGCCAAGGGGGTTCCGGGAGAGATCGATATTGAAAAGATCACCATGGCTGAAATTCTCACCAGGACTGCGGAGCGGTATCCCGATAGGGTCGCCTTTATCTACATGGGCAAAAGGATAAACTATCGCGAGCTGGAGAGGCTGGTGAACTGCTTCACGCGGGCGCTCGTGGATCTTGGGGTGAAGGAGGGGGATAAGGTCGCCATGCTGCTTCCAAACATCCCCCAGGCGGTCATCGCCGATCACGCGGCCTACCGCGCCGGAGCTGTGACCGCCATGAACAATCCCCTGTACTCGGAGCGGGAACTGGCGTATCAGCTCAATGATTCGGAGGCCACGGTCCTCGTAACGCTGGACCTGCTTCTGCCCAGGGCGCTTAAGCTTAAGGGGGAGACGAAAATCAGGACCATAATAACCTGTCATATCAGCGATTACCTCCCCTTTCCCAAGAAGCAGTTGTTCCCGCTCGTAAAGAAGACCATGTACAGAAAGGTCGAGCCGCAGGAGGGAGTATATGAGTTCATGGATCTCATAGGGCGCTATCCAGGCACGCCGGTGGAAAACAAGGCCAAATGGGAATCTCTGGCGGCCCTTATCTATACCGGGGGCACGACAGGCGTAAGCAAGGGGGCGATGCTCACGCACGCGAACCTGTCCTCCGTAGTGCAGCAGTTTAGCGCATGGTTTCCGGATCTCAAGGGAAATTATGAGAGCATCACCGGGATATATCCCATTTTTCACTCGGCTGGCTATTCGGTGAGCCAGAACCTTATAATATATAACGGCTGGTGCTGCCCGCTGATTCCCAGGCCCGAGGCCGGTGTGATCGTGGAAACGCTGAAGAAGTTCAAGCCGACCTTTCTCGTTGGCGTGCCTACAATCTATACGGCCCTCCTGGGAGTCGATGAATTCCGAAAGATGGATCTCTCCTTCCTAAAGGGCTATTTTGCGGGCGCCGCACCGCTTCCCGAGGACACGCTGAACCAGCTCAAGGAGCTGCACAACGCGGTCATCTATGACGTATACGGGACGACCGAGAATACGGCATTCGCCACTGTAACACCATGGGGCGGGAAGATCAAGATAGGCACTGTGGGATTGCCCATCCCGAATACGGATATCAAGATCGTAGACCTGGATTCCGGCACAAAGGAGCTTCCGGTGGGCGAGACGGGCGAGATATGCATAAAGGGGCCGCAGGTGATGGCGGGGTATTATAACAAGCCCGAGGAGACCAAGAGCGCGCTTAAGGATGGATGGTTCCATACCGGAGACATCGGCAGCTTCGACGAGGAGGGCTATCTCTCCATTACCGACAGGAAAAAGGACGTCATCATCGCCGGCGGATTCAACATCTTCCCCAAGGAGATAGACGAAATTCTCTTCGGGCATCCCAAGGTGCTCGAGGCCTGCTGCATCGGAGTTGCCGACTCTTATCGCGGTGAAACCGTTAAGGCCTATATAGTCCTGAAGCCCGGTGAGAGCATGGATGCAAACGAATTGATAGCGTACTGCAAGGAGCAAATGGCCCCTTACAAGGTGCCTACGCATGTGGAATTCATCGACGAGCTTCCCAAGAGCGCCATCGGCAAGATACTCAGACGAGAGCTAAGGGAGATGGACAGAAAGAAAAGGGAGGGGGCTGTATAGCGCCGGTCATTGAATCGCGAACCCGCTCTTCGGTGCGATTTTGCGGGCGGCCGGATTTGCGAATATATGCATGCCTTTAACCGGGATCTCCACTGTGGACTTCCCGGGTTATCGAGGATCATGTAAGGGAGAGGATGGGCCGATGCAAAAGTATTTGATTGATTATAGAGACCTCCAGTTCACGCTCTTTGAATTTCTGAAGGTGGACGAGCTGTCCGCCTTCGGCAGGTTCGCCGAGTTCGACCGAAGCGATTACGAGGAGACGATAAGGCTTGTTTGCAGAATAGCCGTCGAGCGGGTGTTTCCGGCAAATGTTACCGGGCATGTGGAGGGATGCAGGTATGATCCGGTAACGAAGTCGGTGTCCCTTCCTTCCGGTTATAAAAGCGCCGCGCAGGCGATCATCGATTCCGGGTTCATGTCGATCTCGGACGACAGGGATATCGGTGGGACAGGCATGCCTCTTGCGGTACAATCCTGCGCCTGGGAGGTGCTGTGCGGCGCGGGCGGGGCCCTCATGCTGTTCATGATGCTTGGCCACGGCGCGGCGATGATGATCCATCGGCATGGAACCGAGGAGCAGAAAAAACTCTACGTGCGGAAGATCTTGTCGGGCGAGTGGGGTGCGACCATGTGCCTCACCGAGCCCGAGGCTGGATCGGACGTGGGGGCTCTTAAATCAAGGGCGGAGCCTCAGCCCGACGGGAGCTACAGGATTACGGGCCAGAAAAGCTTTATCACCAATGGCGACCAGGACATCACGAGACAGATAATATATCCGGTGCTTGCCAGGGTGGATGGTGACGCCCCGGGCACCAGGGGGATCTCGCTTTTCATCGTGCCGAAATATCTGGTGGGTGAGGACGGCACGCCGGGTGAGAGAAATGACGTTTTCTGCATCGGTATCGAGGAGAAGATGGGGGCCCACGGCGCGGCTACATGCTCGATGGTTTTCGGGGAAAACGGGGGCTGCACCGGTTATCTCCTGGGGGAGCGCGACAAAGGGCTCAACATAATGTTTCAAATGCTAAACGAGACGAGGCTCGAGGTCGGAATAATGGGCCTTGGAGGCTCCGCGGCGGCGTCCCTCTTTGCGGTGAATTATGCGAAAAACCGCCTCCAGGGGCCGCATGTCACGCGCATGATGGACCCCGCCGCCCCGAAGGTTCCCATCATCGAGCACCCGGACGTAATGAGAATGCTTATGTGGATGCAGGCATGCGTCGGCGCGGAACGGATGCTTTCCTACTATGTGGCGTACCAGATGGACCTCCAGCACTGCCTCGAAGGAGAGGCCGCAAGGGAGGCGAAGGCCCTGGTGGAATTCCTTATACCCTTGATCAAAGCGGGTAATTCCGAAAACACCTGGCTTATTACGGCCGAGGCGATCCAGGTGCATGGCGGATATGGCTATTGCCGTGATTTCAACGTGGAGCAGCTCGCCGTGGACAGCAAGGCGCTAAGCATAGTCGAGGGAACGAACGGCGTGCAGTCGCTGGATCTGGTCATGAGAAAGATACTGCTGAATCCGGACCAGTACAATTACTCCGTTTTAAAATCGAGAATGCGCCGGACCGTGGAGGAGTCCGAAGGGATAGTGGATGCAGAATACAGGGAAAGCCTTCTGCGGGGCATGGAGCTTATGGATAAGGCGATCGGGCTCCTGAAGGGGCTTATGGGGAAGGGCGATTTTAAGGCCCTGCTTTTGGAGGTGGACCCCCTGCGAAAGGCATTCTTCGACCTTGTCCTTTCGTGGATGCATATATGGTGCCTTATGCTGGTAAAACCGAAATTGGCCGCGCTCACCGAAGGCCTGCCCGAGGGCTCCCTGGAGGCCGCGATCGAATCGAGTAGCGAGACGGCGTACTATTACGGCAAGGCATGCACCTCGGAATTTTACCTGGCAACGGAATTGCCCAAGTATTTCGGAAAGATGGACGCGATTTTACAAAGCAGCGCCAGGGGCTTTAGCGGAGGAAGCCGCGTGTTTGCCTATCTTCCCGGCTCTTAAACGCCCGTAATGCCGGTAGGGCCGTTTATGATTGAGTCGCGCGCAAGCGGACGCGTGTGGATTGCGTTTCAATTGCCGGAGGGGCAAGACCTATAATAACCGGCTAAAGGGGTCTGTCCGGCTTCCGGGGGTATTCGAGAGCCGGATCGAACTCCACCTTGACCTTCTTTCCGAGGAACTCCACCGGATGGCGGTGCCCCGAAAATCTTCCGGCGAGCCTCTTGCGGTACGGGCTGTCGGGATAAAAATAATACAGTCGTGCGTACAGGTTGCCGGCCTGTGCGCGCTCTCCGATGAGCTCCAGGGCCGACGCGAGCTTCCATAACAGCCCGTCGGCCGCGGGGTCGGTCGTCCCCATGGAGAGCGCAGCGCGGAGCATGAGCGCTCCCTCGCGCGCAGTGCGGCGGGAAGAAACCAGGCGCGTGCCTTCCTTTACGAGCCGCGCATAATCGCCCTTTTCGACGAGCACGTTGAATGACGCCAGAAACACCGGGCTTCTCTGCGCGCGGGCGTTTTCGAAGGAGAAGCGGAGGGCGTGGCTTCCGGAGTGGAGCCTGCGTCCGTATTCGACACGGAATATCTCCCCGGTTACGGGGGTAATCTTAACCGGCAGGCCGTCAAGCGTCGCGCGGAAGGATACGGCGTTCACTCCAACTCCGGCCGCTCCGCTCTCGACGAAGATGTATATGCCGGGCGAGCGGTCCGTTATTACGCTACTCTGATGTCCGAAATCTTCGGCCCGGGCGGAAATCTTCACCTTTGCGGAGGGAAGCCCGCGCTTGAAATATTCGGCCGCTGCGAGAAAATAGGCCTCGGCCTCCTCGCGGTTATAGAGCCGCTCCGAGAGGAGCCGCGCGTGGTCTTCGTCGGAGAAGAAGCCCGCCTCGCCGATAACGCCCGGGCATAGATAGCGCGTCTCTCGTAGAATGTGCGTTCCGGTCTCCGGGAACACGGCGAAATCCGAGAGCACCGACCCTCGTTGGTCCATTATGCAGCGCAGGCGCTCGAGGAGCAGGCGCGCGAAATCGAAGCTCGCGGGGTTCACCTCGTCGCCGCCCCATGCGAGGACGCACGGATAGTTCACTCCGTCGAAGCGGCGCACCGATCCGTTGTGATGCACCGATATAAGAAGCTCCGGCGAAAACTCCTTCGCCATCTCAACCCGCTCTTCAAGCGACACGTCCGCATCGCGGGTGCGGGAGAGCTTCACCTCGGCTCCGGCGCCGCGGAGCATTGAGGCGAGTATGAGCGAAACGCGCAGGTTCACCTCCTCCTCGGTGACGCCCCCGGGGCCCATGCGGAACTGGTCCTTCTTTCCAAGGCCGCCGTGGCCGGGGTCGATGAATATGCGCCGTCCCGAGAGCCAGGGATAGTCGCCGAGTCTAAGCTCGCCGTCGTAGCCTTTCGATATTATGACGCAGCCGGACAGAAGGGGCGCCCTATGAGCTATTCGCGCCGCGAGGCCGCGCAGAAAATCCCGTGTGCGCGAGCGGGCGCGCTCCGCGCCGTCGGTGCAGCCGGCTGCAAGCGCACAGGCGCACAGAATGGGGATGAGAACGCTACGCAACCCGTGGTCCATCGGCCCTCCCCTCAATGAATTGTCTGATAAAGGGATCGTCCGAGGCCCCTAGTTCCTCTACCGTCCCGATAAAAGCCATGCGCCCGTCGAGGAGCATGGCGACTCTGTCGGCGATCCGCCAGGCGGATTTCATGTCGTGCGTTACGACCACGCTGGTTACTCCAAGGCTGTCACGCATCTTGAGGATGAGCCGGTCAACGGCCCCGGCGGTGATGGGGTCCGCTCCCGTGGTGGGCTCGTCATATAGCATGATCTCCGGCTTGAGCGCCGCGGCCCGGGCCAGGGCCACGCGCTTCTGCATCCCTCCGGAGATCTCGGATGGTCTATGCTCGTCTATGCCCCTAAGGCCCACTAGCGAAAGCGTCTCGGTTACGGTACGGGCTACGTCCTCCTCGGGTGCGTTACGCCGTCTTAGGCCGAAGGCCACGTTGTCGAAGACGTTCATGGAATCGAACAGCGCCCCGCCCTGGAAGAGCACGCCGATCTTCGAGAGGAGGGCGTGCCTTTCGAGCTCGGAGGCTCCTGTAAACTCGATGCCGTCGATATGGATAAGGCCGGAGTCGGGAGCGAGAATGCCTATGAGGTGCTTTAGGATGACCGACTTGCCGGAGCCGGAGCGGCCTATTACGCACAGCACTTCGCCCTCGTAGACGGAAAGGTCGACGCCGGAGAGCACCTGTTTTCCGGGGAAGCTTTTATACAGGTTTTCTATTCGTATTTTTTCCTTCATGGAGAAGCCTCTAAGGTAAAACGAAACGCCGACCGCTAATTTGTTATTGGATGATTCTCGCATCAGCTGCGCGGCTTTTCAACAAGAAAATGAGATGGCGTTTCGCGCTTCCGGGTGCGGGAGGCCGAAGAAGCCGATTTAATCGCCGGAGAGGATTTGCACTGCAGTATCGGTGGACGCATCGGCGGGCGAGAGAGGTGTGCCGGCGGTTATTCATGGTTGACAAAACCGGGCTTATGGTATACTCAATAATCATGAAACGAATCGTTCATATCTCCAACAGTTTTCAGGAAGCTTCAGACTGGGAAGTCGAACAGGAAATTTCCATGAGCGTCGAGGAGCGGCAAAAGGCCGCGCGCGCGTTGAAGCGCAAATTTTTCGGTGTAAAATGCCCCGATGTCAGGTCGGCCTCTTTAAAAAAATGAAATCATCCCATTTCTCTCCGGACACCCTGGAGTTCATGTATCTTCTGCATGAATTCGGGGTGAGGTACCTGATAGTCGGCGGCGAGGCCGTCATTTACTATGGACACGCGCGGCTGACGGGAGATGTGGATTTTTTTTATGAGCGTGAAGAAGCGAACGCCGGGAACATGTATAAGGCCATTCACGCGTTCTGGGACGGCGCCATACCGGGCGACATAACCGTTAATGACCTTATGCAAGCCGGTGTAATCATCCAGTTCGGGCAGCCCCCAAACCGGATCGATATTATAAATACGATTACCGGAGTGACATTCGGCGAAGCATGGGCCGGGCGAAGAACGGAAAAATTATCGATGAAACGTAAACACTTTTCCGTATACATTCTTGGGTTGGAGCATCTGAGAAAAAACAAGAAGGTCACGGGGCGGTACAAAGATCTGGAAGATTTACGATACCTCAACAGGATTGGTGGGACTCACTGATCAGATCTCAATCGGGAATTGCAATTCTCTCGCCAGTTTTATTTATGACATCCCGAAAGCTCCTCAATGAGGGCATTCTGTTGCCAGAAACGGCGGATGGGGTAGTTACAATTTCTTCATAGCGCCGACTCAATCCAGCCGCCGCCGAGCACGTCGCCGGATTCGTCGTAGAAGACGGCGGCCTGACCGGGTGTGATTCCCGCCTGGGGCTCGGCGAAGCGGACCTCGACGCCGCCGTCGCGCTCCGAGAGCGTGGCGGCGAAGGGACGCTGCGTGGAGCGCGTCTTGACGAGCGCGCCGATGCCGTCGAGCGACGGGGCCTTCATGAGCGTGATGTCGCGCGCGAAAAGGCCCGATCGGAACAGCTCCTCGCGAAATCCAGCGATGACGACGTTTCGCGCCGCGTCGATGCCGACTACGTACAGGGGCCGTTCGGCCGCGATGCCGAGCCCGCGGCGCTGGCCGATTGTATAGCGGTGAATCCCTCTGTGCCGCCCGAGGACCTTCCCTCCCGTTGAGACGATGTCGCCGGGCGGCGGGATGCTGCCGGTGCGCCGTTCGATGTAACGCGGGTAGTCGTTGTCCTGCACGAAGCATATCTCCTGGCTTTCGGGCCGGTCCGCCACCGCGAGGCCGAGGTCGGAGGCCATCATCCGGATCTCTTCTTTTCTTCGATCTCCCAGCGGGAAGATGACGCCGCGCAGGATGTCCTGGCCGAGCGCGAAGAGGAAGTACGACTGGTCCTTGTCGCGGTCGAGGCCCGCTGACACGTAATGACGGCCCGAATCCGTAACGCCGAGGCGGGCATAGTGGCCGGTGGCGAGTTTCTCGCAGCCGAGCGAGGAGGCGAACTCGATGAGCTTCCTGAACTTGATCCGCGCGTTGCAGTGAATACAGGGGCTCGGCGTGCGCCCGGCCAGGTATTCGCTGCAGAAGGGGTCGATGATCTCGCGCGAAAAGTCCTCCTCCACGTCGAGCAGAACATGCGGGAACGCAAACGCGCGGGCGATCTCCCGGGCGGCTTTCATGGACTCCGGCGAGCAGCAGACGTCGTACCGCGGCTCGCAGCCGTCCATGTCCGCGCAGAGCAATATCTTCGCCGTGACGCCGACCACCTCGTGGCCCGCGTTTTTCAACAGCACGGCGGCGACTGACGAATCGATCCCTCCGCTCATGGCGACCGCTATCTTCAATATGAAATTACCTCGACGCTTCGTTTAACGGTTTCTCAGGCTGATAGCTTCTTCCGAATCTGAGCAAGCCTTTTTCGATCAGCCGAGACGGCGTCCTTCTCTTAAAAGTGTCGTTTTTAGTATATACTTTGAATTCGAAGTCTTCAGTAGAAAAATATAAAGCCTGTTGCCTCTCGCCTCCGGCGCTGACGCTAAAAACGAGGGTTCGCATGGGCCCTTATATGTGCTATGGCGCTCCATGCCCGGCTGGGCCTTAAGAGCTAAGGGGGGAATTAGAGCGAATTCCCCCCTTAGCAATCCCCCAACGCTCTTCTCAAGCGCCGGGGCCTGGGCTTATAGCATGAATTTATCAAAGGTGATTCGGGATTATTCGTAAAAATGGTTCTTTGTGTTTTACTGTCGGTTTTTCCATGTACTTTCCGTTCGGCTGCGGAAGGTTCATCCATGGACCATCCTCGCCTCGCGCGCGTCCGTGCGCGCTGCTTAACGGCTGTTTGATTGTATCAGTCAGAGCCTGAGACAACATCCGGCAGGCGGCATTAGGGAAACCCCCTCCGGGGGTGGCGCAGAGCGCCGGGGGCGTTAGGCTCGCCGGTCTCAAAGTCTGCGGTTCAAAGTACTTATAGCTGCCTTAATCTCTTCCAACTCATCCCCCCGGCCCCCTTCTCTATCCGGCAGGCGGCATTAGGGAAACCCCCTCCGGGGGTGGCGCAGAGCGCCGGGGGCGTTAGGCTCGCCGGCTGCGGTAAAAATTACCCTCGCCCTTAGACCGGGTTGCCTCAAAAGCCGCTTTTGGGGCAACCCCCGGCACTTAATAATTAAAGCTTTCCTAAAAAATAATTGTAAATTTAGCAATTAGTACTTTTATGGAAATATATGCAATACCGCCACAGGATGAATGACCCTCATATTAAGGGCGCCGCGTTGAGCTTTATTTCTCCTGGAAGAGGTTGAGATGATAACGACCGCCAAACGGACCGAAGCCCTCGCAGCCGAGATCAAGTCGCTCGCAGCGCGAAAAAACGCGCTCATCCTGGCGCACAACTACCAGCGCGAGGAGGTGCAGGCGGTTGCGGACTATACCGGCGACTCGCTGGAGCTCGCGCGCATCGCCGCCGACACCGCCGCGGACATAATCGTGTTCTGCGGCGTACACTTCATGGCCGAGTCCGCGGCCATACTCAATCCCGGGAAGAAGGTGCTGCTCCCCGACCCCACGGCCGGCTGTCCCATGGCCGACATGGCGGGGCCGGAAGACCTCGCGGCGATGCGCGAGCGCAATCCCGACGCCTCGGTGGTTACCTACATCAATTCCTCGGCGGAGGTAAAGGCCCTCTCCGACGTGTGCTGCACCTCGGCGAACGCCGTGAAGATCGTGCAGCGCGTCGACGCGCGGCGCGTCATCTTCGTTCCCGACCGAAACCTCGGAAGCTGGGTGCAGCGCTTTACCGACAAGGAGGTAATCCTGTGGGATGGGTTTTGCCCCACCCACGAGCGCTTCACCGCGGCGGACCTGGCCGAAGCGAAGAGGCTTCATCCCGACGCGCTCGTAATGGTGCATCCGGAATGCAATCCGGAGGTGATAGACATGGCCGACGAGGTGCTTTCGACCGGACAGATGGTGAAATTCGTACGCGAAACGGACCGCGCGAAGATCATAGTCGGCACCGAGGAGGGGATGATACACAAGCTAAAGAGCGTGGCCCCGGAGCGCGAGTATATCCTCCCCTCGAAGGCGCTCGTGTGCCCCAACATGAAGAAAACCACGCTCGAAAAGGTACACGCGGCTCTTGTGAACGAAGGGCCGATCGTGACGGTGGATCCCGAGGTGCGCGAAAAATCGCTCGGCTGCCTGCGGCGCATGCTCAAGCTTTCCTGAAAAGGCGATAAGGCCCTGCTGCGCGGGCCTTGGCCTACTTCTTTACGGTAGCCTTAAGGGCGGCCTCTTTATAGCTCTTGCTGAAGGTGAACTTGGGGACCTTCGTCGCCTTCTTCGCGGCGATCTTTATTTCCTCGCCCGTGAGCGGGTTCCTGCCCATGCGGGCCTTGGTCGCCGGACGGACCTTGATGTGCATCTTGCCGATCTTGCCCACCGGTACGCGCTCTCCTTTCATGACGCCCGCGCTGATTACATCGAACACGTCCTCTACGAGCTCTTTGGCGCGAGCGCGCGGGATATCGTGCTTCTCCGAGATGTAATTAACGATCGTCTGGGCGGTGTACTTCTCGGGGTATTTGACCTTCGCCTTAAGCGATTCCTTTTTTGCGGTTTTGCCGCCGTTTTCCCTTGCCATTCTCTCCCCCTTGTGGATGGTATTATGGTTGTGCCAATCGGGGATTGCGCGTTTACCGTACGGGCACGACGGCCGAAGCGCTAGCGCTCTACCGGCGTTGAAGCGGCGGAATCCCATGTGATTGAATATGCCGCGGAAAGGGCGGCATTTGTATCAGCAAATGCGTTTAGGGCGTGACGTCAAGCATTTTAATGCCGAATGGCCGTTTTACGCGGGGATGGGCGGGCGGACGGTCGGGGGGACATGCCAATGCTCCGCCGCGGCGCCGGCGACAAACGTATTCAGGCTTGGAGTGTTATGCGAGAATCGTCAATCAGTGCCCCAGGTATTTAACCCTGATCTTCTCGAGCTCATCGGCCATCCTGTCGTCGAGGCCGTCCTCGCCGGTATCGATCAACTTGAAGAGCTGGATGGCGACATTGAACGCCGCGTCGAGCGGCACGGTGAGCTCGTCGCCCTTTTTGGATTTCGCGCCGGAGGAGAATACCGCGCGAACGTACTTGTTGAGCCAGATGAAGATGTCATCGAGTTCTACCCGGTTTTGCCCGATCGCCCGTTCGAACTCGCCAAGGGTCGCCTCGAGGTCACGCAGTGACTGGAACATATAAAATTGTCCTCCTGTGGGTAAAATAACGTGAGATAATGTTAGCGGTATTGACGATGCTCCTTCTCCGCTCCCCGTACCACCAGCGTTTATAAGTATGCGGGCAGGGAATCTCTCCTGTAAGGAGCATTACCATAAACGCTGAAAATAATCAAACAGGAAATCTTCAATAGACTTGTTGCGTATCTGACAAAAATGTCATCGAGAGAAGGCCGCAGGCCGACGTGGCGATCTAAAAAGGCAACAAGTTGCAGGTAAAAACCGGATATTGTATCAGATTGCCACGCCCCGATACGACCGGGGTTCGCAATGACACTCAGTAAAGCAACAAGTCTAATAACAATATCTTCCGGATTCCGGTGATTTTGTCCTTGTAGGAATAATTATTGGCAGCCCCTAATAATTGGGATTTCCCGCCCGCCTCTGGCGGGCGGGAAATCCCAATTCCTGAATATGCCAGTACTTGCAATTTATTGGAATCTCAAAAATTTAATCTCGAATTTGTCTACAACCGCAGCTCTCGCTTTCTCCACAGCATATAGATTGCGGGATACACCAGAAGCTCCAGCAGAAAGGAGGTCGTAAGGCCGCCTATCATGGGCGCGGCGATGCGCTTCATTACGTCCGCGCCGGTCCCCAATGACCACATGATGGGCATGAGGCCCATCATGGCCGAGGCGACCGTCATGATCTTCGGGCGTATGCGCTTGACCGCGCCGTGGACTATGGCCTCCTCGAGCTCGGCGCGCGTGCGGAGCCTCCCGGCGCGCCGGGCCTCCTCGTACGAAAGGTCAAGGAATAGCAGCATGAAGACGCCGGTCTCGGCGTCGAGCCCCATGAGCGCTATGATACCGACCCATGCCGCGATGGATATCTGATAACCGAGCAGGTACATGAGCCAGATTGCGCCTATCGCGGAAAAGGGGACGGCGAGCATGATGATGCCGGTCTTTACCGTGGAGCGAGTGTTTATGTACAGAAGCAGAAAGATGAGAAAGAGGGTGATGGGAACGACGATGACGAGCCGTTCGCGGACGCGCTGGATGTTCTCGTACTGGCCGCTCCAAACGAGCGAGTAGCCCGTTGGAAGCCGGATCGATCCCGCAACGGCCTTTTTTGCCTCGTCCACATATGAGCCAATATCGCGCCCGGCGACGTCCACATAGACGTATCCGGCGAGCATGCCGTTCTCATCGCGTATCATGGAGGGCCCGTAGCTAAGCCTGAGATCGGCGAGCTCGCGAAGCGGCACGTGCACGCCGCCCCTTGTGGTGACGAGCACGCGTCCCATGCTCTCGATGTCGCTCCGGAGCTCGCGTGGATAGCGCAGATTGATCGAATAGCGCTCGCGGCCCTCTATCGCCACGGAAAGCGTGTCGCCTCCTATACCGTTCATCACGACATCCTGAATGTCGGATATGGAGAGTCCGTAACGCGCGAGCGAGTCGCGCCTGGGTTCGATGTCGAGGTAATAGCCCCCTCCTACTCGCTCGGCGAATACGCTTCGTGTGCCGCGCAGGTTGTAAAGCCGTTTCTCGATGGCCTCTCCTATGCGCTGTATTTCAACCAGGTCGGGACCGAATACCTTGATGCCGATGGGCGTACGGACGCCCGTGGTGAGCATGTCGATGCGGCCCTTGATGGGCATGGTCCACGCGTTCGAGACGCCGGGGATGCGGAGGACCGTGTCCATCTCGGAGATGAGCTCCTCGTAGCTTATACGGTCGTGCCAGACTGGCCGTAGCAGCGCCTTGAGCGGCCCGGGCATCCACGATGAGTACCAGCGCTTCTTCTCTCGCCACTGGTCCCTGGGCTTAAGCACCACCGTCGTCTCCATCATCGAGAAGGGCGCCGGGTCGGTGGAGGTCTCGGCACGCCCTGCCTTGCCGTAAACGCTCTGGACCTCGGGGAATGCGGCGAGCAGGCGATCTTGAGTAAGGAGCAGGCGGTATGTCTCGGTGACGGAGATGCCCGGAAGCGTTGTGGGCATGTAAAGAATCGTGCCTTCATTGAGCGGCGGCATGAATTCGGAGCCCAATTTAAAATATACCGGAATGGAAATCGCCACCATAAAAAGCGCCGCGCCGACGGTCTTGAGCGGATGTTCGAGCACCCAGCGGCATGGCCCCTCGTAGATGCGGAAGAGCAGCCTGCTTACGGGATGTTTTTCCTCGGGATAATAGGTCCCCACGAACACGGCGTTTATGGCGGCGGAGAGCCGGCGCGAGCGGAAGCGGAACGGATCGACGCGGGAGAAGAGCATGCGTACGGCCGGGTCCAGGCTTACGGCGAGGAGCGCCGCGATGGCTATGGTGAGCGTTTTGGTCCAGGCGAGCGGCGTAAAGAGGCGGCCCTCCTGGTCCACCAGCGTGAATATGGGCAGAAAGGAAACGGCGATGACCAACAGTGAAAAGAACACTGAAGGGCCCACCTCCATGAGCGCTTCGAGACGGGCCTCGTGAAAATCGCCCTTCCTCCCGTTTTCAATCCACAGCTCGATCTTCTTGTAGGCGTTCTCCACCTCGACGATCGCGCCGTCCACCAGGACGCCGATCGAGATGGCTATGCCCGACAGGCTCATGATGTTGGAGGTGATGCCTGCGTGATACATGGGGATGAATGCCAGCACCACCGCGACCGGAATCGTGATGATGGGCACCAACGCCGAAGGGATGTGCCAGAGGAAGAGGAGTATGACGAGCGAGACGATTATCATCTCCATGACGAGCTCTTTTTTAAGCGTGTCGATCGACCTGAGGATGAGGTCCGAGCGGTCGTACACCGTAACGAGCTCCACGCCCTCCGGGAAGGACGGATTCATCTCCTCGATCTTTTGCTTTACGCGTTCGATGACGTTGAGAGCGTTCTCCTTATGACGGATAACGACGATCCCGCCTACCGTGTCGCCCATGCCATTGTAATCGGCCACGCCGCGTCTGAGCTGCGGCCCCATAGTGACCGTGGCCACGCTCCCCAAAAGGACCGGCGTTCCGCCCGCGGAGGCCTTTACGGCCACGCGAGAGAGCTCGTCCGCGCTCTTCACATAGCCCCTGGCGCGCACCATGAACTCGCGGCCGCTGAATTCAACGAGCCTTCCTCCCGCCTCGTTGTTGTTGTTTCTGATTGCCTCCATCACCTCCATTAGCGATACGCCGAAGCTCTGTAGCCTGTTGGGGTCGACTATCACCTGGTATTGTTTTTCAAAGCCGCCTATGGAGGCGACCTCGGCCACGCCCTGTACGCTCTGAAGGGCGAGGCGCAGATACCAGTCCTGGTAGGCCCGTATCTTCGAGGGGTCATGGAGGCCCTTTTTGTCCACCAGCGCGTACTGATAGACCCAACCCACGCCTGTCGCGTCGGGCCCAAGCTCGGTCTTTACGCCGGGCGGGAGCGAGCCCTGGATTTTGGAGAGGTATTCGATAACGCGGCTTCGCGCCCAGTAAAGGTCGGTGCCGTCCTCGAAGATTACGTAAACGTACGAGAATCCAAAGTCCGAAAACCCGCGGATGGTCTTTACCTTGGGGGCGCCGAGGAGCGAGGAGATGATAGGGTATGTAAGCTGGTCCTCGATGATATCCGGGCTTCGGTCCCAGCGCGAGTAGATGATGACCTGCGTGTCGCTAAGGTCTGGTATGGCGTCGAGCGGGATGTTCTTCATGGCATGGACGGAATATACGATAGCCGCAGCCACCACGAAGATGATTAGAAGCCTGTTGTGCGCCGAGAAATGTATGAGCTTTCCGATCAATGCGGGCGCTCCCCGGATTTTTTGTCCTCCGGCGCACCCATGCTCCTCACGGAGCTGAAGGCCGCCCTTAGCGAGGACTCCGAATCCACCAGAAAATTAGCCGAGCTGACCACTCGCTCTCCCTCCGAGAGGCCCCGTATAAT
>Ga0302241_1000924_pt1 | contig 23569 bp, 19 predicted proteins | sample AAG_UR_Arg_MG_FD_193532 | JGI IMG/M metagenome (GOLD analysis project Ga0302241, IMG submission 193532) | Enriched activated sludge microbial communities from anaerobic digester in WTTP, New Holstein, Wisconsin, United States - AAG_UR_Arg | ecosystem: Engineered > Bioreactor > Anaerobic >... | reverse complement strand
TCGGCTGAAGCAGCCCAAAGGAGTTGTCGCAATTGAAAATTGGCATGGTCTGTTATCCTTCTTACGGCGGCAGCGGTGTTGTCGCTACAGAACTTGGCATCCATCTGGCAAATCTTGGCCATGAGGTCCACTTCATCACCTACGACAAGCCCTTCAGGCTGATTGAATTCCATGAAAATATCTTCTTTCATGAAGTGGACGTCTCCAATTACCCGGTGTTCAAGTATCCGCCCTATATCCTGGCCTTAGCCAATAAAATCTATGAAGTCGCTCGCCGGGAAGGCCTTCAGATCCTCCATGCCCATTACGCCGTGCCCCATACCATGGCGGTTCACATGGCGGCTCAGATGCTGGGAGATCAAGTCAGAACCGTCACCACGCTCCATGGCACGGATGTGACCATTATGGCAGAGGACCAAAGCCTGAGAGACATCACTGAGTTCAGCATTAATCAAATGGACGCGCTGACTGCGGTCTCCGAAGACCTGAAACAGGTCGCCCTCAAATCGCTCTCAATCAGTGCGCCAATCCATATGATCCACAATTTCGTCAATACCGCCCAGTACCGCAAAATGCCGGCGCTCTGCTCGCGCGCCCGCCTGAAAGTCCCTGAGGGACAGAAGCTCTTGATTCATATCTCGAATTTCAGGACCGTCAAGCGCATTCAGGATGTCATGGAAATCTTCAGGGGTGTGAATGCCGAGTGTCCAGCTCATTTAATGCTGGTCGGCGACGGTCCGGAGATGCGGACTGCCTACGAGCTGACCGACCGCTTCAATCTGCGTGACCGTGTCCACTTTATGGGCAAGCAGGACAATGTCGTCGCCTTGTTATCCTGCTCCGACCTTTTTCTGCTGCCCTCCGAAAAGGAGAGCTTTGGTCTGGCCGCGCTTGAAGCCATGGCCTGCGAGGTTCCGGTCATTGCAAGCATTACCGGCGGAATCCCTGAAGTCGTTGAGGATGGCGTCAGCGGCGCCCTGTCAGAAGTGGGCGATACGGCAAAGATGATCGCCGACGCAGTCGCCATTTTATCAAATCCTGAGAGCCACCGGGCAATGGCAGCCGCCGCACGTCATAGAGCCACCTCTGCATTTGAGGAGCAGACCATAGCAGCGCAGTATGTAACGCTGTATGAAGCCTTGCTGTCACAAGTCTAGAGTCAATCCAAACGAAAGGCGGGGTCACTCCTTGAACGTCGTTCTGACCACTCTGAACTCCCGCTATACCCATATGAGCCTGAGCCTGCGTTACCTGCGGGCCGCGCTGGAGCGGCGCTTTAATCTCCATGCCGCCGCCACAGCTGAAAGTGCTTTTGCCGATGGTTCCCAACCCGCCCTCCCAGCTCCAGTCCTCACCAACCTTGCGGGACCGGGGGAGGCACCTCTGAATCTCAGACTTTTGGAATTCACTATCAACCAGCCCCATGAGCACATTCTCAGAACCTTGTTTGAAACCCAGCCGGATGTACTCTGTTTTTCTGTTTACATCTGGAATGTTGAAGCGACCTTAAAACTGGCGGCCTCACTTAAAAAGGTACTGCCGGAAACCATTATTTTATTTGGTGGTCCCGAATCCGCCTACGATTCAGAGGCTTACCTCGAGCATCATGATTTTATTGACGTCATTGTCACGGGTGAAGGCGAAGAGATTTTGGGCGCTTATTTGGAACGTAAGTTGAAGAAAACAGCGGCGCATGCCATTTCGGGTCTGACAGAGCGGACTGCCGCCGGAATTCTAAATCATGGGAAAGCCCCTTTGATCTCAGATCTGGACAGAATCCCTTTCCCGTATAAAGCAGAGGACTTTGGCGCCAGCAGGATGCTCTATTACGAAGCGTCCAGGGGCTGTCCGTACCGCTGCGCCTATTGTCTTTCCTCCAGAGAACCGGGGGTCAGAACTTTTAGCATGGACCGTGTCAAGGAAGACCTCGCCAGATTTATTAAAGCTGAAGTCATGCAGGTGAAATTTGTAGACCGCACTTTTAATGTGGATTCAGATCGAACCCGTGAAATTTTTAAGTTTCTGATCGAAAATGACAATGGGATCACAGGCTTCCATTTTGAAATTACCGCGGCGCTGCTCGGGGAGCAGGATTTTGAACTGCTGGAAAAAGCGAGGCCGGGTCAGTTTCAATTTGAAATTGGCGTGCAGTCCACCTGTGAGGAGGCTATGACGGCCGTCATGCGGCCGCTTCCTTTTGGAAAGACGTCAGAAGTCTGCAGGCGGCTGAAAGCCCTTGGTAATATTCACCTTCATCTGGATCTCATAGCGGGCCTGCCCTTCGAAACCTATGAGCGGTTTTTGAAATCCTTTGATGAGGTATTCGACTTAAGACCTCACGCTTTACAGCTGGGTTTTCTGAAGCTGATTCCCGGATCCCCGCTCTCTGAGCAGGCGGATCAATTCGGATATGTCAGGGAGTCTCACCCGCCTTATGAAGTTCTCGGCAATGCTCACATGAACTTTGAGCAATTAACCAGCTTGAAGCGGATTGAAGCGCTGGTCGACCTCTTTTACAATTCCGGTGGCTTCTCAGTGACCCTTGAGGCTGCGCTGGAGAAGAGCGGACAGCGACCATCGGCCTTCTTCCTCGGGTTTTCTGAGTTTATCAAAAGCCAGGGCTATGACCAGCAGGCTTACCGGAGCGAAGCCCATTACGGGCACCTTGAGGCATTTTTGCAAGCTCAGAGCTGGTACATGCCTGTATTCAAAACCCTCCTGGACTATGACTGCCTAGTCGCGCTGGCGAAGCGACGCATTACAGCCCGGGCGGTCGACCCACAGGGGCGGGAACCGGATGAGCCGCCTGAACTCAAAGCCGCGATCCATGAAGCTTTGAGGGCGTCTGACCCTGACGTCCCTGTGAAGACTTTGCTTAAACGCATCCGCTATCAGATTTTTGATATCGACATGACAGCCTGGTTAGAGGGCCGAAGAGACTTCGACCGTGCGGATCATGGATTATGGTTAGGCTGGGTGGACACTGCCCGGCGCTCTGCTGTCAGTGAGCACTACGATTACGCGCAAGCGCGCCTTGAGGTGACTTTATGGAAATCCTGAAAGACTTGGCACTGACGAACCGTTCTGTTTTAAAGAAAGCCGTCAGCGCGTTTAAAAACAACTTGCTGATTTTTCTGCTGGCAATTCCCTACATGGCATTGACCATGGTTGCAGGCAGCGTCGCGGCCATGATGGGATTTTTGGGCGGCATTCTGATTTTTGTCGTGGAAGCAGCTATTATTTCCGACTATCTCCACATCATTCATCAGGTCATCACGCGGCGTAAATTCGATGTGGACGATTTTAAAAATGGATTTACCGTACACTTTAGAAAGGTCTATATGGTCCTCTTTGTGGTATGGGTGGCAAATTACGGCGCGAGCCTTCTGTTGTCCCCAATTCTGAATGCCATGGGCCTCGGGTTTGTCCTGGTGGCCATTTACTTCTTTGCCTTTGTCATATTGAACCCGCTGCCTGAAATGATTTATCAGAAATATTTCAGTGAGGCGGATACCTTTGTAAAAACCGTTGAGTTTACCAGAGAAAATGCCATTAGCTGGCTGGTGCCCAACGCGTTGATCTTCGCCCTTCTCTTCGCGGTCAGAGCGCTGATTGACAGCGCGCTTCTGCCACTCGGACTTGGCTGGCTCAATTTGTTGGTGCTCAGTGTCGTTTCGGCGGGATTAATCAGTTTTGGAATGATTTACAGAGGGTATCTGTTTGATGTCTTATATAAAACGACGAGGCGCAAACGCCTGTTTACGGAGACCATGTATCGCAACTGATGATTTACTTTGATAAGGCGGTGGTCCTACTTGAAAAATATCACGCTATACAGCAACACAAAAAAAACATCCCTGGAAGTAAAGGACAAATTGTTCCGGATGCTGACAGCAGCCGGCTATAAGGTTGTATCCGAAAACGCTGACCTCATTATTGTCATAGGCGGGGACGGCACCATGCTGAGCGCGATCAGGCGATACAGGGCTATGAAAATTCCTTTCCTTGGCGTCAATACAGGTACACTGGGATTCCTGCCCAGCGTTCCGCCTAATCAGCTGGAAATTATTTTGGAGCTTCTTGAAAATAAGGACTATTCCATCCAGAGTTATCCGCTGCTCGAGGTACGCTGCAAAACGGTGAATGGGGATGAAATTGACAGCTATGCCTTTAATGAAATCCTGATCAAGCATCTGGAGCCAAGGCTGCTCGAGGTTAAAATCTACATTGACGGCAAGCCCTTCAATTACTTCACGGGAGATGGCTTTATCATTTCAACGCCCATTGGGTCCACAGGCTACGCGATCTGGGCCGGCGGCGTGGCGACCCATTCAGAGCTGCCTGTGTACCAGATTACACCGATTCATGCCAACGACAACAGCATTAACCGGCCTCTCAAGACCTCCATGGTGGTACCCATTGAAACCGTCATAGATTTTTCAATTGTGAAGGCGCAAATGCGCGCGGTGATTGTCGCCTGTGACGGCAGAAAGGTCACGGACGATTTCATCTCCCAAATCTCTGTGCGCGCTGCCCATAAAGAGGTGAAAATTCTTCGTTATGGAGATTTTGATTATTTTGAGCTCTTCAGAAATAAAATCATAGACAAGCGCGTCAGCAGGGTACTGAGCGATTAGTCTTTTATGGAGGTAGATTATAAATGCTGGAACGCAGCCGCATGCTTTTGAAGCGCAGAGCGGACGAAGTGATGTTTATTGAACTTAAGGAAGGAAAGACTCTGACACTGGGAGGCATTACGCTGGACGAACGCGTGCCCCTGCCTATCAGAGTGGACCGTTTGGTCGACAAAGTCAAAGGGGTCAGTGATACGGACTTTACGGCGGATAACCTCGCGGAGGGCATGTGCTGGACGCTTGGTTTTGATCCCGATTTTCCTCATGCGAGTGCGTATAAAGCTTTTCTTGCTGAAATGATGCCTGGTCTGCTGGCACTGCTAGAGGAGAAAGTGGCGCGGTTCGAAGAAGAGGAGAAGTGGCTGGACGCGGTGATTTACCTGCATGCCGCGGCTCAAATTGCTGCGGATCAGCCTCAGGTGATCTATAATCTGGCGAGATGCGCTCTGCGTCAATCAGAGCGGTTTGCCGAGAATTCACCGGAGGAAAAAAAGCTGGAAGAGGATGTCTTTGAGCTGTTGTCAGAATCCATTGAGAAATTTCCGGACTTTGCCCCGCTTTACTATCTCATGGGTTTTCAGCTTGTCAACAGGAAGTCTTACAAAGCGGCTGAGTCCTCCTGGCGTCGTGCTATGCACCTGGGCGTCGACGAGGATCTGCGCGACGAAATGGTGCGCCAGCTGGACGATCTGTGGAGCAGAATACAGTATGAAGAAGGCTATATGCTGGTTTTGGATGGCTTTGCAGATGAGGGACTGGTCAAACTCCTGCCCCTTGAGGAATTCCACGATGATTGGTGGAATCTGCTCTTCTTCATTGGTCTAGCCTATAGGCAAAAAGAGCAGTACAATGAAGCATTGGATTATTTCAGACGCGCACTGCGTTTAAACACCGGCAGCCCTGAAATCCACAATGAAATTGGACTGTGTTTGATGTCTCTAAGCATGTTTCATGATGCTGAGATCGTTTACAGCGAAGCGCTCAAGATGCATCCGGATTCGCCGGATCTACTCTGCAATAAGGGCATTGTCATGCTGCACCTCGGTGATCTGAAACAGGCCAGACAACTCATAGAGCGGGCTTACGAGATCAATCCGGAGGATGAAGTGACGGCCGCGTGGCTCAGGCAGTTGGGTACAGAGTCGAGCCGGCTTTCATAGCGGATGGATCAAATTGACGTGAGATTTTATAAAAAACAACAAAATTGCCGGTGGAGAACCGGCTTTTTTTGCACATTTAGTGGGAAGACTTTGTGAAAAATGGATGATCCCTACTTGAACTTTTCCTCAATATTGATTAAAATGGATTTGGAATTACAAAAAATATTGAAAGCTTCAACAAAAATAACTTTCCGTATCAGGCAAGTCAAATGTTAAGATACTAAAGTGGGCTTTAACAAAAGGAGGTTGTAACAGTTTGATCAAAAACTTTGATCAGCTTTTAGAGGCAGCTACAACTCAGAAAACTATGCGGCTCGCAGTCGCAGCCGCTCAAGATCCCGAAGTATTGGGAGCGGTGGCCAAAGCGACAGAAATGGGGCTCATTATCCCTATTCTTGTAGGGGATCGTCAGAAAATTGTTGAGCTTTGTGCTTCAGAGCAAATTGAATGTGGGGCGTTTGAAATTATTGATGAGAAGGACCTTGAGGCATCCGCCAGAATCAGTGTCCAACTGGTCCGCGACGGAAAAGCGGATTTCCTCATGAAAGGTCTCATTGACACCTCAATTTTACTGAAAGCAGTGCTGAACCGTGACTACGGTCTCAGAACGGATAACCAGCTTAGTCACGTCATGCTCTATGATCTGCCGACGTATCACAAACTGCTTTTCCTGACAGATGGCGGTATGAACATTGAGCCCACACTGGCTGAAAAAGCCACCATCATACGCAATGCGCTCTGTGCCGCCTATGCGCTGGGCATGGATACCGTTAAGGTGGCGTGTCTCGCCGCCAAGGAAAAAGTCAATGATAAAATGCCGGCAACAGTGGATGCCCGCGCTCTGGAGAATATGTGCCGGGAAGGGGCATTCGGGGACAAGGCTATTGTCGAAGGACCGCTGGCCTTTGACCTTGCGGTTTCAAGGGAAGCGGCAGACATCAAAGGTTTTAAAAGTGACATTGCCGGGGATGTGGATGTATTGCTGGTGCCAAATATCGAAGTGGGTAACGGCATTGGTAAAGCGCTGACTTACCTGGCAAACGCAGAGTCGGCAGGGATTATCATGGGCGCAAAAGTGCCTGTGGTTCTGGTATCCCGGGCGGATACGGCTGAAGTTAAGCTTTATTCTATTGCTCTTGGCAGCGTCGTTGCAGCGGGTCAGGCAGACATGCAAGTGTGAGAAACAAGGACAGTGGACATGCATAGTCAAATACATAATAGACAGGAGTGACCATGATTTGAAGACCTTTATGACAGGAAATGAGGCAGTCGCGCGCGGTGCTTTTGAAGCTGGCGTTGTCTATGCCTCGGCGTATCCGGGCACACCGAGTACTGAAATTTTGGAAAATACCGCGCAATATCCGGAAATTATCTCTGAATGGGCACCGAATGAAAAAGTTGCGCTGGAAGCGGTATTGGGTGCCTCCATTGCAGGCGGCAGAGCCCTCGCTGCCATGAAGCACGTCGGCGTCAACGTCGCCGCGGATCCACTGATGACCATTTCCTACACCGGTGTGACAGGAGGGCTCGTTCTTATTTCTGCGGATGATCCGGGATGTCACAGTTCACAAAATGAGCAGGACAACCGAATTCTCGCTAAGTTTGCGAAAATTGCCTGCATTGAGCCAAGTGATTCCCAGGAGTGTCTGGACTACATGAAAGCGGCTTATGAGATCAGCGAGCAATTTGACGTCGCGGTCATGATGCGTATGACAACACGTGTCTGCCACTCCAAGAGCTTGGTTGAAGTTGGAGAGCGCGTTGAAAAGGACCTGATTCCGTATGTCAAGCGTCCTGAGAAGTACATAGCAGCGCCGGCGCATGCAAAAAAGCTCCACCCGGTTGTTGAAGCTAAACTGGTTGAGATGGAGAAATTCAGCAATGAAACGCCGCTGAATCGCATTGAGTGGGCAGACAAAAAAGTGGGCATCGTCACATCGGGTGTCGCGTATCAATACGCCAAAGAAGTCTTTGGCGAGAACGCGTCTTTCCTGAAGCTCGGCTTTACAAATCCGCTGCCTATGGATAAAATCCGCGACTTTGCCTCACAAGTCGAGACGCTTTATGTCGTCGAAGAGCTTGAACCATTCATGGAAGAGCAGATCAAAGCTGCCGGCATTAACTGTGTCGGAAAAGAATTGATTCCAAATGTCGGCGAATTGAATCCGGACATCATTGCAAAATCCCTGCTGGGCGAAGTACGTCCGCTGCTGGACATTCCTCAGGATAAACTGGTGGGAAGACCACCGACGCTTTGCGCCGGATGTCCTCACCGCGGTTTCTTCTATGCACTCAAAAAGAAGAAAAACGTCATGGTCACCGGTGATATTGGCTGTTACACATTAGGTGCTTCAGAGCCGCTTAATACAACGGATACGGTTATTGACATGGGCGCGTCCATCTCTATGGGCCATGGCGCTCAGCGCGTCCTGGATAAAGCCGGTAAAGGCATGAAAGTGGTTTCTGTCATAGGCGACTCGACGTTCTTCCACTCAGGCATTACCTCTCTGATCGATGTGGTCTATAACCGCGGCAATACGGTCAATGTCATTCTGGACAACCGCATTACGGGTATGACGGGCCATCAGGAGAATCCGGGGTCAGGTTATACGCTGACTGGTCAAAAGGTTAAAGAAATTGAAATTGATAAAGTCGTCCGCGCCCTAGGTGTTGAGCTTGTAATAAATGTCAATCCGCTGGATCTGGATGCGGTCACAAAAGCGCTGGACGCAGCCCTGGCTTACGAGGGACCTTCTGTCATCATTACGAGATGGCCGTGTGTCCTCAAAAAGTTCTCTCCGGAAGACATCAAAGAATTCGGAGAGAAGAAACCGGTCTGCTATGTAGTTGAAGAAGAATGCCGCGGCTGCCGACTGTGCAATAAAACCGGATGCCCTGCCATAGTCTTTGACAAGACCAAGAAGAAGTCCTACATTGACCCTAATGCCTGTGTAGGCTGTGAAGTCTGTCTGCAGGTTTGTCCATTCAAAGCAATCAAAAAGGCGGGTGAATAATCATGGCTGAGATCAAAAACATTTTATTTGCAGGCGTCGGCGGTCAGGGGATTATTCTAGCGAGTAAGATTTTGGCAGCAGGCTTAATCAATGCCGGCTATGATGTAAAAATGTCTGAGGTTCACGGCATGGCCCAGCGTGGCGGCAGCGTGACCACACAAGTGCGTTACGGCGAGAAGGTGTATTCACCAATCATCGGCAAAGGCCAGGCGGATTTGCTGGTATCCTTTGAAAGCATGGAGGCAATGCGCTGGTTGGATTACATGAATCCAAAGGGCAAAGTCGTCGTCAATGACCACGAGCTCTGGTCCGCGCCTATTCTGATGGGGTCGGCGGAATATCCGGAGGGCATTCTGGACGCCATTCGCGAGCGTGCTGAGACCGTGGTCATCAAAGCTGGCGAAATTGCGGCTGAGCTTGGCAATCCAAGAACCATGAACGTTGTTCTGGTGGGAACTCTGATTAAAGCTATGGGTCTTGAAGGTCTTGATTGGGAGACTGTCATCCGCGATACTGTGAAGCCGCAGTTTGTCGAGATCAATTTGAAGGCGCTCAAGGCTGGTATGGATCAGGTTAAAGGTTAAAGGTTAAAGTTAAGCAATATAGGATAGGACGCTCGGGTAGGGATGGGGATTCCCTCCTTGAGCGTCCTTTTAATTGGAAGAAACTCGGTGTCAGACACCCAGTTTACCGAAACTGGGTGTCTGACACCGAGTTTGCACCAAACTCCGAGAGTGCATAAGAATGTATATATGCAACGTTTATGCAGCTTCATATACGTGTATACAATCCGGTTAAAAATCGATAAAGTATAGCCTTAACTTCATGCAAATTTGCCTGAAAAGTCAGGAACTTTGAATTTGCTGTCGGTTCAGCCATGGGACTTTTGTCGAAATTCTTCTGTGTAAATGAAATTCTTTTATTTTGCTTAAAAAATTTTAAAAAATTTCATGAAAAGTGGTTGATTATACCTAAAAAAATGTTATAATTCAATCAATATATATGCAGAAGGGAGCATAATAATGAATAAAGATAAAGTTGTACTCGCGTATTCCGGAGGTTTGGATACTTCCGTAATCCTCACTTGGCTCAAAGAGACTTATGATATGGAGGTTATCGCAGTTTGCGTAGACGTCGGTCAGAAGGACGATTTTGAGGCTGTCAAGAAAAAGGCCATGGAAACTGGCGCTATCAAAGCTTATGTTGTCGACGTCAAGGAAGAGTTTGTTCAGGACTATCTGTTCCAGGGCATTAAATCCGGGGCGATCTATGAAGAAGATTATCTCATGGGGACCGCTTACGCACGTCCGCTGATCGCTAAAAAACTCGTAGAAGTCGCAGAACTCGAAGGCGCAGTCGCTATTGCTCACGGCGCGACCGGAAAGGGCAACGACCAGGTGCGTTTTGAAGCTGGCATCAAGGCACTCAATCCTAGACTTAAAATCATTGCGCCATGGCGTTTCTGGAACCTTAAGTCTCGTGAAGACTGCATCGACTACGCCATCGAACACGGCATTCCAATTCCGGTTACAAAAAAAGACATCTACTCCAGAGACGAGAACGTATGGCACCTCAGCCACGAGGGCGGCAACCTGGAGAACCCTTGGAACGAGCACGACCCGTCCATCTACAAGCTGACCGTTCAGCCTGAGAAGGCGCCGGACGTTCCGACTTATGTTACAGTTGGTTTTGAAGAAGGCGTTCCGGTTTCCCTCAACGGCGTCAAAAAAAGTGGCCTTGATCTCGTCCTGGAACTCAACGAAATCGCAGGCGCTAACGGCGTTGGACTGATCGACATAGTTGAAAACCGACTTGTCGGCATGAAATCCCGCGGCGTTTATGAAACCCCTGCCGGCACGGTGCTTTACCAGGCGCACAAAGCTATGGAGAAGCTGGTCCTCGATCGCGCTACTATGAGCTTTAAGCGTACTGTCGCCGCAAGATACTCCGAGCTCGTCTATGACGGCCTTCTCTATTCCCCGCTGAAGCTGGCACTTGATGCATTCATCAACGAAACTCAAAAAGTTGTCACCGGTGAAGTGAAACTCAAGCTCTACAAGGGCAATTGCATGGTCGTCGCTTCCAAGTCCGACTTTACCCTCTATGATGAGCGCTATGTAACCTTTGGCGCTGACGACGTCTACAACCAGCAGGATGCGGAGGGCTTCATAAACCTCTTCACGCTGTCTCTCAAAATTGGGGCAATCAAGCGCCTCGAGGCTGAAGAAGCAGGCAAGTTGGAACACGAAGACAAAGGAGAAATCAAGTTCGTATGAAGCTATGGTCAGGTCGATTCGAGTCCGGAACCAGCCAATTGATGGACCTCTTCAATAATTCCATTCAGTTTGATCATAGAATGTACAAGGAAGATCTCGCAGGCAGCCTGGCTCACGCCAAGATGCTCGCGAAAATGGGCATTCTGACCGAGGATGAGCTTAAGAAGCTCGTCCTCGCTCTGAAGGAAATTGAAGCGGAAATCGAGCTCGGTTCTTTCCAGTTCAAAATTGAAGACGAAGATCTTCACATGGCGGTTGAAAAGCAGTTGACGGAAAAACTCGGCGATCTCGGCAAAAAAATACACACCGCAAGATCCAGGAACGATCAAGTCGCCCTGGATTTTCGGTTATATGTTCGCCGGGAATGCCGCGCTATTGAAAGCCTCATCCGGGAATTGATGAGTGTCCTGCTGGAACACGCTGCCGCCAATACACACGTCATTATGCCAGGGTATACCCATTTGCAAAAGGCGCAGCCCGTGAGGCTCGCGTATCATCTGATGGCCTATTTCGAGATGCTGAAGCGGGACGTTTCCCGTTTCGAGGACGCCTTTGACCGGATGGATCTTTCGCCAATCGGCAGCGGCGCCCTCGCGGGCACCAGCTATGAGAGCGACCGTTTTATGACGGCGGCGGAGCTGGGCTTCTCGGGACCATCGGAAAACGCCATGGACAGTGTGGCGGACCGGGATTTCGCCGTAGAATTCCTGAGCGCCTGCGCCATCACCATGATGCACCTCAGCCGGCTTGCGGAAGAGTTCGTCATCTGGAGCTCCGGTGAATTTGGCTTCATTGAAATCGGTGACGCCTATGCCACTGGCAGCAGCATCATGCCTCAGAAGAAAAACCCGGACGCCGCAGAGCTGATCCGCGGCAAAACCGGCAGAGTCTATGGGGATCTCATGTCCCTCCTGACAGTGATGAAAGGCTTGCCGATGGCTTATAACAAGGACATGCAGGAGGACAAAGAACCTGTTTTCGACGCGGGAGACACGGTTAAACTTTGCCTGAAGGTCTTCGCTGACATGCTCCGTCATACTGTGTTCAAACCGGAGCCTATGCTCAATCAATGCAAGGCAGGCTTCCTGAACGCGACGGATCTTGCGGACTATCTGGTCAAAAAAGGCATGCCGTTCAGAGATGCCCACGAGGTTTCAGGCAAGCTAGTAGCTTATGCTATTAAAGAGAAGAAGATTCTAGAGGCGCTTTCCCTGGAAGCGATGCAAGCCGTTTCAGACCTGATTGGCGAAGATGTTTATGACGCCATAGATATTGAGCGGTGTGTGGAAAACAAGAAGTCCTACGGTTCTACTTCCCTCGCCAGCGTACAGCACATGCTGAAGCTTGGGGAAGAGTACCTCGAAGTTTAAAGGACTTTAAATCAAGTATTTTTGGGATTCCTATAGACAAACACATCTATTTGGGTTACAATATCGAAGATTTGAGCATCATGAAATAAGTATATGGAACCGGCTTGCCATGGTCGTCGCGTGTGACGCTGCGTCACCATCGGCAAGCCCGGTTCTAACCAGCAAACAAACTCCATGAAGCCATGGACTACGAAATTGCAGCGCAGATCTGGCCTGACTGAGAGCGGGCCAAGTGGAACGGAGATTCTGTCCCGCCGGGAGCGGGTCCATACAAAATCGATCGATACCATACATCTGCCTCGTCGGAAATGTGTCTGACATTTAATGGAAATCATACATTGAGGAGAGGTGGCATCATGAAGGGATTTCTGGTCTTAAAGGACGGAAGTCAGTATGAAGGTGAGCTCTTTGGGGCTCTTTTTTCGCGTGTAGGAGAAGTTGTATTCAATACCAGCATGACCGGTTATCAGGAAGTGCTGACGGATCCCTCCTATTTTGGACAGGTCGTCGTCATGACCTACCCGCTGATTGGCAACTACGGTGTGCATCCGGATGATGAACAGTCTGAGAAGCCTATGGTCAGGGGACTTGTCGTTCGGGAAAAAGTCGACGACTACTCCCACTGGAGAGGCAACGAAAGCCTGGATGCGTACATGACACGTCACGGCATTATTGGAATATCGGGGATCGACACCAGAGCGCTGACGAGAAAGCTTCGAAGCCAGGGGACCGTACCGGGGATGATCGTCGCAGACCTGGACAACCTTGAAGAAGTCAAACAAGAGCTGAATCGCTACGACGTCAAAGGGTATGTGGACGAAGTCACCACCAAAAAGCCTTACGTGATTACGCCTAAAGAACCCTGTGGGTTAAAAGCGGCGGTTATGGATTTTGGCGTGAAGCGCGGGATCCTGAAGTCGCTGGTGGCGCGCGGGGTAGAGCTTCATGTGTTTCCGGCAAGATCGACTGCGGAAGAGGTGCTGGCTTGTAATCCGGATGGCGTCCTGCTGTCCAACGGGCCTGGGGACCCTTCTGAGCTTGGTGGCATTGTGGCGGTCGTTAAAGACATCATCGGCAAAAAACCTGTCTTTGGCATTTGCCTGGGACATCAAATCCTGACCCACGCCTTTGGCGGCGCGACAGAAAAGCTCATCTACGGCCATAGGGGCGGCAATCACCCGGTCAAGGACCTGATTCACAACCACATTGTGATCACCGCCCAAAACCACGGTTACGTGACGGTTCCGGAGTCCCTGGATATGACTAAGATAGAAATCACCCACCTCAATGTCAATGATGGCAGTGTGGAGGGCATGAGGCACCGGCATCTTCCAATCTTCAGCGTGCAGTATCACCCTGAGGCGTCACCTGGGCCGCGGGATTCTGACCTGCTGTTCGACCAGTTTGTGACCATGATGAAGGAGGCCAAATGATGAAAAAGCATAATTTTAAGAAAGTCCTTGTCATTGGTTCGGGCCCCATCATTATTGGACAGGGCGCAGAATTCGACTACTCGGGAACTCAGGCCTGCAAAGTGCTGAAGGAAGAGGGCGTCGAGGTCGTACTGGTCAACTCGAATCCGGCGACCATCATGACGGATCCTACCGTGGCAGATCATGTCTACATGGAGCCTATGACCCCGGAGTTCCTGGAGAAAGTGATTGAGAAGGAGCGCCCGGAGGCCATGATTGCCGGCATGGGCGGCCAGACAGCCCTCAACCTGTCCATGGAGCTGTGGAAGCGCGGCGTCCTTGAGACGTATAAAGTTCAGGTTATAGGTACCTCCCTTGAGTCCATTGAGACCTCAGAGGACCGGGAAGATTTCAGGGAGGCCATGGAAGCAATTGGCCAGCCATGCATAGAGAGCTATATTGCGGAAGATGTGGAGTCTGCGGTAGCCCAGGCTCATCAGATCGGGCTGCCGGTCATTATCCGCCCGGCGTTTACACTTGGCGGCACAGGCGGCGGCATTGCGAATACAGAGGCTGAGGTGCGGGAGATTGCCCGCCGCGGCATTGACTTCAGCATTGCTGGTCAGGTTCTGGTGGAAAAGTCCATCAAAGGCTGGAAAGAGATAGAGTACGAGATGATCCGGGACAACAGCGGCAACGTCATTGCGGTCTGCAACATGGAAAACTTTGATCCGGTTGGCGTTCACACAGGGGACAGCATTGTTATTGCGCCGTCCCAAACGCTGAATGATCTTGAGTATCAAATGCTTCGCAGGGCGTCCATAGATATTGTCAACGCGCTGGAGATTCGCGGCGGCTGCAACGTTCAACTGGCGCTGGATCCGGAGAGCGATCGTTACTACGTTATAGAAGTCAATCCGCGGGTCAGCCGTTCCTCTGCGCTGGCGTCCAAGGCGACGGGTTATCCTATAGCGAAGGTGGCAACCCGCATTGCTCTGGGCTATGACCTGGATGAAATCGTCAATGACATTACAGGCAAGACTAAAGCGTGCTTTGAGCCGACCTTGGACTACGTGGTCGTCAAGATTCCGAAATGGCCTTTTGACAAGTTCAAAGAAGCTGACAAAATTCTCGGGACTATGATGATGGCCACCGGGGAGGTCATGGCAATAGCTGGCAGCTTCGAGGCAGCTCTGCTGAAGGCGGTGCGCTCCCTTGAAATCAACCTGTATAATCTCAAATTCCCAATTGCGGATACTATGAGCACTGAAGCGTTAATCGACCGTGTCATCAACGGGGACGACATGCGGTTGTTCTTTATCACTGAGCTCATGCGCCGGGGCACGACTGTGGCAGAGCTGAAGGGCATGACCGGCATTGATCCGTTCTTCCTGAGCAAAGTTCAGCGAATCGTTAACCTTGAGGAGCGCATCCGCGATCAGAAGATCAATGTCCTGGATTCCGAGCTCCTAATGGACCTGAAGCGCTACGGCTTCGCGGACAAAGGTATCAGCCGCCTCATGAAGGACACCTCCGCAGACAAGATCTACGATCTTAGAAAAGTTTACAACATCATGCCTTCTTACAAAATGGTCGATACCTGCGCCAGCGAGTTCGAGGCGACATCCCCTTACTATTATTCCATGTACGGCGGTGAGGACGAGGTCGAGGTCAGTGACCGCAAGAAAGTCATTGTCATAGGCTCCGGCCCGATCCGGATTGGTCAGGGCGTGGAGTTTGACTACTGCTCGGTCCATGGTGTCCTGGCACTGAAAAATCTGGGCTATGAGGCGATCATTGTCAACAATAACCCTGAGACTGTCAGTACGGACTTTGACCTCTCGGACAAGCTCTACTTTGAGCCGATCACTGAGGAGGACATCCTGAGCATCGTCGACAAGGAGAAGCCGGTGGGCGTCATTCTGCAGTACGGCGGCCAGACCGCCATTAAACTGGCTAGGTTTATCTCAGAAGCAGGGATTCCAATCCTTGGCACCTCCTTCGAGGCTGTCCATAATGCTGAGGACCGCGAGTGCTTCAACCAGATTCTGATTGAAGAAGGCATTCCGAGCCCACTTGGCTATGGCGTTTCCAGTGTAGCCGATGGTATGCTGCAGGCAAAAGGCCTCGGCTTCCCGCTTCTGGTGCGTCCAAGCTATGTCATAGGCGGCCTCGGGATGGAAATCGTCCATGATGACGAAGCGCTGGAGCGTTATCTGTTTGGTGCCTTCGAGCGCGAGCCCAAGAGCACGGTGCTGATCGACCAATATATCAACGGACTCGAAGTCGAGGTCGACGCGATCTCTGACGGCGAAAACGTCATTATTCCGGGCATCATGGAGCATCTGGAGCGCGCAGGCGTTCACAGCGGTGACAGCATCTCCATCTATCCGGCCCCGAGCATCAGCAGCAGGATGAAGGGTCAAATCATAGTGACGACACGTAAAATTGCACAGGCCCTTAAAATTGTCGGTCTGCTGAATATCCAGTTTATTGTCGAAAAAGACAAGCTCTATGTGATTGAGGTCAATCCAAGGGCGTCACGTACAGTGCCATTCCTGAGCAAAGTCACCGGCGTTCCTATGATTGAGCTCTCCACCCGCTGCATGCTGGGTGAGACGGTCAACAGCATGGAGTACCCGACTGGACTTTACCCGGAGCGGGAGATTTATGCGGTGAAGCATCCGGTCTTCTCCATGGAGAAAATTCCTGCTGCGGATTCTGCACTCGGTCCTGAAATGAAGTCAACGGGCGAGGTGCTCTGTATGGATGCCAAGCTGGAGCACGCCTTGTACAAAGGCTTTATAGCTGCCAGCGGCACCCTCCGGGGACTAAGTGCCAAGGGCGCGAAGCGAAATCGAAATGCGGAGAAGGGTTCGGATGAAGCGGCGGTTGGTCCTGTCGTGGTAGAGAGGGTGTTCCTGTCAATCACGGATGCCTTCAAGGCCGTGTCTCTTCCGCTCACCGGAAAACTCGTCAGCCTGGGCTATGAAATAGTGGCTACCTCAGGAACAGCCAAAGCCATTCGGGAGGCATTCCCTCAAGCTAAAGTCATTGACGCCGGCACGGAAGAGGAAGCGCTGACCTGGCTGACACGGGATAAGATTTCTTTCAGCGTCATTCTGCCGACGGTCGGCAAAGTCAAAAACAAGCCGGGATTCCGCATGCGACGTCGCGCGGTAGAAAATAAAGTCATGTGCCTGACCGCCTTTGATACCTTCTTCGCGGTGGTATCCCTCCTCGAGAAGGGGATTGACGATCAGAGCGTGGATGTTTTTATGGCGTATTCTTAAGATAGAAGACAAACACACGCAGGGCGGTGGTGCCGCTCTGCGTGTGTTTGTTTTTTGAGATGGAAGAAACTCGGTGTCAGCGGCTAGCGCCTATCAACCCCGAGTTTCACTTGTGGAAACCGGGTGTCAGCGGCTAGCGCCTATCAACCCCGAGTTTCCAACACCGAGTTTCCACCTGACAAGAAAATCCAATAAAAATCGCAAATGTTGAAATAAGTAGCCCATCTTCATATTCTCTTTATTATTCAGAGGTATAGTTAGACCATAGAAACAAGACGACTAATTCTAACTACAGGTCGAACTTGCTAAAGGAGGAAATGAAAATGAAAAGAATCTTGTTGTCACTCTCACTGATTCTCGTTCTTGCACTCGGCTCAATTGCCGTCTTTGCGGATGTTGCACAGCCTGCGGTTAAATATCAAAGCAATGTTGAAATTTTGGCTGAGTTTCTTGATAAAGACCCAAGCGTTATTATCGAAAAACTGAAAGCTGGCGAATCGCTTAGCGAGCAAGCTAAGGATGCTGATCTATTCGACGAATTTGTCGCCGAAATTAAAGAAGCTAAAGTTGCCAGAATCGACGCACTGGTTGCCAGTGGTACATTAACTTCCGAACGTGCAGCAGCTATGAAAAACTTTATCGAAAACCACGTCTGCGATGGTACTCAAGCATTTGCCATGAGATATCAGCTTAACAACGGCGAACGCTTTGGTCTTGGCCAAGGCAGAGTCAATGGCGGACAAGGTCTCGGACAAGCTAACGGCGAAGCTGCCGGTCTTGGCCAAGGCTATGGACCTGCAAATGGCGGTCGCGGCGGCATGATGCGCGGCGGCATGATGGGACAAGGTTTCGGACAAGGCATGATGGGACAAGGCTACAACGCCGTAACACCTGCCAATTAACAGGTGCTCAACTAAATCCATAAAACAAAGGAAGTCCCAACCGCATCCTCACAGCGGTTGGGACTTCTTTTCAGTATTTACGACCTGTATTCACCGTTAATCTTCACATACTCATAAGTCAGGTCACAGCCCCAGGCTTCCGCAGACGCAGTGCCCTCACCAAGCTGAGCCACAATATCAATGGTGCTGGACTCGAGAATCTTCAGTGCTTTTTCTTCGTCGAAAATAAGTCCCGCACCTTTCTCCATGAGCTGAATGCTGCCAAACTCACTTTCGAAGTAAAGGTCGACTACATCAGGATTGAACATGCCGCCGGAATACCCCATGGCGCAGAGAACTCGTCCCCAGTTCGCATCTCGGCCAAAGATGGCTGCTTTGACCAGAGACGACGTTGTGACGCTTCGAGCGAGCAGACGGGCATCCTTCTCCGTTCTGGCACCGTTTATTTTGACCTGAATCAGCTTGGTAGCACCCTCACCATCTTTGGCAATCAGCTTCGCCAGCGTTTTTTGAACGTCAATAAAGGCTTCTCTAAAGGCCTCATAATCCTTAGTTCCTGGCTGAAGGGCAGGATTGCCTGCTTCACAGGAGCTGAGAGCCAGTGACATGTCATTGGTTGAGGTGTCGCCGTCGACAGAAATCATGTTGAAGGTTATGTCTGTAGATTCCTGCTGAAGCTTCTGGAACACGTCTTTTTCAATGCTTGCGTCCGTCAAAGTGAATCCGAGCATAGTCGCCATATTAGGGTGAATCATGCCGCTGCCCTTGGAAAAACCAACAATTTGGACTGTCACACCGGACTCGGGAAGTGTCACTGACTGCGCTGCCAACTTTCTAAAGGTATCTGTGGTCATAATCCCTTGAGCAGCCTCAGCCAGGCCGTCAGCTTTCAACAGCGGCATAGCTTTCTCAAGTCCCGCTTCGATCTTTTCTACCGGAAGCGGCACGCCAATAATCCCTGTGGAAGAGACCAGCACAGAGGAGGGGGAAACGCCGAGAAGCTCACCGGCTTTGACGGCCGTGCGCTTAGCGTCGCTTAAGCCACGCTCTCCATTGCAGGCGTTGGCGTTTCCGCTGTTAATGATGACGGCATGCACCAGCGGCTGCTTCAGGTTTTCCTGGGAGACAATGACCGGCGCGGCTTTTGATAAATTCGTTGTGAATACCGCTGCAGCCACTGCCCCTTTTTCACAGGTAATGACAGTCAAATCTTTATTCTGTTTTTTGATGCCGCAGAAGAGAGCGCAAGCTTTAAATCCCGGAACCGAAACATTTTCCAACAGTTGATCATTCATAAATTGTGAACCTCCTAAATTCAGGTTAGTGGATTCTCGAAACAGGTAAATCAATAACTAAAGTAAAAATTTCTTACGGATAGAGCGGCAGCATATTAATGCCCGCTGTTTCCTCAAAACCAAACATCAGATTGAAATTGTGGACCGCCTGACCGCTGGCACCTTTCACCAGATTGTCTATGACGCCCATAGCGACCAACGTCGAGGTTTCCTCATCAATTGTCACCCAGACATCACAGTAATTGCTGCCTCTCACGTTGCGCGTCTCCGGCTGTTCATCCAGAACCCTGACAAATGGCGCATCTTTATAGAATTCCTTATAATAATCCAAAATTGAAGTCTTGGCCCACTCGAGCATTTCAGGCTTCACCGCTGCGTAGACTGTAGACTGAATCCCGCGGCTCATTGGTACTATAGAAGGTGCGAACAGCAGGCCAACCGCTTCGCCGGCCGCCTGGGACATCTCCTGTGCAATTTCAGCCGTATGGCGGTGCTTGCCGGTTTTATACGGCCGTACCGTTTCCGCGACCTCTGTGAACAGGGAAGAGATCGCAGCGGTCTTTCCGGCGCCGCTCATCCCGGATTTTGAATCTGCGACTATTCGGTCCGTCTCGACGACGCCGGCTTTCAGCGCAGGGACCAGTGCCAGAAGAATAGAGGTAGGATAACAGCCAGGATTGCCGATGGTCCTGCAACCCACAATTTGATCGCGGTGAAGCTCAGGAAGTCCATAGACGAAGCGGTCCAGATACTGCGGACAAGTGTGATCGCCATACCACTTCTTATAAACTTCGACATCATGAATTCTAAAATCCGCACCCAGGTCAATGATACCCACTTCTGGCTCATTCTCGATCAGAAACTGGGCATAAGGCATAGACGCCCCGTGCGGCAATGCCAGGAACACAGCGCCTATGTCGTTCTCCTTCACAAAACCGGGAAGCAGCAGATCAGAGGCCGGCAGCAGAAGCTCTTCCATTCGCCCTTTAAATGCCGGATTCAAATCAGAATAACGCGCACCTGCAGTCGAGGAAGCCATTAAAAAAACTTTCCCAACATGTGGATGATTCATAAGAAGCGCGACCAGCTGTTGACCAGCGTATCCTGATGCGCCTACAACACATACATTCATAACAAAACCTCCATAAAAAGTATTAAGGATAATTATACACAAAAAATAAAAACAATTCAATAATAAGAGTATTAATTCCGTCTCAAGATATGCAGTCGCATGTCTTTAAGACCATTGAAGGGAGCGCTGATCTCGACGTGAGTATTCATATTATCAGACGGAATAGTATTAAAGGTATGGCATGTTCCTATTGATACCCCAAAATTTGAATTGCAGAAGAAACAATACATAAACAATTCTGAAAAAATGATACAATAAATAAGACCCAGGGACTCAAACGTGCACAATCCTGTTATGTATGGCTATCAGAGTTATTTCCTTATAAATGATGTAAATAAATGCGTGCTTGCGTTAATGTAAAACCCTCAACTATCAAAATTGTCCGAATTCGGCCTAGGTATTATTTGAATTTCCTGAGAGTGAGCTGCCTTAATCAATGATGAGAAATACTCAGATCAACATTTTATAAAATCGCATGCATAAAATAGCAAAAATCCATCAAGAAAAATTTGAAATAATATGCATTGTTGTGTATAATATATTTACTTTCTTACATTTCTTGTGATCGAATAGGAGGTCATACAATGTCTGCATTTGTATCTGCACTAATTGAATCGATCCCGTACATACAAAAGTTTCGGGATAAGACCGTTGTGATCAAACTTGGAGGCAGCCTGGCGGATTCGCCTGAAGGCAGGCGCGCCATTCTTCAGGATATAGTGCTATTAAGCCTGGTCGGCATGAAAATGGTCCTGGTTCACGGCGGTGGAAAAGAAATCAGCGCAAGGCTGGACAAAATGGGGATTGAAACCGAATTTGTTGGTGGGTATAGAGTGACCGGAGACGCCGCTATCACAGAAGTTGAAATGGTTCTGACCGGGAGAATCAACACCGAGCTGACACTTCTATTAAATAACGGCGGAATTAAAGCGGTTGGCATCAGCGGCAAAGACGGCGGATGGCTCGAAGCCACCAAGAAGTTGGTCGTGGATGGCGATATTGGCCACGTTGGTGAAGTCGCCACTGTGGATCCTGCGTTGATTAATCTTCTGATGTCCGGTGGATATACACCGATTATTTCACCCATCGGCCATGATAAGGATGGGAAGACCTTCAACCTGAACGCGGATGATGTCGCTTCAGCTGTTGCCACAGCAGTTGGGGCTGAGAAGCTGATCCTGATGACGGATGTGAACGGTGTCTATAAAAATTTTCCGGATCCCGCAAGCTTTGTCAGCAAGCTGAATTTGGAAGAAGCGAAAGAAATTCTGAAGACCGTCAAGGGCGGCATGATTCCTAAGCTGACCTGCGCCGTCAATGCCATTGAAAGCGGCGTTCACTCCGTGCATCTGCTCAATGGCTCGACACCCCACAGTCTTTTGGTTGAAGTTTTTTCGGACAGCGGCATAGGGACCATGATCGAACGTTAACAAATGACCCAGTACCCGGTATCCAGTATCCAATAGCATTATCCCCAATATTCCAATTGAGTGAGAGGAGAACCACCATGGAAAATGTAAAAGTTGATGAAACTATAAAAGAAACAGCTGCTTCAGAACCTGCCAGTGATCCGTTCAAAGCGGCCGTCATGCCGACTTATGGAAGATTTGACGTCATCTTTGATCACGGCAAAGGCGCCATGATCTGGGATACTCAAGGCGAAGCCTATCTGGATTTCGTCAGCGGCGTCGCTGTCAATGCCCTTGGCCACGGGAATATTGAAATTGCGAAAGTCATCTCAGAGCAAGCTGCCAAACTTATGCATATAAGCAACTTGTACTGGAATGAACCACAGCTCAAGCTTGCCAAGACCTTGATTGATCTGTCAGAGGGTGTCCTCCAGGACGTCTTTTTCTGCAATAGTGGTACAGAGGCGCTGGAAGGCGCCATTAAACTTGCCAGAAAATATGGTAAAAAGCGTGACGCCGTCAAATTGGCTCATTTGTCCCATAGCTTTCATGGACGCACCATGGGCGCGCTCTCCGTCACAGGACAGGAAAAGTACCAGGCGCCTTTTAAACCACTGATTCCAGAAGTCTATGAATTTCCGGCAAACGACATTGAGGCTTTAAAAGCCCTGGACAGCAGCTACTGCGGAATCCTCGTCGAGCCAATTCAAGGTGAAGGCGGCGTCAATTCAATTTCCGACGACTACCTCAAAGCCCTGAGAGCCAAATGCGACGAGCTCGACATTCTCTTAATCTTTGATGAAGTTCAGACCGGCATTGGCCGTTTGGGGACCTTTTATGCATTCCAATCCACCAGTGTCAAACCGGATGTAGTCTGCCTCGCAAAGGGACTTGGCTGCGGCTTCCCAATTGGCGCCTTTGTCGCATCGAAAAAAGCCAGCGTTCTGGTCGCGGGCGATCACGGCTCCACGTTTGGAGGCAACCCGCTGGCGACTGCAGTTGCACTAAAGGGCGTTGAACTCATTTCGTCCGCTGCCTTCCTGGCTAATGTTCAGGAAAAATCCGAAAAGATCACTCAAAAACTAAGTGCTTTAGCCGATGGTCACATCATCAAAAGCGTAAAAGGAAAAGGACTTTTGATTGGGATTGAGCTTGGGATCGACTGTAAATCATTCAATACCGTGGCTTTTGAAAACAAATTATTGCTGATTCCTGCTGGGGAAAACGTAATTCGCGTTCTTCCTCCGCTCAATGTGACGGATGAAGAGATAGGTCTGTTTTTTGAAAAGCTTGCAGTGATTTTAGAGTCATTAAAGGAAGAAAAGAATGCAAAGTAGGTTAACATAAAATCAAAGACGTCCAAAACAAAAATCTGAAAATTAGAATTTCTTTCAAAGGGTTGACATAGCTTGGTTTCTTGGGTAATATGGAGAAGTCGTCGCGAACGAGAAAAGATTTAAAATGACTTGACTTGATAAAAACGCGATGATAAACTGAAGAAGTCACTTGAGATATTGAATCGCAAAATTGGTTCAAAAGTGACCTCCATTCGATCCTTGAAAACTAAACAGTGTACAACCCAAAATTCTGAAATAAAAAGTCGGTTCTGCTTGGAACCGGCGAAGTGATTTCTGATTATGGAAATAACGGAAGTCAGCGAAGTAACTTGAAG
>Ga0302241_1000902_pt1 | contig 23888 bp, 24 predicted proteins | sample AAG_UR_Arg_MG_FD_193532 | JGI IMG/M metagenome (GOLD analysis project Ga0302241, IMG submission 193532) | Enriched activated sludge microbial communities from anaerobic digester in WTTP, New Holstein, Wisconsin, United States - AAG_UR_Arg | ecosystem: Engineered > Bioreactor > Anaerobic >... | reverse complement strand
TGTCTTCAATCCCGCGCATCGCAAGCCTCCTGGGGTTCTTCAGGGATGCCTGAACTGTAGCACAACCATCTTTCAAAGAGCAGAGTAAAATGAGTTTTGTTGTGAGTATTTCAACAGCCTGCTAGTACGCGTAGGGGTTGATCTTCTTGACGTGGATCTCGGCGATGAGTTTTGCGAGCTTGGCCACCTCTCGCTCCGTCTCCGGGTATCCGAAGAGGTCGGGGTGCGTCTCGATGTAGCCCGTGTCGAACCGGCCGGCCCGGAAGTCGGGCTCGTCGCAGATCGCCAGGTAGAAGGGGATCGTCGTTTTCGGCCCGACGATGTTGAACCCCAACAGGGCCCGTTTGAGCCGGTCGATCGTCTCGCTCCAGTCGTAGCCGCGGCAGGTGAGCTTGACCATCAGCGAGTCGTACTCCGTGGGGATCTTGTAGCCCTGGTAGACCAGCCCGTCGAGCCGGATGCCGGGTCCGCCCGGAGAGTGGTAGACCTCGACGGTCTTGCCGCCCTCGGGCATGAATTGGTTCTTGGGGTCCTCGGCGTTGATCCGCACCTGAACGGCCTTCCCGAGCATGTGGACGCGTTCGGCGGGGATGTCGAGGGCCTCACCCTGCGCGATCAGGATCTGCTTCCTGACGATATCCACGCCTGTCAGCTCCTCGGTCACGGTGTGCTCCACCTGCAGGCGCGTGTTGACCTCCATGAACCAGAACTCGTTGGTCTTCGAGTCCACGAGGAATTCGACCGTCCCGGCGTTGACGTAGTTCGAACCCTTCGCCGCCGCGATGGCGGCCTCGTACATCCTCTCCAGGACATCCTTGGGCAGATCCGCCGGTGCGATCTCGAGAAGTTTCTGATGCCGACGCTGGATCGAGCAGTCGCGCGTGCCCAGGTGTATCACGTTGCCGTGCGTGTCGGCCAGAATCTGAACCTCCACGTGGCGCGGGGCCTCGATGCACTTCTCCACGTAGACGCTGTCATCGTTGAAGGCGCTCCTGGCCTCCGTGCGGGCGACGGGAAGCTGCAGGAGCAGATCGGTTTCGCTCTCCACCTTCCGGATGCCCCGCCCGCCGCCGCCGAGAGAGGCCTTGAGCATGATCGGGTATCCAGCCTTCTTGCCGAACTCGATGGCCTGACTGATCCCCGCCTCCCCGGGCTGCAGCGTCCCCGTGCCCGGGACGAAGGGGATCTTCGCCTTCTCCATGATCTGCCGGGCCACGACCTTGTTGCCCAGGTCCCGGATCACCGCGGACGGCGGGCCGACAAAGGCGATGCCCGCCTTCTCGCAGGCTGCTGGGAAGTCCGGGTTTTCCGCCAGGAAGCCGTAACCCGGGTGGATGGCGTCAGCCCCGCTCTTCCTGGCCGCCCAGATGTGCTTTTCCACGTCGAGGTAGTCCCGGCGGGGTCCGTTTCCGATGAGGATGGCCTCGTCGGCCAGCCGGATGTAGTAGGCCTCGCTGTCGGGCTTTTCGTAGACGGCGACGGTCTTGATGCCCATCTCCATGGCCGTGCGGATGATCCGCAGAGCGATCTCGCCGCGGTTGGCGATGAGAATCTTGCTGATGCGCTTTTCCCTCGTTCTCCTCGGTGTCATCGGATCCCTTCTCGTGAGCTCCGGTCCTCTTCCGGCTCTGGACAGGATGATGATTTTCGCAGGGTTTTGGTTATACGGACAAGACCGAAGCCTGTCAAGGGCTTTGTGCCCGATTTTCCTAAAATTGTCTTGACTTTAAAATGCCCGTTGCGCTAAACGGTGCGGATATTGATTGACGAGCGCCGGCGGGAAAGGAGCTTCTATGGCAAAGTACGATTCGAAATCCCTTCGCAATATCGCGATCGTCGGACACGGCGGCACCGGGAAGACGTCGATCGCCGAATCCATGCTCTTCGTGACCGGAAAGACGGACCGCCTGGGGCGCGTCGACGACGGCACGTCCACCATGGACTGGGAGCCCGAGGAACAGAAGCGCTGCATCTCCATCAGCGCCTCTGCTGCCTTCGTCGACTGGGACAGGCACCGGATCAACCTGCTGGACACCCCCGGCGACGCCAATTTCGCCATGGACACGCGCAGCTGCCTCCGCGTGGCTGACGCGGCCCTCGTCGTCATCGATGCCGTGGGCGGCGTCGAGTTCCAGACCGAGAAGGTCTGGGAGGCCGCCGACGAGTACGGCCTGCCCCGGCTCCTGTTCATCAACAAAATGGACCGGGAACGGGCCGATTTCGCCAGCGCTATCGAGAGCGTGCGCAAGATCATCGGCAAGAAGGCGACCCCCCTGTTCATCCCCATCGGCGCCGAGGACGCGTTCAAGGGCGTGATCGACCTCATGCAGATGAAGGCCCTGTCCTTCGACGAGACCCGGGGGAAGGTGAAGGCCGGCGAGATCCCCGCCGACATGGCCGACGAGGCCAGGAAGTACCGCGAGGCCATGACCGAGGACATCGCCGAGTGCGACGAGGCGCTCATGGACAAGTACCTCGAGAGCGGCGAGCTTTCCGCCGAAGACCTGAAAGCGGGGCTCCGCAAGGGCGTGGTGTCCGGATCTCTCTTTCCCGTTGCCTGCGGGATCGCAAGCCGAAATATCGGGATTATGCCCCTCCTGGACCTGGTCGTGGCCGCCGCGCCCTCCCCGCTCGACCGCGGCGACGCGAAGGGCAGGAACCCCGCCACGGGCGCGGAGGAAACGCGCAGCCCCGACGAGAAGGCCCCCTTCTCCGCCTTCGTCTTCAAGACCATCTCCGATCCCTTCGCGGGACGCCTGACGCTCTTCCGGGTCTACTCCGGCACGGCGGGCTCCGACGGCACGTTCTACAATCCAGCCCGGAAGTCGACAGAGCGCTTCGGCAACATCTTCCACCTCGACGGGAAGATCCAGCGCCCCTCGGAAGGCGTCATCCCCGGCGACATCGCCGCCGTGGCGAAGCTCAAGGAGACCTTCACGGGCGACACGATGACGGACGAGAAGAGCCCCATCCAGTACGAAAAGGTCCAGCCGATGCCCGCCATCATCTCCTTCGCCGTCCAGCCCAAGTCCAAGGGTGACGAGGAAAAGATCATGTCCGGGCTCAACCGCCTCGTCGAGGAGGACCCCACGCTGAGCTACCGTCGCGACGAGCAGACCCGGGAGATCATCCTCTCGGGCATGGGCCAGGTTCACATCGAGATCGCCGTCGAGAAGATGAAGCGCAAGTTCGGCGTCGAGGTCACCCTGACGACCCCCAAGGTCCCGTACAAGGAAACGCTCAAGGGCAAGACCACGGTCCAGGGCCGCTACAAGAAGCAATCCGGCGGGCGCGGACAGTTCGGCGACACGTGGCTCGAGATCGAGCCCCTGCCCCGCGGCGGTGGATTCGAGTTCGTCGACAAGATCGTCGGCGGCGCGATCCCCCGCAACTTCATTCCCGCCGTCGAGAAGGGTATTGTCGAGGCCATGCTGGAAGGGGTGCTCGCGGGCTACCCCGTCGTGGACGTGCGGGTTTCGCTCTTCGACGGATCTTTCCACACGGTCGATTCGTCGGAAATGGCCTTCAAGATCGCTGGCTCCATGGGATTCAAGAAGGGCGTGGAGCAGTGCAACCCGACGCTGCTCGAGCCCATCGTCAATATCGACATCGAAATCCCCGACGAGTACATGGGCGACGTCATCGGCGACCTCAACTCCCGCCGGGGTCGCGTCATCGGCATGGAGCCCAGGGGTCACAACCAGGTCATCAAGGGCCAGGTCCCTCTGGCCGAGATCCTGAGGTACGCGCCGGACCTTCGCTCGATCACGAGCGGCCGCGGGACGTTCACCTACACGCACTCCCACTACGAGGAAGTGCCGCCCATGATCGCCGAGAAGATCATCGCCGGGGCCCGCAAGGAAAGGGAAGAAAAAGGTTGATCCGGGCAGGGATCCTCACACTGAGCGACAAGGGGTCCCGCGGAGAGCGCGAGGACCTGAGCGGGCCGGAAGCCTCCCGCATGCTCCGGGAGGCCGGGATCGAGACCGTGCACGCCGAGGTCGTCCCCGACGAGGCCGAGCGGATCGCGGCCAAACTCGTCGAGTTCGCCGACGCGCGGAGGTTGGATCTCGTCGTCACGACGGGCGGCACCGGGGTGAGCCCCCGGGACGTCACACCCGATGCCACCCTGAAGGTCATCGACCGGGAGATCCCGGGGATGGCCGAGGCCATGCGGCGGGAGAGCATGCTCAAGACCCCCCACGCCATGATCTCGCGGGCCGTTGCCGGCATCCGCGGGCAGACCCTTATCGTGAATCTTCCCGGCAGCCCGAAGGGCGTCCGGGAAAACCTCGCCGTCATCCTGCCCGCGCTGACTCACGCCATCGAGAAGATCAAGGGCGACCCTCGAGACTGCGCAACCTAAAAAAACAGAAGGCGAGAGGGTTAGAAGGTAAGAAGGTTGGACATCCCCTCCCTCTTACCCTCTTACCTTCTGATCCGTTCCTGCCTTTCGCGCCATCGGCATCCAGTTTCAGAATCCGGCGCAATGTCTCCATGGCCCGCGCCCGGTGCGTCCCGGGCCAGTAAACCCTCCTGCATGCCGGGCAGATCCGGAACTCCTGCTGGGTTTGATACACGTAATCGGGAACCCTTGAGCGCGCATCCTCTTTCGATACCGACCCCAGGGTCACGTTACACTCCAGGCAGATCGTGAAGAAGGCCCCGGGGTCCGGTTTGACGTTCAGCGTTCGCAGGACCTCGGCGATCTGATCCTCGACGCGGTCGCTCTCCACGAACAGGACGACGCCGGGGTGTTGCCGGGCGAGGACATCCTTGCGCCGCGTCAGCGCCACCCTGCCCTCGCGCTCCGCCGCGCGCAGGAATGCCCGGTCCGCCCCCGCACGCCAGTACGCCGTGTCGCAGCCGAGGATCCTCAGCCACCTCGACAGGCGTCCCAGGGAACGGTCGGCAAGAAACTTCATGAGGCACCCGAAGCGGGGAAAGGGGATCTTGCGGCTACATCACGCCCGGCGGCTGGGACGGCGGGGGCTGGGTCGAGGAGCCGCGCATGAGCGAGAGGTTTTTCTGCTCGAGTTCGTCGATCTTCCGGTAGAGCTTGTTCATCCTGAGCGTCATGCGGAGTCTGTCGATCGCGCCGAGCAGCGCCGTCGCGATGACGCCCAGGAGAAACGCACCGAAGACGATGAGGTAGAGGGGGGCTTCCGCGTAAAGGTAGCCGTAGTACTTCAGCTGGATGCTGTAGGGGTTTTCGAAGGCGAAGGTGACGAAGAAAAAGGCAAAGGCAACAATGACCACCAGGTAGATGAATCTCATGTCCCGACCCCCTCTTCGTATTTCCTGAAATGCGGCAGGAGCGTCTCTTTCGTTTTCATGAGATCCTCGGAAATGACCCGGACCTCCCCGAAGACGGACAGGGCGTTCGTGTCGCCGAGCCATCGGGGAACGATGTGCATGTGCAGGTGGTCTTCGACGCCCGCTCCTGCCGCACGGCCCAGGTTCATGCCCAGGTTGAACCCCTGAGGGCTGAAGGCCTCCTTGAGCGCCCTGACGCACCGGGCCGTGAGCTCGAACATTTCGCAGTGCTCCTCGAGGCTCAGCTCCTCGATGTTTCGGACATGCCGGTGCGGGGCGACCATGAGATGGCCCGTGATGTAGGGGTACCGGTTCATGATGATGAACGCGCGCCTGCCGTCGTGGAGCACGAACTCGCCGTCCCGGATGGATTCTCTGCAGAAAATACAGCCGTCCGCCTTCTTCCCTCTGATGTATTCCATCCGCCATGGCGCGTAGATGCTTTTCATGCCGCCTCCGCCCGGTTTGCGGTTCAGTCCCCGTCGAGGGCGATGATCCGACCCGCGATGGAGTCCTCCCCGACCTCGAGAATTCCGACCGAGTTGGACACGGACCAGCGCCGATCGCAGGCCGTGCCCGGGTTGAAAAAGAGAATCCCGTCCCGGACATGGTTGGCCGGGTAGTGGCTGTGGCCGTAGACGATGCAGTCGACGTTGCCGAACTTGCCCCGGACTCGTTCCTCGAGACCATGAGGAGTTCCCCAGCCGTGGATGAGGCCTATCCGGAACCGCCCGACCTCCAGGAGCCGCTGATCCGGCATCCGCGCTCCGACAGGCGGCGGATCCATGTTGCCGCAGACGCCGAGCACCGGCACCTCGCCGAATGCCTCCAGAACGGACAGATCAACGAGATCCCCGGCGTGGAGGATCAATTCGGCGTTTTGAAAGTGCTTCCGGACGACGGCAAGAAGCCTGTCATCGGGCCTGCAGAGGTGCGTATCGGAGATGACGCCGATCTTCAAAACTGAAACCCTCCGGGGACGCGGTGATTATATCGCCCGTCGGCAAAAAGACAAGTGTTTTTTGGACTCTGTGCGTTTCCGCGCCTCTTTCGGTTTGACTTTTCCCGGTCCGGGGACTAAGCTTGATTCAAGCAGGGGAACGGGTCATGCTGGAAAATACCCTCGAACGGATCGCGGAAAGAATCCTGAGCCTCGATGAGGCATCCCTCGCCGCCCTCTGGGACCGCTACAAACAGAAAATGGAGGCATTCCATCCCTCGAGAGAGTGGGAGCGGTCCGTCATCGTTTTCTTCATCATCAACTCCGTACGCGTCAAGAACCATATCTTCAACGAACGCATCCTGCATCACCGGCAGAGTGGAGAACCCGGGCCGGAAGAGACGGCGCCGAAGGGAAAACCGAACCTCAAGCTCGTCAAGTAGATGGACAGATCGCAGGCCCTCAAGCGCATCCACGAACTCCGGGACCTCATCGAGTACCACAACCGCCGTTACTATCAGCTCGACGATCCCGAGATCTCCGACGCCGAGTACGACCGGCTGCTGCGCGAGCTCATGGATCTCGAGGAGCGCTTCCCCGACATAGACCGCTCCGGGTCTCCCTCGCAGCGTGTGGGCGCTGCCCCGCTGGAGAAGTTCCATCCCGTCTCCCATCTCACCCCGATGCTCAGTCTCGGCAACGCCTTCTCCGAGGAGGAGATCTCCGAGTTCAGCGAACGGATCCGGCGCCTGCTCGACGGCAGGGCGGGCATGGAGTTCGTGGCGGAGCCGAAAATCGACGGCGTCGCCGTCAACCTGGTCTACGAGAACGGCGTCTTGCAGGTCGGCTCCACCCGCGGCGACGGGTTCACCGGCGAGGACGTGACGCAAAACCTCCGGACGATCCGCGGCCTGCCTCTGCGGATGGCCGTCCCGGCCCACGGGCGATTCCCGCGACGGATCGAAATCCGCGGGGAGGTCTACCTCGAAAAGGAAGCCTTCCGGAAGCTCAACGAGCGCAGGCTCGTACAGGGGGAGAACGCATTTGCCAACCCCCGCAATGCCGCGGCGGGGTCACTGCGGCAGCTCGACCCGCGCATCACCTCCCGGAGACCTCTCCGCATCTTCTGCTACGGTGCGGGCGTCGTCGAGGGCGTGGAATTCCGGACTCACTGGGAGATCCTGAAGGCCCTGCGTGACTGGGGCTTCCCCACGAACCCCGACACGCGCCTGGCCCGAAACATCGAGGCATGCATCGCCTATCGGCGTCACATGGAATCCATCCGGGAGAGGCTGCCCTACGAGATCGACGGGATCGTCCTCAAGGTCAATTCCCTGTCTTTGCAGGATCAGCTTGGAGCGGTCTCGCGGGGCCCCCGCTGGGCCGTCGCGGTCAAGTTCGCCCCCACACAGGCCACGACGGTCATCGAGGATATCATCGTCGGCATCGGCAGGACCGGGGTCCTCACGCCGGTTGCGGTCATGAAGCCTGTCCAGGTCGGCGGCGTGACCGTCACCCACGCCACGCTCCACAACGAGGACGAGATCCTGAAAAAGGGCGTCCACGTCGGGGACACCGTCATCGTCCAGCGGGCGGGCGACGTCATCCCCGAGGTCGTCCAGGTCGTCGAGTCGAAGCGCACGGGACGCGAGAAGCCGTTCCGGATGCCCGAGCGGTGCCCTTTCTGCGGCTCCCCCGTTGTCCGGCCCGAGGGAGAAGCCGCCCGCCGCTGCGTCAACCCGGACTGCGGCGCCCAGCTTCGGGAGCGGATCAAGCACTTCGTCTCCCGTGACGGAATGGACATCGAGGGGCTGGGCGACAAAATCGTCGGCCGACTGCTGGAGTCCGGCATCATCCGTGACGCGGCCGACCTGTACCTCATCACCCGGGAACAGCTCCTCGAGCTCGAACGTTTCGCCGACAAGTCCGCGGACAACATGATCGCGGCCATCGCGGGCTCGAAGCGACCGCCGCTGGAACGATTCCTTTTCGCCCTCGGCATCCGGCATGTCGGCGAATTCGTGGCCAGGATCCTCGCAAGGGAATTGGGGAGCCTCGGGGCCATCGGGAAGGCCAGCCGGGAGGAACTCACGGCCATCGAGGGGATCGGCCCCGCCATCGCCGAGAGCATCTTCACGTTCTTCCACGAACCCCGCAACCTCGCGTTCCTGGGGAAACTCGAAGAAGCCGGTATCCGGCCGGTTGCGGGCAAAAAGACCGTCTCGTCGCTCCTCAAGGGGAAGACCTTCGTCTTCACCGGAGGGCTCAAGGGGTTCTCGCGGGAAAAGGCGAAGGAGATGGTTGAATCCCTCGGCGGCACTGCCGCATCCTCCGTGTCGAAGAAGACGCACTACGTCGTCGCCGGCGAGGACCCCGGCTCGAAGTACGAGAAGGCGAAATCTCTCGGCGTGCCCATCCTCGACGAGGACGGCTTCCTGAGACTGATCCGCGACATGGAAAGCCGGCAGGGCTGATTCAGCTTTTTGTTTTCTCTTTCGCCTTTAGCCCTTTGTCTTATGCCTGACATGAAACACGTCCATGTCGTCGTCTCGGGAAGGGTCCAGGGCGTATTCTTCCGGGCCAGGACCCGTGATGAGGCCATCCGAAACAACGTGCGGGGATGGGTGCGCAACCTTCCCGACGGCCGCGTCGAGGCGGTCTTCGAGGGGAACTCGGACGACGTCGATCGCCTCGTCGACTGGTGCCGCGTCGGCCCCAGCCAGGCCGTCGTCGAACACGTGGAGGCCGTTGAGGAACCCTTCACGGGCGCATTCCAGGCGTTCGAGATCCGGTATAGGCCCTGAGAAGGGAATGTCGGTTCACATGCTATTTGACTCCTCTTTGATATGGCCAAGAAACAGCACAAACAATCGAATGAAATGCAAAAGGAGGACATGCGATCAAAAAAAGCAAATGACATAGAGCGGAATGTTGGTTCTTTGCCTGGGGCTGTTATTGGCTGCTATTCCTGCAACGGCAGCAACTACCACGGATCAAATCGTTACCCAGATCGATGATATCCTCAAAGCAAATCCCCTGTCGCCAACGGATAAGGTTCAAATGATCCCTGTCGCTCAGGACGATACGATCACGATCAACGTGGCAAGGTTCATAGAATGGGCGGAAGTGAAGCCTCATTTGCATAAAACTCACGATGAAATGGTCTATGTGCTTAAGGGAACGGGGCAGATGTTTGTTAATGAAAAATAGGTTGATGTTAAACCAAGCACCTTCCATTTCAATCCAATGAATAAGGTCCACGCAACGAAAAATACGGGGAAAGAGGACTTAGTCATTTTTTCAATATTTACTCCTCCCATGAAAGAAATGGATCGTCATTTTGTAGACGCGAAATAGGATCGACACCTGATCTTTCACGTTGAGAAGATCCCGTTCAGTATCTCTCGTTCACGATGGTCATCAAGGCCCACTACGTTTGCCTCGACCCCGAAGGCCCGGTCGAGATCTCCGTCACCTTCAAGTAAGCCCGACATTCCGTTCATCGCTCAGCGGCCATGGCCCCACCGGCGACATGGCCGCTTTCGCATCTGGCTGTCGGATGACCGGTTTTCTTGACAGGGCGGGAAATCTCCTTTACAGTGCTGCATCTGCAGGCACCTCCGGCCGGAAAACCGGGGACCTCCCGTGCACGGACCGAGTGTGTGCCTGCTGGGGATACGAATTCACAAGCGGCAACCCGATCAACCCATGAAACCAAACGACAAGACACCCCCCGGCACGGAACCCCTGCGACCATCTGATTCGGAATCCCACTTCCCCGCCCGCTCCCGAGGCAGCGACCACATCTTCCGGACCCTCACGGAGAAATCCTTCGTGGGGATGTACGTGGCGCAGAACGGTCTGTTCGTCCGCGTAAACCCGATCATCGCCTCCGTCTCGGGATACGCCGTCGAGGAACTCGAGGGGCGCCGCGCCGACAGCCTCATCCACCCCGACGACACAGGCTACGTCAAGCGGATGGCGCGCGAGATGCTCCGCGGGCGGCGCACGACGGCTCACGAATTCCGGATCGTCACCCGCAAAAAGGAGATCCGCTGGGTGATGGAGGCGGTCACGCCGATCACCTACTCGGGCCGCCCCGCCATCTTCGGCCACTTCATGGACATCACCGACCGCAAGGCCATGGAGGAGAAACTGCGCGAGTCGGAGACCCTCTACCGGACCATCTTCGAGACGACGGGGACGGCCACGATCATCATCGAGGAGGACACGACTGTCGCCCTCGTCAACTCGGAGTTCGAGCGCCTCTACGGGGCGCCCAAGGAGTACTGGGAAGGCAAGCGCAGCTGGCTGGAGTTTGCCGCGGAGAAGGAACGCGAACGGATGCTCGGGTACCACAACCAGCGCCGGGTGAACCCCGCGGCGGCGCCGAGCCGCTACGAGTTCAGCTTCGTCAACCGTAAGGGCAAGGTGAAGGACGTGCTCGTCACGATCTCCATGATCCCGGGAACCGGCCGCAGCGTCTCCTCCCATGCCGACATCACGGAGCTGAAGCGGCAGGAGAAGGACCTGCGCAAGCGCGAGCGGGAGATCCAGGCCAAGTCCCGCAACCTCGAAGAGATGAACACGGCCCTGAAGGTGCTCCTCAAGCAGCGCGAGCAGGATCAGTCGGAGATGGAGGACAAGGTCCTCGCCAACATGCGGCACCTCGTGCTCCCCTACCTGGGCAAACTCAAATCGGGCCGCCTCGGAGAAAAGGAACGCTCCTGCATCCGGGTCCTCGAGTCAAACCTCATGAGCATCATCTCGCCCTTCTCCCAGCGCCTGTCGTCGAAACTCCTCAACCTCACCCCGAAGGAGCTGCAGGTGGCCGGTCTCATCAAGGAGGGCCGCACGAGCAAGGAGATCGCCGAATTGCTCGACGTGGCGCCGTCGACGGTCGCCCTCTACCGCAACCGGATCCGCAAGAAGCTTACCGTCACCGGCAAGAAGGTGAACCTCCGGACCTACCTCGCCTCCCTGAACTGACCGTATATTTTTCATACATGGTTTGCCCTCACTCTTATCACATTGCCCTTCCCCCCCGGCTGATTTACACTCGGTCCCGTCATCGGACGTCAGGCTGTCCACCCTGCCCGGAGGTTCTTTCCCGGCGGTTCTCGAGACGCGTACGTGTGTCCTTCGGCCTGGCTTCCCGGCGTTGAGTTCCCACGCCAGGATGTCGAACAACGGAGGTCATCGCTGCCATGATTCCCACCAGGGCCAATCGAATGCTCCCGATCTGATTTCACCGGTCTCCCATCTGCGTCGACGAAGACGACGAGCGCCCCTTTCCGGGCGACCGCGGAAACGGCCTCGCTTGCCCCGGGCGCACAACCCGCGGCGGGCGGGAACCCGTCGGCAGGAGCACGCGGCCCTGATGAACCGAGTTCACGGAATGCAGGAATCCCGCTGCCCGACAGATTCGGACGACAACTCACGACACCCTCTCAAGTTCGCAAGACCAGAGACGCGGTGCCTTGAGGCCCATCAAAATTCTTTAAGGGGACACGTTATGAATTTTGCATTGACCGAAGAACAACAGATGGTGAAGGACCAGATTACCAAGTTCGCCGAAACCAAGATCAAGCCCATCGCGGCGGAGCTCGACCTCACCCACCGCCACCCGGAAGAGATCTGCCGGGCCCTGGGGGAGATGGGCATCATGGGCGTGGCCATCCCCACGGAGTACGGCGGGGCCGGCATGGACATCGTAACCTACGTCCACGCCATGATCGCCATCTCCAAGGCCTGCGCGAGCACGGGCGTCATCGTCTCCGTCAACAACTCTCTCTACGGCTATCCTGTGAACACCTTCGGGACGCACGAGCAGAAGCTGAAGTACCTCACCCCCGTCGCGGGCGGCAAGGTCGAGGGCTGCTACGCCCTGACGGAGGCGGGCGCCGGCTCGGACGCGGCGTCGCTGGCCTGCAGGGCGACCCTGAAGGGGGACAAGTACATCCTCAACGGCACGAAGCGCTTCATCACCAACGGCAACGTGGCCCGCTACTGCGTGCTGGCCTGCACGACGGACCCGGCGCTCGGTTACAAGGGGGTCATCAACCTGATCGTCGATCTGAAGGAGACGAAGGGCTTCTCGCTGGGCAAGATCGAGGAGAAGATGGGCATTCTGGCCTCCGGCACGGCGGAGCTCGTATTCGAGGACGCCGAGGTCCCGGCGGCCAACCTGCTCGGCAAGGTCGGCCAGGGCTTCAAGCAGATGATGATGGGCCTCGACTGCGGCCGCATCGGCATCGGCTCGCAGGCCTGCGGCATCGGCAAGGCCGCCCTCGAGGACGCGCTGAACTACGCCAAGGAGCGCGTCCAGTTCGGCAAGCCCATCGCCACCTTCCAGGCCATCCAGTTCAAGCTCGCCGACATGGCGACGGAGCTCGACGCGGCGGAGCTGTTGCTCCTGAGGGCCGCCTGGATGGAGGACAAGGGCATGGACTACGAGAAGGAGTCCGCCATGGCGAAGATGTACGCCTCGGACGTGGCCATGCGGGCCGCCATCGAGGGCGTCCAGATCTTCGGCGGCTACGGCTACTGCAAGGAGTACCCCGCGGAGCGCCACATGAGGGACGCCAAGATCTGCCAGATCTACGAGGGAACCAACGAGATCCAGCGCGTGGTCATCGCCCGCAAGCTCCTCGGCTAGGGGGGAATGCGACGATGAATCACGCAGACGAATACCGAGCCAAACTCGTCACCCCGGAAGAGGCCGTCCGGGTCGTCCGCCCGGGGGATTGGGTGGAATACGGCCAGTTCGCGGTGCAGACCGTCGCCCTCGACAGGGCGCTGGCGGCCCGCAGGGACGAACTGCTCGACGTGAAGATCCGGGCCACGACGCGGGCCGTCGGGATCCCGGAGACGGTCAAAGCCGACCCGACGGCGGAGCATTTTGCCTATCACAACCTGCACTTCAGCGGGCACGATCGCAAGGCCCACGACCAGGGGCTGTGCTGGTTTATCCCCATCCTCTACCACGAGGTGCCCCGCTACTATCGCGAGAACTGCGAGGTGGACGTGGCCATGCTGCCCGTGGCGCCCATGGACCGCAACGGGTGCTTCAACTTCAGCCTGTCGAACTCGCACGCCCGCGCCATCTGCGACCGGGCCAAGACGCTCATTGTCGAGGTCAACCCCAATCTCCCCGTCTGCCTCGGCGGGCGCGAGGAGAGCGTCCACCTCTCCGAGGTCGACCTCATCGTGGAGAGCGACTGGTCGGTGCCCGAGCTTCCCTCCGCGAAGCCCAGCGAGGTGGACCGGACGATCGCCTCGCTCATCGTCGGCGAGCTGCGGGACGGCTCTTGCATCCAGTTGGGCATCGGCGGGATGCCCAACGCCGTGGGCTCGATGATCGCCCAGTCGGATCTCAAAAACCTCGGCATCCACACGGAGATGTTCTGCGACTCTATGATGGAGATGGCCCTGGCGGGCCGCGTCACGGGCTCCTGCAAGACGACGGACCGCGGCAAGATCGCCTTCACCTTCTGCCTGGGCTCGAGGGCCTGCTACGACTTTATCGACCGCAACCCGCTGTGCGCTTCCTACCCAGTGGACTACACCAACGACCCCTTCGTCATCGCCAGGAACGACAACTTCATCGCCATCAACAACTGCGTGGAGATCGATCTGTTCGGCCAGGTCTGTTCGGAGTCCTCGGGGACGAGGCACATCAGCGGAACCGGCGGGCAGGTGGATTTCACCCTGGGGGCCTACCGTTCGAAAGGAGGCAAGGCCTTCCTGTGCCTCAGTTCGACCTTCGAGAAGAACGGCAGGGTCGTCTCGCGGATCAAGCCCCTGCTGACGGAGGGGGCCATCGTGACGGACCCGAGGGCGCTGGTCTCCTGCGTCGTGACGGAGTACGGGATCGTGAACCTGAAGGGCAAATCGACGTGGGAGCGCGCCGAGGCCCTCATCTCGATTGCGCATCCCGACTTCCGGGACGAACTGGTCCTCGAGGCTGAAAAGATGGGAATCTGGCGGCGCTCCAACCGTGTACGCGGCGAATCGGCCGCCGTCGTGGCTTTCCACCGCTGACCCTTTCGTAACGGGCCCCTCTGCAACTTCCCGCTCGTCACGACACGGGCCAGGGAAGAGGGCACGTTACACCTCCTCTCTCCAGGGTCGGCGCTTTGTCAGGGAACCCGCATCCCTTTCCGGCCTGGACACTACCTCCCTCCGTCTTGCCGGAAGGGGATGCGGCCATCCCTTCCCTCACGAACGGGCTGGACCCCGACAGACAGCAACGGAGAGGGTCTTATAGAGGGGACGGGCCAAGCGCCCGCCCCTCCCTCTCATCCGGAAACACGCCGGATCAGGCCCCGCAAATCACGGAAATCTCGATGGCGGCGTCCCGAGGCAGCCGGGCCACCTGGACGGTCTCCCGGGCGGGCGGCTCCGAGGGGAAATAACGCGCGTAGATCTCGTTGAACTTCGCGAAATCGTTCATGTCCCGCAGGAATACCGTCGACTTCAGCACGTTCTGAAATCCCATCCCGGCCGCCTCGACAATGACCTTGAGATTCTCCAGGGTTTGCACGGCCTGCGCCTCGATGCCGGCACCGACAAGCTCCCCCGTCTTCGGGTCCATGCCGATCGTCCCCGACACGAACAGCAGGTCCCCGTACCGGACGGCTCGCGAATAGGGGCCGATGGCCGCGGGCGCCGCGGCTATTTCCACGATGCTCTTCACGTCGATTCCCTCCTTTTCTGTTTCTTGATATCGCCGTTCGAGAATCCTATCACGGAATGCGGCCCGGATTCACCAGAAATCGTCCCGTTTTCTTTTCCGAATTTTCTGTTGACACCCTACGGCTTTCCCTATAGAAAATGGAAACTTTATCGTCGGAGGTGGTGCAATGAAGAACCTTTCCGCGCTCGTCGCCGTCATCGCGGCTTTTTCGTTTGCGGCCGCCCCGTCCGCCCAGGCTGCCGACACCATCAAGATCGGTGCCGCCTTCGCCCTGTCCGGAAGCATCGCCGTCTACGGCGAGGGGTTCAAAAAGTGCATCGACCTTGCCGTCGAGGAGATCAACGCGAAAGGCGGGATCAAGGGAAAGAAGATCGAGATCGTCTACGAAGACAACAAGAGCAACCCCAAGGACTGCGTCACGGCCGTCCGCAAGCTCATCACCGTGGACAGGGTCCCCGTGATCTTCGGGCCCGCCGGCAGTTCCAATTTCATGGCCACGGCCCCCGTCGCCCAGGAAAACAAAGTCGTGCTGCTCTCGGCCCAGGGAGCGGCCGTCGGTCTGACCAGGGCCGGCGACTACATCTTTCGCGTGTTTCCCTCCGATACCCTGCAGGGGCCCCACCTGGCCAGGCTTGCCATGAGCATGGGCTACAAGAAGGTGCCCGTCATGTACGTCAACAACGACTGGGGCCTCGGCCTGAAGGACGCCTTCGTGGAGGCCTACAAGAAGATGGGCGGCACGGTGACGGACATCATCGCCTACGACGAAAAGAAGACGGACTACCGCACGGAGCTCCTTCGCGCCAGCAGGGGAAACCCGCCCGCCATCGTCAACCTGACCTATATCAACGAGGGCGCCGTACAGTTCAAGCAGGCCTTCGAGATGGGCATCAAGACACAGTGGCTCTGCGGCTCCGCCGCAAGGGCCCCCAAGATGGTGGAGCTGGCCGGCAAGGCCGCCGAGGGCGTCATCGGGACGTACCCCTCGGTCCCGCAGAACACGAAGGCCTACCAGGCCTTCAAGGAAGCCTACAAGAAGAAGTACGGCGACGACAAGATCCCCATCTTCGGCGACTACAATTACGACATGGTCTACGTGACCGCCAAGGCGATCGAGAAAGGCGGCTACACGGCTGACGGCATCCGCAAGGCCCTGCCCCAGGCCGCCAAGGGCTACAAGGGCGTGACGGGCGACAAGACCTTCGATGCCGAGCGGAGCCCGAAATTCGCCGAGTACGGCATCTGGACCGTCAAGGACGGCAAGATCGAGGACTACAGGAAATAACCGGTCATCGGACAATGATTCGGATCGCGCAGGAGGGTTCCGGCCGCCGCTGAGGCCGGAACCTCCTTTTTTTCGTATGGATTCCATCAGCTACTACCTCCAGACCGCTCTGAACGGCATCCTGGCGGGCTGCATCTACGCCCTGTTCGCCATGGGGCTCACGCTCATCTACGGCGTGCTCAACTTTGTCAATTTCGCCCACGGCGAGCTGATCATGTGGGGGGCCTATTTCCTGTTTCTGTTCATGGGCGAGCCCTTCGGCCTGCCCCTGTACGCCGCCATTCCCCCCGCGCTGGCCCTGACGGGATGCCTGGGAGTCGCGATGGATTTCTCCGTTTTCCGCCCCCTCCGCTGGGCGAACCGCCTGACGCTGCTCATCGCGGCGATGGGCCTCTCCGTCTTCCTCCGCAACGCCGCCCAGTTCTTCTGGGGCGCCGAGGTAAGGACCTACGGCCTCGAGGTCTCGGCGGGAACCCGCTTCTTCGGCCTTTATCTCACGATGCCGCAGATGGCCATCATCCTCGTCACGCTCCTCTGCGTGGGCGCGGTGTACCTGCTGTTCTTCCGGTCGCGCCTCGGCAAGTCGATGCGGGCCCTTTCGGACAACCTGGACCTGGCGCGGATCTCGGGAATCGACACGAAGCGGGCCATCCTCGCCGCCTGGGTCATCTCGGCGGTCCTGGCGGCGATCGGCGGGATCCTGCTCGCCCTCGACACGAACCTCTCCCCCGAGATGGGCATCATCAACCTGATCAAGGCCTTCGCGGCAACCCTCATCGGAGGCGTGGGAAACCTCTGGGGAGCCCTTCTAGGGGGCCTGCTCATCGGCCTGGCGGAAAACCTGGGCGTGCTCTTCATCTCGCCGGGCTACAAGGACGGAATCGCCTTCGTCATCATGGTGATCATCCTGCTGGCGCGGCCCTACGTGATCGTCGGGGAGAGGAGCGACTGAGATGGACCTGCTCCTTCACCTCGCCGTCGTCGTCGCCATCTACTCCATCTTCGCGCTGAGCCTCAACGTGGAGATCGGCTACACGGGGCTGTTCAACTTCGGCCACGTGGCCTTCTTCGCCATCGGGGCCTACACCTCCGCCCTGCTGACATTGTCCGGCGCGCCGTTCGCCGTCGGGCTTCTCGCCGGACTTGCCGCGGCAGGGGTCTGCGGGTATCTCCTCAGCATCCCGGCCCTCAAGCTTCAGGGGGACTACTTCGGGATCGCCACCCTCGGCTTCGGCGAGATCCTCCGGATGGTCGTCAGCAACGAAGTCTGGCTCACCAAGGGACCCATGGGCCTCCCCGGCATCCCCCGGCCGGAGATCCTCGGCTTTATCTTCGACACCCTGCCCGCCTACCTGGCCCTCTCGGCGTGCATGGCGCTCACGACCTTCGCCATCCTGGCCTTCGTCGTCCTGAGCCCCTTCGGCCGCGCCCTGAAGGCCGTGCGAGACGACGAGACGGCGGCGGAAATCCTCGGAAAGAACGCCTTGAGGTTCAAGATCAAGTCCTTCGTCATCGGTTCGACGTTCGCCGGTCTTGCGGGCGTGCTCTGGGCCCACTATACGACCTTCATCAGCCCCGGCGATTTCACACTCACCGAGACGATCCTCGTTTTGCTCATCGTCGTCATGGGCGGCAAGGGAACCCTCCCCGGTCCCGTCCTGGGCGCCGTCGCCCTGATCTTCTTCCAGGAATCGGTGCGGTTCCTCCGCCTGCCGCCCGAGTGGACGCGCCTGCTCGGACCCCTGCAGCAGATGGTCTTCGGGCTCCTGCTCGTCGTTCTCATGGTCTTCCGCCCCGAGGGCATCATCCGTGAAAGAGGAGGCCGGCACGGTGATTGAGATCCGCAACGTCACCAAGGCCTTCGGCGGCACGCGCGCCGTCTCGGACTGCTCGATCAGCCTCGAGGGGCTCACGATCACGGGTCTCATCGGACCCAACGGAAGCGGCAAGACGACCCTGTTCAACCTCATCACGGGCCTGCTGAAACCCGACAGCGGAGAGATCCGCTTTCTCGGCAAGCGGATCGACGGGCGCCTGCCCCACGAGATGGCCCGGCTCGGCCTCATCCGGACCTTCCAGCTCTCCAGGGTCTTTCCCCGCATGACGGTGCTGGAGAACATGCTCCTCGCCCCCCAGGGCCAGACCGGGGAGCGCCTTCTATCGCTGTGGTTCCGGCTGCCGAGGATCCGAAACGAGGAGTCGGATAACCGCGAGCGGGCCTTCGAGCTTCTGGACCTGCTGGGGCTGATGCGTCTGCACGACCAGTTCGCCGAGAATCTCTCCTACGGGCAGCAGAAGCTCCTCGAGCTGGGCCGCGCCCTCATGGCGAAACCGAGGATGATCCTCCTGGACGAGCCGACGGCGGGGATCAACCCCACCCTCATCCGGACGATGATCGAGATGATCCTCAAGATGAGGGACCGCGGGCAGGTCTTCTTCATCATCGAGCACAACATGGACGTGGTCATCGAGGTCTGCGAAAAGGTCTTCGTCCTGGACCACGGAGAGAAGATCGCGGAAGGACGTCCCGAAGAGATTCAGCGGGATCCCCGCGTGATCGAGGCCTACCTGGGATGCTGATGGGCTGTAGGTCAATGCTCGAGCAGGATTCTTCCTGCGAATAGATGGTTTTGGACCGCTCTAACGCTTGCTGCACTGCAGTCGCAAAAACTCGCCCTTCGGGCTCAAACAGTTTGCGCTGCGGGCGTTTCGCTTCGCGAAGAGCGGTTAACCAAAACACATCTAACTTCGCCGTTCATAATCCTGCTCGATCACATTTGAGGAGAATCTGCAATTGGGCGACAGCCTGCTGAGACTGGAAGCGACGGATATCTACGCCGGCTACGGCAAGATCGAAGTCCTGCACGGGGCGTCCGTCCGGGCGGCTGCAGGCGAGATCGTCTGCATCATCGGCCCCAACGGCTCCGGGAAGTCGACGCTCCTGAAGACCGTCTTCGGGCTCATCAAGCCGACCCGGGGCACGGTCCGCTTCGACGGAAAGGACATCACCCGGCTCGACCCCGAACAGAAGGCCCCTCTCGGGATCGCCTTCATCCCCCAGGGACGCAACGTCTTCCCGTCGCTCACCGTCCGGGAAAACCTCGAGATGGGCGGCGCTGTCCTCGACAGCGAAAAGGCCGTCCGCCTGGCCATCGAGGAAGCCCTGGAGGCCTACCCCCTGCTGAGACGGAAAATCCGGGATCGGGCCGGGAACCTCTCCGGCGGCGAAAGGCAGATCCTCTCGCTTGCCCGGGCCGACATGGTCAAGCCGGGCCTGATCCTCATGGACGAGCCATCCATCGGCCTCTCCCCGAAAATGATCGACGAGGTCTACCTGAAAATCGCGGAAATCAACCGCAGGGGAGCCACCTTCGCTATCGTGGAGCAGAACGCCCGAAAGGCCCTCTCCATCGCCCACCGCGGCTACGTGCTGGACCTGGGGCAGACCCGCCTGGAAGACACGGGCGCGGGGCTTCTCGACAACGAAGAAGTGAAGAAGCTCTATCTGGGCGGATGAAGGCCAGAGTTCAGGGTAAAGACCTTGAACGAATGCCTCACAGGCGTCACGCAGGCCTGGCAGCAGCGTCTGTGCTAGGAGTTTCGAACCTCCGACCGGAACATGATCCACGAGAACTACCGCATGCAGTTGAAGAAATTTCTGTGGGGAAAAAGTGAAACGGCCGGCCCTGGCGAATTAGCGCAATTGCTTCTCTTGTCCTGTACCCGAATCCAGCGATAAACTCATGTCATCGCGAGCGAAGCGTGGCGATCTTGCCGTTCGTGAGAGATTGATAACCATAAAAAGGCACCTCACATTCAGCATGTCAGAAGAGAAAGTCTCCTGCTATGCTTAAACCAACTCTACCCTGGAGGTGCCCAATGAGACTGTACATGACGATCGACCTGCATTCAACCAATTGGACTGCACCCCTTGAGTTGGACAAAATGTGTTAGAGTACCGGGCAGGACCCCAGATCCCCGAGCGGGGGAGAAAGGATCTTGCCATGAAACACCGAAGAACGTTCAGCAACGAGTTCAAGCGCCAGGTGGTGGAAGAGTACCTGAGCGGGGTCAGCACGGCGGCGCAGCTGATGCGACGGCACGAGATCTCGTCGAGGCTGCTGTATCACTGAAAGATCAGTACACCAAGGGGCGCTTTGATAATCCTCCCACGCACGAGGCGGCCCTGGAGGAGCGCGTCCGACAGCTCGAGCAGCTGGTGGGCCGGCTCACCCTGGAGAACGAGTTTTTAAAAAAAAGCCGTTCAGCGAAACCTCGCACCGCCGAAGAGAAGCGGCAGTTCATCGCTGAGCATCGCGACCTCGTCGACAGCATCGAAAGGGGGTGCGAGCTGATGAACCTGCCCCGCAGCACATATTACCACAAGTCCAAGAACCGGCCCGACGGGGAGCAGGCGCTCATCGCCCGCATCGGGTCCGTGATCGAAGAGTTCCCCGGCTACGGATACCGTCGAGTGAGCAAGGAGTTGCATCGTCGAGGGTTCCGGGACAACCACAAGAAGGTGCTTCGCGTCATGAAGCAGCAGGGATTGACGCGAAAGCCCAAGCGCCGCTGGGTCCGCACGACGAACAGCGGGCATGCCTATCGGGTCTATCCCAATCTCGCGCAGAACCTGCCGGTCACGGGCCCCAGCCAGCTCTGGGTGGCCGACAGCGCCTACATTGCCCTCCTGAGCGGCTTTGTGTATCTGGCGGTCATCTTGGATCGGTTCGCCCGCAGGGTCGTGGGGTATGCCCTGTCACGCAACATCGACACGGCCTTGTGCCTGGAGGCCCTCCGGATGGCCCTGGCGCTTCGCAGACCCCCGAAAGGGATCGTCCATCACTCGGATCGAGGGGTCCAGTACGCCTCCTGCGATTATGTCAACGAGCTGTACTGTCCGGTTAAGGTTTGAATAAATCCGCTTGGTTGCTTATTTCAGGTTCCCTAATCTGCTTCATGGCGTCTTGAACCAGTTGCGCGATGGGCTTCCTCTCGAAGAGATTGACCTCCAGGATCTGCAACAGGGTGTGCAGACTGCAGGACAGATGAAGCCGTTTTTTCAGGATGGCCACCAGCAAGTAGATGCAAAGAGCCACCCAGATTTGCGTTTTGACGGCATTGACCGACGTGCCGTAGAAGGACTTGACCCGCAGGTGCTGTTTGATCCATTTGAAGAACAACTCGATCTGCCAGCGCAACTTGAAGATGTCCGCGACGGTCTGTGCCGGGATCGTAAAGATGTTGGTCAGAAACACGAGTCGCTTTTTCGTTTCGAGCTCCACGTAGGAGACCCGTCTCAAGGCCTCCGGATAGGCCTTCCGGGAGCGGGTGCCCGTGAGCACGATGGTCTGATCGACCCGGACTGGCGTCTTGGCCGGATTGGAGCTCAGACGCCGGCACCGCAGATTGCTCTTGGCACGGATGACGAAGAAGGCCGGCTGTCGATGAACGGCATAGTGTCGCCGTAAGTCCGTGTAGCCCCGATCCAGCGCCACGATGGCTTCCTTCTGCAGGTGTACGGTGTCCAGGAGCTTGACATCGTGCACGTTGCCCGGGGTGAGGCTGACAAACGTCGGAATCGCACCCCGCAGATCCAGCAAGGTGTGAAGCTTGATCGCGCCTTTGGTCTTGCGGAACGTCGCCCAGGGGAACAGCGACAGGCACAGGTCGATCGTTGTGGAGTCCAGCGCATAGACCGAGTGCTTCAACTCGATGCCCAGCTCTTCGCCCCGGTAGAGAGACTGGGCCATGGCAATGAGATGGTATCCGAAGTCCTGGCAGATCCGATAATCATGCTGTTCGTTGGCATCCGCCAGGGTGGAGCGCGACACCGAACCCCGGAAGCCAACGTGGCAGAGCTTTTCGTGATGCGAGTTCAGGCATGTCTCTATGTCCCGCAGGCTCTCTCGGTACGTCAGCTGCGCAAAGGCCAGGCACAGCAACTGGTCATAGCAGGGGAACCGCCGAATCCGGTAATTGCCGCCGTAGCGGCGCACGCATTTGTCGAACTCATACCGCGGCAGATGCTGAAGCAGCTGCGCAAAGACCGTCCGTCCTGGATTCATCGGTTGTCCTCCCCGAGCAGTTCGGGGTAGACTACCGGTCAGGAGGGCCGAAGTAAATTCAAATCGGAAAAAACGAAAACAGCTTCTTTGTGCCGATATTTCAATGCGTTATCTGCTGTGGGCAGTTTCTTAACCGGACACTACTGGTCAACGAGCTGTTTGCAAACGACTTCCGGATCCGCATGGCCCGCAAGGGCAACCCCTACGACAACGCGGTGGCCGAGAGCTTCATCAAGACCCTGAAGGCCGAGGAGGTCTATCTCTGGGAGTACCGGACGATGGATGATGTTCAAAATCGTCTTCCCCACTTCATCGAGAACGTTTATAATCGCAAGCGGCTGCACTCTGCTCTCGGCTATGTACCGCCTATGGAGTTCGAGGAAATGTTCAACCTAATGAAATCCTGTCCGGCTACCCTAACCGCCTCTGTCTAACCGCAGGGGGGCACTCCAAACCGCACTCACGTTTTCTAATATTAATCCGACTTTTTTCTGAAGAGGCTACACCGTGAAGAAATACATCAATAATCTCGGGAATAATCTTATATACCTCTATTCTTGATACTTCTTTTCCGTACAGTAACTCCTGACAATATAAAAAGCTGAACAACGCTCCGTAAAAAATATGCCCGTAGATAAAAGTATTTCCTTTTTTCAAGTATCCCTTTTTCTGGTATTTGTTAAAGACACCGTCCATTTCCACAAACAGACGATGGAGTAATCCCTGATAATAATGCTTTCCAAAAACTGGACTTGAAAGAGCTTCGGCCATTTGAAAGCGGATGATTGGCAATCGCTGCTCAAGATTCCCTATATACTTTTCTGCGATATTTTTCAGAAGCCGTTCAAGCTCCATTTCCTTTAGTGAATCCTGTCTTAAAGAGGATAAGAAGCCAGTTGCGCCCCGAGAACCAATAATTTCTATAGCGAGCGCTTGCTTGTTTGGAAAGTACCGGTAAACCGTACCGTGCGCAATGCCTGCACGCTTTGCGATATCCCCAATTTTTGCTTTATGGAAACCTTTTTCTCCGAAAATCTCCGCAGCTGCATTTACTATATCCTGACGACGCTGCTCCAAAGGGATGTATCGCGGTTTCCTGTATGCGGGGCGCTTCCTCTCGCGAATACCGGCATTATTTTTGTAATTCATAGACTTCCTTCCGAGTTTACGTGAGGACCACTGACCACTGGTAGGTGGCCTCAACCGACATCAGTCGGATTTTGTTTACCATTCGTAGAACGTTTTCCTATTTCAAGCTCCAGCGTTCGGGTTTTAAGCTTATGGGACGGAGTACCACGTGACCTTACCCTCTCCGATGTAGCGGAGCTTCCGGAACAGGGCGATGGCCTTAATTCAGCCTAAGATTTCCTCGACTCGTTTTCTGATCTTCTGGCCAACGGCATACCTGGTTGCCGGATGGTTCGGCCGTCTAGCAGGCTGTTGAAAAACTCACGACAAAACTCATTTTACTCTGCTCTTTGAAAGATGGTTGTGCTACAGTTCAGGCATCCCTGAAGAACCCCAGGAGGCTTGCGATGCGCGGGATTGAAGACAAACGAGACGCCATGTTCATCTATGTGT
>Ga0302241_1000891_pt1 | contig 24170 bp, 23 predicted proteins | sample AAG_UR_Arg_MG_FD_193532 | JGI IMG/M metagenome (GOLD analysis project Ga0302241, IMG submission 193532) | Enriched activated sludge microbial communities from anaerobic digester in WTTP, New Holstein, Wisconsin, United States - AAG_UR_Arg | ecosystem: Engineered > Bioreactor > Anaerobic >... | reverse complement strand
CCTCTGCTACAGGTTCTACTGGTTTTTCCTCTGCTACAGGTTCTACTGGTTTTTCTTCCTCTTTAACTTCCTCTTTAACTTCTTCTGGTTTTTTAATTATAAAATCATCTTTAAAGTGAATAATTGCTTTTTTTACTGTAGCACCATATCTATCTATTTCCTCCCCACTTAATTCTCCTCCCAGACAGATACTCCGTAAAACAAAAAGAATAAAATCATTTTCCGGAGTTTCAAGTTGTTTCTGTAAATATTCTTTTGTTTTTATAGTATATTTTAGATTTTTAGACTCCTGGAGAATATTTTCTATATTATATAATTCTTTTTTAAATTTCTCCAGTTCCTTTATGCTTTCTTCTTTCAAATTTGCCAGGTCTATAGTAATAACTGGTTTTTCATCCAGCTTATTTGCCTCATCGAGGTCTGTAAAGACATGATAGGTAATACCATTGGTTAAGATTGCAAGTCTGGCTTTCCCGATAGTAGTAAAGTGTCTGGATACTTCCTGTCTGTATGTATCTAGTGTTTCTTTGAGACCTTTAACCTCAATAATTATCTCCGGTTCTTCCTTCCTGAGAATAACATAATCGATTATATCTTTTTCTAAGGGGTAGGAGGGAATAAATTCACCTGGATCAAATATGTCATAACCAAGGCATTTCAGGAAAGGCATAACAAGAGAATATTTAATAGCCTCTGTTGTTGGTAGTTTGTCTCTTAAATTTACTAATCTTTCAGCCAGTGTTTTAACTTCTTCACTAAATCCCATATTTAATCAATCTCCTTTCATTAATTTTTGATTTTTCTCTCTATACTATATTTTTTTATTCTATAATTAATTCTGAAAGTCCTTTATATTTAAAATTTTTGTAAAAATAAATTTTAGACTTTAAAAATTTGTTATAATATTTATCGGAGGTAATATAAATGAAAAATAAAAAATCGGTAAAGAAGAAATTTTATGTTGTATGGAAAGGAAGGAATAAAGGTATATTTACCTCATGGGAAGATTGCAGTACACAGGTTTCAGGTTTTAAAGGAGCAGAATATAAATCCTTTAATACACTGGTAAAAGCAGAAGAAGCCTTTAAAAGTAATAGCACTGTTTTTATTGGAAAAGAAATATTTGCATCAGACCTGTCAGATGAGGAATTAAAGTTAATAGGTAAGCCAGTTTTAGAAAGTATTGCTGTAGATGGGGCATGGAACTCTGTGACTGGTATAATGGAATACAAAGGAGTTTATACAGAGACAGGGAAAATACTTTTCAAACAGGGGCCTTTTAAAGATGGTACAAATAATGTGGGAGAATTTCTGGCAGTTGTTCATGGTCTTGCCTATTTGAAAAAGATTGAGAGTTTCATCCCTGTTTATACTGATAGTTCTACGGCAATTACATGGGTTAAATATAAAAAATGTAATTCACGTCTTGAAAAGACTGAAAGAAATAAAATCCTTTTTGATTTAATAGAAAGAGCAGAGAGATGGCTATGGGAAAATAAATATGAAAATGAAATATTGAAATGGGAAACCAGGGCATGGGGTGAAATTCCTGCTGACTTTAATAGAAAGTAAGGTTTATCATATATTTACAGAGGAAAGTTTTAGTAGAATATAGAATAAATATTGTAAAAATAATTTGTTAAGGAATATATACAGGGAGGTTTTCTTATGTATATGTCTTCTCCTGATAAGCAATCAGAGGAGTTGGTCTCCAAGGGGTTGGATCTATTTTATGAAAAGAATTATGATGAAGCAATTGCATGTTATAATAAAGCTTTGTCACGTGATCCTACCTATACAAAAGCCTGGCTTAATAAAGGTAGAGCTTTTGCCATACAGGGCAGATATGATGATGCGATTATATGTTATGATAGAGCTTTGGCAGTTAACCCCGGTTATGCCAAGGCATGGTATAATAAAGGTGTTGCTTTTTCTGATCAGGGAAAGCATGCAGAAGAAGTTAAGTGTTACGATAAGGTTTTAGAACTGGACCCTCAGGATGTTGATGCCTGGTATAATAAAGGACTGGCTTTATTTATACTTGGAAAATACTCTGCAGCTATCAGATGTTATGATAAAGCTTTAGAGATTAATTCTGAATGTGTGGATACCTGGTTTTACAGGGGTAAGGCTTTAGCTCTTTGTAGTAAGTATAGTGATGCTCTTTTAAGTTATGATAAGGTTCTGGAGCTTAATCCTCAATATAGTAAGGAAGTATGGTATAATAAAGCAGAAGCTCTGGCTAATCAGGGGAGATATAAAGATGCTCTCGTATGTTATGATAGTGCCATAAATTTTGATTGTAGATATGCATCTCCCTGGTGTGGAAAAGGTAATATTTTATTTAGCCAGGAAAAATATGATGAGGCACTACAATGTTACAATAAAGCTCTGGATCTGGATCCTACCCTTGCTGATGCCTGGTATTATAAAGGTGTAGTTTTCAGTAAACAGAAAAAATATGATGAGGAAATAGAGTGTTATAATATGGCTATAAAAATATCTCCTGACTATATTAAACCCTGGCATAATAAAGGATTACGTATGTTTGAAAAGGAAAACTATGAGGAAGCACTTGAATGTTACGAAAAGGTTCTATCTATTAATCCTGAAGATTATCTGACTTATAATGATAAGGGAAAGGCACTGTCAGCATTAGGAAGGATTGAGGAAGCCCTTGAATGTTTTGATAAAATTCTCATTAATTATCCTATGGATGATTTTGTCTGGTATGAGAAAGGAAAAGCACTGGCCTGTCTTGAAAGACATGAAGAAGCTCTTGAGTGTTATGATAAAATTTTAAAGGTTTATTCTGATAATATTTATGCCCTTTATAAAAAGGGAGTTTCTCTGTCTTTGCTAACTCAATATGAAGAAGCAATTAAATATTTTAACAGAGTTTTAAAACTTGATCCTGAAGATCATATGGTTTATTATGAAAAGGGTAAAGCTTTAGCCTCTACTGGTAAGATTGAAGATTCTATTAAATGGTTTAATAAAGCTTTAAAGAAAGATCCTGAAGATAGTAATATCTGGAATAGTAAAGGAGAAAGTCTTTTCATCCAGAAAAAATATAAATTAGCTATAGAATCTTATAATAGAGCACTGAAGTTCAATCCTTCACATGTCCCTGCTCTGGTTAATAAAGGGATTGCTTTATTCAAGCTGAAAAAGGATGATGAAGCTATGGATTGTTATATTAAAGCTCTTGAGTCTGAACCTGATAATCCCTATATAGATCAGTTAAAAGAAAAATGCTTAAAAACTAATATAGGATTATATTTAGACTCACGAAAGGAGTAAATGAAATGGCTAAAAAGAAAATTCTTATGCTCACAGGAGATTATGTGGAAGATTATGAGGTAATGGTTCCTTTTCAGATTCTTACTATGGTAGGCCATACGGTTCATACAGTCTGTCCTGGAAAGAAAGCCGGTGATGTTATTCGTACTGCTATTCATGATTTTGAAGGAGATCAGACCTACAGTGAAAAAAGAGGACATAATTTCAAAATTAATGCCAACTTTGATGAAGTAAACCCTGAAGACTATGACGGGCTTGTTATACCGGGAGGAAGGGCACCCGAATATATTCGTCTTAATGAACGTGTACTGGATATAGTAAGATATTTTGCAAAATCCAATAAACCCCTTGCTTCTATCTGTCATGGCCAGCAGGTTCTTGTGGCAGCAGGTGTATTGGAAGGTAAGTTCTGCACTGCCTATCCTGCAGTTAAGCCGGATATCTTAAGAGCAGGTGCTAAATGGGGAGAAGTAAATGAAACTTTCTCCAATGCATATATAGATGGAAATCTTGTTACAGCTCCGGCATGGCCAGCACACCCGGAATGGATGGCAAAGTTCCTGGAATTACTGGGAAGTAAGATTGAAGCGTGAGAGACGTGAGACGTGAGACGATAATATCTCTTCTTTTCACTTTTTATTTCTGAGGGATCGCTCCTCATCTAAATTACTTCCGCAGTGTTTGCATTTTATGGCTTTAGACTTTATTTCTTCGGCACAGAAAGAACATTTTTTTATATTATCAGCACAAGGGGAAAGTCTTTTTGTAGATGGATTATATATTTTTATATATTCTTATATGAGGAGATAAACTATAATTATACAATAGAAATTTCCTTTATACAAGGCAATAAAAATATATTCGGTTAGAGTGATTGCTTCTGGAGACTCATAAAAAGTTAAGCCTTAAGAAGGATTTTACTATTAAATGTATAAATAATAATTTAATAATTAACAATACAGGAGATTTTAATTGTGAGTTCTGACGAAAGAGCTTATTTACTTTTAGGAGAAAAATATTTTAACGATGGCGATTATCCTCATGCTATAGAAGAATTTTCCAAAGCGGTAAAAGTTACCTCCAATGAAGGAAGAGTCAGAAATAATCTCGGAATAGCCTATGCAAGAATGGGCTTTTTCGAAAAAGCCATAGATGAACTGAAGGCAGTGCTCAGACTTGAACCAGATCATGCTACAGCAAGGCTTAATCTGGGAGTTGTAGTTTCCGAGCAGAGCCGTAAGTATATTGAAAAGGGTAAACTGGAAAATGCTATTAATATGTTAAAAGAGATAACTGGGTTTATTCCTGATAATCCATTGCCTTTTTCGACACTCGGAGTAATATATTCCATACAGGATAAAAAGAAAGAAGCTATGGAACTGTTTAATAAAGCTCTCGGTCTCTGTAATTCAGGGCAATATGTTTCCCTGAAGAAATCCATAGAAGAAGAGATTAAAAATCTGGGCACATGAGTATGTAATACGTGATAGGTGAATAAATATTTATGAATAGATTTTATTTGTTGATAATAGTTGTTTTTATTTTATCTTTAATTTGTTTACTTCCCGGCCATGTAAATGCTTTTTACTATAAGGATTATGTTCCGGGGGAGATTCTTGTAAAATTTTCTCCTGACCTTTCCACGGCACAGGAAAAAGGTCTTTTAGCAAAGGATTATCCCGCCTTAGAAGCGTTAAATAAAAGGTTTTCTGCAACTTCTATAAAACGAATATATCCGAAACTTGCAGTAAATTCTTTTTCAGGCTTTATGGATACCTCCAGTATATATAAAATCAGATTCTCCCGGAAAACTGACGTTCAGGAAGCTGTTAAATCTTATTCAGCTCTGAGTGGTGTTTTATTTGTTCAGCCCAATTATATCCTTTATGCTTCTGAGGTTACCCCGAATGACCCTGAATATACCACACAGAAAGCATATCTTCAGACTATGAGTGTACCTCAGGGATGGGCTGTCGAGACAGGCAATTCTTCCGTAATAATAGCTATAGTAGACAGTGGTACAGACTGGAACCATTCTGATCTTGCCGGAAATATGTGGGTTAACCCGGCAGATCCCTGGAATAACCCCAATGTGTGGAACCCTGATAACAATAACCATAATGGAAATGGAATAGATGATGATAATAACGGGTTTATTGATGATTACAGAGGATGGGATTTTGTTGATGTTTCTCCTTCACTGGTCTATCCTGGAGAAGACGATGATCCTGCCGATGCCAATCCCGATGATTTTTCAGGCCACGGAACCTTTGTTTCAAGCCAGGCCGATGCAGTTGGTAATAATAATATCGGTGTTACGGGTATAGCCTGGAACTGTAAGATTATGTCCGTGAGGGCCGGTTATCAACCGAAATCAGGAACGGCAGCTGTTTTTACCGTTGATGCAGTGATTGGTGCCATAAATTATGCTGTTGATAATGGCGCCCATGTAATAAATATGAGTTTTGGTGTTCAGGGAACACCGGAGGAATATCCTTTAATTACCAGTGTTGTCACCGGTGCCATACAGAAAGGGGTTGTACTTGTGGCAGCAGCAGGGAATAGCGGTATATCAGGTTCGGATTTTCCTGCCAATATACCGGGTGTTATATCAGTTGGTTCTGTAGATACCAATGGGGAAAGATCCTATTTTTCCAACTACGGATCTGATGTAGATGTATATGCTACAGGCAATACTGTTACAGGAGCATACCCGGAAGGGATTCATTCACAAACCGGGGCTCTTCCATATACGACTCGGACAGGTAAAAAAACCTATGATATCGGCAGTGGAACTTCTTATTCAACACCTCTTGTGAGTGGCCTTACAGCCCTTATAATTTCAAAGGATCCCTCTCTTTCGGCAGAGAAGGTTATAAACCAGTTAATAAATTACTCTGATACTATTACGAATGTAAAAAGAATTAATGTATATAGATCCCTTACTGAAGGAGACTTGGCAAAAGGATCTATTTCTTATAATTTATCTCCCGGATGGAATCTTATATCTTTTCCATTCTTAAATGTTATATCTGTAAGTGGATTTAATGGATCCTTTTATTATGTTGAGGGAGGAAATGTGGAGGAGATACAATTAAAGATAGATGGAGGCCTTGCGAAAGAAATAGAACTATCATCTCTCAATCAGCTTGAACCCGGGAAAGCATATTGGACCAGAAGTAATTCTGTTACTACTGCCAGTGCAGAAGGCACATCTTTATCCAGTTCCAGTTTTAACACTTCTTTTCAGGGACAGGGTTTGAAACCACTTGGAAATCCTTTCTCTCCAGATATTCCCTGGGGTAAAAACAATGTTACTCTGGAGAATGGAAAGGACCTTTCCTATGCTGACTCTCAGGGTGTTTTACTCAGCACAATCTATTATTATGATACAGCTAAACAAATCTTTACTCCCCTTCAGTATGAAGGCGGAAATATTGTAAGTGGAAGAGGCTATTATATATTGAACCATGCAACCACCAGTATCGTTTTTAAAAAGTAAGGAGGTGTTTTTATTGAAAAAATTTATAATATTTTTCCTGTTTATTATTTTACTGGCTGGTTGTGGTAGTGATGATACGTCTAATCCCGGTACAACATCGGTAGTTTCGGGAAAGGTTTTAGAGAAATCCACACAAAATCCCATAAGTGGAGTGTTGTTAACTACTAATCTTGGTGCTTCTGTTACAAGTGATTCTGAAGGAAATTTTAGCTTTACCTTTAAATCTGATAGTAATTATATTATTTCAGCATCTAAAGATGATTACAAGGGAAGTCTTGCAGGTGGATTTGCTTCTGGAACTATAAATCACAATATATATTTAACTTCTGTAGATAGCCCGGATTTACCGGTAGTGGAAAATATTTAAATTTAGAACAGAGGAAGAAAGATAATCAGTAAAATTAATAAGGGGTGTAATAGGTGATGGTAAAAGATTTTAAATATTTACTTAATAAGTATCCTGTTATAAGCTGGATAGTAGTTGGAGGCGTGGCTCTTATGCTTATAATAAGCACACTGGGATTTGGCGCCATGGGACTCTTCCCAAAGAATGGATCTGCTCCAGGGCATGATAAATCACATAATCTTGATCAGTCTAAAGCAGAGATAGATCACTGGCTTTCTGAAGTTACGAAGGAACCATCAGATTTTAATTATCGACAACTGTCCCGGGCATATATGGGTGTAAATGATCTTGAGAAAGCTCTGGAAACTGCCAATACGGCAATTTCAAAGGATCCTAATGATGTAAGCAGTTATCAATTACTGGCAGAAATTTATAGTAAAAAGACGTGGCTTGAGATTGATGACAAAACCCTTGAGAAGGTAAAAAATAAAATTAGTTCTGATAAGTTAGAAGTAGTAAAATCTCTGAAGGGTCAGAAATTTGGAGTAGAAGAATTTAATAGTAAGTTAAAAGCTATGGATTTTAAAGAGGAAGACATTCAGGTACTTCAAAATTATAGCATGAAAAATGAAAACGAAAAAATAGTAGAAGTTTTACAAAAAATGGTTTCTCTTGCACCTGATAATGGAGATTATCGTTTTGCCTTAGCCAGTATGCTTATGGAGAGTGGTAAAATGAAAGAAGCTATACCTGAACTGCAGAAAATACTTAAACTTACTCCGAATAATGAGTATGTCAGGCAGTTCCTTGTAATGGCTTATATAGAGGAAAATATGTATGATAAGGCAGAAGAAGAATTAAAGTGGATGCTTGAGCAAAAACCTGATAATCTAAATATATATTCAGCACTTGGTCAGGTATATATAAAAGAGAAAAAATATAATGATGCTATATCTATATATGAGAAAGCTTTAACGATAGATTCAAAAACAGGTTCACTTTATTCCGGCCTGGCCAGTGCTTATATGATGAAAGGTGAGAATGAGAAAGCCATTGAAAATTATAGAAAAGCTCTGAATCTGGATCCTAATGATACAGGAATTCATCTTCAGATTGCCAGTATATATGAAAAAATGGGTAAAAAAGATGAGGCTATGAAAGAACTTCAATTGATGACAGGTAACTTAGTAATAGAACCGAACCAGGCAAATACTCCTGTAGAAGTAAAAGAACCGAATCAAGCATTAACACCTGTTGATGTGCAAGAACCAAATCAGAATTCAGGAAAGGGAAAAGATGTAAATCAAGTTAATTAAGATGTGTAAAGTGAGATATGAAAAGAGGTTTATAGTTTAAGGTTGAGTGTTGAAGGTTGCTAATTCCCAACCTTAAACTCTTAACTCTCAACTATAAACAAACTCATCACCTATCACCCGGTAAAGCAGGGATAATATGATAAATAAACAACTAATTTGTTTATCTCTTACATGCTTATTAATCTTTTTATTCCCTATGTTTGTTTTTGCTAATGAAGAAGAATTAAATATGTCCTGGAGTACAGGGCTTTCTTTTTTTGAAAAAGGTAATTATAGAGAAGCTCGAGATGAGTTTAAGGAAATAATATCCCTCAATCCAACCAGCGGGGAAGCTTATTTTTATCTGGCAGAATCACATTATAAACTTGGAGAGTTTGATGAAGCTCTTATTCAGTATAAAAATGCCCTCTTGTATTATAATAAACCTTTTGCAAAGATTCATAAAGGTATGGGAGATACATATCTTTCCAGAGGACTTTATGGAGAAGCAAGAGATGAGTATCTTAGAGCAATTTCAATTGATATAGATTATGAAGAGGCTCATTGTAATCTTGGATGTGTTTATCAATATTTTGGGCTTATGGATAAAGCTTCTGTTGAATTTCATGAGGTTATACGGATTAATCCAGATAATTATGTGGCCTATAATAATCTTGGTATTACACTGGTTAATCTCGATAAAAATTCAGAAGCTATTGAATATTTAAAGAAAGCTGTAGAATTAAATTCAGATTATGCAGATGCTTATTATAATATAGCCAGCATATATAGCTTACAGGAAGATTATGTCAATTCAATTACTTACTATCAGAAAGCTCTTGATTTAAGCCCTGATAGTTATAAGACCCTTTGTAATCTCGGTAATGTATATTACAAATTAGAAGATTATTCTTCTGCTATACGTTGTTGGCAGGAAGCACTGAAGCTCAACCCTGGTGATAAATTGATAAATTATAATCTTTCTAAGGCTTATTTTTCACAGGGTCATATAGATAAGGCTATAGAGGGATTAAAAGAAGTATTATCTATAGATCCTGCTTACAGGACTGCTTACTGGGAGATAGGATATTATTATCTTCGTAAGGGTAATATAAAAGAAGCTTTAATTTACTGGTATAGAGGTATAAGGTTGAAGCAGGTAAGTGAGGGAGGTAAAAAGTGAAAAGGATAACGTATTTATCGTTTCACCTTTCATGTTTCACGTTTTATGACATTACACTACAGACCAGCTTTTAAATATGCCTTTTCCGGGAAAGGATGGATAAAAAAATTTCTTCTTGGAAGTTTATCTACTCTTTTACTCCCAATGATTCTGGGTTATTTTATTGCATCTTTAAGAAGAATAATATGTAGGCAGGTTGAAGAACTCCCTGACTGGGAGGATACTATGGGTTTTTTTTCACAGGGTATAATTGTCCTTGCTATTATAATTGTCTATCTTTTTTTTCCCTTTTTATTGATTTTAATAGGCTATATATTAATTGGAGGGGGAAAGGGATTAATTTCTTCTGAAGGGGCAATATCATTTGCAGGAATGATATTTGGAATAATTATTTTAATTGGTTTTTTATTACTTATATTTTCTATATTTGTAATTCCTATGGCTCTGGCATTTTATGCTGAAACCTTAAGTATTATGGAAGCACTCTATTTACCACAGGTAATGGCAAGAATTTTTGATAATATAGAATTGTATTTTATGGGCTGGTTTGTCTGCTTATGTGTAACTGTAGCAGTCCTTTCTATCTTTATATTTATATTTCCTCTCGCTTTTTTTTATCTTTATATGTTTTATGCTTATATATTTGGCCATATTTATCTTACTGGTGATGAATATGGAAATAATAATTTTACATAGATATGTAGTCTGTAGGTTAAATATAGTTCAATACATGATAGAAATAGAGCAGGAATAAAGAAAATCAAAAAACTTTTCCAGTCTTTTATTGTTTTTTTATTCCATGGAGGTATGAGAAAGATTATAACAGCATTTACTGTTAAGATGAGTGTTAGTATTCCTATTGTTATAAGAAATGATAGAGGATAATATAAGAGATAATATTCTGTAATTATTACAAAATAAAGTATTATAATCATTACTATCCATATAAGAAAATGATTTAATTTTCCAATAAATTTCTCTGGAGAAGTATATTTATAAAGTAAATCAAATACACATGGTATTATCAATATACATGCTCCTGAACCTGCAAGCAATCCTGTTAAAAGTCTTATGTGATTATTAGTTTCTCTTATATGCAGATAAGAAGTTCCTCCATCAATTACAAGTGTTCCAATAAATATAGAAGCTGTTAATAGCGCATAAAAGGGCGGTGTTCCTCCTTTTATTTTTTTATTTATTATCATCCAGTAGATAAGTGATAATATGAAACCTGTATAAGTGCCTGTGTCTCTTGCACATACTATGAGTGGATGTCCCTGAAAGTGGAATGTTCTTTCATCTATCTGATGACATACGGCAGTTCCCAGTTTGTAGAGTAATGATATGATATAATCCATGATTTTATTTTATATGGGGGAGATATTCTATGAAGCTCTGAAGAGCGCTTATACCGAGGAACCATAGAATAATTGTTATAATTGAACCTGTAAGACTCAAAGTGTTAAATACTATTCCTATTGTTGCCAGTTCTTTTCCTCCCTGGAAGTCAGGATTTTCATTTATTTGTTTTTTTCCGAACAAACTGATTAGTAATCCTGTGAAACCGAGTATTCCAGGTATATAGAAACCTGTAAAAGGGGCAGTACAGCAGGTTATTACACTTCCTATTCCAAGAAGCATTCCACCTGCTGCCAGACTGTTGGTAGTTTTATCCAGTTTACTTATATCATAGGGAGAAAGTCTGGTTTCATCTATATTTCCTATGTCAGATATGGTTGTCTCAGAATCCAGAGGAGCGTAACAACTATCACATACACTGGCATCATTTACATTTAATTGACCACATCGGGGACAGATCATAATATTTTCTTTCTCACTTTCCATAGAGAGACGTTATCTTCCACATATAATCCACTATAGCTATAGAGATTGATCCCAATAGGGCTAATGACCCACATATAATACTCCAGAGAGCAAGTCTTTCTCCTTTCTGTTTTTTTCCGTCTTTGAGTATTTTTTTTCTTGCCATGATTCCCAGTATTATTGCTATTATTGAATTTATTATACTCATAGGATAACACAAACATACCATTATTCCTATAATTCCCAGAATAAAGCTTAATATAGATAAAGGATTATATTTTCTGGTATCTTCAGGTTTTATCAGTTTTGCTGCCTCTTTTTCTTCCGGATATATATAGGCAAAACAACTTGTACAGTTAAGTGAGAGATAGGAATTTTCCTGACCGCAAAAAGGACATTTCATATGCCCTGTGTAGGGTCGAGGCGACCCTACATATCCCATGCCTCCTTTAATATATTATATGTATCCATTATATGCTGTGGCATTACTCTGGTAGTAGAAATTACAGGCATGAAATTCGTATCTCCTTCCCATCTTGGAACTATATGAAGATGAACATGTTCTTCTATACCTGCTCCTGCAACCTTACCAAGATTAATACCTATATTAAAACCTGATGGCTTTAAAGATTTTTTAAATACCTCAAGGGTTTTTTGTGTTAATTTCATTATTTCTAATAATTCTTTGTTTTTTAGTTCTGTAAGATCCGGGGTATGTCTGTAAGGGATAACCATTAAGTGACCATTATTATAGGGATATCTATTAAGAAGTACAAAACATTTTTCTCCTCTATAAATAATCAGGTTTTTTTTATCTTCAGAGGGTGTTTCCTGAAATTTACAGAATATACAATATGTCTCTTTATTTCCAAGTATATATTCCATTCTCCAGGGTGCCCAGATGATATCCATAAGATTTTCCACCCTTCTATTGTATTATTATCAGCTCATAAGGAAAATTTCCTCCAGGAATTTCTCTTATGAGCTGATCTGTTTCTACATCTATTATAGATATAGTATTTGAACCACCATTTGCTACATAAAGCTTTTTTTTGTTTTTCAGGAAAGCCAGACCTGATGGATTTTTACCGGTTTCTACTGTCTTTATAGATTTATTATTCCTGCAATCTATAACTGATAAAGTATTATCCTGATAATTAGTTATATAAAGTTTCTCTCCAGAGGGCAGGAGAAGACAATTTTTAGGACCTTTACCAAGAGGGATGGTTAGAAGGGTTTTTTGTTTTTTTAACTCTATTACTGAAAGATCTTCGGAAACTTGATTTACTACATAAAGATATTCCCCATCAGGAGAAACTGCTCCACTACATGGAAACTTTCCTGCTTCCAGTGTTTTTACCAGAGAATTTGAATTACAGCTAATTACTGAGATATTGTTAGCCATAGAATTCATTACATAGATGAACTGGTTTTTTTCGTCAAAACACATACCTGTCGGCATTTTCTCTACAGTTATGTTTTTAAAGGGTCTGTTTTCTTTTATGTCAATAACTGATATATTATTGGATTTACTATTGGCTACATATATTGTATCTCTTGTGGCCACTATGGATGTAGGATTTTTATTTACACTTATATGACCTGTCAGCTTAAGTTCTTTTGAAATATTTAATACAGTTATATTATTATCAGTGCTATTTACAATATACACTGTGGATTTTTCGGGACTGAAGGCTATACCTCCAGGTTCACGACCAAGGGGTATTGTTTGAATTATAGTATTTTTTTCTATGTCTATTGCTATAAGTTCATTCGAGTAATAATTAGTTGCCAGTATTACCGGTTTTATTTTTTGTACAGGTGTAGCAGACGGTTTTTGTGGAATAAGTAATATATTTTCCCTTACAGTTTCTCCGGTGCTTATAAAAATATTTCTTGTATTTATTTTATATCCGGTTTTCTTTACTATAATAACCTGATTGCCTCCAAAATTACTGAGTTTATATTTACCGTCTTTTTTAGTTTTACAGTTAAGTTTTGTCTTTTCCATCTCTACTGTCGCTCCCTCTACAGGTTCTCTTGTAACCGAATCCATTATTATACCTTCTATTGTTCCTATTTCTACAGAAGCTAGTGGCGTTGAAACCGGTGTTGAATGGTTTGTCTCATCTGTAGTGATGCAACCTGTAAAATATATAAGAACTATTATTAATATGAGAATTTCTTTTAGTTTTAAACTCATTTTATTATTTATTATCCTTTATTATCTTGGAGCCAGACTCGGATCATCCGGGGCAAACAGGTTAGGTGGAAGACCTACATTTATAGCTGACTGTCTATAAATAATATAAGTTGTCATTTTACCACTGGCATATGTTTCTATTTTATGAGGCATCCATCGCCCATCATCCATCTGGGTGACATCTTTATACATAATTGTTTTATTTACTTCTTTAACTTTATCTTTTTCTCCTTCTGTTACTGTATATTCTTCTTTAAGTGGTATATAACGTTCTATATCTACCCAGATTGTTATCAGTTTGGCGAGAGGATCTTTTTCATTTGAAATGCTTATTACATAAGCATCTCTATCACCTACTTTTTCCTTTCCTACCATAGTAAAATTTCTGAATTGATCCTGAGGTTGAGTGTCTATACTGAATGGTAGATAAATTGAATGGTGATGATCATCTTCTCGTTTACTCAAAGGCCATGGAGAGTAGGGGCCAAATTTCCAGTCCAGTCTGCCATCTCTTATTGTTATTGTATATATGTCTGCCTGGGCTCCCGGTATGGTGATTTTTTTTTCTGTTCGAATTTTATTGGGAGCAGTAAAGAAAAGTTTTGCTGTCCCAAAGGATTCCATAACATTTTTTGCTTCCTGTTTTCCTGGAGCAGGGCCAAAAAATTCCATATCCACTACCATGTCATTTATTTTTCCAAGAGTACCTGCCATGTAAAGATTGTCCATAATTTTTTTTGCAGGGTTAACGTTGTTCTCTTTCGTATAAGCCCACTGGGTAGTCAGAATGATTACAAATAAAAGGAATAGAACTTTTTTTAGCATAATTTTACCTCCTGATTGGTGAGAGGTGAGAAGTAATGAGTTGTTGGTAATGGATGATTGGTAATGATATTGAGAATTTATAGTAGAGAGTTTAATAGTTGACCCTTAAAAAACCTTAAAATTCCTAAACTCTAAACTTTTCTTCACACTTCACTCTTCACCTTTCACGTTTCACGATTTAATTATAACATAAGTCAGCAGGTGATACAAGAAGTGCATTACTTATTGTAATTTCAGAAATTTTCTGTTATAATAAATGGCAATCCTTTAAACCTGGAGATTAAATAATGTCTATCGATCTTTATGAACAGAGAGAACAGTTAATTCAGTTAATAGATGAAACATTAAATATGTATTCTACAATGAAACTGGATGTTTTACTCAGTAATGTTATGACTTCTGCTACAAAGATTATGAGAGCAGAGGCAAGTTCTCTTATGTTGCTTGATGAAGAAACTGAAGAACTGGTATTTGAGGTTGCTCTTGGTGTAAAGAAGTCACTCCTGAGTAAGATTCGTATTAAATCAGGGGATGGTATAGCAGGATGGGTTGCCAGAGAGGGTATTCCTCTTTTAGTTTCTGATGTAACTAAAGATAGTCGTTTTTCCAGTAAAGTAGATGAGCTTACCGGGTTTAAGACAAAATCGATTCTCTGTGTTCCTTTAAAAGTGGAAAATAAGCTTATCGGTGTTCTGGAAGTGGTTAATCGTATTGATGGAGGGATTTTTTTAGAGGAAGATATTAGATTATTTACCCTCTTTTCTAATCTTGCAGCAATCTGTATTCAAAATAGTAAGATTTATACTGATTTACAGGATCTTATCCTTAAAGAAGCACAAAATCAGATTAATCGCCTGGATGTAATGAGTCAGGTATCAGGTATACCTCTCAGCTCTATGGACTTCAGTAAACTTCTCAAAGTAATGCTTGAAATAGTTATTCAGGCAATAAATGTTGAAGCAGGTGTTATATATCTTATATCTGAAAAAGATAGAGAGATTTTTCCTATAGTTTTTCGCGGGTTTCATGAAGGTGTTTTAATTGAAAAACAACAATTAAAAGTAAGTGAACAAATTGTTCAGGAAGTAATAAAGACCTGTAAACCATTTAAAATAGAAGGTTTTATTGATAATGTTTCCCGTAATGAACATGAAATTTCTATGGGGCAAACTCAGGTTGTTATTGGTTTTCCTATGAAAACCAGTCAGAAAATAATTGGTGCTATAGTTATTTTTAGTAGAAAGGGGGAAGCTATAAATCAGCAGGACGTAGATTTTTTAAAAAATTTTTCAAAACAGACAGCCCTTTCTCTTGAAAAAATAGATATAAAAGAACTTTTTGGTAAATTTGGTCATAAATTTGAGACTTATAAGAAAGCAAGTTTTTTTATAAAAGGGGAAGAACAGAGATTACAGTTAAAATCACTTGCTGAATATATACAGGATGGACTTATTATATGTGATGAAGATTTTAATATTCAGCTGGTAAATAAAAAAGCAGAGATTATTTTAGGAATATCAGAGGAAGATCTGATAAAGCAAAATTGTGTTAACTGTCACAGTCCATCTCTTCATAATACTGTAAAGGAAATTAATTACAGGTTTAAAGAGGATAAAGAGTTAAATAAAATGACCTTTACAAAAAGATTTCCCTCAGAGAATAAGACAGTAATTGCAAATATAGTTCCTATAAGAGATCCATTCTTAAATCTCAGAGGGTTTTTGATGTTTATGGTGGAAATAGAACCAGAGGTTAAAAAAGATAAGAAAAAATCTAAAAAGAAAAAATCAATACCCAAAACTTAGAATAATAAGGAGACACTTATGATAATTAAGATTTTATGTAAAAAGATTTTGCTTTTTTTATTAATTTCCCTGGTGGTTTTTTATCCCAATAGTTCGCTTTATGCTGCCGGCAAAGAGGCTGAAGAACATAATAAACGTGGCCTTAAATATCTTGATAAAGAAGAATATGAGTCTGCTCTCAAAGAATTTAATCTTGCTATTCAACTTGATTCTAATTATGCCGAGGCTATAAAGAATAGAGGGAATGTATATTATTATCAGGGTAAACTGGAACCGGCTCTTAAAGATTACTTAAAGGCAATTTCGGTAGATCCCGCTTACTGGCAGGCCTATAATAATGCTGCCAATGTATACTGGGATATGGAGAATGTTCAGAATTCTCTGGAATATTATGATAAAGCCATAAAGGCAAACCCATCTGCAGTTCTACCTTACTGGAATGCCGGAAATAAATATTTGGATCTCAAACAATACGATACGGCTATTCAATATTTTCAGAAAGGTCTCAAGATTGAACCGAATAATGAAGAATTTCATGCTTATTTAGGTTATACTCTTTATCAGGTGAAAAGGGTAAATGAGGCTACGGAACATATGAATAAAGCTATAAAACTTAATCCTGAATACAGTATACCCTACTATGATCTTGCCACTATATATTATGATAAAGCTATGGAGTTAAATAGAAAATACGTTGATTCTACTACAAATACTGAGGCAGATAAAAAATTAGCAGAAGGTTCCTTTAACTTATATAACCAGGCATTAGAAAATTTTTCTAAAGCTGTTGAGCTTGAACCTGATAACGCCAGATATAGATATCGCCTTGGCCTTACATATTTTGCTCTTGTAGAGGATGATAAAGCCCTTGATGAATACAGAACCGGTATAGATCTGGCCAGGGAACAGGGACTCAGTGAGCTTGTAAAACTTATACAGGATCAAATAAATAAGATACAGGAATTGAAAGAAAAGCGTAAAGGAGGCAATAAAAATAAATGAGATTCAGGTTTTTTTTATTACTTTTATCCTGTTTATTACTTTTTCCTGTTTATGGAGAAGAGATAAAAACCGAAACAGGTGGAGAGTTTTTTTACAGCGATCCTTATATAATGTACTCTATAAGAAAAGCTCTTTATGAAGATATGGATGTGGGACGTTTTAATTTTTCTGTTAACTCAACTCAGGCCGTAGTAGAAATTTCTGGAGAGGTAGATAATGATAGAGCTTCTTTTAAAGCTGGAACTATAGCACTTAGTATTCCCGGTGTAAAGCAGATAAATAATAAAATTACTATTAATCCTGCACTTACCCCCAGACCTTTTATTAGAAGTGATAAAGAGATAAATAATGATGTAGAAAAGAAACTATCTGTTACGAAAAGAGTCAGATCTTACAGACTTGAGTGTGTGACTATAGCCAGAAGAGTCTCTATGAAAGGTGAGGTAGATAGTCTTGATGCAGAAATTGCTGCTCTGGAACTGGCCAGATCGATAGAAGGGGTAGAATCTGTAAGGAGTAGAATTACTATAGATTCCAGGGTTAATGATGGATATATATTTGTTGCTACAAAACTTTTAATGATAGCAGATCCCCGTATAAATGGATTTAGAATTCATATAAATGTGGAAGATGGCATTATAATACTCAGAGGAAATGTAGATGATGAAGAAGCCAGGGAGATTGCAATAAATAAAGCCAGAGGTATTGCCGGTTCAAAAGGTGTTATCAGCTATATTGAGATTAATGAGGAAGTTGCTTTAGAAAAGACTATAGTTGCAGACAATACTATTGTGGAAGAAGTAAATAGAACCCTGAAATCTGATGAGGAATTATCTAAATATGATATAAAGGCTATTTGTTCTGATGGTATTGTCACTCTGTCGGGAACTGTAGATAGCCGGGAAAAAGTACTTGCTGCTGTGGAGAAGGTAAGCGTTGTCCCTGGTGTAAGAGCAGTGAAAAGTGAGCTGGAAATAAAGTAAGCTTTCAGTTATCAGCAGTCAGCATTCAGCCTGTATTAAAACCTGTGTAATGCTGAAAGCTGAAGGCTAAAAGCTGAAAGCTAAGATTATGAGTAATGAAGAAATAGAGTTAACAATAGTAATTCCTGCTTATAATGAAGAAAAGAGAATCCGAAAAAGTCTGGAAAAGATAAATTCATATTTATCCGGGAAGGATTTTGCTTCAGAAGTACTTGTTATAAATGATGGAAGTTCAGACAATACATCATCAATCGTGTTAAATAGTAAAGTTTTTAATCTGCGTCTTATTGAGAATGAAGTTAACAGAGGTAAAGGTTACAGTGTTAAAAGAGGTATAATGGAATCTAAAGGAAATTATATAATCTTTTCTGATGCAGATCTTTCAACTCCCATAGAGGAGACTGATAAAATACTTTCTGCTCTTCAGGGAGATTATGAGATTGCTATAGGTTCAAGGCATATACAGGGATCAGAGATAAAGATCAAACAACCATGGTATCGTCATCTTATGGGACGCATATTTAATCTTTTTGTGAGAATTATCGCCGTACCGAATGTAATAGATACACAATGTGGTTTTAAGGGTTTTAGAAGAGATTGTGCTCTCTGTATTTTTAATGAAATTGTAACCTTCGGTTATAGTTTTGATGTAGAGGTTCTATATTTAGCTTATAAGTTTGGTTTTAAAATAAAAGAAGTTCCTGTAATCTGGCTTGATTCCCCTACAAGCAGGATCAATCCTTTTATCGATCCTTTAAAGATGTTTCTGGATGTTTTAAAGATCAGATTAAAACATAGAAATAAAAATTTTGCCAGAGATTCTGTATTAAACCCTGTCAGATGAGAAGTGAGAGGTGAGAGGTGGGAGGTGAAAAGTAATGAGTTAGAACTCATCACACTTCACGCATTATCCATGACCTGTAAATGTTATTAGAATTTTTCTCAATTTTTTTTATAAGTATATGGAATTTATTTTATAATATATTTCAGAAAATAAAAGATTTTTTTTTATTTTTTCCTGATTTTAGATTTTTTTTTCTTGATCTTATTCTTTATTTCCTTTATATTAGAACATCACCCTTTTCTCTCAGGTATTTTGAAGGTAAGAATCTTCCTGTTACATACGATGAGTTGACCTATGGAGAGATTTATTATTTTACAGCAAGGAATATATTAAAAAATATAAATTTTTCTTCAGAGGATTTACTTATAGATCTGGGTTCTGGTAGAGGGAAAATGGTTTTTTTTGCTTCCATATATTATGGAGCGAGAGCTATAGGACTCGATATTATGCCAACCTTTGTAAAAAAGAGCTCCCTCGTGGCATCGAAATTGAAATTAAAAAAAGTTGAATTCCTGGAACAGGATTTTCGAAATTATGATTTTTCAAAAAGTACAGTCATTTATCTCGCCGGCACATGTTTGTCTGATGAATCTATTTCTTTATTGTTAAAATCTTTAAAAAGTGCACCTGTCGGTGCAAAGATAATATCTCTATCATATCCTCTTAGATCAGACTTTTTGAATGTTATTTCAAAAAATAAGATGTCTTTTTCCTGGGGAAGCAGTATGGTATATGTTCATGAGAAGTTAAGTATTGAAAAGTGAAAGGAATATGGAAATAAAAAGGTTATACGGAATTGAAAACTCCAGGAAAGCTACTGGTGTTACGGTAATTGTAGATGTTCTTCGTGCAGCCACTGTTTCTGCATATATACTGGCAGGAGGAGCAAAATATATAATTCCAGTATCGACTAAAGAAGAAGCATTTCTATTAAAAAGAGAAAATCCCCATTATTTGCTTGTAGGAGAAGAAGGAGGTTATAAAATAAAGGGATTTAATTATGGAAATTCTCCTTCTGAGATAAGTAAAGTTGATTTAAGGAACAGGATAATTATTCAGAGATCTTCCCAGGGAATTCAGGGTTTACTTAATGCTATTCTGGCAGAAGAGGTTATATTTGGTTCTTTTGTAATTGCTTCTTCTATTAAAGATTATATAAAAAACCTTTCTTCTATATCAATTGTGGCCATGAATGGCACAGAAAGTGAAGATGATATATTTGCAGATTATCTGGAGAAGATAATTACACTACAGGAAGTAAATATGGAAGAGCTTATGAAGGATTTAAAAACCTGTCCTGCGGCTCAGAAATTTTTTGATCCTTCTCTACCTGAATTTCCAGAAAAAGATTTTTATTTATCCCTGGAAGTTAATAAATTTAATTTTTTAGTTGTGTTTATAGAGGGTAAAGTAATAAAAAAATAGAAATAATTACACATATGTATATAAAAAATTTAAACACCTGTAAAGAGATAACCTCCGGCGATAATTGCCGGTTGAGAGAAATTCTTAATCCTTTGAGAGATGGTCTTTCAGTTGGCTATAGTCTTGCCCATGCCAGTGTCGGGCCAGGTGAAACTACTTTTAAACACACCTTGACCAGTTCAGAAGTTTATTACATCCTTTCAGGGGAAGGGATAATGTATATAGATAATGAGGAACAGACTGTTCTGGAAGACTTTACTATTTATATACCTCCTGGTTCCCTTCAGTGCATAAAAAATACAGGGACAGAAGAGCTTATATTTCTCTGTATTGTGGATCCTCCCTGGAAAGCAGAAGATGAGGTTATTAAAGAGAACATATAATCAGGAGAAAGGTTTGAAAGAAGAAATAGAAAAGCTTTTTGAATTAAAGAAAACAGAAGGTTTTCCTCTCGGAGAATGGGAAGACATACTCTCCCTTTCAGATATTCCCTCTTATACGGCATTTCCCAATCCATTTATTGATGAATTTATAAAAGAATGGGAATGGGAAAAACATCTCTTCCATCACAGGGACGGAATGAAAGATATAAAGGGAGATATTATAAATAAAGATAATTTTGATGCCAGTAAGTGCCGTCTCTGTATTGAAAAAGATAAAAATTATCACAGAGAACCATATATTACCGATGTAAGAGAAGGCAAAGCTCATTTACTTTACACTCTTCATTCCTATCATACAAAAGTTCCTCATAAAGCTATAATGAGGTATATACTCCACTATACAGATCCGGGGGATATAATATTCGATGGTTTTTGTGGTACAGGTATGACAGGTCTTGCCTCTCAGATGTGTGGTTCTGAGGATGCCCTGGAAGAACTGGGCTATAAAGTGGAAGATGGGATAGTTCTGGCTCCTCATGAAGATAAAGGATGGACTCCTGTATCAAAACCTGGTGAGAGAAAAACTATTTTAAATGATCTGAGCCCTCTGGCTACATTTATTGCTTATAATTATAATACCTCTCTTGATAAAGAAGATTTTGAAGATTTATCCACTAAGATCCTTCTGGAACTGGAAAAAGAATGTTCCTGGATGTATGAAACCAATCATTTGGTAGATGGGTTAGCTCAGACAGATAAAGAGGGTAGATTTATTAAGGGAAGGATTAATTATACAATATGGAGTGATGTTTTTATCTGTCCTGAATGTCATGGGGAAATTGTTTTATGGGATCTTTCTGTAGATAAATCTTCCGGTTCTATTAAGAAAACATTTAGCTGTAACCTTTGTTCTGCTTTACTTTTTAGAAATAGACTGAAAAAGTTGCAAAAAGAAAAATATGATATTTATATAAATGAGACTGTAAGGCAGGTAAAACAGATTCCTGTCCTGATTAATTATACCTTCAGAGGAAGAAGATTTGATAAAATTCCAGATGAAACTGATTTAGACCTTATAAAAGAGATTGAAAATCTCTCTATACCTTACTGGTTTCCCACCCTCCCCCTTCCTGAAGGTTATAATACAGAGCAGCCCAAAAAAAGCCACGGCTTAAGTCATGTTCATCATTTTTATACACACAGGAATTTATATGTCCTTTCATCTTTTTATAATAAAGCCTTAAATTATATTAACTCACGAACAGGTAAAGCTTTAATATTTATCCTGACTGCAGTGAGAATGTTTTCTTCAAGACAGGCAAAATTGCAACCAGAAAAGTTTTTCAAAAAGAGAGGCCAGAGCATTTCATATGTTACAGGCACTCTTTATATACCCTCCTTTTCAGTGGAAAACTGTCCTTTACTCAGTATTAAAAACAGGATGGCTCTTTTAAAGAAAACACATCATACCCTCTCTCATAAGTCTATTGTAATAAGCACTGAATCTTTAAAAACCATGTTTAAAGAATCTTCTGTGGATTATATTTTTACAGATCCTCCCTTTGGGGGAAATAAAATGTATTCGGAACTGAATTATTTATGGGAGGCTTTTTTGAAAGTAAAGACAGATAACAGAAAGGAAGTAGTTCTGAATATAAAACAGAAAAAAGATATTTTCTCTTATCAGGCTTTAATGGAAGACTGTTTTAAGAGCTATTACAGATTGTTGAAACCCGGCAGATTTATTACCATAGAATTCCATAATTCCAGTAATAAGGTATGGAGAGCCATTCAGGAAGCCATAAGAAAATCCGGTTTTATAATCTCTCATGTGGCAATGCTGGATAAAAAACAGGGCAGTTTTAAACAGGTAACCACTTTTAAGGCACCGAAACAGGATCTTGTTATAACTGCTTACAGACCTCTTGAAAGTTCACTGAATTCTTCTGAACTTAAAGATGTAACAGATGAGGAGATAGTATGGGATTTTATAAGAGAATATCTGGAAGATTTACCTTCAGTTCCTCCCTCCGGAGAGGTTGTTTCCGAAAGGACTCCCGGATTTTTATTCGATAGACTTGTGGCTTATTTAGTTCAGAGAGGTTATACTGTTCCTCTCTCTGCAGGAGAGTTTCAACAGAAATTAAGTGAGAAATTTCTTTTACGTCATGGGATGACATTTGTTTCTTCATAGAGTTTAAATTATTAAAAAATTTTAATATTTTTTTAACAAATTTGAAACACCTTGTTGTCTGATTTAGTGTATGATATATCTAAACAGAGGATGTGATACTTTTATAAAGGAGGTGATAAGGAAAGTAACTGTTATAAAAAGTCTCGGTCTTTTGTAAATTAAATTTTTAAAGAGGTGAATAATTATTATGAAAAAGACATTAGTATTAACAGTGGTTATGATTTTAGCCCTTTCTCTATTTGCCTGGGCAGCCGAAACAAAGATAAAGATTACAGATACGGTAAACATTGATAATTCTACAACTAGTAAAGGTATTGTTATAGATAAAGAAGAACTCCTTTATCATACCAGCGGAGAAGCGTCTGTTTTTGCTGCGCTCACAGAGTGGTGTAAATTTATGAGTGGTAAAGACCCTCAGGCAGCAATTCCAATACAGGAGTTTCTTAATGAATTAAAGAATGCCCCTGCAGGTAGTGCTGTATATACATCTCTTGTGAAAGAGATGGACAGTGGAAAGGGAGACTATATAGCAGCAGATGGTTCTAAAATAAAGACTCCAAATCTCGGTGCTAGCCACTTCAGTGGTGAGGTTGTGGCAGGCAGGGGTAAATATTATTATGCTACATCCCCCGGCGAGATACATACAGTTCAGGATAATACAACAACAACAAGTAAAACAGTAAACAAAGGTGGAGGAATATATAATGTCACTACTAATATTACAAGTGGTACAAAGTATAAAACATTTGGTAATGCCTATTGTAGCCCCATAGTATTAGATCTTGATGGTGATGGTAAGCTTGAAGCTTCTAATGGAATCTGGACACCTCATGCTGGAATGCTCGGAAACACAGCCATTTTTGATATAACAGGCGATGGTTTTGACGAAGTAGTAGAATGGGTAGGGCCAAATGACGGAATACTTTTCTTCCCCGATGAAAATCCTGAAATAAATGGTAAAGACCTGTTTGGTACCGTAGGTGGATATACTGATGGTTATCAGAAACTTTCCTTATATGATAAAGATAAAAATGGTGTTCTTTCTGGTGATGA
>Ga0302241_1000887_pt1 | contig 24228 bp, 23 predicted proteins | sample AAG_UR_Arg_MG_FD_193532 | JGI IMG/M metagenome (GOLD analysis project Ga0302241, IMG submission 193532) | Enriched activated sludge microbial communities from anaerobic digester in WTTP, New Holstein, Wisconsin, United States - AAG_UR_Arg | ecosystem: Engineered > Bioreactor > Anaerobic >... | reverse complement strand
ATAGAGAAAGGGCCACACCTGTTCCCATCTCGAACACAGAAGTTAAGCCTTTCATCGCTGATGGTACTTGGGGGGCAGCCCCCTGGGAGAGTAAGTCGTCGCCGGGTAAATAAAAACGGACATTTGCGTCAAGCAAGTGTCTTTTTTTATTGCATAAATGAAGGCGGGGTCAGGAAACTCGGTGTCAGACACCCAGTTTCCTAAAAAAGAAACTGGGTGTCTGACACCGAGTTTCCCTCCTTTCTTCTTCCTTTTCTATTGTAGATCACCGCATATAGTGATATGATAGACGAGTAGATACAATATATAGTGGGAGGGTTTGCTGTGACACATTCTCATGAGTTTGAAACCTCATTGGAAAACCTGTTCGAACATGGACTTTCTTTCGATAAATTTCTTCAAAGCGCAGACGCGGATCAGAGAAAAGCAATCCTTGATATACTGGAGAAGACAGATTTTACTTGGATTGAAACCCCTGAAATGCCAATGCGCGTTCTGTTTTTTGGCGAAATGTGGTGTCCGGATTGCGTCATTAATGCCGCTGCGCTTGCAGGCATCATGAAACAGGTAAAAATATTGGAAGTCAGGGTACAGCCCAGGGATGGCAATGAAGAAGTGATTATGGGCCTCGGTGATGGCACCAAGGCGAGAATTCCTACCATTGTGGCGCTGGATGACCAGGGAAAACCAATGGGGGTATTTGTGGAGAGGCCAAAAGTTATCCGGGATTTGGAGCAATGTGAGGATCAGCTTAAGCGCATTGTGATGATGAGGGACTATCGGGCAGGGGGCTATGTTTTGGATACGGCGAGAGAAATAATGGAGATGCTGCGCATCTGAAGATTGCGTTCCCCATCCTAGAGTGGTACAATATCTAGTGTCTTGAAACGAAAAAAACAAATAGATATACAATATATAGATGATATAATACCTGCAGCTCATAGGGAGGAACCAGACGTGACAAAAGTAATGAAGCGGAACAAAGCAGTGGTTGAGTTCAAACCGGAAAAGATCCAAAGGGCAATTGAGATGGCAATGAAGGAAACTGAACTCGGCATTGATTCTGTGTTGAGCCTGGACATTTCAAAACGCATTGAGGCGGTTGCAGCAGGGAGCGGCCTCCCTATGGAAGTAGAAGAGATACAGGATTTGGTTGAGACTTACTTAATGGACAGTCCTCGCAAGGACGTCGCCAAGCAGTATATCATTTACAGAAATGAGCAGAGCAAGACCAGAGAGATCCGCAAGACGGACAGCCGCTTGCTGACAGACGAATTCATCAGCCGCTACAAGCACCTTGACAGTCCTATGAATCAGCTGGGGAGTTTCGTTTACTACCGGACTTATTCCAGATGGCTGCCGGAGGAAAAGCGCCGGGAGTACTGGTGGGAGACAGTTCGACGTTCTGTTGAATACAACTGCAGCCTGGTTCCAACGACCCGGGCAGAAGCGGAAGAACTCTTTGACAACATCTTCTACCTGCGTCAGTTTTTGTCAGGCAGAACCTTTTGGGTTGGGAATACAAGCGTTGCCAAGAATTATCCTATGGCGAATTTCAACTGTTCCTTCCAGATTATCGACAGCTTTGAGGCTTTCAGGGATGTCTTCTACCTTCTCATGATCGGCTCCGGCGTAGGTGTTAGAATTCTAAAAGAGGACATTGCCCAGCTTCCAAAGGTCCGTACGGATTTTGAACTGATCCACAAAGACTATAGCGCGATCTCAATGTCAGAGCGCGAAGATTCCACCAGCCTTGAGTATTTCTATAACCACACAGCAAAGATAACAGTGGGTGACAGCAAGGAAGGCTGGGTTCAGTCGATCGACTATTTCTTCAAGATTTTATACAGCAATGAGTACCGCAACATTAAGACGGTCATCATCGACTATGATCATGTGCGGCCTAAAGGCGAGAAGCTCAAGAGTTTCGGCGGTACGGCAAGCGGCCATATCAGCCTGAAGAATATGTTCGAGAAGATCAACAAAGCCATCAAGAAGGCTGGACTTCGTGACGGGGCGCTGGACGAAAGAAAGCGCGTCAAGCTTAAGCCGCTGGATTGCCTGGATATTGCCAATATCATCGGCGAAAATGTCGTGGTAGGCGGTGTCAGAAGAACGGCAGAGATTCTGTTGATCGATCAGGACGACGAAGAATGTATCGATGCTAAATCCAACCTGTACAAGCAGATTGATGGGCAGTGGGTTGTGGATAAGGATATTATTCATCGGCAAATGAGCAACAACTCAATCTACTATACGAGAAAACCGAGCCGTGAGCGCCTCAGATGGCAGATCGACCGCATGCGCTATTCCGGAGAGCCGGGCTGGGTCAACGCAGAAGCGGGCGCCAAGCGCCGACCAAACTTCAACGGGGTCAACCCGTGCGGGGAAATACTTCTGGATAACAAGGGCCTCTGCAACCTCACGACGGTCAACGTGTTCGCCTTTGTGCGGCCTGACGGCACACTGGATTACAACGGCCTGTTCAAAGCACAGCGTTTGTCCGCGAAGGCAGGCTACAGGATGACATGTGTTGAACTCGAGATCCCTACCTGGGACGCGGTTCAGCAGAGAGACAAGCTCGTCGGCTGTTCACTCACCGGGTGGCAGGATATGGTCAACGCGACCCAGATGACGGTTGAGCAGCAGGCGGATCTCCTTCGCAAGCTCCGCTCGGTGGCAAAGAAGGAAGTTGAGGTTTACGCGGTCGAATTGGGTGGTCGTGTACCAATCCTCGTGACGACCATCAAGCCTGAAGGAACTTTGAGCCAGCTGCCTACAGTCTCCAGCGGCGTTCACTTCTCTCACTCGCCGTACTATATCCGCCGCGTTCGGATCAGTGCGGATGATCCATTAGTTAAAGTCTGCGAGGAGCTCAATTATCCGGTGTTCCCGGAGGTTGGCCAGGATATGGAGACGTGTTCGACGAAAGTCATCGAGTTCCCGGTCAAGGCGCCTATCGGCAAAACCAAGTATGAGGTTTCGGCTCTTGAGCAACTTGAGATCTATAAACTCTTTATGGAAAACTATGTCGACCACAACTGTTCCATCACGATTCACGTCCGCAACCATGAGTGGGAAGCGGTAGAGGAATGGGTCTGGAACAATTGGGACGACGTCATGGCGCTGTCGTTCCTGTCCCTGGAGGACAACTTCTACGAGCTGCTTCCTTATGAAGCGATCGAGGAAGATGAATTCGACCGCCGTGTACAAGCCATGCAGCCTTTCAGGCCATCGCTCATCGCCAAATATGAAAAGCAGGAAACTGTCTTTGATATTGGCACGGATGGCTGCGAGAGCGGCGCGTGTCCGGTTCGCTAACACCTCTCTTTTATATAAATCCTTTTCCCCTGGCAAGCGGTTGCCGGGGGATTTTTTTGGATTGGAAAGAAGACAGAGCGAAAGACGGGGTGGAAGACAGAGTGGAAGACAGCGCGAAAGAGGGGGGCAATAGTTCATAGGCTCAGACATCCTTTTCTGCTTGGCACCGTCTTCCGTGAAAGCACTTGTCACTTTCGCGCAAAAGTGGTTCACTTAAGGGAGAAAGACACCAACAAGGAGGCATTTCAAATGCAGACATCATTGATCACCACCCAAATTATGGTTCAAAAGGCGCTGGAGCTCGCGGGTATAGAGACTCTGCCCTGCGATTCGCAGATCATCACACCCGGTACGGATGTCCGCCGCGTACTGTTCGGCATAGATATGGAAACCCAGGAGCTGCTGCTGGCAAAGCATCTGGGCTTCGACTGCGTCGTAAGTCATCATCCCCATGCAGGCAGTGCCATGATTGAATTCGCAAAGGTCATGGAGATTCAGATTGATAAAATGGTCGGCTTTGGCGTGCCCATCAACCGGGCGCAAAAGGCTCTCAGGAAAAAGCAGCTCAGCGTGGATATTGGCATGCATGTCAGCAACTACGACCGCACTGCCAGTGCTGCGAAGCTCCTCAATCTCGCCTACTTCAATGTCCACATGCCTGCGGACCTGATTACTGAGAACGAAGTCCAGGCCTTGCTGGATCAGCGCTTCGGCGGCGAGCCCAAGGCTACTCTTGGGGATGTGATGGACTTTCTCAAAGGCATGGAGGCCTATGCCAATGCCCCTGCCGGCCCTGTGATCCGAGTAGGTTCCGAAAAGGATTATGCCGGAAAAATCGCTGTTTTGATGGCGGGCGGCACGAACGGCGGAGCGGAGGTTTACAAGGCCTACTTCGACGCCGGCGTGGGGACGATCATTGCCATGCACATGCCTGAGGACGTCAAAAAAGCGGTTGAGGAACAGGGCTACGGCAATGTGATAATCGCAGGGCACATGGCGTCGGACTCAATTGGACTTCGCAAGATTGCAGAGGCCTGGAGGGGTATGGGGCTGGAGGTTGTCACCATGGCTGGGATTCTGGCGGTTTGAAGCTCAGGGGACCATCGGCAGAGCGCTTATTAAGGCTTTTGCCGATGGCAGCGGGGCCTTACACATTTTCTTGTAAAAATTATGGAGACGACGGGCAGATTTTCATTTTTTCTTCACAATTATGGCGTAAAGTTAGGACATGGCTCAAATAACTAATATCAGCGAGCCCGATTTTGACAATTTGTAAGGGGGCGTTGGCATGGCTACGGACACCAAGAAAACGACAGGCCGGAAAAAGGCAGCTAGAATCCGACCCTGGATTCAAGGATTTTTCTTTATATTTGTTCTGATCACCAGTCTTAACCATCTGCTTGAAGAAAGCGGGCAGTCGATCCCCTTCTGGCCTCAGGCGTCGCTGCACGCGATTTGCCCGTTTGGCGGGGTTGTGTCGATCTATCAGTTTTTAACGGTGGGTACTTTCGTCCAGAAGATTCACGAGTCAGCCTTTGTGCTGATGGCAGCGGCGTTCGTACTGGCGGTTCTGGCCGGTCCGGTGTTCTGCGGCTGGATTTGTCCCCTCGGGACGTTTCAGGAGTGGATTTCAAAGCTTGGAAGAAAGCTGACCGGGAAACGTTTTGACACCTACATACCGAGTAAAGCGGATCGTGTCCTGCGATACTTCCGCTATGTGGTTCTGGCATGGGTGATCTATCAGACTGCGGTCACCGGAAAACTCATTTTTCAGGATGTGGATCCGTACTTCGCGCTCTTCAACCTTTGGTCGGAGGAGCTCGCGCCTGCGGCCCTCGTGGTTTTGGGGGCGACGGCGCTCCTGTCTCTGATTACGGAGCGGCCTTGGTGCAAGTATGCCTGCCCTTACGGGGCGGTACTTGGGCTGTCCAACAAGATTCGGATATTCAGGATTCGTCGGGCACCGTCCACCTGTATTGACTGCGGGGCGTGTGACAGGGCTTGCCCAATGGGGATCAAAGTGTCAGGACTGGAGGTCGTCAAAGATCATCAGTGTATTTCCTGCCTGGAGTGTACATCGGAATATCATTGTCCGGTGCCTGCGACGGTAGAGCTCAAGGTTATGGGTGGTGACGCGAAATGAAGATTAGAGCCTGGATGCTTGGCGTTGTCGCGGTGGGCATTATGTTTGGGGCGGTTTTGATCTCGGATGCCCTCGGATATTGGCAAACAGAAAGTACGAAAACGCCGGCTGTGATTTCAACCGGGGAATTTGCCGGCAAAGCGGATCCGGCAGATATCCGCGGGTCTTACAGTTTCGGGGATGTGGAAGCGGCGTTTGACATCAAGTCAGAGGTATTGGCAGAGGCTTTTGGCGTCGATCCGGCGGAAGCTGAGGGCTTCCAGCTGAAATCACTGGAAACCCTGTATGTGGCCCTCGCTGAGGCGGGAACTGAGGTGGGAACGGGTTCTGTTCGATATTTTGTCGCTTTATACACCGGACTGCCCTATGAACTCACCGAAGAAGTGTATCTCCCTCAGCCGGCAGTGGATCTTCTGATCGAGGAAGGAAAAGTTGCGGGAGAGGCAGCGGAGGCACTGAAAGAAATTGCTGTCGAGATCCCGGCGGTGGAAACATCCGTGGAGGCGCCGGGCGAGAGTACCGCTGAGAGCGCCCCGGCGGCTGCCGTGTCGACGGGAGAAGCCGAAGGCGGTGTTGTGGCTGAGGACCTGGTGATTAAGGGTAAAACGACCTTTAGAGAGGTTCTGGACGCCGGCGTCAGCGAGGCTGAGATCAGGAGTGCGATTGGAGCTGAAATGCCAAATCCTCTCACGGTCATCAAGACATTCTGTACAGAGCAGGGTCTCGACTTTGAAGCGGTCAAGACAGTGCTTCAAGCACTGGTGGATGCCGAGTGAGGGTTCGCCGCTTTTCAGCTGACAGGGCGGGGGATGTCCTCATAAATTAAAGTAAAGAAAAAAGGCGCGGCTGCAGGCTGTCCCAAAGCTGGACAACCTGCGTTCGCGCCTTTTCTTTATAAAACGAACGGTGCTGCTGCAAAACGAAATTTACTGGTTTTGCAACAGCACCTTTTATTTCAGCACTCACTTCATGAGTTCAAGAGGCTCACGGATATAGCGGCGCATGCCGTTCTTTTCCTGTGAAACTGCCAGCGCCTCCCGAATGGCCTCCGGACGGTCCTCGAAGCTGCCGCCATCCGGAAATTCAATGCCGTGGCTGAAGGGACAGGTCGACAGGCAGATGCCGCAGTCCGTCCCCAGGCTCCTCCAGCGCTCATAACAATTGTCGTGGTCGATCTTCCAGTAAGCTTGTCCTTCGTAAACTGCATTCTTCTCAAGGGGGATGGCTTTGCCCGGACAAGTCATCTGGCACTTTCCGCAAATTTCGCAGAATACCTCAAGGCCAAAGGCATCCGGTGCATCCGAGATGAGTTCGGCGTTCGTCGTGACAATGCCCAGTCTGACGCGTGGTCCGCTTTTTCGAGTCGTTAGAAGTCCCATGCGGCCTATTTCGCCCAGCCCAGCCTCCACAGCTACCAGCGGTGCGACCAGCAGATAGTTGCCGTCCATGTGGTTGCGCGATTCGTAACCGAGCTCTCTCAGCCAGTAAGAGAGGATCATGCCTGCAATTCCGGCTTTGAGATAGCCGGTGCTGGTTTCAATGACCTCTTCTAGCTGAGGGGACCGGTCGATCATGTCCTCGTTCATTTCAACAGTAAACGCTATGGCGTAAGTGTGGTCGAGAACGACCGCCTCGCCGTAGTGCTCTGTCTTTCGACCGCGGTGTGAATAGAGGTGTTCGTCTTTCAGACGCGTAATCCCGACGTCCTGAACGCCCAGATGCTTGGCCAGCGCCTTGATCTTTTTGGTCAGAAGTGCTGGATCGACCGGCAGTGGCGCTTCACGGCGCACGGCTTGTTCTGACAGGGGATTGACGTCGCCCAGAAATTTGAAAATCGCATCTGCCACAGGGCTCATCAGCGGATTCCAGGTCATAGTTCCCTCGGAACAAAGCTGCGGGAGGGACCGGATCCGCTGGTCCCGCTCGAGTTTTTCTGGATGTCTGAGATAATAGTCGTTAAAGACCTCGGAATTCTGTTCGTAGTTAAAGCGGGCAAAGGGGATATCGCGTTCATCAAAGCGTCTCATAGCTCTCCTCCATCATCTAACATTTTTATCATTATAACATTGGTGAAAGTTTGTTGGTAGAGACCGCAAATTTGGGTATAGACAGTGCATACTGATTTTTTACAATTATCTCAATATTAAAAAAATGAATAAATGAAAAAAAGGAATTCGAGAAGCAATGTAGAATGTAACACTTACGCACAAAATCCAACACATCAGAAAGCGGGGAGAATCACATGAAGAATTACAGTGTTGACAGAATTCGCAACGTTGCGTTGCTTGGCCACGGCGGCTGTGGCAAAACGACTTTGACGGAAGCGATTCTTTTTTCACTAGGCGTTACCAAACGCATGGGAAAAGTCACGGAAGGCAATACTGTTTCAGATTTTGACAAAGAAGAAATCTCTCGTCAGTTTTCAATTGGCACCAGCGTCATTCCTGTGGAATGGAATGAATCGAAGTATAACTTCCTGGATACACCGGGTTATTTTGATTTCGTCGGTGACCAGTTCAGTGCGCTGAGAGTTGCGGGCGGCGCGGTCATCGTCATGGATGCGGGCTCCGGCATTGAAGTCGGCACAGAAAAAGCCTGGACTTTTACCGAAAAGCGCAATATGCCAAAGATCATCTTCATCAATAAGATGGATAAAGAAAATATTGATTACGTCAAATTGATCCGGGATCTCAAGGATAAATTCGGAAAGAAAATCGCGCCGTTCTGTATTCCGCTGGGAGAAGACAATCAGTTTAAAGGCTTCGTCAATGTCGTCGATCTGATTGGCAGAGAATACACCGGCAAGGAATGTATTGACATTTCCGTACCCGCTGACATGGAGCCGCGCATCAAGCCGTTCCGCGACATGATCATTGAATCTGTCGCTGAAAGTGATGAAGAGCTCATGGAAAAATATTTCGGCGGTGACGAGTTCACTACGGAAGAGATTCACGCCGGCCTCAGAAAAGGCGTCATCAACAACGAAATCGTCCCGGTTCTGATTGGTTCTGCTGAAAACAGAATCGGTATTCATACATTGCTCAACATGATCTATGATTACCTTCCAACGCCAAAAGATCTGGATGGGGGCGTTACCGTAGGCGTCAATCCTTTGACCGGAGAAGAAGTCTCCCGTAAGGTGGATGATACTGAGCCGGTGTCGGCATTCGTCTTCAAAACCATTGTCGACCCGTTTGTGGGTAAGATTTCTCTATTCAAAGTCTATTCCGGCAAGCTCAAGCGCGACCTTGAACTCCTCAACGCCAACAAGGAAGAGACAGAGAAAATAGGTCCTGTCTTCCTGATGAGAGGCAAAAGCCAGCTGGAAGTCGATCACATCAATGCCGGTGATATTGGGGCAACCGCGAAGCTGACTTTGACGGAGTCCGGCGACACCCTTTGCGACAAGAATCAGCCTATCAAATATAGCGGCATCAATCTGCCTAAGCCATGTCTGTTTATGGCAGTAGAGCCGAAGGCCCAAGGCGACGAAGAGAAAATCAGCGCCTCACTGCAGCGCTTGTCTGAGGAGGATCCGTCCTTCCTCGTCAGCAGAAACAATGAGACGAAGCAGCTGCTGATTGGCGGCCAGGGCAACATGCAGCTTGGCATTATCGTCAACAAGCTCAAAAATACCTTTGGCGTTGACGTCAATATGGTCGACCAGAAGATTCCTTACAGAGAAACCATAAAGGGCAATGTCACCGTTCAAGGCCGACACAAGAAGCAAACGGGCGGCGCAGGTCAGTTTGGCGACGTCCACATCAAGTTTGAGCATTCCACAGAGCCTTTCATCTTTGAAGAGAAGATTTTCGGCGGATCAGTGCCAAGGAACTACGTACCGGCTGTTGAAAAGGGCCTCCGGGAGGCTATGGAAAAAGGCATCCTGGCTGGGTTCCCGGTTGTCAACATTAAAGCGACACTGGTTGACGGCTCCTACCATCCGGTGGACTCCAACGAGATGGCCTTCAAACTGGCGGCACACATCGCATTCAAGAAAGGCATGGAGATCGCTCAGCCAATTCTTCTTGAGCCTATCATGCGCATCACCATTTTTGTGCCGGATGAATACATGGGCGACATCATGGGTGACATGAACAAGCGCCGCGGACGCATTCTCGGCATGGAGCCGGACGAAATGGGCTACCAAAAGGTCTATGCGGAAGCGCCTGAGGCGGAAATGTTCAAGTACGCCACAGACCTCAGATCCATGACCCAGGCACGCGGCTACTTCAGCATGGAGTTCAACCGCTATGAGGAAGTGCCAATGCAGCTGGCCATCAAGATCGTCGAGGAATCCAAAGCCGAAAAGAATAATCACTAAGACGCAAACCACAAATCACAAAGACCGTCGACAAAAGTCAAAAGCGGGGTCCCTTAATCTGGATCCCGCTTTATTTTTCGACTGCAGACAGGTTATAATATAAGAGGCGGGTCTCAGTCAAGCCCGCCTTAGGAGGAACTTATGTCTAAAAATAAAACCATCCATGTCTGTCAAAATTGCGGCGCACAGTCTCCAAAGTGGGTCGGACGCTGCACGGAATGCGGTGCCTGGAACAGCTATGTCGAAGAGTACGTCCGCGCAGAGTCTCCCAAAACCACTGCCCAGGGACGCATCTCAGATTCCGCGAAACCTGTCAGGCTGATCGACGTGTCCGTGGATCGGGAAGACCGTTATACTACCGGCATCCTTGAACTGGACAACGTGCTGGGCGGCGGCGTCGTCCGGGGCTCCCTTGTCCTTGTGGGCGGCGATCCCGGCATTGGCAAGTCGACCATGCTGATTCAAATGGCAGACAAGATTGCTTTTACAAAGAAAAAGGTCCTCTACGTCTCCGGAGAAGAGAGCGTCAAGCAGACCAAACTCAGGGCAGACCGGACGGGCGTTGCTTCGGAATCCCTCTATATTATCTCTGAAAACGATCTTGAAGTCATTATGAACACCGTGGACGCCCTGAAGCCGGATGTGCTGATCGTGGACTCCATTCAGACCATGTTCCGTTCGGACATACAGTCGGCGCCCGGCAGCGTCTCCCAGGTCAGGGAGTGCACCGCGTCCCTGATGAAGACAGCGAAGCGCGAGGGGCTCTCCACCTTTATTGTGGGCCACGTCACCAAGTCCGGCGCCATTGCGGGGCCAAAGGTTCTGGAGCACATGGTGGACACGGTCCTCTACTTCGAGGGCGAGCGCTTCAATACTTACAGACTGCTGCGCTCCGTCAAGAACCGCTTTGGCTCGACGAACGAAATAGGCGTCTTCGAAATGACGAATCAGGGACTGATTGGCGTCTCCAATCCGTCAAAGCTGTTTATTTCGGAAAAACGGGATGAAGCCTCCGGCTCCGTGGTCGTTGGCACTATGGAAGGGACCCGGCCCATGCTTGTGGAAATCCAGGCCCTCGTCTGCCATTCCGGCTTCTCTGCGCCACGCAGAACGGCTATAGGCGTCGATTACAACAAGGTGATCATGCTGATCGCCGTACTCGAGAAAAAAATTGGCATGCAGCTCCAGGACCAGGACAGCTATATCAACGTGGTAGGCGGCATCCGCATAGACGAACCCGCCGCGGACCTGGGCATCATCATTGCGCTGGCGTCGAGCTTTAAGAATATAGTGATCAACCCGGAGATGATGTTTTTTGGCGAGGTTGGCCTCACCGGTGAGGTTCGCAATGTCGCCCATGTGCAAAGCAGGATTTCTGAGGGTCAGAAGCTCGGATTCAAGACCTTTGTCATTCCCGCCGGAAATCTCGATGGCCTTGAAAAACCGGCGCCGGGCGTTCAGATCGTGGGCGTCAGGACGGTTGAGGAAGCGCTGGACGCGACGCTGAGGTGATGGTTGGTCAACACTTCCAAAGGAAAAAAGAAGGTGCCGCAGCTGCCGGTCGGGGACGACCGGGGGCTGGGGCACCTTCTTTTGACGTTTCGTTTAATACAGGCTGTAAGGCCCGAGTGTCTTGATGCGGTTATATTCGTTGAGAAAAGCATCATAGAGGCTGATGTTCAAATGGTTGCAAAGCGCAGCCAGGTAGAAGAGGTGTGAGCCGATCTCCCGGTCAATTTTGTCGCGGCAGACTGGGCAAATTTCGCCGGAGAGCTCAGTGCCGGCATAATTCTTGATATCCAGATAATCGGCATCCTCAGGGAGATCTTGTTTCTCGGCGTGAAGCTTCAGACAGCCGCAGGATGTGATGGTTTTTACGGCAGCGCGGTTGATGCGCGCGTTTGACTCATCAAGCTTCGTGATGATGTCAAGCAAGCTGTTGTGACGGATCAGAACCTCCTGAACGGTATTCTGAAACTGATCATAAATAATGTCGCTCATGCGGATCACCTCAATATTCTGCACCTGTTGGTTTGTTTGATTCAATTCTAGCACAGGTCGCCGCCATAGTAAAACTAAAATGGCAAACAGATTCCCGGACCTTATGCTGCCGATGGTCACCTTTCCACACGCGCCGCCGCTGCAAAGGTGAGATTCTATGTAAATATTAAAATCCTGTAATTGACATTTGCTTTGTTGCTATGATAGAATATTAAATTCGATTGACCGCGACTCGTATTATGTTGTATAATAGCCTTAGGGTCACAGATCCGGGAGGTGGAAAAATGTTCAGAATTGGCGATAAGGTCGTTTATCCAATGCATGGCGCCGGCATTATTGAGGGCGTAGAGGAAAAAGAGATCTTGGGTGAAAAGCGAAAGTATTTTATACTGAGATTGCCGCTCAAAAACATGAAGGTCATGCTGCCGGTCGACAATGTCGAAACCATCGGCCTCCGGGAAATTATTCAGGATGACGCTATTGACGAGGTTTTCAGCGTTTTGAGAGAAGAGGGCGTTGAACTGCAGCAGAACTGGAACAGGCGCTACAGGAACAACATGGAGAAAGTGAAGTCCGGTGACATATTTGAAGTTGCCATGGTCGTCAGAGATCTGATTCACATGGAGCGTGAAAAGGGATTGTCCACCGGTGAAAGAAAGATGCTGAACAACACCAAACAGATACTTATCAGCGAAATTGTGCTGGTCATGGAGCAGGATGAAAAGGCTATCGAGAAAATGATAGAGACCTCGGTGCATTAATCACATAGAGCTGCTTAGGCGTCGCCATTTAGGGGGCGCTTTTCCACGTCTGAGATAATGTTTGGGACACACTTTAACTTGTCTTCTTATTTAGGCACAGCAAAGTTTGTTAAAATATGTTAAACTTTCGTTACAATCTGAAAAACAAATAGTGGGACTTAGAATGGATATGTTAGTATAAATAAAGTATATTCGTTTTTGTTCCATTATTATAAAAAATGCAGAGAGGAGGTTGGAAATGCTTAAGAAAATTATTCGCGCTGCCCTGACGCTGCTCGGCGTCTCCGGTGGCTACGCGCTAGGCGTATTAATGCTCAATTTTGAATGGCTGCGGACCGCTTTTAATTACAATCCGTCTGATATGGCATTTAAGGTCATATTTTCAACGGTTGTCGCACTTATAATCGGTTTTATCCTTTATATGCTATCGCCTTACCTGATCCGCAGATTTATGGGCGTTGCCAAGCACACAGAAAAAGAACTGGAAAAAATTCCGGCGAACCAGATGCTCTTTGGTTCGGTAGGACTCATTCTGGGACTCATGATCGCCTATCTGATCAACGGGGCAATCAACAATATTCCCATTCCTTTTGTAAGCGGGTTCTTGTCCATTTTGGCGTATATTTTCCTGGGATACCTGGGCGCCAGACTCGCGACAAAAAATATGGCGGATCTTTCGAGGCTGCCAGACATGTTTCGCCGCACCGGATCCAAGTCGTCCGGGTCTAAAGACCAAGGGGGGGCGAAGCCTAAAATACTGGACACCAGTGTCATAATTGACGGGCGAATCGCAGACATTTGCAAGACCGGGTTTGTCGAAGGCCCTATTATCATTCCGGAATTCGTTCTAGAGGAACTGCGCCACATTGCAGATTCATCGGACAGCCTGAAGCGAAACCGCGGCAGAAGAGGCCTGGATATTTTGAAGGTCATCCAAAAAGAAATCAATATCGAAGTCAAGATCGTCTCAACCAATTTTGAGGATGTCAGTGAAGTCGACATCAAGCTGCTCAAACTTGCCAAGCTGATCAACGGCTTTGTCGTTACAAATGACTATAATCTGAATAAGGTCGCTGAGCTGCAGGATGTTCGGGTTTTGAACATCAATGAGTTGGCGAACGCCATCAAACCAGTGGTTCTGCCGGGTGAGGAAATGGTCGTCCACGTCATCAAAGAGGGAAAGGAGTCCAATCAGGGCATCGCCTATCTCGACGACGGTACCATGATCGTTGTCGAAGGCGGAAAGCGCCACATCAATGAGACCCTCGAGGTACTTGTGACCAGCGTGCTGCAAACCGCGGCCGGTCGTATGATTTTTGTCAAGCCTCTCTAAGGGGTGAATGAAATGATAAGAGTGGATCAGAAAACAGCAGCAATAGTGGCGGCGGCCGGAATGGGTACTCGAATGGGCGCCGGGATCAGTAAGCAAAGGATGCGCCTCGGCGGGAAGACGATTCTTGCGCACGCAGTAGAGCGGCTGTGCGCCTCCGGCATGATCTCGGAGTGCGTTGTCGTCGTCCCGGCGGGAGAATTGGCGCTCTATGAAGACCTCGTCCGTCAGCTGTGCAATGAGGAAGACGTACCCATTCAATGCGTTGAAGGCGGAGAGAATCGAATGGCTTCGATTCGGAGGGGTCTTGAGAAACTCTCCGAAGAAGCGTCACTCGTTTTGATCCATGACGGTGCGCGGCCGTTTGTCAGTCTGGACACCATTCGCGACTGCGTCGATAAAGCGGCGCAAACCGGCGCGGCGGTGGCGGCAGTGGCGGCCAAGGACACCATCAAGGTCGCAGCGGCAGACGGCGTGGTAGAATCCACTCCGGACCGCAGCCGATTATTTCTCGTCCAGACGCCCCAGGTCTTCAGGCGGGATTGGCTGGAACAGGCGCATCGACTCGCGGAGGAAAACGGGTGGGACGCAACGGATGACAGTGCGCTGATCGAGCGTCTGGGGCATCGGGTATACCTTGTGAAAGGCAGTTATTTCAATCTGAAGATCACCACGCCGGAAGACATGGTCATGGCGGAAGCGATATTGGCGGCGATTGCCCCTGCCATCGGCAAAAGCACTTCAAAGGAGCAGGGGGGAACGGTTTGAAGATCAAAACAGGCATTGGTTACGACGTCCACCAGCTGGTACCGGGCAGGAAACTGATTCTGGGCGGCGTGGAAATTCCCCACGAAGTTGGTCTTCTCGGCCACTCGGATGCCGACGTGCTGACACACGCCATCATGGACGCGCTACTTGGCGCGGCGGGGCTGGGTGACATTGGCAGGCATTTCCCGGATACAGACCCAGCCTATCGCGGGATCTCAAGCCTTAAACTGCTTGAGCACGTCATGGTGCTGATTCGTGAGAAGGGATACACCGTGGGCAACGTCGACGCGGTTATTGCGGCGCAGCGGCCAAAACTGCTCCCGTTTATGGCGCAGATGAAGTCAGCGCTCGGGCCTATCCTTGGGCTGAAAGATGAGGATTTGAATCTCAAGGCGACTACAACGGAGAGGCTCGGCTTTGAAGGCCGGGAGGAAGGCATCTCGGTGACGGCAGTCTGTCTTTTGGAAAAATCGAGGGAAAGAGCCCTCTAAAATTTCCGTTGACAGCTTCAATTTTTCTATTATATAGTGTATGTCAGGAATATAATGATAAGGCGTTGAAGAGAACCAGTAAAAGTTTGCTATGCTGCACAGAGAGAGTCTGATTGGTGAAAAGACTCCGGCCGGCGCTTTGAACCTGTCTTGGAGCCATGCTCTTGAAAAGCACGCGGCCGGCGCGTTACAGCCGGGACAAGTGAACACGCCGGGGCCTGCGAGCCCGCAATGCCGGCTGTGTTAATTAGAGTGGTACCGCGGATTCCGCCTCTAGCTTAAGAGGCGGTTTTTTAATTTTTTGACAAAGATTCATAGGAGGCTCATCATGGCAAAGAAAGAAATGGAATTTGTAAAAGAAATTACGCGCATGGAGGACGACTTCGCTCAGTGGTATACAGATGTTATTCTGAAGACAGAACTGGTGGATTATTCTCCTGTCAAAGGATTTATGGTCATTCGCCCTTATGGCTACGAGATCTGGGAGAACATCCAGGCTTTCCTGGACAAGCGGTTTAAGGAAACCGGCCACAAGAATATGTATTTTCCGCTGCTGATCCCCGAGAGCCTCCTGAATCGTGAAAAAGAGCATGTCGAGGGCTTTGCGCCTGAGGTTGCCTGGGTGACCCACGGCGGCAAGGAAGAGCTCGCTGAGCGCCTTTGTGTGCGCCCGACCTCCGAGACCATTATCTGCTCTATGTACTCCAAGTGGCTTCAGTCTTACAGAGAACTGCCTTACCTCTACAACCAATGGTGCTCCGTTGTCCGCTGGGAAAAGTCGACGCGGCCGTTCCTGAGAACCTCAGAGTTCCTCTGGCAGGAAGGTCATACCCTTCATGAGACCTACGAAGAGGCACAGGACGAGACGATTCAAATGCTGAACATTTATCGCCAAATGGCGGAAGAGCTCCTCGCGATTCCAATGGTTTCAGGCCGAAAAAGCGAAAAGGAGAAATTTGCCGGCGCTTATGCCACTTATACCATTGAAGCATTGATGCATGATGGCAAAGCCCTTCAATCCGGAACCTCCCACAACCTGGGTCAGCACTTTACCAAGGCTTTTGAAATTCAGTACCTGGGAAGAGGCGGGGAGCTGGAGTTTCCGTTCCACACCTCCTGGGGCGTCTCAACGCGCCTGATCGGAGGCTTGATCATGGTTCACGGAGACAACCGCGGTCTGGTCATGCCGCCGCGCGTCGCGCCAACTCAAGTTGTGATCATTCCTATTGCCCAAAACAAGCCAGGCGTCCTCGACAAGGCCTATGAGCTCAAAGCGGCGCTGGTTGAGCGCGGCATTCGCGTTGAACTGAATGACGACACCAACTATACACCGGGCTGGAAGTTTAATGAATACGAAATGAAAGGCGTGCCTCTCCGTATTGAGATTGGTCCGAGAGACATCCAAAACAACCAGGCTATGGCAGCCAGACGCGACACCCTCGAAAAAGCGCCAATGTCTCTGGACGGTTTTGCTGACAACGTCGCCGGTATGCTGGACACCATCCATAATGCCATGTTTGAGAAAGCGAAAAAGCATCGCGACAGCATGACCTTTGTCGTAGATGACTATGAAGAATTCAAGAACCGCATGGCGACGACAGCCGGCTTCGCGAAGGGCATGTGGTGCGGTGAGCGTGAATGCGAGGACAAAATCAAGGCGGATACAGCGGCGACCATTCGCTGCATGCCGTTTGAACAGGAAGACCTCGGATCCGTCTGCCACTTCTGTGGTAAACCTGCTAAGCACATGGTCTACGTAGCAAAGGCGTATTAAGATGGACGGGGGCGCAAAAGGTCTCAGGGGTGGCCTGGAAACTCAAAACTACCGCCTTGTGACCCATCGCAGCTGTGAATTCTTTCCCTGTCATAAAGGTGTGCCTGAAGACACTTATAATTGTCTGTTTTGCTTCTGCCCGCTTTATCTTTTGAAGGATCAGTGCGGCGGCAATTTCAGATATCTCAAGAACGGCGTCAAGGATTGCACCAACTGTTCAGTCCCTCACGGTCCGGACAGCTATGACAGGATTATGGAAAAGATGGGCCTGGTCATGGAAGGCGCGAAAATGCTGCCGGAAGACCTCTAATTATGATATGATTAAGGAATCGAAATCAGATAAAATCAGGAGGGATGACCATGACGGTAAGAGTGCGCTTTGCGCCGAGTCCGACAGGCTATGTCCATATTGGCAGTCTTAGAACTGCGCTGTATAATTTTATGTTCGCAAAAAAGAGCGGCGGCAAATATATTCTCAGAATTGAGGATACCGACCAGACTCGCCTGGTTGAGGGCGCTGTCGAAGGGATGCTGACCGCTATGGACTGGGCTGGGCTTCATCATGATGAAGGCCCGTTCCTCGAGGCAGGCACAGTTGTGCAGAAGGGCGAATTCGGTCCGTACGTCCAGTCTGAGCGTCTCCACATCTACAGACAATATGCAGAGACGCTGCTCGAAACCGGCCATGCTTACCCTTGCTTCTGCAGCAAGGAGAGGCTGGATGACCTCAGAGAAACTCAAAAAATCGAGGGCAAGATCACGCGCTATGACGGCCTTTGCCGTTCCATTCCTTTAGAGGAAGCCCGCCGTAGAATTGAAAATGGCGAGTCGCACGTCATCCGCCTCAAGCTGCCGGCTGATCTTGATATCACCTTTGAAGACATTGTACGCGGCCGCGTGACCGTTAATACGAATGACATGGACGATCAAGTGCTTATGAAAGCAGATGGTTTTCCGACCTACCACATGGCCGTCGTCATTGATGATCACAATATGGGGATCACGCATATCATACGCGGTGAGGAATGGCTGCCGTCCACGCCTAAGCACATCTTCCTGTATGACGCATTCGGATGGAAAGCGCCGGAACACGTTCACCTTCCAAATATCCTCAATCCAGACAAGAAAAAACTGAGCAAACGCCAGGGAGACGTCGCCGTTGAGGACTTCCAGCGCAAGGGTTATCTCCCTGAAGCACTGGTCAACTACATCGCTCTCCTGGGCTGGAGTCCAGAGGGCAACGAAGAAAAGATGTCCATGGCTGAAATGGTCGAGAAGTTTTCTTTAGAGCGCGTGTCCAAATCCGGTGCTGTCTTTGATGTCCAAAAATTGAACTGGATGAATAGCCTTTATATTAAGGAAATGCCGCTGGAGACACTGGTAGATTACTGTATGCCATACTTTATAGAAAAGGGCTATATCGATCCGGGCTGTGAGCACGGTCGGGCTTTTGCGGCTGACATCGTACGCATTTCGAAGGATTCCATGAATTACCTGGCGCAGTGCACCGATCTGGTGCCGCTGTTCAAAGCTAAAACTGTCGAACCGGAAGACGAGGAAACACTTGAAATGCTGAAGCAGCCACATGTGGTGGAGATGCTGGGTGTCTTTAAAGGCCTGGTTGAAGCCGTTGATGCAGTGGATCCTGTGTTTGCCAAACAAGTGTTCAAGGATGTCCAGGCGGCGACCGGCATTAAAGGGAAGGCGCTCTTCATGCCAATCCGCGCCGCGATTTCCGGACAGCTTCATGGACCTGAAATGGTGGATCTGATGACGATCCTTGGGAAAAAACGCCTGATTTCAAGGATTGAAGACGCTATTGCAAGACTTTCGTAAAGGGGTGAAGATCAGATGAAGCTGTACAACAGCCTTACCCGAAAAAAGCAAGAGTTTGTCCCCATTGAAGAAGGCAAAATCCGCATGTATGTCTGCGGACCGACTGTCTATAACTTTTTTCATATTGGCAATGCGAGACCTTTCCTGATTTTCGATACGTTCAGACGCTATATGGAATACAGGGGCTATGAGGTCAATTATGTCCAGAACTTCACGGATGTCGATGACAAAATCATAAAACGTGCCCAGGAAGAGGGGCAGGACAGCCTTGAAATCAGCGAAAAATACATTGAAGAATACTTCAAGGACGCTGACGCTCTGGGCATTCGCAGGGCAACACATCATCCTAAGGTGACGGATACCATTCCGGACATAATCGCCTATGTCGAAAAGCTGATTGAAAAAGGCAACGCCTACGTTTCAGGCGGGGATGTGTACTATGACACGTCTACATTTGAGACATATGGCAAGCTTTCAGGACAGAGCCTTGACGATCTTGAGGCAGGTGCGCGGATTGAAGTCAATGAACAAAAAAAACATCCTTCCGACTTTGTTCTCTGGAAAGCTAAAAAGCCGGGTGAACCAAGTTGGCCAAGTCCGTGGGGCGAGGGCCGCCCGGGCTGGCACATTGAATGCTCTGTCATGAGTACGAAATTTTTAGGTGAAACCATTGATATTCACGCTGGCGGACAAGATCTGATTTTCCCTCATCATGAGAATGAGATCGCTCAAAGTGAAGCCTACTCAGATAAGCCTTTCGCGCATTACTGGATGCATAATGGCTATATCAATATCAATAATGAAAAAATGTCCAAGTCCAAAGGAAATTTCTTTACGGTTCGGGATATCCTCGCGCAATATGAAGCGGAAGTGCTGAGATTTTTCATCCTCTCGGCGCAGTACAGAAACCCTATCAATTTCAGCGAAGAGCTCATCATGCAGGCTTCCAACGCCCTTGAGCGCCTTTACAACGCCAAGGAGAATCTGCTTTATGCCATGGAAACCGGCGGGGAGGCACCGCTGACAGTCACGGAGATTGAAATCCTCTCTGGACTGAGACGCCACAAGGAACGCTTTATTGAGGCCATGGATGACGACCTCAATACCGCAGACGGCATTTCGGCGATCTTCGAACTCGTCCGAGATATCAATACCAACCTTCAGGATGCACCTACCCGTACTTTTGCTGAGAATGCCTATAAACTTCTGATGGAGCTCGCCGGCGTTCTGGGGATCCTGGGCAGAGAAAAGGGCGGCCTTGACGCACAGGTTGAGTCCATGATTGCCGAGCGCCAGGAAGCCAGAAGGAACAAGAATTTCGCCAGATCTGATGAGATCAGGGACGAACTTAAAGCTATGGGCATAGTGCTCGAGGATACGCCTCAGGGTGTAAAATGGTCAAAAGTCAAATGATGAGAAATAAAAGCGAGTCTGCCGGGAATCCCGCCCGGCAGACTGTCGAAAATCTGTGTGAAGTGGGAAACGGGGCAGAAGTAATGGAAACCATCGGCAGCATGAAACGGTTTTTGGGGTTGATGGGCATTACCGAAAAAGAGATTAGAGACCTGAAGATGGCCAATCCCCTGGTGCTTGCGTTTATAGGGGACGCGGTCTATGAACATTACGTCCGCATGGCCGTGATTCATAAAACCAGAGGCGGACTTCATCTGCTGCACCGTCAGTCTACGCGTTATGTGCGAGCAACGGCGCAGGCGTATGTTGTCAAGAATCTGGAGAACTTTTTGACGGAAGAGGAACGCGACATGATTCGAAAGGGGCGCAACCAGAAGGGCCACAGCGCGCCGAAAAATACTCAGACCTCAGATTACCGTCTGGCGACCGGCTTTGAAACGCTGATTGGCTATCTGAGCCTCAGAGAGGATTCAAAGCGGCTGGAAGAGGTCATTGCTAAAGCCATGGAAATCATCGACCAGTGCTCGGTCCAGCCTGCTAAGGTGACGCACGGTGCTGAAGCAGCTGATGAGGAGCGGCAGGCATGAAAAAAACTCTGACACGTTATGAAAAAGCGTTGATTCTACTTTTGGCGTTTTCACTGGCGCTGCTCGTCGTCAAGTCTGCTTTTTTTGATTCTGTTGATATGCAGGCGCCTGAGGTGGAAGCCTTTAGGCAGGAAACTGTAGACTCCCTCGAGGTGCCTCCGTTTAAAATTGTCAGAATGGTCAAGTTTGAGGAGATCGTTTCTGAAGGTCAGCCGGCGTACAAAGGAAAATTCAGGAAATATCTGTTCGGGGTTATGCCTTATGGCGACTATATCGCCATTAAAACCATCCAGACGGGAGGAAATCCATAATGCATGTTGAACTTTTGGCGCATACGCCGGAACCTGAAAGGGTTGTTGCGGCAGCGGCCAAACTGTGTTACTCGAGAACCGGCGCGTCTGATTTGGCGGATACCCTTGATCCGGAATCAATCTCGAAGTTTTTGACGATTCTTGGGGAACTCGGTCACGAATCCCCAATTGAACACATGTCCTTTACCTTTGCTGTTGAAGGCGTCAGCCGGGTGCTGACCCATCAGCTGGTAAGGCACAGGATCGCGTCTTACTCGCAGCAGTCCCAGCGCTACGTCCGGCTCGATCATTTTGAGTACATCACACCTCCGGAAATTGCCCGGGATGAAGCGGCCGCCATGTTGTTCCAGGCGTCCATGACAGCGGCTCAAAAGGCTTATGATGAGCTGGTGGAGATCTTGAAGCCCAAAATAGAGGCCAGGATGCTCGCTGAAGGGGTTTCTCCCAAGAAGGCGGCATTAAACGCTGAAAAAGCAGCCATTGAGGATGCGCGGTTCGTTTTTCCCAATGCCTGTGAGACAAAAATCGTCGTGACTATGAACGCGAGAAGTCTGATGAATTTCTTCAGGCATCGCTGCTGTGAGCGCGCTCAGTGGGAAATCAGGGCATTGGCGACAGAAATGCTCCGTCTGGTGAAACAAGTGGCGCCAAATGTCTTTGCGGGCGCCGGACCGGCTTGTGTCAGCGGGCCTTGTTCGGAGGGCGTCATGACCTGCGGGAAAATTGTGGAAATTCGCGAAAAATTTAAACATTTGTAAGTTGGAGGCGCTATGAGCGATATTATTGAGGGCCGCAATCCGGTCATAGAAGCATTAAAGGCAGGCAGAGAAATTGACAAGATTCTCGTCGCGGAAGGCGCGGCAGAAGGCTCTGTCAAAAAAATTCTCGCCATGGCGAGTGAAAAGAATATTGTTATTCAGAAAGTCGCGCGGGCCAAACTGGATCAGATCTCGACCTCGGACAGTCATCAGGGTGTGATCGCTTATGTCGCAGCCTATGATTATTCGGATCTTGAAACGGTCCTCGACCAGGTTGAAGCACGGGGTGAGAAGCCGTTTGTCATTTTGTGCGATGAGATTACAGACCCTCACAATCTCGGGTCCATTATTCGGACCGCGGACGCGGTAGGCGCTCATTGCGTTGTAATTCCAAAACGGCGCTCTGTTGGCTTGACGGCAGTCGTCGCCAAGACCAGCGCAGGGGCTCTTGAATATGTGCCGGTCTGCAGAGTGACGAATCTAAGCCAGAGCATTGAGATGCTTAAAAAGAGAGGGCTGTGGATCGCGGCTGCTGAAATGGAGGGCAATGTCGCCCATTTCGAGGCAGATCTGACAGGAAGCATCGCCCTTGTCATAGGCAGTGAAGGTCAGGGCATCAGCCGCCTGGTCAAGTCTCACTGCGATTTTCTCGTGCAAATTCCCATGAAGGGAAAAGTCTCTTCGCTGAATGCCTCTGTGGCAGCTTCCATTCTGATGTATGAAGTGTTCAGACAGCGCTATGGAAAACAAACCTAAGTCCCCAAAACAAAACAAAAGGCTGATAGGGAGACATAAATTCTTGATGCTGGATGGCTACAACGTCATTCACGCTATAGAACGCTACAAATCGCTGTCCAGGGAGTCCCTTGAATCTGCCCGTTACGCGCTTCTGGATGATCTTGTCGATTACCAGGCGTTCACTGGGGATGCGGTGGTGGTTGTCTTCGATGCGTACACCGCCAAGGGCAAAAAGATCAAGCGCGAGATGTTCAAAGGGGTAGTCGTGATCTATACTAAGGAGCATCAAACGGCAGACAGCTATATTGAATCGGAAGTGGAACGTTTAGTTCAAGATCCAAAGCATCTCGTTCGCGTAGTCACTTCGGACTGGGCGGAACAGCAGCTGGTCATGGGGAGCGGCGCGGTCAGAATGACGCCGCGCGAGTTCCGCTTTGAACTGGAACGGGTACGGCAGGCAATTCAGGAACGCCTGCCCAAGCAGGTTAAAACGGGGGATTCTATAGAGGCGCAGCTTTCCGGTGAAGCAAAAGCACTTTTGGATGCAATTCGAAAGGGCAATTCATCTTGACGTGGCAATTCCGAATCGGGTATAATAAAAAAGACGGCATATTGCAGGGGGCAAAGTTTATGGAGATCTATTCTCGGTTTGAAGAGGTGTCCGACCTGGACAGCTGCCATGAGGAAGATATAGTGGAGCTTGCCAGAAATGGTGACGCCAAAGCCCAGGAATATCTGATCAAGAAATACAAGAACTTTGTCCGTGCCAAAGCCCGAACCTATTTTTTGATAGGTGCGGATCGTGAAGACATTATCCAGGAAGGCATGATTGGACTGTTCAAAGCCACTCGTGACTACCGGCCGGGCAGGATGTCGTCCTTCCGTGCATTTGCCGAATTGTGCATTACAAGGCAGATCATCACTGCCATCAAAACTGCGACGAGGCAGAAGCACATACCTCTAAACAGTTACGTCTCACTGAATAAGCCCATCTATGACGAGGAATCGGAACGCACGCTGCTGGATGTTCTTTCCGGCAAAGTGATTTCCAATCCTGAAGAGCTCCTGATCTCCAGGGAGGAGTTTGACAGCATTGAGGCGAAAATTGGCGAAGTCCTCAGTGAGCTTGAATGGCAAGTCCTCATGTTTTATCTTCAAGGAAAATCCTATCAAGAAATTGCGGAAGACCTTGACAGACATGTCAAATCCATAGATAATGCTTTACAGAGAGTGAAACGCAAACTTGAAAAGTTTCTTCAGGAAGAAAAGAATTAGTACCAGTCTCTCCACACGATTTGTTGGTGATCTTTCGTGCCCATGTAGCTCAGGAGGTAGAGTGTCGCCTTGGTAAGGCGGAGGTCGGCGGTTCAAGTCCGCTCGTGGGCTCCACAATAGTTTAAGTCACCAATAGATCGCGTTGTTATTTAAAGTCATCTAAACTGTGAATGCATACAAAAAGGAGGAACTCCGTAAATGGGTAAGCAAAAGTTTCTTAGAAACAAGCCGCACGTCAACATCGGAACAATTGGTCACGTTGACCACGGTAAGACGACGCTGACTGCAGCAATCACAAAAGTTCTCTTTACAAAATATGGCCTTGGCGAAGAAGTCGCATTCGACAACATCGACAAAGCACCGGAAGAGAGAGAGCGCGGCATCACAATTTCAACTG
>Ga0302241_1000885_pt1 | contig 24244 bp, 24 predicted proteins | sample AAG_UR_Arg_MG_FD_193532 | JGI IMG/M metagenome (GOLD analysis project Ga0302241, IMG submission 193532) | Enriched activated sludge microbial communities from anaerobic digester in WTTP, New Holstein, Wisconsin, United States - AAG_UR_Arg | ecosystem: Engineered > Bioreactor > Anaerobic >... | reverse complement strand
TGCAAATACCATCTAAAGCGCAACTCTCTGGTTGCTGATATTGGGGAACCTGGCATAATTAGCTTAGTTAACCTTAGTTACCCTTAGATGCCTAGATAGTTACCCTTAGAGGTTAACTGTACACTCCCTTGACATGATTGGATAAACATGGTTAATTTCTCTAAAGAAAGGAGTTTCATGAATTGCGAAGAAAAAATTTTACATTTACAAAACACTCCCAAATCCTGGCTTCGCCATGAATTACTTATTCGATTAAAAATTGCCCTTTCTAATTTGCCTGAAAATCAAAGGCGAACATTGATTATACAATTAATCGAAATTCGCATTCAACGCAAATGCTATGTTGAGCTAATTGCCATGTGGCCAAACCTCGAATCAAATTTTCCGCAAATAAGCTCCATATTAAGCGATTACGATTTAACCCATTTGCATCATCAAGCATTCATCGCCACTGCTTTAGAGCAGGCCATAAAATCTGTTATTTAATACCTCTTTATTTACGAGAGGTTTTTATATTATTGTCTTCTCTCTTGCAATTAATAAATTCACATAAAGATAGGTGGGCGCGTACATTTAGTTGACGTCCATATTCGCTTAAGGTTAAGATAAACTTTGAAATAATAGTAAAAATATGACTAATACATCGCCCTTATTGCAACCTCGCACAGATAATGCTTTATCTGCATCGCCCGAATTGGCAAAATTAGATTCGGCTCCCGCGCCTCTAATGGTGGATACAACAATTCACACTTCACTTGAAACATCGCGCGACAAAAAAGATTATGCTTTAATTACCGGAGCTTCATCCGGAATAGGGGAGGCTTTCGCTCGACTTTTAGCTTCAAAAAATAAACCTCTTATATTATTAGGCACTAACGAAGCAAAACTAAAAAATCTAGCAACCGAATTACGAGAAAAACATAAAATTGATGTTCGTTTTATATCCACGGACTTAGCGCGATCCAAAACATTGCCCGAATTGCCAAAAAAATTATTAAAAATGAATATCAATATTGATATATTAATCAACAACGCCGGATTCGGTAAATATAATGCTGAAAATAAAATTCGCTACGAAGATTCTTTAAACATGATTAACCTCAATTGTCGTTCTCTCGTGGCTTTGACTAAACTTTTTTTACCGCAAATGTTAGCTCGTAAAAAAGGAGCTATAATCAATATAGCCTCAACCGCAGGTTTTTATCCTGTTCCCTACATGGCAACATACGCTGCCACAAAGGCTTTTGTAATCAATTTCAGCGAAGCGCTATCTGAAGAAGTAAAAAATCAAGGCGTACGTATAATTTGTTCTTGTCCCGAAGCCGTAGCCACCAATTTTCAACGTCGCGCAGGCATAAATATCGCTGAACAGAACAATCTTAATAAATTAATCGATCCAAGCACGGTCGCTGAACAAACCATTGAAGCGCTCAAAAAAGGCAAAACCCTTCTTGTGCTAAGCCAATCCTCATCAATCAATAAATTAGCATCCACAATTGCGCCACGAGCCATTTTAAATCGTTATGGTAAACGATTGCTTAAAAAAATCTAAACACAAAATCCATTTTATTTTGTCTTTCATGTAATAAATCAAAAACAATTCATTCTTTTATTTTACAAAATATTTAGAAGAAGCAAATTAAATTTTAATTTTTAATTTTGATAATCTTGGCTCTATTACATAATCGACAACTTAATTGCGTACGACATATAAAATATGTTATACTATTTTTCATACGAGGGGTATGAAAAAAACATTAAGCAAAAAAGAGCCTAAAGCTCTACAATCGCAAAACACTTCAAGTAGCGATTTTGTTTGGGCGGCAGTTACAATTATCTCGCTACCAACCGTCGCACTATCTTTAACAGCTTTTAATTGGCATCCGGCTTTGGCATTTTTAGCAGGCGCTTTTTGTACAATTATAATGGTCGTAATAGAAGCCGTTGTTCGTGGAAAAACATGGATATTTTCAGAATTGTTTAAGGATATTTTTAGTCATCAAGAAACTGCTTTTCGACTGCTCGTTGGTATAGGTGGAGTTTTGCTAATCCTACAAACAACATTCGTTTTACAAATTTTACGCAATCCCGATCTTGACAGCATGTTATTGAATCTCATTTTACAAAAACAATGTGGCATTAATCCAGGTCCTCTTGCTCATGTCATTTGTCCCGCTTTTTCTGAATCCAAATCCAGTCCTGCCAATAACATGCCTTTAGTCTATTCTTTGGAATACGCTACTAAAAATAGGCTCATTCCCTCTTCAATTTTCGGTTCTTGCGCCATAGTACCGATAGAAAACGCTTCTTCTGAACAAAACAAAATACGCTTGAATTTTTTTGCATTTTGCAAGCCTTGGACAAAAAATATCAACACTAATCAAAATACCTCGCCAGTTATGCGTATTATCAACGCGGAATTCATAAAAAATCCAGATGGTTTTTACACGCCCACTATTTGGCATGAATCTTCCGAAGGCGAAATTTATGATATCCTTACCTCAAATCAAAATCTTCTTTCTAATCTCAATAAACAATTAACAAAACGACAAACCGAAATCACAAGGTTATACAGTTATTAAACTTCACGGAGCAATTTATAAAGCTTTTATATTTTAAAGTAAGATAAGATGTATTTTATTTATATAGTATTCGATTGTTTTCTATTACGTGTTATAATAAACTAATGAAAATCACTCCTTTTGGGGCTGTTCGTGAAATTACCGGCTCTTGTTATTTACTAGAAACCGAAAAAACCCGAATTCTCATCGATTGCGGGCTCTTTCAAGGTGGTCAATATGCTCAAGCAAAAAATTACGATGGTTTCGATTTTTCTCCGCATGATATTGATGCTGTTATTTTAACCCATGCTCATATTGATCACAGCGGTCGCTTGCCTCAATTAGTAAAAAAAGGATTCTCTGGTCCTATTTATTGCACGCCACCAACAAAAGATCTCTGCGAATTGCTTTGGTATGACGCCGAAGAAATAATGGAAGAAGAATTCGTCAAACATAACGCTCCAAAATTATTTTCTAAAGAAGATATTGATTTTGCCGTTCAACATATTAAACCCATTGATGATTCAGGCGCGCTATGTTTCAAAGATTTACAAATTCATTTTTATAACGCTGGCCATATCCTTGGAAGCGCTTTTATCCATATAATTGATTCTACTGGAAAAAGTGTTGTATTTTCTGGCGATCTTGGCAATATTGACACACCCATACTTAAACAAAAAGATGATCTTGTTCAATCCGATGTTCTCTTTATCGAATCAACTTATGGAGATCGAATTCATGAAAAAAAATCTGAACGCTGGAAGATAATGAAAGATTATGTTACAGAAACAATAAATCGTAATGGGGTTTTGCTTATCCCAGCCTTTGCTATCGAACGTACTCAAGAAATTCTTTTGGAACTAAACAATCTTATCGAAAAAAAACACCTACCAAAAATCAATATATTTTTAGATAGTCCATTAGCCATTGAGGTTAATGACGTTTTTCAAAAATATCAGCATTATTATAGCATCAGCGCTTATAATCAAGTTGTTTCTGGCGACGCTCTTTTTGATTTTCCTGGTCTGGAAGTCACTTATTCAAGGAATCAATCAAAAAAAATTAACGATGCGCCTTGGCCAAAAGTCATTATCGCTGGAGCTGGCATGATGAACGGGGGACGCATTCAACATCATCTTATTAGATATTTAGGCGATAAAAAATGCACTGTGCTCATTATAGGATTTCAAGCTCAAGACACTTTAGGACGCAAACTTTATAATGGTCAAAAACGCGTCCATGTATTGGATGAATATGTTAATGTTAAAGCCGATATAATCAGCATTGGTGGCTTCAGTGCGCACGCAGATCAAAAAATGCTAATTAATTGGATCAAAAGTAGCAAAAAACGTCCTAAAACCGTCTACTGCACTCATGGCGAAGAACAAGCCGCTCTAGCTCTTGCCACAAGCATTACTAAAACTCTTCATATCGAAGCAAAAGTGCCTCAACCTAGACAAACTATTATTATTTAATACTGCTAAACCACAAAAAATCAAATAAATTATCGATATGTGGATCATTATTGCTCTCTTGGGTCACGCCTCAAACGGCATAGCCTTTATCATCGATAAAATACTATTACAAAATGCTTTTAAACGTAGCGCTACTTATGCTGGCCTTGTTGGCATATTATCTTTTCTTGCGCTAGCTCTCATTCCATGGGTTGATATATGGCCTCAAGGTTTAACATTGTTTTGGGCTATTTTTAGTGGTATTACTTTTACAACTGCTCTTTGGTCATTTTTTGCCTCTTTATCCAGAGGAGAGGCAAGTCGAGTAGTCCCCGTTATTTCGGCCTTTATACCCATGTTAACCCTAATCGGAACCACGTTATTTCTAAATGAAAGATTAACTCTCACAGAATTATTAGGATTCTTTCTACTCGTTTTAGCTACTATTATCTTGTCTTACGGTAAAGCCAACGAACGCCTTTCGCGTCAAGCACTTATGCTTAGCGCATTATCAGCGCTACTTTTCGCAGCAACCTCGGTCAGTATTAAAGCAGTTTACAATGATATAGGGTTTTTAAGCGGTTTTGTTAGTACACGTATCTTCACAGCTTTAACCGCTGTAATTATTGTTATGATGATCGATCGCAAAGCCGGAAGAGAAATTCAAACAATTTTTGGTTTTAAAAAAGCCAAAAAATCACCACCCATAAAAACAACGAAAGAGGCTACAAATTTCAAAATCAAACCCAAAACCGCTGCTCTTTTGGCTATCTTTGGTCAAATTATGGGAGGCCTTGGTTACGTTGGAGTTCAATATGCTATTTCTATGGGATCAGTAGCCATTGTTAATGCTCTACAAGTCATGCAATTCGCTCTATTGGTCATAGTAGCCTTTATTTTCAAATCCAAAGCCAAAAATCTACTTGGCGAAACCTTGAATCGCAACATCGTTCTTCAAAAAATTATTGCTCTCATCATCATGGCCATCGGTCTAGGATTGATTGTTTAACATAGAATCCATCAAAAATTAAAAATTTAAATTAATCTTGCTTTATATTTACAAAGTGGAGATTATCTAATCTTGTTATAAGTATCATAACGCTTATGTTATAATACTTTCATGCAATTCAAAACCAAACATTTTTTACGAATAATAATCTTTATCGGTATTTTCGCTATATTGTATTTCATCGCTTTTCAAGCCATGAATCTCAATATGGATACTAATTACATGGCCGGAGTTACATTTAGTCGTCCTTACGCAATCGACCTCGGGATCAATCCCGATGAAGCATTGATTGCTTCTCTGGATGATCTTGGTGTAAGACATTTTCGCATACCAGCTTATTGGAGCCTATTACAACCCGTAAAAAATCAATGGAACTGGGAATGGCTAGATAATGATCTAAATGCCATAGCCGAAAGGGGAGGTACTGTTACCTTGGCTATTGGTCACAAGCTACCACGTTGGCCCGAATGTTGGACGCCAATTTGGGCGCGAGATTTATCCGAACCAGAAAGGGAACTTGCTGTCAAAGAACTACTCACAAAAATAGTCGAACGTTATAAAAATCATCCCGCAGTAGTAGCTTGGCAGGTAGAAAATGAACCAAATTTTCCTTTTGGGATTTGTCCTTCTATTCGCAAAAATTTTATTGATGATGAAATAGCCCTTGTGCGCTCTTTGGACAGCATTAAGCCCATTGCAACAACCGATTCCGGAGAACTATCTCTTTGGAGTTTAGGTAAAAAAGTTGACTATTTAGGAGTCAGCGTCTACCGCACCGTTATTAGCCCCATTGGCATCTTCAATTATTGGTTCGTGCCTCCACAATTCTATCTACGTAAAGGTCAACTTACTCAATTTTTGCACGGAACAAAACAAGTATATATAAGCGAATATCAAATGGAGCCTTGGGTTAAAACCACAATTCCCGAAGCTTCGCTTGAAGAACAATATCGCACCTTCAATCTCCAAAAAATGCAAAAAAATATCACTCATGCTAAAAATATGGGAGTATCTAGAATCGATTTTTGGGGAGTAGAATGGTGGTACTACATGAAAACAATACACAACACTCCCGAATTCTGGGAACAAGCAAAACAAATATTTAAATAGCCAATTTATCTTATCCTATACCTTGATTTAATTAAATTCGTATTCATATAAAAATAATTATTAGTGGCTAACAACTAAAAATATGCAATCCCTTATAATACAAATCCTCAAACAAGAGATGAAAATCGTTTTATCGGAGGATAATAAAAAAATTGTGGTTTTAGGCATCTTTCCTTTAGCCGGAAAAACCGAAACAGTTATTAAAAAAGAAATCGAATCCGCTTTAAAAGAGCTCAAAATCAAAAAAGATCCTATTATAATTTTACCGGAACCTGGATTTTTTCCCAACAGTGAAAATTGGCGTTTATCCAAAAAACAAATATCCCTGATCCGCGCCAAAGCTTCATTCGAAGTTAGCCGAGGGCATTTTAATAAGCGCAGAACTTATTTATTACTCGAAATAGGTGATTCAGTCAGTCTTTGCGCGGTTGAAAAAGATAAACAAACGCATATCAAAGAAAGTATCTTAAATCGTATGGTCGCAGATTTTCGCGAAGCAATTAGCGAACCTCATGAAAGCCGGTATTTACAAGATTTTTGTTCAAATCATTTCTTTTTTAAAAAAACCGGCAAATCAGCTCTTGAAATCTACGCTAAATTACAAGATAACCCAGCAAACAGTGCTGAACTTTTCGTTGAATATGGCGCAAATATGGGCGCCCTATTGGCTAATTTAGATACTATTTTCGAACCCAATTGTATAGCTATCACCGGTTCATTAGCACAAACTTTCGATGCTTGGAGTCATGCCATGGGCAAAACGCGTAACTACCATCGTGGTAAGAAACCCGCCTGTCGAATTGTACCTCTCAAAGACAAAACCAATTCTGCTATTTTAGGAACTATTTCAGTCACTGATTTTAATTACTAGCCACCACCAAACAAATTACAATCTATCATTTCAACCGCCACAGTAATGTTACACATTCACTTCAAGCAAAAAACAAATATCTAAAAATAAACTAGAAAATTGCTTAAAGAAAAAACCTTCCAAGTGGAAGGTTTTATGAGACGCTTTTTAAAGTTTCAAAGCGTAAGATTAGCACCAAAGTATAACTGAGCTACATCATGAAGTTTTTCCCGTGGAGGAAAACCTGCTAAATCATAAATAGCAGGAGCAAATTCAATAGCCATGTCTAGAGCTTTTTGGTTTTCCGGTGATGCATTCGCCAAAATATGCACACTAGCTGGCACAAGCTCATAATTTTTACGTTTAGCTAGTGAGATTAATTTGACTGCTAGTTCGCTCATGGCATTTTGCTGAATTCGGAATTCATTGCCTCCAAATCGCATATGAGCAAAAATGAACAATTGACGCACAAAACTCTTTGCTACATCAAACAAGTCCAAATCATCTTGATCCAATGCCCAAAGAACAAATACCCTCAATCTCTCTGCTTCTTTCGAGATCTTCATATATCATTCTCCGTTGGTTGATAATGAGCCAATATCTTATCACAATAAAATATAATGTCAATTATCAAATCTCTTCAGCTACTAATTTAATTAAAATATACAAAATCCATAAATTTATTTAAAAAAACTTTATAAAATTTAACGCATTTTAAAAATATAAATTAACCAAATTATTCTTTATATTTAATCAATAGCTAGTAATTTTTGTCCACAAGCTCTTTAACCATCCTTATGCTAAATTATCGCACATCAGCTATGGCTCAAAAATTAGTAATTAATGGTTATTTTATATTTTATATATTAATATGCGAAATGAAATTGTTCTTGATATTGAAACCCAAAACACCTTCCAAGATGTAGGCGCTTACCAAGCGTCTTTGCTTAAAATTTCCCTTATAGGCGTCTACTTTTACGAAACTGACACTTATGAAACATTTCTCGAACCAGATCTCCCCAAGCTCTGGCCTCGTATGGAACGATCTAGTCGTATCATTGGTTACAATCTTTTCGGTTTCGATTATCCTTGTATGCAAACTTATTACACGGGTGATATTATGAAGTTCCCCACAGTTGATATTATGATAGAAATCGAAAAACGCATTGGTCACAGAGTTAAACTCGACGACGTTGCCCATGCAACACTTGGAGTAGGGAAGAGCGGTCACGGTCTGCAAGCCGTTGAATTTTGGAAAAATGGCGAAATCGATAAATTACGCGATTACTGTCTACAAGACGTCCGTGTTACCAAAGATATTTACGAAAAAGCGCTCACCGAACAAAAAGTTTATTATTTTAATCGTTTCGGAGAAAAACAAGAAGTTATTCTGCCCATCCTTCCTGCTCAATTAACCGAAACCCCTAAAATCAACCTGTCACTCGGACTTTAAAATATAAATATTATTTATATTTATAAATTCACAATTAAATTTATTATCAACTCTGTTATCCCCAGTTGAACACAACATCTTGTGGTATAATTTCTTTTAGACCACAAGATGTTGTGGTCAGGTGATCATAACCGCAACGCATAAAATGTTGCGATTGTATTTTGTCTACTCAAATTTGCGTCAAAATAACGCGCTTTTACGTACATAGAAATACAAAAAATTCCCTCTTAACTTAAATAAAAAAGTCAACGCAAAACGTTGATTGGGAATTTTCTAATAAAAACTAAATAACTCCCAAATTCTAAACGCGCCTGCATTAGCCATCGGTTAATGCAAAGAATACATGGGAAAATAATAAAATCGTTCAATGTTAAACATTATAACGATTGATATCCAAGCCTATGCAATCACAGGATAAATTTGAAGTCGATCAAACGACTCAAAACACTACAAAATTGATTAATACCGATGCTGTTATGGCATATTTAAAGACCATCAAATCAATCAGACGACGAGATGGACGAATAGATACTTTCAAATCCGATAAAATTAGACAATCCATTAAAAAAGCTTTTGAAGCTTCTGGTTACAAAACCGAAAAATCAACAGATGAAGTAGAACGTATTTATTCTTATGTAATGCATGATCTATCCAAAAAATTTAACGGTCATACCGTACCAAGCTCTGAAGATGTCCGTGAAATCATAGGCGCGACTCTTATCAATACCAATTTCATTTCAGTCGCACGGAATTTTATTCTTTTCAGAATCAATAAAACTCAAACGCAGGAACAAGAAATTTATGGTAATGGCTTAACAATTAAACGTTTTTTTACCACAGAAGGAGTTCATCCATATGACGAACTTATCTGGGAACATCGAGATGCTATCATTACAAATGAAAAAGGTGTAAAAGTCTTCGAGCAACTTGGAGTTGAAGTTCCAAAAACATATTCACAAACAGCCACTAACATTATTGTTTCCAAATATTTTCGCGGAAAACTCGATTCTCCCGATCGCGAAACATCCATGCGACAAGTCGTTAATAGAGTCGCTCAAACTATCAGCAATTGGGGGCGCAAAGATGGATATTTTCAAACCGAGAAAGATGCCGAAATTTTCGAAGCCGAACTCACATCCATTTTAATCAATCAAAAAGCCGCATTTAATTCTCCTGTCTGGTTTAATGTCGGCGTTAATCCTAACCCGCAATGCTCGGCTTGTTTCATTAATTCAGTTCAAGATGACATGCGATCCATTCTTCAACTTGCAGTTACCGAAGGCATGCTCTTCAAATTCGGATCCGGAACCGGTTCCAATCTTTCATCTCTTCGTTCCAGTAAAGAAGGCCTAGCTCAATCATCCGGCTTATCATCCGGACCAGTATCATTTATGCGCGGTTTTGATGCTTTTGCGGGTGTTATCAAATCCGGAGGAAAAACTCGCCGTGCCGCCAAAATGGTGATGTTAAACGTGGACCATCCTGATATCAAAGAATTTGTCTGGTGCAAAGCCAAAGAAGAAAAAAAGGCGCATGTTTTAATAGATGCTGGCTACGACGGGTCTATCAATGGCGAAGCCTATTCTTCTATCTTTTTTCAAAATGCCAATAATTCAGTACGACTTACAGATAATTTTATGAACGCGGTTGAACAAGATGGTGATTTTTGGACCAAATACGTTACCACAGGCGAACCTTGCGAAAAAATTAAAGCTCGAGAATTATTTAAAGAAATAGGCGAAGCTGCCTGGCAATGTGGAGATCCTGGCGTTCAATTTGATACAACTATCAACAAATGGCATACCTGTGCTAATACTGATCGTATACATGGTTCAAATCCCTGCTCCGAATACATGTTTCTTGATGATTCTGCTTGCAATTTGGCTTCCATAAACCTAATGAAATGCCGAGCTGAAGATGGTAGTTTTGATATTGAGGCTTACGAGCAAATAATACGTATCATTGCCACGGCTCAAGAAATCACCATTAATAATTCTTCATACCCAACATCCGCAATCGAATTCAACTCGCATATTTATCGACCAATCGGCTTAGGTTATGCTAATTTAGGCGCTCTCCTTATGAGCATGGGTCTGCCTTATGATTCAAACGCAGGTCGTAATATGGCTTCAGCCATAACATCAATCATGACAGGTGTGGGTTATGATCAATCCGCTAAAATTGCCGAAAAACTTGGCGCATTTGAGGGATACGCACAAAATCAAGAACCCATGACACGCGTAATGCACATGCATCGCGAAGCCGCTTATCAAATCGATTCCACCGGTGTTCCGGCTCATGTTTTAAATCGCGCCAAATCTGCCTGGGATGATGCCTTGTTACATGGAGAACGTTTTGGTTATCGCAATGCTCAATTAACTGTTCTTGCTCCTACCGGCACTATCGCTTTTCTCATGGATTGCGACACCACGGGCATAGAACCAGATATAGCTCTTGTTAAATACAAATGGTTGGTAGGTGGAGGAATGATGAAAATCGTCAACAATACTGTCCCCGAAGCCTTACATCGTCTCAAATACACGGAACAACAAATTCGCGACATCATTGAATGGATTGATAAAAACGATACTATTGAAAACGCGCCTCATTTATTAGATGAGCATCTTCCTGTTTTTGACTGCGCTTTCAAAGCCGCGAAAGGCGATCGCGCTATTCATTACATGGGCCACTTGCGCATGATGGGCGCGGTTCAACCTTTTCTTTCAGGCGCCATATCTAAAACTGTAAACATGCCAAATACGGCTACCGTTGAAGATGTTATGAACGCTTATTTGGAAGGTTGGCGACTCGGCCTCAAAGCCATTGCTATTTATCGCGACGGATCAAAACGTGTTCAAGCGCTTACTACAACAAAAGAATCTTTCAAAAAAAGAGAAATTAAAGAGACTGATTCAACATTGCGTGCCTCAAATCTTAATCATTCCACTTCAACCGAAGTCACTAATACAAAACGTGAAACAGAAACAAATGACACAGAGCGTCTAACCTCAATTCAAACCTATACACCTCGTAGAAGAAGAATGCCAGATGAGCGCAAAGCTCTAACTCATAAATTTCAAATTGGCCCTCATAAAGGCTTCATTACCGTAGGTCTTTATGATGATGGTACTCCAGGAGAAATCTTTGTCACCATGAGCAAAGAGGGAAGTGTTCTCTCTGGCTTGCTTGATGTTTTTTCAACATCAGTTTCTATTGGTCTACAATACGGAGTCCCTCTAAAAATCCTGGTCAACAAATTTGCTCACGTTCGCTTTGAACCCTCCGGATTCACCACTAACGCCAATATTCGCGTTGCTAAATCCATTGTTGACTATATATTTCGCTGGCTCGGTCTAAAATTTTTAAGTCCCGAAGATCGTCGAGCTATCGGTATCAATGTGGATACTAGCGCCACAGCCGAACTTCAAATCGAAGATATTCCGCATGATATTCCTCTCGTATCCAAAGAATTTGCTCAACCAAGCCTTCTTGATTCTCAACAACAATCGCCTCAACAAGCCTCATATCCAAATCTTACTTCCACTTTTGACAATCAATCAGATGCTCCAGCATGTGATACGTGTGGAAGCATAATGGTAAGGAGCGGAGCGTGTTACAAATGTTTAAATTGTGGAGCAACGAGTGGATGTAGCTAAAAAACTTAAAAAAATAAAACCTCGCTATTACCAAAACGAGGTTTTTATATTTTTTATATTAAAGTATAATTACTTATAATATAAGTATATTAAAAGAAAAAACAATCAACCAATACATAAAATATGGATTCAATCAAAGAATTAACCAATCTTATTCTTGCCTTCCGTAAAGCGCGCGATTGGGAGCAATTTCATAATCCCAAAGACATGTCTCTTTCATTAGTTCTTGAAGCCACAGAGGTTATGGAACATTTCCAATGGAAGAACCCTAAACAAGTTCAAGAACACATTAAAAATCATCACGAAGAGATCGCTGACGAAATCGCTGATGTTTTTTATTGGGTTTTACTAATGAGCCATGATTTAAACATAGATCCAGTTAAAGCTTTAAACAAAAAATTAAAGAAAAATGAAAAGAAATATCCGGTAAAAAAAGCAAGGGGGAGAATTGAAAAGTATAATAACTTATAATTTAATTACATAATATAACAGTTGTTGCTTATAAAACAACAATCAAGAGACTTAACAGCAATAATAATCCCAATTTTTTCTTTTTAAATTATAAAGCTAACTTTTTATAAACTCATTTATGCAAAAATTTGCTATCTTCGATATTGACGGAACCATATTTAGATCTAGTTTGCTAATTGAGCTCATGGAGGCGTTAATTCACGAAGGAGTTTTGCCTGCAAAAACAATAAAAGCATATGCCGATACGCGTTCGAAATGGCTAAATCGCGAAGGTTCTTACGAAGACTACATCAATGCGGTTGTTTGTGCTTTTGAGTTACATATTAAAGGCATATCCGTTAAACGCCTTAAAACAATTTCCAATCAAGTAGTCGCTCGCTCTGGCAAACGTATTTACCGATACACTCGTGATTTGATAAAAACTTTACACGCTAAAAATTATTTTTTATTAGCCATCTCCAATTCACCTTTAGATATTGTTACACCTTTCTGCAAAAATTTAGGCTTCAATAAAGTTTATGCTCGTAGATACGAGACCAATGACAAAGGCAAATTTACTGGCAAGATACAATATTTAGATCTTATTTCTGACAAAGCTAAAATTCTAAAACGTGCCATAGTCAAAGAAAATCTTACTCTTAAAAACTCTATTGGCATCGGCGATTCAGAGGCAGATATTCCTTTTCTTAAACTTGTAGCCAATCCTATTTGCTTCAATCCTAATCAAAAGCTCTATACAATCGCTAAACGCCGTGGCTGGAAAATCATTGTAGAACGTAAAGATGTTATTTATAGAAAAATCAATTAATAACGAATATGTTAAGTGTATATACCGGTGATGGCAAAGGTAAAACCACAGCAGCGCTGGGAGTTTTAATACGCGCTATTGGCGCTGGTAAAAAAGTTGCCTGGATCGCTTTTGATAAAGGTGGAGATGATTATAACGAGCGTGTCATTATTCGTGAACGTTTCCCGGAAGTTGATTTCTACGCAACCGGCCTCAATCGTATTGATAAAAAAGGTAAATTTCGTTTTGGGGTAACGGATGAGGATAGACGAGAAGGGGAGAGGGGTTTATGCATTGCTCATAATCTTTTTACTTCTACCATTTATGATCTTATTATCTTGGATGAAATAAATAGCTCCACTTCCCTTGGCATAATTGCCGAAGCCGATGTATTAAAGCTATTAAAAATTAAACCAGCTAATTTAGAGCTAATTTTGACCGGTAGAAACGCTCCAAAATCTTTTTGTGATCAATGTGACCTTTTAACCGAAATGAAGCTTCACAAGCATTATTTTTACCATGGCATTAAAGCTCGCCCCGGATTTGATTATTAATCAACTAGATCATAAATACTACATATTGATTTTAACCTCTTTTATTGTTACCATATTTCCGAATGACTCTTCATTTTCCTGCTCTCATTTTCCCATCCGAATCACTTTCAACCCCTAGTTTGGTTGCTTTTATTATACTGGGAATTTCCATCATTATTTTTACATTTTTTTGGATTTGGTCTCTAATTCACGCTTATCGCACGCCACGCGCTCCTTTTAGTCAGCGTTTGTTTTGGAGTTTGTGCATCCTTATAAATCCAACTGCTACTGTTTGGTATTGGTGCGTTTGGCAACGTTGGGCATTTTGGACTCTCTTTACTCCGCTTATTGGCATATTCATCGCTTTACCATTCGCTATTCGTTCTCTCATGAGTAAAGCCGATGCCACAATGTTAACCAACACGTTATTCGCTTTGGGTAGCAATGCCTTAATAGTCTTTTTTGCGGTCATGCTCATTTTCCCGATAATCCTACGCTTCGTGACAATTCTTCATCTCACCAAAAACAAAGAAATTCCGGCTATCGAAAAAAATGATTGGGTTGTTACTTTAGCTTTGCCCTGTATCGGTTATGGTACCACCTTATTCTATACAACTCGCCATTTACGCTCTTGGGCATTTACCAGCATAATGTGGTTAGTATTTTTTACAATCATCTCCAAAATCATGTTCATGAACATCCTTCCTGATTTAGCCCTTTCTGGAGAGGAGCGCCGAGAAGAATACAAAACAACAAAAACAACTGAACAACTTAATTAAGTCAGAGTACTTAATTAAGTTTATATAACAAAATTAACGATTAATTTGTTTATTCTTCTTCCGCGAAATCAGTTAATTTCAGGGTTTCTCGTTCGGATTGCAAAACCAAATCCTCGAGTTCTTCGAGTTCTTCAAGAGCATCTTTTCCCAAATCCTTAAAACTTGATTCTTCATCAATTTCTTCTTCTTCATCTTCCTCTTCTTCTTCATCATCATCCAAAATAGATAATTCAGGATCTTCTTCTTCCATTAATTCATCATCCTCTTCTTCTTCTTCATCATCATCCAAAATATGCATTCCCGGAGCAATTATATCTTCTTCCTCTTCTTCGTAACCTTGAGGATCCCAATCATCAGCGGGACCCAGTATGTATGGAATTGTTACCATAAATTTTTTCTACATTAAAAGCTTTTAATTGGTTTTCGCCAAGATAACAAATACGTTTTTATGAGACAAGTGGATAACATTTAATTAAAGAAAATATACAATTTTAAACAATTTATTACATAAATTGACATCATAAAACAAATCAATAATCATATATTATGCATTTTTAATTAAGTGATGTATTATATTTTAATTATGGAATCTTTTTCCTTTCTTTTAATTATATTGATTGTCATATTTGGCGCTGGTTTTGCTATGGTTTTATGGAAACTGATAGCTATTGAAAAACGTTCTCAAAACCCGCTAGAGCCTCAATCCTTGCTTTTAATGCAACAACAATTATCGCAGATACAACAAGAAGTCAATAACCGCTTAGGAGAAACCCATATCGCTTTTCGCGATCAGCATAAAAATGTAACTAATACGGTTCGCGAAGTATCGGAACGCATGGCCAAAGTAGAGGAAATCTCACGCCAAGTATTAAACGAAACATCCGAACTCCAAAAATTACAACAAATCCTAAAAAACCCTAAACAAAGAGGAGTTTTGGGTGAATATTTTCTTGAAACCCTGCTTAAAAATATTCTTCCCCCCGAACACTTTCAGATGCAATACCGCTTTGAAGACGGCGAAATAGTGGATGCGGCTGTTTTTGTTAAAGATAAAATCGTACCCATAGATTCTAAATTCAGTCTTGAAAATTACAATCGCTGGGTCAATGCCACAGAATCAGCCGAACGCGATCAGCTCGAAAAAATTTTTGTTAACGATCTTAAAAAACGCGTCCAAGAAACTTCCAAATATATACGTCCCAAAGAAAACACCATGGATTTTGCTTTCATGTTTATTCCTCATGAAGCTATCTATTTTGACTTACTCAACAACAAAATCGGAGAGGGAGGGGATGCGGAAAATATTATTCATCGCGCAGCAACCAAATACCATGTGCTTATCGTTTCGCCAACTTCTTTTCTTGCATATTTACAAACCGTGCTTCAAGGTTTGCGTGCATTGCAAATAGAAGAACAAGCCAAAGAAATTATAAAACGAGTTGGCGAGCTTGATCGTCATCTTGGCAAATATGATCAATATATGCAAAGCCTCGGAAAAAACCTTGGTACGGCTGTAAATCAATATAATCTTAGCTACAAAGAATTCGCTAAAATCGATAAAGATATTCTTCGTATTACCGGCAAATCTCAAGGTGTAGAGATTCTAACAATTGAGCAACCAAATACAACCACCTAAAATTTTTAATAACAAAATTCCACTAAATACAAAATTAAAATAATATGCTAAAACTCTCTCCCAAGACAATTTACAAAATGCTTCTTGGCGGATTTTTTTGCATAGTTATTTTTATATTATCCATAATTTTTTACGTACGGACATCAAATTTGAATAAAATAGCGGATATTGACGCCACTCCACAAACCCAAGCAATCATCATTCTCGGAGCATCATTAAAATCCGATGGCACACCTTCAGATGCGCTCAAAGATCGTCTTATTCGTGGCGCTGAACTTTATCAAGCCGGTAAAGCTCCAATAATTCTCATAACTGGTGACGGTGGACTTAATCACATTGATGAAGTAACCGCTATGCGCAATTTTCTACTGAATTTACAAATACCAAGTCAATCCATCATTGAAGATCGCGAAGGTTATCGCACTTATGAAAGTTGTAAACGGGCCAAGCAAGAATTCAGTATTAATAATGCTATTATCGTTACTCAAAAATTCCATCTAGTTCGTTCTCTTTATCTTTGCAATGCGCTCGGAGTAAATTCCGTCGGTGTCGCATCCGACTTGCAAACCTATCAAAAAATCAACTTCTTCATATTCCGTGATTGGCTCGCTAGCTTTAAAGCTTGGATAGATATCAATCTTTGGCAACCAAAATCACCCGTAAAAAACCAATATTAACTTATTCGCTATATGTCTCTAAACAATCTCCGAACCGAGCTCAAAAAAAACGCCCATCCCACGCAAGCCATAATTTTACGCAAATATTTCAAGACCGGAAAAGGGGAATATGGCGAAGGGGATATTTTCTTAGGTATTAAAGTCCCAATTCAACGCAAAATAGCTCAAAAATATCAAAATTTATCTTTATCAGATCTTGTTAAACTTTTACATAGTAAAATACACGAAGAACGTTTTACCGCGCTTGTGCTCATGGTCAATCTATATAAAAAAGGGGATGTTACTAAAAAACGACTAATATATAAAACTTACCTTGCTAATACTAAATGGATTAATAACTGGGATTTAGTCGATACATCTACTCCGCAAATTATCGGCGATTATCTTTATAACTTTGATGACGTCGAACTTCTTGATAAACTAGCCAAATCAAAACTACTTTGGGATCGTCGCATTGCCATTATTGCGACTTTTACTTTCATTCGTCATAATAACTTCAAACCAACTTTTCATATTTCTCAAATTCTGTTCAATGATAATCACGACCTGATTCACAAAGCCGTGGGTTGGATGCTCCGTGAAGTTGGCAAAAAAGACACAAAAGCTTTAAAAAAATTCTTAGACCAATATGCGTCACAAATGCCTCGCGCATCATTAAGATACGCGATAGAAAAGTTTAATAAAAAAGACCGCGATAATTATCTACAAATCACTAAAACAATTAAATCTTCAAATATAGTATAGTAATATTTTACGACTCATTACATTCCTTATATATCCTCAAAGTAGAGTAATAATGATTTTATAAATATAAAAAATATCAAAAACAATCATGAAATCCCATGTTCTTAACAAAGTTCTTAAAATCATAAGAAGTTTTTTTACGTATAAGGAAAAATTTTAAAATAACAAATAAAAAGTTAATTAGAGAATAAAAAAAGAGAGATCAAATTCAGAACAAACAGGAATTAAAACCCAATTTCAAGTTGCAAAATAAAGCGTCGCACAATATATCTTATAAGACGCATTTTATATTTTATTTCATTTTTAAACTATTTTAACGCTTTACAAATACCATTTATCATCAACTAATAACTAAAAAACTACTTATAATAAATCCTTCCGGGTATTCTTACATCCACATATTCATGAATATTATTCCAATCAGGCTTCGTTTGAATAAATTGTCTTAAAGTATCTATTTGAGCCTCTAATGAAATACCTTCATCAAGAATCACATCTTTATTTTCTTTAAGTATTATATGTAGTATATCTGGTTCATTATCATTTATCTGTATGGCTTTAAACCAAATACCCGAATTACGTAATTTTTCAGCCAAATCAAGCCATCCTCGAACAACTTCTGTACTTGAATATCGTGAACCAATTTCAAAATTGGTTGAAGTTGGTGTAATAATAAAAATTTCTTTTAGAGAATCAACTGGAGTCGTGCTAGACAAAAATTCACGTGTTGAAGAAATCATAGCCTGATCGGCTAGGTCTATTATAAATCCATAATCATCAACAATATAAATTTTATTTTTACTAACCAAAATCACACTTCTCTGCCTTTCTTTAATATTGAGTCGTAAAATATTTGGATATATTTTATCCACAGTAACAGATTCAACAAAAAATGTATTCATTAAATAATTTTCAATATCGTGCTCATCAATCAAGAAAATATTTCTTCGATCTCTAATTAATCCATTCGTACCATCTAAATACTTACCAACCTCCCCTATCACGATATCTTTTTCTAATACGTTCAAAGTATTTATCTGATATTCTTCTATTGAAAAATATCCTGAAAAAAATACAAACCAAAAACTTAAAAAGAGTAAAAATAAAAAAATCAAAATACAAGTTATCCAAACAGATTCCCTTCTCTTTACTCCCCTCTTTACTAATATATTATCCATTTCATTTTTTTGCTGTTTCTTAAAAAACATAATTTTATTAAATTTTTGTCTAAAGTCTTCTTTTCCATTTCCTAATTTTTTCAACTATATAATTTAAATAATATTTAGGTGAAATAATATAGTCTTGAGCATGCAAATAAGCTTCTTCAAAACCTCCAAAACCTTTTTTAAAAATTGAGAGGCCGGCCCATGGATGCTTTGGCTTATCAGCCGGTGAAATGCCCCAAAAATTATAATATTTACAACCGCGTTTCTTTGCCTCTTGAATCAAAAACCATTGCAACAATTGCGAAGTCGGAACATTATTTATATGCAAAGAGGCCCCATGATGGTAATAAGCGCCAATACTATCAAAAACAATAAAAGCGCCAGATACAATTTTATTTTCGTATAAAGCAAAACCCAAAACAACATTATTATCTTTATTAAAAACCTCAAATTCTTTCTTCAAATATTCCTTCGAGAAAGGTATAAATTTTTGTCTCTGTACCGTTTCTTTATACAAATCCCAAAATTTTTCAATATCATTTACATTATTAGAAATTTCAATTTTAACACCATCTTTTTCAGCCTTACGAATCGCATGTCTTGTTGTTTTACGCATGTCATTAAATATTTCATCTTTTTCACGATCGATATTTATCATCCAAGATAGTTCCGGATGTTGATGAATTGGAGCACTGCAAAAACCCATCTTCTTAAACATGCTATAATTTTCAGATATATTTGGTAATAACGTACATAAACGCACAAATGAACAATTTTTATATTCATTAACTTTTTTTAACTCATTCATTAATGAACATACACATTGTTCATAATTCTCACCTTCCTCTATCAAGGGTCCATGAGGGCAAAGCAAAAAATCTCCTCTTTTAGCTTTATGATAAATAACTTGCGCTAGACCTATTAATTTAATATTTTTAAAAAATCCGAATCTGTAAATAACATGTCCATTTAAGCGATTAAATTCACCCCAATTCCAAGACTGTAAAAATGAATGAGGCTTTATTTCTAATTCTTTTTCATCCCAAATCTTTTTATTATCAATTATTTGTATTTCTATCATAAAAATTATTTATTAAACACGCAATCGTTTCCGCTTTTTCTCTATTTATTCCAATATGGGTAGGTAAATTAATCGATCTTTTGGCCTGTTTTTCCGCATTAACGCAACTCCCTTCAACATAACCAATTTTATCATATAAAACTTCGCGCGGGGCGATAACTTGTCTGTACCAATCTCCCAATAAAACTCCGTGCATTTTAGCATAATTAAATAAGGAATCTGAATCATCCACACTCAAAAAATATCTTAAATATCCAGGCTCGGCCTTACTGATAATTAATTGAGTCAAAACATTAGGTATAACTATTTTCTTTCTATATATTTCGGCTATATTTCTTCTATGATCCAAAAATCTTGATAATTTTAATAATTGAAAATAAGCTAATTTAGATAAAGCGTTATTTAGTTTTTTAGAAGTAAAATTAGGTTTGCCCGCTCTGCGTTCTTCCGAATACACTGCTTTTGCTATTAATCCAAATCTTTTCGCTAGTTCAATTATTATTTTTCCAACTGGTCCAATGTCATATGTGGCTTTCGCCAAGAAAAAAATAATAGGATGCAATAATTGCCTCAAAGTCCAAATTTTACCAACCGTAGGAAATTTATCATATTCTTCTCTTAATTTATCAGCCAACACCTCATCTTTAACCGCTACAGCTCCACCAAAAACAGCTGAAACAACCTTGTCACGACCAAAACTAAAAATTGCCATATCTCCAAAAGAACCAAGCATCTTGCCATTAAATTTAGCCCCCAATCCATGAGCACAATCTTCAATTACTTTTAGATTATTCTCTTTTGCAAATTGCATTATCATATCCATATCAGCCGGATTACCAAAAGTATGTTGCACAATTATTGCTTTAGTTTTATCAGATATTTTTTTGCGCGCATCATTCAAATCAATATTCAAAGTTTCTGGTACTATATCAACAAAGACGGGTTTTGCTTTAACCCATAAAATCGAATTCGGCACCGCAACGCAAGTATATGCTTGCACTAAAACTTCATCCCCTTCTTCGATTTTCATCGCCAAAAGCGCAAGCATTAATGCAGTTCGCCCGCTATCCGTTAAAAAAACATTTTTATGATTCAGATAATCTGCAAACCAATTTCTTACTTTTTCCGAATATTCATTTTTATTCCATGACCATGGTCTAACCAGTAAATTCAAAGCTCTTAAGATATCATCCTTTTCCGCATTTGGAGATAAGTTTGTAAAAATAATTTTCTTCATAAGCGCTTTGCATCCAAACGTGACACATAATGTAAACTCGAATCACGAGACAATAAATAAGGATGTTGTAACAAGTCAATCGTAATTTTTTGTCCGTTTATTATAAAAGGCAAACAACAACCATAAGAAAATACTATTCTGTCACTGCCCAAAAAACCAAAGTCTCCAGATTTTTTCGTTCTACCTTGTTGCGCCAATTGCTGCACCGATGGATCCAAAGGTATCAGTTTACCGTTGGGTAATAAAACTTCCAACCAAGCATGCATAGTATTTTCTTTATAACCCGCCCAAAAACCAGAAACTATCCTAGCTTTAAATCCATTTTTATTTAATAAACTCGCCAACAAACTATCAAAACCACCACAATCAATTTTATTTAAAGTTAAAGCTTGATTAGCTGTATACAAATTTGGTATAGGATTACCATATTCAAGACTTGCAATAACTTTATTATTAAGGCATTTAACTATTTCTAAATCATTATTTTTAGAATCATCACAATCATAAAATTCCAAATCATCGCTCATCGCTTTATCTAAATATAAATGTTCACAAATTTTTGCGACAAATTCCTTATTTTCATACGTTCTTATAATCCTCGGAGAGATTCTAACTTCAAAATCAATTGTTAAATCTATATATTTGTTTGGATTTATTTTTCCGTAATACAATACCGCCACATTGTTATAAGTCGTATCGCGTATAAAATCAAAACTCCCGGGTTCTAAGTTCGGTTGTTTAGTTACAATTTGATAATCAGTTTCTTGAGGAAGTGGTAGAATTATTTGAAAATCACGTTTAAAATTTGAATCATTATAAACTCTAGCCAAATATTTTACGCAATAATTTTGTGTTCTTGTATAAAACGGCAACTTTAATTTTTCAGCAATTTTTCTGCTCCAATAAATGATAGGTTTTAATTCCTTCAAACGATCCATAAGTTAACCAATGGAATCAAAACCGCAATAAGAAATTAAAACATCAGGGATTTTAATAGTTCCATCTGTTTGTTGCCAATTCTCCAATATCGCTATCATGGCTCTTGGCGTTGCAACAACAGTTCCATTTAATGTATGCACCAAACCTTTGTTCCCTTCATTATCTTTATATTTAATATTTAATCCACGAGCTTGATAATCTATACAATTTGATGTTGACGTAACCTCGCCGTACTCTCCCTTACCTTCATTTCTGCCCCACATCCAAGCTTCAATATCATATCTACGATAATCAGAAGCTCCCAAATCCCCGGTTGCGCAGTCAACCACTCTATAAGGGATTCCCAGACTTTGCCAAAATCTTTCTTCCAAGGATAAAAATTCGGCATGAATTGCTTCCGATTGTTCAGGTAAAGTAAAGGCAAACATTTCTACCTTAGAAAATTGATGCACTCTATACAAACCATAAGATTCTCTTCCATAAGATCCTGATTCGGTTCTGAAACAATGTGAAAAAGCTACATATTTTTTTGGTAATTCATCAGCAGTTAAAATTTCATTCATGCGATATCCCAATACAGTAATTTCAGATGTTCCAATCAAAGCCAAATCCGTACCGTCTATATAATAAACATTTTTTTCCGGACCCCTAGGTAAAAATCCTTTTCCTAATAAAATCTCTTCTTTAGCCAAATCCGGAGTAGCAATAAATTCAAAGCCTTCACGTACAGCGAAATCGACTCCATAACGAATTAATGCCTGTTCTAAAATTGCCAATTTATTTTTCAAAAAATAAAATTTAGCGCCCGTGGTCTTTGCTCCTCTTTCAAAATCAATTAAATCATGCTTTTCTGATAATTCTAAATGATTTAATGGTTTCTCAACCCCTACAATCTCGCCAACTTTCTTAATTACTACATTATCCTCATCTCCATCACCCAAAGGAGCATCTTTATGAGTCAAATTCGGTATTTTACGTAGCAAATCGTCCCTTTCTTTAATAATTGACTTCAACTCTTCTTCTTTTTCAGAAATTACATTTTTCAATTCTTTGCCTTTTAATACAACTTCCTCACTCGGAGAACTTCCTTGATTCGCGAGACGATTACGTTCAGATCTTAAAACTTCAATTTCTTGTAACAAATTTGTATAATCTCTATCCAAATCAAGTAAAGCATCAATATCAACATTTGCTCTTCTTATCTTACAATTATTTTTTACAACTTCCGGATTCTCTCTTAAATATTTTATATCTATCATAAATTATTTTATGTTTTTAATAGTAAATTGTTGCACGCCACCTGGAGTTTTAAACTCTACTTCTTCATTAACCTTAGCTCCTAAAAATGCCTGCCCCATAGGAGATTCATTGGAGATTAAGCCATTAATTGGATCCGCCTCTGCCGAACCCACAATTTTATAAGTTTTTAATCCGGTAGCGGATTCAACTTCGACAGTGGATCCTATATGCACAACTTCAGAATTCTTTGATTCATTAATAACAACTACATTTTTTAATATCTCCTCAATCTCTCGTATTCTACCCTGAATAAAACCCATTTCATCTTTAGCGCTGTGGTATTCAGAATTTTCTTTTAAATCACCTAAAGCTTTTGCGGATTCTATACGCTCCGCAGTCTCCCGCACACGAACGGTTTTTAAAATATGCAATTCTTCTTTAAGTTTATCCAAGCCTTCTTGGCTAAAATAGTGTATTTGCTGTATCATATAAACAAGACGAAAACACGCAAGAATCCTGCGTTAAAACAATTTAATTTATTTAGTTAACAAAAGTATAATAATAAAAAAATAGTCTGTCAAACATTTGTACGCGCCCACCTATCTTTGCACTCCTTGCTTGATTCTTGATTCAGAATATACCCAATCGGCGTCATTTTGTTTAGAGACCGATGTGACCTCTTGCTATTATACCAAACCAGCCAATCAGCCAGCTTGCGATTAAACTCATCAACGCCTTCAAATAAAAGATACTTATGATAATCAGCAAACTCCTCTTGTATTGTACGATTAAATCTCTCACAATGCGCATTCATCTTAGGAGTTTTAGGATAAGTATGCCAATGGACAAGATTGTTTGTTTG
>Ga0302241_1000879_pt1 | contig 24370 bp, 16 predicted proteins | sample AAG_UR_Arg_MG_FD_193532 | JGI IMG/M metagenome (GOLD analysis project Ga0302241, IMG submission 193532) | Enriched activated sludge microbial communities from anaerobic digester in WTTP, New Holstein, Wisconsin, United States - AAG_UR_Arg | ecosystem: Engineered > Bioreactor > Anaerobic >... | reverse complement strand
CGGCCGGCGGTGGTCTACGACCTGAAATGCGCTTCGATCGTGGCGGATGCTGCCGCGGCTCGCAATGGCAAAGCGGTGATGCAGCCCAGCGGCTACGGATTCATCAAGACTGCGATGCTGGAACTGCAAGCCGAATTGGGCGTGGAAGTCAGCGGGCACCACTTCTTCGGCGCGCTGGACGGCGGCGACGACGGTTTGTTCACCGCGCTCGTCGTGCTGGGGCTTCTCCGCCGGACGGGAAAACGGCTGGCGGAATTGATCGAACCGATTGGCTGGCCGGCGATCACGCCGGACTTGCGCGTCCCGTACGAAGGCGACGCGGCGGCGGTCGTCGAGGCCATCGCCGCCAGTTGCGGCGGCACGGTCATGCGACTGGACGGCGTGCGAGCCGAATACGACGGCGGCTGGGCCCTGGCCCGGGCTTCGATCACCGAATCGGCCGTCACGTTTCGTTTCGAAGGCCGAGACCCCAGTCACTTGCGCTGGATTGCCGAGCACTTCCTGGCGGGCGCCGGCGAGCTGCGCAACCAGGTGCTGGAGAAACTCGATGACTGACAGCTCGGGACAACCCGCACGGCCAACAAAGTAGGCCGTGCCACACCGAGGAAACTCGCGGAGCCACGTTGTGAAACAGTCGATCGGCACGTTCCGCTGGCCGGGCGATCCGGAAAACGAACGCAGGAAAATGGAAGAGGCTGACAGAAAAATGGGGTGACAGAAAAATGAAATGCGGGACAAAAGGACTACCTGTTCCAGTCATCTTTCTGTCATCCGATTTTTCTGTCAGCCGCCTTTTTCTGCTTCCGCTTCCAGCACTCGCCGCCAGCGGCGGGGCACTTCCGCGAAGGCTGCGCAGTACGTCGCATCCAGCGGCACCTCGACGGCCTTGTCGGGTTCGAGGAACAGCGGCATGTCCGTCAGGACGTCGCCGGCCGCCATCGGCACGACGTACGCTCGGACGCTGAGGCCGCTTTCGTAGGCAGCCTGGGTCAACGGCTTGCCGGCCAGTGGGACGTACTCCTCGCCGGCGACTTCTTCCCAGATCTCCGCGTGAATCCCGTGTGGGTCGCGCCGCCCGGGCGAGTGCAAGTCGACAATCAACAAGTGGACTTGGTTTTCGAGAAGCGAGGCGGCCTTTTCCACGAAGGAACGCATCGCATTGCGGCTTGATTTGTTTCCGGGGGAGACGATTTCCACGATCGCGACAATCTCATCTCCACTCTCGTGTCGAATCGTGACGTTCTTTTTCTTGCGACGATAAAACCCCAGTTCGGTCTCCGCGACCGGCTGCAGCTTGGGCGGCGCAAGCAAAACGCCGCCCCCCCGTCGGTCCGATACGTTTTCGCCGTCATCATCTGCACGATCGGTTCCCTCTCCCTGAAGCGTTAGCACGTCCGGCCCAAAGCCTCCAGCATATTGCTCCCGCAGCGCGTAGTACTCCGGTGGAAGCAGCCCGCGGTTCAGCGCCCGCGCGATTTCTTCGATCCAGGCATGATGAAAGTCATGGAAGATGCCGGCTTCCACGCGAGTCCAATCATGTACGGCCATCCGGTTTCTCCTTCCGTCCGTTCACAGCTCAACTTCCGCAGCAGGAACTTGACCTTCCACGTGCCACTCAACGGGCTGGGGCTGCCGTCCGGACGGTTGCCGTCCGTCCCTGCGGGATATAAGATGGGGCAGCAAGTCCCGCACTGCGATCATCCACAACGCTGCTCGAACTTGAGCCGATAGGAATTCGCACGCGGGCCCCAAAGTTCACGAGAGATGAAAACGGTCCTCGCACGGCTCTATTCGCCAGAACGAGGGGGAATCCATGATGAACCCGATGTCGCGCAGTTATCTGGGTGTGTTGACGTGGGCGGTGTTGACGGCCGTCGCCGTTGCAGGCGGTCCAACCGACCAGGAGTTGCTCAAGACTCTGCCTGAGGCCGAACTGGCGCTCAAGGACACGCTGGACCATTGGGGCCTGCCGTTTTCCGATCAGTTGCGTCGGTTCACGCAAGCTCAGCAGTATTGGCTGGATCTGCTCGGCGCAGAAGCCCCCAAGGATTTCATGCTGGGCACACAGCATGGCCTGGAGAAGATCCCGAAAAACAAGTACTGGTTCAAAGGCGCCTACGGCAACCGGGTCCACCTGCAGGCGGCCCGGAACGAAGCCGAGAGCTTCCAGGTGGCGGTACTGCCGGCGATCGGCAAGAAGCTCGGCCGCGTCACGCTGGCGTCCGGCCCGTTGCGTCAGGAAAACGGTCCGGGAGTGATCGCGGCCACCGCTTTCACGATCTACCGCGTGGGCTATGTCCAGACCGTGCCGCCGCAGTACCCGGTGCTGTACGTCGGTCCCTGGCCCGACGTGCTGCTGCCCAACGGGCCGCTGGAGATCGCCGGGACCGACCTGGGGCTGTTCTGGGTCGATGTCAAGGTGCCGCGCGACGCCGCGCCTGGCGCCTATCATGGGCAATTGACGCTCGAAGCCGACGGCCACCGCGTGCCGGTCGAGGTCCACCTTCGAGTTCACTCGTTTGCTTTGCCCGACCGCGTGCCGTTTCCCATTGCCGTGTGGACCGGTGCCACGTGGCCGCCGGGCCAAAAGATGAGCCCTGAAGACTACCGCCGCACGCTGGCCATGTTCCTGGAACACGGCGTGGACCCGATCTCGGTAGGCAAGGAAGGCGTCGTGCTGGACAAGCTGGATCTGCCGGCCTTCGACGAGAACATCGAGTTCTGTCTGGCCCGAGGGCTGCAGCGTTTCGAGATACCCAACTCGGTCAAGTCTCCCGAGAAGCTGCGGCCGCTGGTCGAACACCTTCGCCAAAAAGGCTGGCTGGACAAGGCGCTCGTGTATTCCAGCCACGACGAGCCGACGGAGGAAACGCTCCGCGAGTCCAACATCCCCTTCTACCGCCAGATGAAGAAGCTGTATCCCGACCTGCAGGTCTACCTGGCCAGCCAGCACTACCAGGGGATCGACCAGGCGTGCGACATCTGGATGAGCGACGTGTCCACGGCCTTGGGCGCCGGGTTTGCCGCCGAACATCGCGGGCGCAGCGAGCTGTGGTTTTACTACTGCCACCTGCCGATCCACGTCGATTTCTGCCGGCCGCTGGTCCATGCTCCCAACGTGCAGATCGACAACGAGGCGATCGAGCATCGGCTGGCGCCCTGGCTGGCGTGGAAGTACCAGACGCCGGGAATGTTCATCTGGGCCGGCAACCGCAGTTGGACGATTCAGGAGGGCGACAGCACCGGTTGGGAAAAAACCGGCTGGCAACTGTCTGCCAAGATTGCCACGTTCCCCTTCGGCGGCATCCACAACGGCAACGGGTTCCTGCTCTATCCGGGGCCGCACCCCAGCATCCGGTTGAAAGTCCTCCGCGACGGAGTCGAGGACTACGGGTACCTGATGGAACTGAAAAGGCGGCGTTTGCGGGCCGCCGTGCCGGAAACGCCCATCCAGGAGGCCGACGCCGCGCTGGCCGTGCCGCCCGCGATCCTGGTCGACGCGCACTACTTCAACCGCAATCCGAACGGACTGCTCCAGACACGGGAGGCGATCGCTCAGTTGATCGAGACGCTGGCGGAGTGACTCTCGGCCGCCTGCACCTTGCGCCACACGCGCAAGAGGTTGCCGCCCCAGATCTTCGTGATCTGTTCGGCCGTGTATCCGCGGCGGACTAACTCGATGGTCACGTTCAGTGCGTCGGCGTGGTTCTGAAAACCGGGAACCCCGCCTCCGCCGTCAAAATCGCTGCCGACGCCCACGTGGTCGATGCCGGCCATGGCAACCGCGTGGTCGATGTGATCGACGAAGTCCTTGAGACTGGCCGGCGGATACCGACGTTCCAGGTTGGCCATCTCCTGCTGGAAACGCTCCTGCTGCTGCTTGGTGGCCGCCGCAAAATCGCGTTCGGTGACGCCGATGCTCTTGGCGAGATCGTCGATGGCCTTCTTCCTCTCTGGTGACGGTGTCTTGAGAAACCCGCCGACGGCCACGATCTGGATCACCCCGCCGTTGACGCACAGCATTTTCAATTGCTCGTCGGTCAGGTTGCGAGGGTGGGGGTTGAGCGCCGAGCAACCGGAGTGCGAGGCGATGATGGGTGCTTTCGAGACCGCCACAACATCGCGAAAGGTGCTTTCCGCCGCGTGCGAGAGGTCGATCATGATGCCCAGGCGGTTCATCTCCGCAACGACCTGCCGGCCGAACGGGCTGAGGCCGTGATGTTCGGCCTGCTGGTCGCCGAGCTTTGCCGCGGGATTGCAGGAATCGCAGATCTGGTTGTGCCCGTTATGGCACAGCGTGATATAGCGCACGCCCAGGTCACGAAACCGCGCAACGTTCGCCAGGTCGGTGCCCAAGGCATAGCCGTTTTCGATGCCGATCATGATCGCCCGCTTGCCCGTCGCGGCGATCCGCTCGACCTCGTCCGGAGTGGTTGCCAACTCGCACCGGCCGGGATACATTGCGGTGGCCAAACGGCGAATGGCCGAGATTTGTTCCATCACCGCCTGGTGCGCGCGGCGGTAACCGCCGGCGTCGCGAGCCTGCTGCCCAACGTAGGCGGCCAGGAAGACCCCATCGACGCCCCCCGCGGCCATCTTCACCAGATCACACTTCAGCCGCGGATGGTCGATGCCGGGGTCCAATTGCGGGGTCGCATAGCGGGGCCCGGCGATATCGACGTGGGTATCCAGCGTCAGGGCCATCACGTGGATCTGCCGCGCCTTGGCCACCAGCGACTCGTCGCCGGCCGTTTGCCTCGCGGGCTCGGCGCCGAGTACGTGCCCAAACCCGGCCATCCACCACAACAACCCGCCTGCCAAGCCCCACCACCACGCTTTTCGTATCCACTGCATCGTTGTCACTCCTCGGACTGGCGTTGGTGTTGTTACAGCGACAAGACAAATTGGACGAGGTCGGCGATGTCCGTGTCGCTCAACTTTTCGACACGCCCGTGCTTTCCTTCGCGTAGCAACTGCTCGATCGTCGTATAACGCCCGTCGTGCAGGTACGGCGCGGTCCGCCAGACTTCCACCAGCGTTGGGGTATCGAAACTCGCCCGCTCGTCCGACTCGGCCCGAGACCCCACGTCGTGCGCCGTCAGATCGGTGTACAGCGGGGCCGGATGGCACTTCGCGCAGCCGGCCCGGTCGCTGTGAAACAGCCGCCGGCCCCGCTCGGCCGCCGGACTGAGCCGCCCCTGCACCAGCAAGGGGCTCGGCAGGGGCGCCAGCGATTTGAGCCAGGCGTCGATCGCCGCGGCCTCGGCTTCGGGCCGCTCGGACATCAAAATGTGCTTGATGCCCGAGCGGACCGCGGCTTCCGCCGTCGGACGGACGCGCGAAGCCATGGCTGGCGGCGTCCGGTGAGACCAGACCAGGCTCAGCGTATTCTTAGGGTTGCCTTCTCCGTCGTTCAGCAGGTCCCAATTCAACGCGTCGGCGCGGCCCTCGGGGTGACAGCTGACACAGCTCTGCCAGCCTTCCAGACAGAGGCGGGCGTCGTGAAACAGCACTTGGCCGCGACGGACTTCGTCCCATTGCGGCTTCGGCCCCAGTGGAAGATTGCGGACCGTGGCGTCCTTTCCAGCCGCCAGGCTTACCGCCGCGATGCTGTCGGTGAAGTATTCCGCCACGTAGACTTGCGAGCCACCCACGGCCAGGCCTCGCGGACCCACGCCGGGCAGTTTCACGCGTTGCCGGATGCCCGCGAGAAAACCGGGAACGTTGACGACGTCTTCGCCGTTCTTGACGGTGCCGTAGCCATCCGAGGCTCCATCGAAGAAGGCCGCGTTGGAAAAAGCCGCCAAGGGCAGATCTCGGAGATCCGCCAGCAGTCTCGTGGCGTCGATCACGCTCAACTCGTTCGTGCCCGCGTGGGAGACGCAGATCCAGCGGCCGTCCTCCGTGCAGCCGACGCCCCACGGATTGGCCGCCCCTCGCGAGAAATCATCGAGCAAGACGGTGTTCAGCACCTCGCGCCGGCCAACGTCGATGGCCGTCAGCGCGTTGGCGTTCATCCACCCCGAGTCGACCCGAACGGTCGGCATGTGATAGCGAGCCACGAGGTGGACGAGCAGAACGTATCTGCCGTCCGGAGTGAACGCGATCCCTCGCAGACTTGTGCTGCCGGTGATCAGCCGGACTTGCGCCGTCTGAAACGTGCGGGTGTCGACCACGGTGACCACGGCGGCAGCGGCCAGAACTCCGAACTGGTCGGCTCGCCCTGCCTGTAGGAGATTGGCCACCCACAGTTCTCTGCCGTCGGGCGACACCGCGGCGGCGACGGGTTCCCGCACCGCCGCCACGCGCGCCAGTTCCTGACGTTGCTCCAGGTCGATCACCGACACGTTGTGATCGAAGCGGTTGCAGACGTACAGTCGCTTGCCGTCGGGCGCGAGCGCCGGGGACATCGCCGTATGGCCGGCAGGGAAGCTCGCGAGAATCTCGCCGGAAGCCGCGTCGATCTCCAGGATCGAGCTGGCCGCGGCGGCACAGGAAACATACACGCGCCGCCCTTCAGGGCTGAGTGCCAATCCCGTGGGCTCGGCCGGCACCAGGACCTTCCGGATGACGCGCGCATCCGGCAGGTCGACGATGGCCAACTGCCCGGCATCGGACAAGCAGGCAAACAGCACTCGCCCATCGCCCGACACCGCGGTTGCCGAGGGCCCCAGATACGCGGCGGCTTGAGGCCGGCCAGCATCATCGGCCACGGCTGCACCGCACGCCGCGAAAACGAGCAATCCGCAACGCCAACTTCGGCAAAATCGGGCGGTCTTCATAACTCGGCCTTTTCCAGCAGCCTTTTCGCACCACGTCTTCTCGATTATCGCACATGTCGAGGGTGAACCGCAACGGGCGAAACGCACGTTCGCGCGACATGACCCCCAAAACCGTGACTCTGCAGGCGGCGTGAAAAAGTGGCAAGCTATCGTTTGTCCCTAACCACAGCAGCGGACGAACTCATTGGCCTGTGAGTGCGGCGGTCAGGTGTTCGCGGAGGAAGGCGGGGAGGTCGCCTTTTTTCAGGTCGGCGGGTTTCAGAAAGCACAGGCGGATCACGTCGTAGTTGGGGTGCCTGGCGTCCAAGTCGCGGTCGTGGCCCAGGGAGGCGACTCGGCCGAAGCCTAGGGCGTTCTTGGGACCCATCAGAAACAGGTCCAGCGAGGCCGGTTTTTTGGTGCAGATCGTGGCCCAGACTTTGCTGTGGCCGGGCGGGGTGTAGTGGACGAGGACTTTGTTGGTCCAGTCGAATTGGCCGCCGGGAGCTGCGCCGGTCAGCAGTTGGATCAACTGTTCCAGCACTTGGGGCTCCCAGAGCACTCGCTTGCCGGGCGTGAAGCCTTTGCGCATCAGGTGCCAGCGCTGGCCGAGGACCTTCCAGGGCGTCAGGTCTTCCACATCCACCGTCTTGGTCAGCTGCTGGAAACTGCGGACGGCTGTCTCCAGGAAGGACCAGAAGGCCGGCGTGTCGATTTCGTCCAGCGCGTAGGCGCGGATTTCGACTTCCTGCCACGGGCCGCGCAGGGCCTTGCAGCGGACCCGCGGTTCGTTGCCGTACACCGGCAGTTCCGACATCTGGTTGAGCGTCTTCAGGTTCAGCCGGTCGATCAGCTCCTCGCGTCCGAAGGCGTTGCGGGCGACGCGAAATTTCAGCTTCAGCAGCCACGTCTCGCCGGTGATGGCGTGCAAGAACCAGCCGTCGGCTTTCTTGGCGGCGGCGATCTCGACGACGCTGCGCGAATTCCAGTCGGTGTCGCTGAACTCGCCCAGTTCGTGAATGCGGTCTACGATGCGATCCAGAATGCGGCCGTCCCATTTGCACGGTTCGCCGCGGCGGCCGACGCGGTCTTGCGTGTGCCAGCGGCGGCCGTCGGTTTCCCACGGCATCTTGGCGTCGCGCCCGACGTCGTCGATGTCCAGGTCGCCGGCGCGGACACGTTCGGCGACCGCCGGATCGTAGACGGGGCGAGCGACGTACGGGCCGGCGGCGAGGACGGGGGCCAGAGCGGTCATCGTGTGGGACACGGAAAGTGGAGAAGTGGCTAGGTGGCTAAGTGGAAAAGTCGAAGAGTCGGGGCGACCAGGAGTACTCTTCGACTTTTCGGCGTCTGAACTTAGCGACTTTTCAACTCTTGGACTCTTCGACTTTTCGGCTTTTCGACTTATCGACTTTTCCACCTGTTCCTCCGGCGGGCCGGCGGCGACGATGCGGCCACCGCGGTCGCCCGCTTCGGGGCCCAGGTCGATGATCCAGTCGGCCTGCTTGATGACGTCCAAATTGTGCTCGATCAGCACCACGGTGTTGCCCAGGTCGACAAGGCGGTGCAGCACCTCCAGCAACTTGGCCAAATCGTCGAAGTGCAGGCCGGTCGTGGGCTCGTCCAACAGGTACAGCGTGCGGCCGGTATCCGGTCGAGCCAACTCGGCGGCCAGCTTGACGCGCTGCGCTTCGCCGCCGGAAAGTGTCGGGGCGGCCTGGCCCAGCGTCAGATAGTCGAGTCCTACGTCGCACAGCGTTTGCAGGATGCGGCGGATCTTGGGGATGTTCTCGAACAGCTTCAACGCCTCGCCGCAAGTCATGTCCAGCACGTCGCTGATCGACTGGCCGTGGTAGGTGACCGCCAGCGTTTCCGGGTTGTATCGCCGGCCTTTGCACGTGTCGCATTCGACCCACACATCGGGCAGGAAGTGCATTTCGATGCACTTCTGGCCGTTGCCTTCGCAGTCCTCGCAACGGCCGCCGGGCACGTTGAAACTGAATCGGCGGGGGCTGTACCCGCGCAACTTCGATTCCGGCAACTGGGCGAACAACGCCCGAATCAACTCGAACACGCCCGTGTACGTGGCCGGATTGGACGTCGGTGAATTGCCCAACGGCTGCTGGTCGACGCGGATCACCTTGTTGATGTACTCGACACCGCGGATCTCGTCGTGTGCGCCGGGAATCGCGCTGGCCCGGTGCAACCGCCGGGCGAGGGCTTTGTAGAGGACGTCTTCGATCAAGGAACTCTTGCCGCCGCCGCTGACGCCGGTCACCGCGGTCAGCGTGCCCAGGGGGATGCGGACGTCGACGTTCTGCAGGTTGTTGTGGCGAGCGCCGCGGATCTCGAGCCATTCCAACGTAGGCCGGTCACTCCGTGACCGGGTGATCGCGTCTCGGAGCGACGCGGCTACGTGGGCGCGTTGCCAGGATTGGCCGTCGGGCGTGCGCTGCAGGCGGCGGTTCGCCGGGACGGGGATGGCTTTCTGGCCGTCGAGGTAGGGACCGGTCACGCTGCCGCGGCGGCGGGCGATCTGAGCAGGCTTGCCGGCGGCGACGATCTGGCCGCCGTTCTTGCCGGCGCCGGGGCCGAAGTCGCAGACATAGTCGCTGCCCGCGATCACTTCGCGGTCATGTTCGACAACCAGCAGCGTATTGCCCAGGTCGCGGAGTTTGTGCAGGGCAGCGAGCAGCCGTGCGTTGTCCCGCGGGTGCAGGCCGATCGTGGGTTCGTCCAGGACGTACAGCACGCCGCACAGGCCGCTGCCCAATTGGCTGGCCAAACGAATCCGCTGAGCTTCGCCGTTGGACAGCGTTGCTGCGCCGCGGGAGAGCGTCAAATAGTCGAGGCCCACGTCCAGCAGGAACTGGACGCGGCCGGTGATCTCGCGAAGCAGTTCGCCCGCGATCTTGCGCTCGCGCGTCCTGAGTCTCCAGCTTTCGACAACCTGCAGCAACTCGCCCAAGGGCAGGCGGCAAAACTCGTCGATCGTCCGGCCGCGAAAGCGCACGGCGGCGGCTTCCTCGCGCAAGCGACTGCCGCTGCACGCCGAGCATTCGACTTCGTCGACGAACTGCTCCAGTCGGGCGCGGAACGAAGGCGACAGGCGGGAAGCCTCTTCCAGGGCGGGATAGAGGCCCTTGAATTGGAAACGAAAGGCGGGGAAGGGCGACGGTGGGCGGGGCACAGGGCGGCGCCGGTTCTTGAGCGATGTGGACGGAGAGTCGGCGGCTCCGGAGACTGCCGCCCGGCGGCCGGCAGCCACAGAGTCGGCAGCCACAGAGTCGGCAGCTACCAAGTCGGCGGCCACTTCGAACCATTGGTCGCCGGTGCCGTGCATGAGGATGCGGCGGTGGCGAGCGCCCAGTTGATCGAACGGCCGGTCGAGGGGCACGCCGGTGCTGGCGGACAAGGCTTCCAGCATTCGCTGCGACACGCGGTGATCCAGATTGGGCCACAAGGCGACGGCGCCTTCGGCCAGCGTCCGCTTGGGGCTGCGGAGCAGGGCAGACGGATTGGCACCGACTTGTACGCCCAGCCCCTGGCACGACTCGCACCAGCCCAGCGGGCTGTTGAACGAGAAACTGTGCGGCGTCAACGGCTCGAAGCTGCGCCCGCAGCGTTCGCAGGCCATGTGCTGGCTGTGCGTGCGGACCTGCCAGCGAGTCTCCGGCACGTCGTCCTGGGGATAGGCCACACGGATCACGCCCTTGCCCAAGGCCAGCGCGGTTTCCACACTGTCGGCGATCCGCGAGCGGGCTTCCGGCCTGACAACGATGCGGTCGACCACCACCTCGACGTCGTGCTTGCGGCGGCGGTCGATTTCCGGCGGTTGGTCCAGCGGATGCGTGACGCCGTCCACCCGGATGCGGACGTAGCCGGCGGCGCGGATCTCGTCCCACAGTGATTGGTACTCGCGGCCTACGTCGATCTGGATCGGGGCCATGACGTACAGTCGCGTGAGAGCGGGCTCGGCCATGATCTTGTCCATCACCTCGTCGACCGTTTGCGTGCCGACCGGGATATCGCAATCGGGACAGTAAGGTTGACCCAGCCTGGCGGTCAGGATCCGCAAGTAGTCGTAGATCTCGGTAACCGTGCCCACGGTCGAGCGCGGCGTATTGCCCAAATTTTGTTGTTCGATGGCGATGGCCGGCGACAGGCCGTCGATGTGATCGACCTTGGGCTTCTGCATCTGGCCGACGAACTGGCGGGCGTAGGCGCTCAGGCTTTCCATGTACCGCCGCTGGCCTTCTGCGTAGATGGTGTCCATCGCCAGCGAACTCTTGCCGGAACCGCTGGGGCCGCAGAACACGGTCATGGCGTCGCGTTGGAGGCGAGCGTCGACGTTCTTCAGGTTGTGCTGCTGGGCGCCCTGGACGATGATTTCCTTGGACAAGGCGCCCTTGCCGTTGGTCGGCCCACGGCGCGGCACGGCAGGCGTGCGCCGCTTCGTCGTGACGCGACCGGCCGCGGCAAGCACGCCGGCCAGTGCCCGGCCGGTGTACGAATCCTCCCGCGCCGCCAATGCTTCCGGCGTGCCGCTGGCCACGATCCTGCCGCCCGCGTCGCCGCCCTCGGGTCCCAGGTCGATAATCCAGTCGGCTGTCTTGACCACGTCCAAGTTGTGTTCGACGACCAGCACCGTGTTGCCGGCGTCGACGAAATCGTGGAGCACTCTGAGCAGCAGCTTGATGTCGGCAAAGTGCAGCCCCGTGGTCGGCTCGTCCAACAGGTACAGCGTTCGGCCCGTGCTGCGTTTGACCAGTTCGCGGGCCAGTTTGATCCGTTGAGCCTCGCCGCCGGAGAGCGTGGGCGACGGCTGGCCCAGCTTCATGTAGTCCAGCCCCACGTCGTGCAGCGTCTGCAGCTTGTCACGGACTTGGGGGATGTTTTCAAACAGGTCCAGCGCCTGCTGGATGTCCATCTCCAGCACCTCGGCGATCGAGCGGTCCTTGAACTTGACCTGCAGCGTTTCGCGGTTGTAGCGATGGCCTTCGCACACGGGGCACGTGACCCAGACGTCAGCCAGGAAATCCATTTCCAGCCGCGTCGAGCCGTTGCCTTCGCAGGCTTCGCAGCGGCCGCCGGTGACGTTGAAGCTGAACCGGCCCGGCTTGTGGCCTCGCCGCCGCGACTCGGGCATCTGGGCGAACAGGTTGCGGATATCGTCGAACACCTTGATGTACGTGCCCGGATTGGATCGCGGCGTGCGTCCGATCGGCGACTGGTCGATGGCGATCAGCTTGTCCAGGTGCTGCAGTCCTTCGATCGCCCGGTGCGCGCCGGGATGACCGTCGCCCCGGTTCAGATCCCGCCGCAGCGCTTCGACCAGGATGTCGTTGACCAGCGAACTCTTGCCGGACCCGGACACGCCGGTCACGCACACGAACATGCCGAGCGGGATTTCGACGTCGATGTTCTTCAAGTTGTTGTGCGCCGCGCCCAACACGCGCAGCCGGGCCTCGCCCAACGACCGGCGCTGCGGCGGGACTTCGATCGCCAGTCGGCCGGACAGGTATTGGCCCGTCACGCTGCGCTGCGTCTTGAGGACTTCCTCATATCGGCCCGCCACCACGACTTCACCGCCTCGCACGCCGGGGCCGGGGCCAAAGTCGATGATGTGGTCGGCGGCCCGCATCGTGTCCTCGTCGTGCTCGACCACCAGCACCGTATTGCCCATGTCGCGCAAGCGTTGCAGCGTCGCCAGCAGGCGGCTGTTGTCCCGCGAGTGCAGGCCGATGGAGGGCTCGTCCAGGATGTACAACACGCCCACCAGGCCGCAGCCGATCTGGCCGGCCAGTCGGATGCGCTGTGATTCGCCGCCGGACAGCGTCGGGGCGGTGCGCCCCAGCGTCAAATAGTCCAAACCGACGTTGAGCAAGAACCCGAGCCGGCCGCGAATCTCCTTCAAGACCTCGGCGGCGATCAGCGCGCGGGTGTCGTCCAGTTCCAACTCGCCGAAGAAATCGGCGGCATCGCGAATGGACAGGTCGCAGACTTCCGGCAACGACAGCCGGCGGCGCTGCTGGAACCTGGGATTCGCCGTCGTCACCTTGACCGCCCGCGCCTGCGGGTTCAGCCGCTGCCCGCGGCACGCGCCGCAGGGCGAGGTGCTCATGTACTTTTCCATCTGCCGTTGGTACAGACAGTTCTTGGAGTTGCGGTAGCGGGACAGCAGGTCGGGGATGATGCCCTCGAACTTGCCTCCGTACATGATCGGCGACGCGCCTCCGCGCCACGTGTACGTGATGTGCTCGTCGCCGGTGCCCCACAGCAACAGGTCCTGCAGCTTCGAATCGAGTTGCTGCCAAGGCGTTTCCAGCATGACGCCGGCGGCCAGACCAAGCTTGCGTTCCATCGTGTCGGCCACACCTTGAAAAATGTGCCGCCGCCAGCGGCCCAGGTCGGACCAGGAGCCGAGCAGCTCGAAGCAGCCTTTCTTGAAGGACCGTTGGCGGTTGGCTTCCGGGACCAGCAGTTCCGGATCAAACGAGAAGCGTTCGCCCAAGCCGTCGCATTCCAGGCACATGCCCTGGGGGCTGTTGAAGCTGAACAGCTGCGGGCTGGGCGGCTCGAAACTCAGGCCGCAGTCGCGGCAGGCATAGGCTGCCGAGAACACGATGTCCTGCGTGGCGAGCGTGGATAGCGGAGAGCCGAGAGCGGAGAGCTGGGAGCTGGGAGTCGAGCGTCGGGTGCGGCCCCTTGGCCCCTCTCCGACTCTCCCCGCCTCCGAGTCTCCTTGTCTCCGAATCGCCTCTGCTCCGCCGGTCCCCTGCTCCGCCGCGACGATCAGGTTCCCTTTGCCGATCTTCAGCGCCAGGTCTACCGCCTCGGCCAATCGCGGCCGGATCGTCGATTTGGCCACCAGCCGGTCGACAACCACTTCGATGTTGTGCCGCATCTGCCGATCCAGCTGCAGGTCGTCGGTCAAGGACACCACGTCGCCATCGACGCGAGCGCGGACGAAGCCTTGTTTCAACAGGTCGACGAACAAATCGCGATACTCGCCCTTCTGGCCGCGAATCAGGGGCGCCAGCACGGTCAGTCGGGCACCTTCCGGCAGTTGGAGAATGCGGGCGATGATCTGCTCGCGGCTTTGAGCCGTGATCGGCTGGCCGCATTTCGGGCAGAACCCTTGGCCGACGCGGGCGAACAGCACGCGGAGGTAGTCGTAGATCTCCGTGATCGTGCCGACCGTGGAGCGTGGGTTGCTGCCGGCAGACTTCTGCGAGATGGAAATTGAGGGGCTCAGCCCGCCGATGTAGTCCACGTCCGGCTTGGGCAACTGGCCCAGGAACTGACGCGCAAAACTCGACAGGCTCTCGACATACCGCCGCTGGCCTTCGGCGTACAGCGTATCGAACGCCAAGGAACTCTTGCCGGAGCCACTGACGCCGGTCAGACAGATCAGCTTGTTCCGCGGCAGGACCAGATCGACTTCCTGCAAATTGTGTTGGCGGGCGCCTTTGACGACGATATCGGAGGCGGGCATTGACGGTTGGGGCTGCGTTGTTGAGTTCTAGTGCCTTCCGGGGCAGCATCTCCTTGGTTGCGGCCACAGGCTGCATTCCATCCACGGTTGCCGTATTGTAGGCGAGCGGCCACCGTGTACAAGCCGCGCTCGTCGGAAGCGAAGGCCGGGTTATCGACAGCGGCCCACGGATGGAATACAACCGAGATACCGCACGCGGTTGTCTTTTTTCTGAGAGAGCTTATGTCTGAAGCGCTGCTGGCTCCGACTTTTCTGTTCCGGGTCTCCGTTCCCTGCCGGCACTGCGAGCCATTGTGGCCCGCCAAGGGCCCCGAACTGGGCCCGGAGTACACCCTGCCCAGCTTTGGCGAATTGGAAGGGCGGCCCAAATTTGCGGACGTGCGGGCGGCGTGGAGTCACGAAGGGCTGCGATTCGCGGTGTACGTTTCGGGCAAAAAACAGAACGTCTGGTGCCGTTCGTCACGTCCGGAAGACAGCGACGGGCTGCACGTCTGGATCGACACCCGCGACACGCACAACATTCATCGTGCCAGCCGTTTCTGCCATCGCTTCGCGCTGCTGCCGGCCGGGGGCGGGCGCTCCGAGACGCAGCCCGTCGCTCGGTTGCTGATGATTGACCGCGCCCGCGAGAACCCGAAATCGGTGGCGGATTCGATGCTTGGCATCCGCGCCACCGTTCGCTCCGGAGGATACACGTTGCAGGCGTACATTCCCGCCGCCGCGCTGTCCGGCTTCGATCCCTCGGAGCATCCACGGCTGGGTTTTACTTATGCCGTCGTCGATCGGGAATTGGGCTGGCAGACGTTCACGATGGGACCGGAATTCCCGATCGACGAAGATCCCAGCTTGTGGGGAAGTCTGGATTTAACCCGTGATTGAAGAGAAAGGAAGGTCGCACTCCGATGAACGTTTCTCCATTGCCAAACGTCCTACCTCGTCGCCGTTTTCTGATTCAGGCGGCCGCCGCGGGACTGACCTTGCAGGGCTCGGCAATCGCGGACGTGGGGGCCGCCGAGTCCCACCCTTGCGATTGGTTCCAGGAGTCGGGTTGGGGCGTCATGACGCACTATCTGGGCGCGCCGCCCAGTTCCGCCGGGGGGGCCGAATTGTCGGCCGAGGCGTGGAACGAGCAAGTGGATGCGTTCGACGTGGCCGGCTTGGTGCGGCAGCTGGTGTCCACGGGGACGAAGTACCTGTTGTTCACCGTCGGTCAGAACTCCGGCCATTACTGTGCGCCAAACGCGACTTACGACCGCCTGGTGGACATCCAGCCCAGCAAGTGCTCGCGGCGCGACTTGATCGCCGACCTCGCGCGGGCCTTGCAGCCGCACGGGATTCGGCTGCTGGCGTATCTACCCAGCGGCGCGCCGGCCGCGGATCATGAGGCACGCCGGAAGCTGCAGTGGCGTTGGGGTTCGCCGGGAGGCTGGCAGCTGCCCGGCGAGCAGGTCGGAGGGCGGTTAGCCGAGTTCCAACGCAATTGGGAAGCGATTTGCCGCGATTGGTCGCAACGCTGGGGGCGGCTGGTCGCCGGCTGGTGGATCGACGGCTGCTACTTCGCCGACGAGATGTACCGCCATCCGGATGAGCCGAATTTTGCGAGCTTTGCCCGCGCGCTCAAGGCCGGCAATCCCGACGCGCTGGTGGCGTTCAATCCGGGCGTCAAGGTGCCCATCGTCTGTCACACGCCCGTAGAAGACTACACGGCGGGCGAAGTCAATCTGAACCAAGTCGCGGCGGCGATCCGCGCCTGTCCCGGACGCTGGATCGAACGCGAGGGCTGTCGCGTCCAGTTCCAGATCCTCAGTTTCCTGGGCCAGACCTGGTGCAGCGGCGAACGTCCGCAGAAGCCCGACGACGAAATCGTCGGCTACGTCCGGGACCTGACTGCCAAGGGCGGCGTGATTACGTGGGACGTGCCGATCCAGAGCAGCGGCCTGATCCCGGAGCCGTTCGTAGCCCAGTTGCGAGCCATCGGCCAGACGCTCGGCGCAGGTCTCCCGACCTCGCCGTAATCGTGACCGCAGGTCTCCAGGGTTCTTGAGACATATCGACGTGTCACATGCTGTTTAGACAGTAGAATGTCTGATCAACAGGAATCGCGGGAGATAAGCCATGACCGGACCAGATGTCAACGAGTTCGTGCGAAGAGCGGAAGATGTTTATGTGAACCGACTGCGAGCGGTCTTGGAGCCTGAACATGCAGATGACTTCGTAGCGATCGAGCCCGAATCCGGCGACTATTTCCTGGGCAAGACGCTCAGCGAGGCCATCGGAGCCGCGCGCCGCTGCCACCCGGACCGGCTGGCCCACGCGATGCGTGTCGGTCACAAAGCCGCTCTTCACTTCGGAGTGCATGTTCGATGAACGGCCACGTAGACAGCACCGGCCGAGCCCTTGTCACCGTCTCCGTTCGGCCATCGGATGCGGAAGATAGCCGTCAAATCGAGGCATGGATTGATACCGGCTTTAACGGGGACTTGGTGTTGCCGGAGAAGCAGATCGATGATCTGGCCTTGCCCCATTCAGGAACCGTCAAAGGCATTCCCGCGGATGGGTCCGAGGTTGCGTTGAAGACGTACACATGCCTGATCGACTGGTTTGGAGAAGAACGCCATCTGGAAGTGGTTGCCAACTCAGGTGAGTATCCCTTGCTCGGCGTTGGATTGTTGCTCGGCCGTGACCTGCGGATTAACTATCGGTCAGGCGAGATTGCGATTGAATAGTTGCGAACGTTCTATCGCAGACAGACCACATGTCTCTCCGTGTATGCGCCGGCGAAGCCCTCTAATATCCCACCCGAATGAAGTCCTTCCACACGGAGCACGGCAAGACTGGGGGCAGATTCCCAGTCGGGTGGAGCGGAACCCGACGTCGCAGTTACGGCGATTCCGGCAGTAAGGGAAACGCCGGAGGTCTTTTCGGCTCTTCGCCTTCTCCATGAACACATTGACGCCCTTTTGCACCGCGTACTCAAAGTGCAGGGGGCGAAAGACCGACGAGGTGGTCAAGATCACAACGTCGCCCGGCGAAAGGCAATCGATCGCTTTCTTGTAGCCGTCGAATCCCAGGAACGATCGTTCGGGCGTCACTTCGACTTTATCTTGGGCGGCGCGGGTCAGGTTTTGCAGGCTGCCCTTCAGGCGGTGCTCGAACAGATCCGCCATGGCGACCAGTTTGATCGGCCCGCCGCTGGTCGCAAAGGCGTCAACGACGGCGCCCGTACCGCGGCCGCCGCAGCCCACCAAAGCCAACTTGATCGCCCCCGCCTCGGCGGCGTGAACGCGCGGCACGATCACCCCGGCCAGCGCGGCGGCAGCGACGGATTGTCCGGACCGCCGGAGGAAGTCGCGGCGGGAGTTAGCGCGGGAATCCATACGGGACGCGGAATTCTTCATCGTCAGGCTCCTCATGGGTCATTCGTCACTGGTCATTCGTCACTGGTTACGCAACCTTGTTGCCCTCACGTGTTCGGCGCAGGTCTCTGACCTCGCCGAAACCTCCGAGCGAAGGTCTCCACGATGCCGGAGACCTCCGGTCGGCGTCCGTGCGGGGTCAGGGACCCGCGCACAACACGCCTTCATTCTCGATCACCGATCACCGATCACCACCGACCACCGACCGATCACCGATCACCAATCCCTCTCACCCGTGCTCATGCCCCTCGTGGCTGTGCGTCTCCGCCGGCGTATGCTCGTGGTCATGCCCGTGTTGGTGTGGCGATTCGAAGAATCCCAGCGCATGGGCGAACAGGACGCCCAGTACCAGCGCGGCCGACAGCTTCATGCGGTCATGCGCGTGGAACTGGACCTCCGGCAGGATATCCGCCAGCGCGATGCACAGGAACACGCCTGCGGAAAAACCGAGCGCCAAACCGACCACGGTGTGCTGGTGCTCCACGAGCTGCGCGATGCCCAGGCAGAACGCGATCGCTCCGGCCGCGCTGGTCATCGCGAATCCCACGTTCACCATTTGCAGGGACCTCTTCGACCAGTCGCCCGCGGCCATGACCGAGGTGATGGACATCGCGTCCAACGGCTTGTGCAACAACACGGCCAGGAAGGTCCCCAGCCCCGCGAGGCCCACCGCATGCCGAGCCTCGGCGGTCACGCTGGCAGCGATCGCGATGCCGTCCATCAACGTGTGCAGCGTCAGGCCGACAAACAGGCCGATCCAGCTGTAGCGATGCCGGTGCGTCGCGCAACGTTCGCCGTCCATTGGGTAGTCATGCTGGTCGCAGGTGTCATGTGGGTGTTCGTGATCGCAACTGCTGACTGCCGCAGCGTCCACGGGGCCATGCTGATGCACGTGGAAGGTGCGGATCAGAAAGAACATGGTCAACAGACCCGCCAAAGCGGCCCACATGGCCCGGTCCACCGACTCTGTCTCGGCCACCGCGTGGGGCAGCATGTGTAACAGGGCTACGGCCAGAAGCAAGCCGCCGACGAAGCTCATGATCAGCTGCATCCGCGTGTGCGTCAACCGCAAGAGTGACGGCAGCGTGCCGCCCGCCAGCGAAGCGAGGGCGACCAACGAGCAATAGCCGGCGATCAACAGGTAGACCCACATGGCCATCATCGTAGGGTTTTCCCGTCTCTCCACAAGCAGGCGAGGGAGGAAATGACGAAGTCTTCCCCACCCATCTTGTCCAATTCAATGTGGTCCTATAATGCAGCAGAGGAATTCCATGACGAGCACGAATCGGCCTGCGAATCTGACGGCGTTGCGAGACAGCGGCTGGCAATCCAAATCCGTCAAGCGCGAAGTGTACGACAACTTCCTGCGGATGCTGGCGTCCGGCGAGGAGTTGTTTCCGGGCATCGTCGGCTATGAGGACACGGTCATCCCGGAGATCAATCTGGCCTTGCTCGCCGGCCATGACCTGTTGTTTCTGGGCGAGAAGGGACAAGGCAAGACGCGGTTGATGCGCGGCTTGGTGCGATTCCTGGACGAGTGCATCCCCTACCTCGACATCCCGCAAGCGCCCTTCCACGACGATCCCTACCGCCCCATCAGCAGCGCCGGCAAACGGTTTGTCGCCGAGCATCGCGAGGAGGACGTACCGATCGGCTGGTGGCACCGCGACGAACGCTATGCGGAACGTTTGGCGCCGGGCACCAAGTTTGCGGACGTGATCGGCGAAATTGACCCGGCGAAGCTGGCCGGCGGCGAGAGCATGTCGACCGAGCAGGCGCTGCACTTCGGCCTGATCCCGCGGATGCACCGGGGGATTTTTGCCGTCAACGAACTGCCGGAACTGGATGAACTGGTGCAGGTCGGACTGTTCAACATCCTGGAGGAGCGTGACGTCCAGATCCGCGGCTATCCGATCCGCTTCGACTTGGACATCATGCTGCTGTTCTCGGCCAACCCCGCCACGTTCAACCGCAGCGGCAAGGTGATCCCACAGCTCAAGGACCGCATCGGCTCGGTGGTCCACACGCACTATCCCCGCTCGCGGGACGCCGGCATCGAAATCATGGAGCAGGAAGCGGGCCTGGACCTGGGCGGACCGTATCCGGTGGCCGTTCCCTACTTCATGAAGCAGGTCGTCGAGGAGATCACGGTCCAGGCCCGCAAGTCGAAGTACGTGGACCAGCAGTCGGGGATCAGTGCGCGGTTCAGCATCGCCAACTACCGCACGATGGTCTCCAGCGCTCGGCAGCGGGCGGTGTTGCTGAACGAGCGGCCGGCCGTGCCGCGGATCAGCGACCTGGGACGCATCTACTCGTCGTCGCTGGGCAAGCTGGAACTGGACCTGATGGGCAGCCACCAGATGACGGAGCGGCAAGTGCTGGACGCGGTCACGGCCGAGGCGATTCGCGTCGTGTTCGAGGAATACGTCGACAAGCACGGGCTGTCGCAGATCTCCGAAATCTTCAATAAGGGTGTCAAGATCGAGGTCGGCGACTTGCTGCCGTCGCGGCAGTACGCCGACCGGCTGAAGCGCGTTCCGCCGGTGTGGGACAAGGCCTTCGAGGTCAATGCTGCGGAGGACATTGCGGTCCGGGCCTCGTGCGTCGAATTCATCCTGGCCGGCCTGTATTCGATGGACCTGGTCTCGCGTGCCCAGCACCATGGATGTATAACCTACGAAGTCCAGTAGCCATGAAGACGCTCATCCGAAACGCAACCGTCGTCTTGCCCGAAGGTACGCTGCGGACCTCCGTGCTGATCGACGGCGGTAAGATCGCCGTGATCGACCCGGCGGTCCACACGCAGGCCGAGACGGTGGTCGACGCCGCCGGCCTGCTCCTGATCCCCGGCGTGATCGACGACCATGTCCACTGCCGCGAACCCGGCCTGACGCACAAGGAGGATTTGCGGCACGCCAGCCGGGCCTGTGCCAAGGGCGGCGTAACCACGTTCCTGGACATGCCCAACACGACCCCAAACACGACCACGCAGGCGCGGCTGGACGAGAAACACGCGTTGGCGGCACAGCGAAGCCTGGTCAACTACGGCTTCTACATCGGCGCGACGCCCGACAATCTGGAGGACCTCAAGCGGGCCCGGCGCACACCGGGCATCAAGCTCTTCATCGGCTCCAGCACGGGAGACCTGCTGGTGGACGGCCAGGATGCCTTGGAGCGGATCTTCGGCGAAACCACCCTGCCGATTTGCGCCCATTGCGAAGACGAGGCCATCATTCGTGAAAACCTGCAGCGTTACGCCGGCCCGCAGGACGCGGTCCAGCATTCGTTGATCCGCAATCACCGGGCGGCGCTGGTCTCCACCCGTCGCGCGCTCGACCTGGCCTTCCGGCATCGGCGCCGACTGCACGTCGCGCACGTTTCGACCGGCGCAGAAACGCAACTGGTGGCCGATCACCGCGGACTGGTCACGGCCGAAGTCTGCCCGCACCATTTGTTCTTCAGCCGGGACGATTACCCGCGACTGGGCACGCTCGTGCAGATGAATCCGTCCCTCAAGACGAAGCAAGACGGTGCTCGACTGTGGCAGGCGTTGTTGGACGGCCGGCTGCAAGTCGTCGCCACCGACCACGCGCCGCACACGCTGGAAGAAAAGCGGCGTCCTTACCCGCAGTCGCCCTCCGGCGTGCCGGCCGTCGAGAATTCGCTGGGGCTGATGCTGAATCAAGTGAACCAAGGCCGTTGCACGATCGAGCAAGTCGTCCAGTGGATGTGCGATGCGCCGGCGCGGGTTTGGGACATGGTCAACAAGGGCCGCATCGCCGTAGGCTACGACGCCGATCTGGTGCTGGTGGATTTGCACAAGACCGCCGAGATCCGCAACGAAGAGCAGCAGACCAAGTGCCGCTGGAGTCCTTGGCACGGCCAGACGCTGCAAGGCTGGCCGGTCCGCACTTGGGTCTTGGGGCACGAAGTATTCCGCGACGGCCAATTCGACGAATCCCGCTGCGGCGGCGAGGCCGTCTACGACCACGCCCGCGGCGGCTACTGGCAGACCACGTAGACGCGGCACTCCGTGACGCGAACCTCTGTCCGAGCAAGATCGCCGTGATCCTGAAACTCCTGCTCCTGCTGATCGTCGTTCCCCTCGCCGAACTGGCGCTGCTTCTGTACTTGGCCGACGCGACCAGTTGGCAACTGACCCTGGCGCTGGTCATCGCCACGGGCGTGATCGGAACGGCGCTGGCTCGTTCCCAGGGCTGGCGAGTCTGGTCGCGGATCCAGGAAGAGCTGGCAGCGGGCCGGATGCCGGCGGAACCGCTGCTGGACGCCGTGTTGATCTTTCTTGCCGGAGCCTTGCTGCTGGCGCCCGGCGTGCTGACGGACTTGATGGGCGTGACGCTGCTGATTCCGTGGACCCGCAACTACTACCGGCGGCGGCTGGTCGCTTGGTTCAAGTCCCACTTCGCGATGGAGACTACGGGTTTCGGCTCCTGGCCCCAGTCGCAGGAACGTTCGCAAGTCATCGACTCGTACGTGATCGGGCAGGAGGACAGAAAGGACCCGCAGTGAGGCCCACATTCGCCGGCCCTGCATCCGCCGTTCCAACCGTCGAATTGTCCATCGGCGTATGGTGGAGGCAGCTCGGACGTTCTGTCCGGTTTGCCGTTCTCTTGTTTCCTTGCACAACGTACAATTGGCCGCGTGGGCTAGGTGACGCCCGATGGTCGTTGTCGGTTTCCGCACATTCACGGAGGCAACCTATGAGTGTACTGGTATCGCTTGCCATACAGCCGACCGTGTACTACACGGTCAACGAAGCGGCTGAGTTGTTGCGTATCTCACCGGAGGCTGCTTTGGCGCTACTCCAGTCAGGACGACTTCGAGGTGTCAGGCTTGACCACGAATGGCGGGTTCTGGGGGCCTCGCTCCTCGATTTGGCGGCTCCGGAACGGTCGTCAGAAGCAGCGTTGGTTGCCGACTGGCTGGCAGCCAGTGCTCCTGCCTTGAAAGAGGTCTGGGATAACGAAGAGGACGCAGTCTATGACGAACTATGATCGAGGCGGTGTGATCCTGGTGGACATCGCGTTTAGCGGTTCAGCTGGGTAGAAACGCCGGCCCGCCGTCATCGTCAGCGACGACACCTTCAACGCCGCAGGCATCAAGCTGATTGTGGCGGCCATTACCAGCAACGTGTCTCCGCCATTTCGCCCCGGCGATACGCTACTCAATGACTGGCGCCGGGCAGGGTTGGTCAAGCCTTCGGCGGTTCGTGGAGTGTTGGCGACGGTGGATCGATCCGACGTCGCCAGGAGGCTCGGTGCCATGTCCGCAGGGGACTTTGCAAACGTCGAGCGCGGGCTCGCTGGGATCTTGGGCTTGCACGTCCATTCCGCAACCGGTGCCCCCTAGCCGTCTTGTACGAGCGGACGCGGAATGATCGTTCCGGAGATGCCGATGGTCGTCTATCGTGCCGTCTCGTACACCGCCAGGATGTTCTCCGGCGGCACGTCGGGCTGGAACAAGTGCGCCGGCGCGAGGATATAGCCGCCGCCGGCGCCCAGCGTCGCACGATACCGGCGGGCTTCGGCGCGGATCTGGTCCGGAGTACCGTGCGGCAACAGGCGCTGCATGTCCAGGCCCCCGTGAAAGCTGAGCCGGTCGCCAAAGTCGGCCTTCAACCGTTCAGGGGCCATTTCGGGTGCCGCGGGCTGGATCGGATCCAGGATGTCGACGCCCAGGGCAATCAGATCCGGGATGAACCGCCAAATACAGCCGCAGCTGTGATACAGCACGCGGCCGTCCAAGCCGTGGATCAGGTCGATCATCTCCTTCAGGTAGGGTGCCACAAATTCGCGGAACATCGGCAGCGAGATCAGCGGACCGGCCTGGCTGCCCAGATCGCTGATCAGCAGGTACAAGTCGATTCGGCCGCCGGTTGTCTCCGCGGCTCGCGTGTAATCTTCGAGATAGAAATCGGTGAAGCGGCGGCAGAGAAAATGCACCCAGTCCGGCCGTTCGGCCATGTCCAGGAACATGCCTTCCCAGCCACGGACCAGACCGGGCCGCTGCCACACGTCCGCAAAACCGTACAACAACGCGTACGGCTCCCAGCGCCGGCACTGGTCGGCCAACGAAGAATAGTCGAACGCGTCGGGCGTCGGCCAAGCGAATCGCTCCAGTTCGTCAAAGCTGGAGGCGTCGGACAAGGCTCCGTGTACGTCTTCGCGCATCTTGCCCCAGGGCGTGGCCCGATAGATGTATCGCTCGCCCCAGAAGTTCTGGTACACGCCCTCGCCCACCTCTCGCTCCGCGGGCGCGGGAATGTCCAAGTGGCGAACGTCGATGTTCAGATCTTGCAGCACCCGCTCTCGGTCGGCGTGTCCGACACGGGCCAGCAGCCGGTTCCAGGTACACTCCTCGGCCCAAAAATCGCAGGGCGTACGGTCCGGTTGCTCGCGTGCCACGGCGGCCAACACCCGTTCGCGTGGAGTCATCTTCTTCGATTCCTCAGCCCTAGCAGTGCAAAGGATGCAGGGCGCTGATGCTCATTCGAGCCGGCTGCGGAGCCCACCGCGCGTCTGTTGGCCGCTGATCTCGTCGTCGCTGATCACGGCCGCGTCGGTGGCTTCGGCCATCGAGATGGCCTCGCGAACGCAGCGCTCCATCCATGTCGCCTCGTCGTCCGGCTTGACGCGGCCGGAGATCACGTAGGCGGAATACAATTGAGCGGCCAC
>Ga0302241_1000878_pt1 | contig 24404 bp, 17 predicted proteins | sample AAG_UR_Arg_MG_FD_193532 | JGI IMG/M metagenome (GOLD analysis project Ga0302241, IMG submission 193532) | Enriched activated sludge microbial communities from anaerobic digester in WTTP, New Holstein, Wisconsin, United States - AAG_UR_Arg | ecosystem: Engineered > Bioreactor > Anaerobic >... | reverse complement strand
AAACTGGCTATGTTTCTAAAAAATTTATTAAAAATCAATTTTGTGCAGGTAAAATTAGTGCAATAGGTATTCGAACCAACACTTTTTTTACACAACCATAATTTTTTTATGGCTTGCAATAATATTACTATTTGTAGTATAATATAAAAGCAGGCATTACAGAAAGGCAGGTGACTATTATATGGAAATAACTTTGAAAGAAAAAACAATAAAAAATCAGGAGCAAGATACAAAAAAAGAGATAATATCAACCTTTGCAGAGATAATAAATGATAGTAATAAGGAAGCTTTAAAATATGTAAAGAACTGGAAGGCTCCAGGTGGAGGAGAATAATAAGCTTTCCTGGTTATGAAAAAAAGGATTTACGGTCTGGAAACAGAGTATGCAGTTATAATTGCACCGGAACATAACAGTACTTTTACTCCAACCAGACTGAATGTATTTAATATTTTACGAGAAGTTGTGGCTTCTCATTATAAAGTCCTGCATTCGAAAGAACTTAAACAGGGTGTTTTTATGCAGAATGGAGGCAGGTTTCACCATGAAGCCTGCTTAAATGCTTTACTGGAAGGTGTTATAGAATTTTCAACTCCAGAGTGCACTAATTCTCGAGATCTTGCTATTTATAGCAAAGCCTGCGATGAAATCCTGGAAGAAGTTCGAGAAGAACTGCAGGAAAAATTACAATATAAAGGATTTCGAGGGAATATTTTTTTTGGCAAGAATTGTACCGATAAAAAGGGAAATTTTTATGGAACCCATGAAAATTATCTTGTCTGTGACCCTATAATAGATTACAGAAGGTTTATTCTATATACAGGTGTTACTATTTTTTTTTCTATTTTTATTATAGTAGTTATTATTTTCAATTTACCTGTTCTGGCCTGTATACTTGTTCTCTCACTTATGCTTCTTCTCTTAGGAATTCTCCACCTGCCACTTCGTCTTTTAGGATACACGTCTCATACAATTATAGAAATAGGTAATGGTATTATAGAATTAATTAAGATTATGACAAGCCTGAAGCCAACTCTCTTTACCAGAATATTCGGAGAACTTTTCAGATGTTCAACAATATTATGGGCTTACAGTTATGGTTTTTTTCTCAGGCAATTAGTATTCAAGAAAATGACTAAATTTCTTACACCTTACCTCCTGACAAGAATTATTTTTTCCGGGAGCGGAAGATGTCTTGATAGTCTGCCTCCCGGGGAAATGAGCAAGGGAATACCTTTTGAATTATCCCAGAAAGCTGAAACAATAAAAACTGTATGTACCATCTTCTGGGACGATTATTATAAACCGGTATTCAGTCTTAAAAATTTTATAAAAAACCCCAGGTCTATATTTAAAAGTGAAAAACGTCTTCATATAATGTACTGTGATTCCAATATGAATGAATTTGTTACTTATATAAATACAGGAATTACGGGTCTCCTCATCAGAATGATAGAAGAAGATCATTCTTTTCTGGACCTTAACCCTAAAAATCCTATAAGTGCTCTGAGAGAATTTTCTAGAGATCTTACTATGAGAAAACAAATACCTCTTAAAAATGGAACATCTATGAGTTCTCTGGAGATACAAAAATATTATCTTGGTGAAGCAAAAAAATTTTATTCATCACCGGAGAAGGTATGTGAACATACAGACAATTTATTACATATATGGGAGAATATACTAAACTGTCTGGAAATAAATCCTCATCTTATGTACAAAGAACTGGACTGGGTAGCCAAAAAAGATTTACTTAATGAAGTCATAAAAGACAGAGAAATCTTTTTCTCCTGTAATATTTTAAAATGGTTTAAAGTATTACAGGGTAAATTTCAGCAAGAATGGATATTTATGAGTGAAGAAACTTTAAAAAAAGAAATAGAAAGAAATCTTTCTATCTGGAATAGAAAGAAATTTTTTGCCTTTCTTAAAAAAGAAGATTTGACCTGTCAGGATTTTTTGGAAAAATTTCAAATTTTTTATCAATTACAGAAAATAGATTTAAAATATCATGAATTAAATAAAAATGAAGGATATTATTACAGGCTTGCAAAAGCAGGACTTATTACAATGCTTTCTTCAGAAGAAGATGTAACAAAAGCAAAATTATATCCTCCCCATGATACCCGTGCCAATATACGAGGATTTCTGGTGAAAACTCTGGCAGAAAATTCCCTCAATGCTGTAATAGGATGGGATGATGTTATAATAAGTGATTATGCAAAGCACATATACTTTCTCGAACCTTTCGAGAAGGAACTTCCTGAAAATGACAGAAATTATATTAATTCTTTAGTTAAAATGGAAGAGTGAAAAGAAGTGAAAAGTGAAAGGTGAATAGTGAGAAGAGGATAACTGTAATAGTAGTTAATTACATGTACTTTACGTTTCACCTCTCACCTCTCACATCTCACTCATTTAAAGGAGGTCTTATGGACAGAAAATTAGCAGAACTTGCTCTGGAAATAGCACAGAGTGAAAAAGCAGACTACTGTGATGTAAGGGTAATAAGGATTATGTCTGAAGCAATAGATGTAAAGAATGGTTCTATAGATGGAGTTAAAAGGGAAACAGATGTAGGTATGGGCATAAGAGTTCTCTTTGATGGTGCCTGGGGTTTCGCCGGTAATCCTGATTTAAAGCCCAATAAGGTAGAGATTGCTGCAAGGAGAGCCCTGGAAATTGCCAGGGCCAGTGCAAGATTAAGAACTGACAAAGTGAAATTAGCACCGGCTAAAAGAATAGAAGATAAGTGGATATCTCCAAGAGTTATAGATCCTTTTGAGGTAAGTCTTGAGGAAAAAATTGAATTTCTTTTGAAAGCAGATAAAGAAATGAGAAAGGTTAAGGATATTAAAATAACTACAGGCCATATGGATTTCAGGAAAGAATGTAAAATATTTTTAAACAGTGAGGGAACATTTATTGAACAGGATATATTACATACCGGTTCAGGTATCAGTGCTATGGCAGTAAACGACCAGGAGATGCAGGTAAGATCTTTTCCATCTTCCTTTAGAGGACAGTTTAAAACAGAAGGTTATGAACTTATTAAGAAACTTAACCTGGAAGAAAATGCCTGCCGTATAGCTGAGGAAGCCTGTGCACTTCTCAGCGCGAAACAGTGTCCTGAAGGGTTAAGGACGATAATACTCGGCCAGAGCCAGCTTGCCCTTCAGGTACATGAGTCCTGTGGTCACCCTACGGAACTTGATAGAGTACTTGGTTCAGAAGCCAATTATGCCGGTATGAGTTTTCTTACTCTGGATAAGCTGAATAATTTTCAATATGGTTCAGAGCAGGTAAATATAGTTGTTGATGCTACATGCCCCGGCGGACTTGGCATGTTTGGTTATGATGATGAAGGAGTTCCTGCCCAGTGTAAATATCTCATAAAGAACGGCATACTTGTTGAATATCTTACTTCCAGGGAAACAGCACCGGTAATAAATAAACTATCCAATGGAACTATGAGAGCAGATGGATGGAATAATCTTCCCTTAATAAGGATGACCAATATTAATTTATTACCAGGTAATATTTCTTATGAAGATCTTATTGAGAGCACTGATGATGGTATTCTTCTCTGTGATAATAGAAGCTGGAGTATAGATGATAAACGCTTGAATTTTCAATTTGGAACAGAAATAGGCTGGAAAATTAAAAAAGGAAAAATAGCCGGCATAGTAAAAAATCCTACTTATACCGGTATTACCCCTGAATTCTGGAATTCCTGCGATGCTATTTCAGATAAAAATTCCTGGGATATCTGGGGAACTCCTAATTGTGGGAAAGGACAACCACCTCAGACAGCAAGGGTAGGCCACGGTGTTTCTTATGCTCGATTCAGAAATGTAAAGGTAGGTGTTGGTTATGCTGGGTAAAGAAAGAGCCAGAAAGATATTAGAAGAGGCAATAAGTTATTCTACTTCAGAAGAAACAGAGGTTCATATAACAGGAGGCAAACACTGGTTAACAAGGTTTGCTAATAACTATATCCATCAGAATGTGGTTCAGAAGGATTATAGTATAACAGCCAGGCTTATAGAAGGCAAAAAAGTCGGTATAGCATCAAGTAATGTTTTTCACGACGAATATTTAAAAGATGCAATTTTAAAAGCACAGGAAGTCCTTCGTAATCAAATAGATGATCCTCATATAGTTCCTTTATCTCCTCCAGGAGAATATAAAGAAATTAAAAATGCCTATGATGCAAAAACCATGGAATTTACACCCCGACAAAGTGCAGAAGAAGTTGAACATGTTATAAAAAAATGTAAAAAAAATGATCTTATAGCTGCAGGAACACTTTCATTGGGAGATAATGTAGTAACCCTTATGAATTCAAAAGGTACTTTCGTTTATCATGCCTGGACAGATGTAGGATTTACTCTTACAACAATTAATTCCGAGGGTGGTACAGGTTATTCAGATTATTATGGAACAGGTATAGATGAGATAGATGTGGAAAATCTAACTGATATAGCTATAAAAAAAGCTCTTTTAAATAAAAATCAGATAGAACTGCCGCCCGGAGAATATCCTGTAATTTTAGAAGAAAAAGCTGTGGCAAGCTTGATCTTGTTTCTCAGCTCTCTGGGTTTTGGAGCCCTTTCTCACCAGGAGGGGAGGAGTTTTATGAAAGCAGATTCTAAAATAACAGGAGAAAATATCACTATCATTGATGATGCATATAAAAAAGAAACCCTGGGATTACCTTTTGATTTTGAAGGAGTCCCCAGGCAAAAAGTAACACTTATAGAAAATGGAATAGCAACAGGTCTGGTTTATGATATGAAAACAGCTCATAAAGGGAACGTAGTATCTACAGGTCATGCCCTGCCGCCTCCCAGTACCAGAGGACCTTTCCCTCTTAATCTTTCGCTTTTGCCAGGGAATATAAGTAAGGAAGATATCATTCAAAATACCGACAGAGCTATTCTGGTTACAAGGTTCTGGTACGATAATGTAGTTGATCCAAAAAAGACAATTGTTACAGGACTTACAAGAGATGGCATATACCTCGTAGAAGGAGGAAAGATTACAACTGCTGTTAAGAATATGCGTTATAATAATAGTGTTCTTGAAGCATTATCTCATGTTTCTTATATATCAAATAAGTTAAAAAGTATTAAAAAATATGGACTTACTATAGCATGCCCTGCTATAAAAATTGACAAATTTAAATTTTCGGGACTTTCAGCATGAGTCAAGTTCCGGGTTTCCTGAAACCCGGAATCCAAAATAATTATGGATAATTTCCTGGCTTTAACGGAAACAGAGAAATTCAAAGTATTAACAAAGCAATTCATATTTGAACCTCCCAGACAAATTGAACTGCTCTTTGACCTTCATAAAAAGGTAGACTGGAAAAAGAGATATGCTCTTTATAAAAAAGTATGTTCAAATTTCCTGATTAAGTGGTTCCCCTATTTTGGAGAATGGGCCAGAAAGGGGACCAGTAATAAAAAGCTCTTCCTTTTAAAAATATGTTATTTTCTCAAAGAGAGTAATATAAAATCATATATAGATTCCACAGGGTGTAATATAAAAAAAGAAGAAATACTGCGGGGTATACTGAATGTTATAAAAGAGTTAACAGAAGATCCTTCTTTAGAAGTGGTCCTTGCAGCATCAAAAACATTTTCTTCTATAATTGTAGAAAATAATTATGCCAAGGAAGAGTGGAAAAATTTATTAAAAAATCAAAAAACTGAATTCATTGCTTTAGCAGGAGCAGGAGAATTTTTAAGAAGTGATAATCTGGAATTAACACTTTTGACTGATTATCTAAAGGCTTATTATGAAGAAGAAGATCTGGAAAAAGCATTGAAAAATCTTCAAAAAGTTATGAACATTAACACCCGGAAGAGAGAAGTATTTCTTATACCACTGGGAATCTTTCATATAGTTCATCCTGACATAGTTATAAAAGTAATAGAAAGAGATTTTTCTGAAGACCACTGTTTTGTAAATATAATAAGGAGTTTTTCAGAAGCTTTACTGTATTTAAATCATCTCCCCAGAACTGAAGGTTCTGAAAAAGTTGAAGTAATCTTCAGACAATTAGTAGAATTAAAGAATAAAAAAATTCTCCCTCTCTTACCTCTCCTGAAATTTTCTTCAGATATAAGAGATTATTCTATATATGAAGCTTTACTGGATGTTCTTAAGGAATTTTGCTACTCTGGTATTTATAAAGCTTATGATGAATTAGTGGAATTTTTAAATTATGAAATACCATTATATCTTAAAAGTCAGGTTATTTCCTGTTTAATTACTACAAATCTGATCTGTAAAAATAAATTTCAACAAACCATAAAAAAAATATATGAAAAAATTCAGATAGAAGATGATTTATTATACCAGTTTATTACTCTTGAGAGATTATTAATAAATATTAAAACAGCACCTTTTTCACCTTTAACACTGGATGAAATATATAAACTTATAGAAAAATTCAATACCGCATCAGATATCTGTTTTAATAGAGTAAAACCTTATGATAGTATTTCTTTTGAAAATGTAAAATTACTGACCACCAGATTTAGAGAAAAATTTATAATAGAAATACAGGAACTTCTTGATTTACTTAAGTGCTATCTGTCGCCTGAAATGAAAATACTCATAGAGAAAACCAGAGAATACCTTTTAAACAATATATACTGGGAAAAGAGGTTTAAGGTTTACCTGGAGGATAAAGAAAATCCGGAAAAACAATTTATAGCTATTAATATTCTGGATGGAGAAAGGGAGACCTTTATCCTTCTTGAACCAGCTTTTACATCTTCCAATCCTGTAATCCTGGCAAGTATCGGTAAAATTCTGGCAAAAATATTTAATAAACTTATTAAAGAAAATGAAATTAAAGAGATTATAAATTATGTACGCAGAATATCACTTAATAACGGAGAGAAACTTTATGAAATAATAGAGAGGTATATGGAGAGGCCCGAATGGTTTATTAATTTATTGAAAGTCTTTGCAGATTTTCATAAGAATTTTATTAACTGGCAGAGTTTTCTTGAAAATATAGTTTTTATGAAAAAGAATATTTTGAAGGAGCAGGCTTTTTATCAGGTAGCCAGAAAATTATTAGCTCTGGCAAAAGGTACCTCTATAAAAACCATACTTAACGAATTGGAAGATTTTCAAATTAAAGATCTGTTTCTAAATAACCCCTGTGAGAAGACAATTAAATTTATTCAGGAATTCTCTGTTTATATGGATAAACTGAAGAAAAATCTTAAAAGTTTTATGTCTTTTTCAGGAAGTCATAGCCTTTTTTATAAAAATCAGGAAGAAAATCTCATAAAAATAATTGATGAAATAAATAAATTTATAAGTTTTGTCAAAGAAAAAGGATCTTATTTTTTAGATAAACCGGTATATTTATCTCTAGCTGGAATTTTTAACTTATGGAAAACTAATTTAGCTGAAAAAATTCTTCAGGAAATACAGTTATTAGGAAAGGAAATTGAACATGGAGATCTTCTTCGTATACGTAACCAGTATCTGAAAATTAAAGAAAATAAATTATTAGATGAGTATAATATTCAAACACTGGATAAATGCCTTTATAAAGAAATTCAGGATATTGTATTTAGAAGTAGAACATTAAAAGGTAATAAAGAAATCATTGAATTTATCAGAGACTTATACAAACAAAATCCGGAGGAAGATAAAGAACCTGTCCTTATTAATCTTTTCTGTAAATTTTTAGGATTAAAAGATGTCAGGTCAAATAAAATGTTAGCCAGTATTTTCTCAGACCATTTTATAATTATATTAAAAAAGGAAGATTATCAGAGTGCCATGGATCTTATTATGAATATGCTTGAACATGGTGCAGGAAGCGAAATTTTTCTTTTTCTTTCTGAAGAGCTTCTTCGGAAAAAAGCCCCTGAAGATCTGATTTCTCTTATAAAAAATTATGCCCCGGTTATCAGGACACCTCTTACTGTTGAAAGTGTAAATAAATTTAATAAAAAATTGAAAGAATTGATAAATAAATATGATATAAAATTTAATCGTCTTGAAACCTATGAAATGCTTCTTGAACTGGCAAAGGGTACCGGAGGTATTACGGCATTATCTGAAAAATTGCAAAAAACCGGTGAGAGAGCAGGATTAACCCATGCCCTTTATACCTGTTTTGAAAGAAATGGCTTTTATCTTATGGAAAATACAAATAATCCACCTGAAAACAACAGGTTTAAGGAAGAAAAACAGAAAAATGAAAAGATATGTTTGCAAATACTTTATTATATAGAAGAATTTGAGAAAGCAATAAATTATGTAAAAGACTGTACTTTTGAGGAGATTGAACACAGGCTGAGTAAACTCAGAGGTGCTGTTAATTCACTCAGGAAAATGAGGTCTTTATTTAAAGACTATATGTTAGATCCCGTAGTAAGAAATATAATGATACATCTTTTTATTGATAAATTATGTATAAGAAAAGAAGAAGAGTTAGAACCTGATGATACCTTCAGCCTTGTGAAATTATCAGAACGGTGGCAGGAGGTTTTTTCTCTTATAAAAGCAGGAAATATAGAGAAATTAACAGAGGTATTTTATTATAGAAAGGATCTTTGCAATTATCTGCAACTTTCAGGAGGATATAAAGAATTTAAAGATTTTCTGGTTTCCTGGTATTACTATAGTTATGAAATTGATACTGCTCTCTATCTTCAATATATAGATAAAACCCATAGAGTTAATAAAGGTTTTTCCACAAATCCGCCATCTCCTTTTAATAGCATGACAAATGCAAGATTTACTTTCCCACTATTCGGTACATCAGTAATAATAATATTTTTTATAAGTTTTTTTCTCTCACCTTTAATCAGTCTTGTAAATCAATCTACAGGTTCTTTAATTTTGAAATATCTTTTTACATTTTTCCTCATAAGTTCACCAATTGTTTTGATTACTTTTTTTATTTTATATATTCTGAAAAAAGTAAATTTTCTGGATATACAATTTTTATTTCCAAGGCTTCTGGGGGGGCTTATTATAGGTTTTATAATCCTTTGTATAGACATTAAAACCTGGGAGATAGGAGTTAATATACAGGACATTTTATTCCTGTGTCTTTTTATTGCTTCTTTATTGATTGCATTTTTCTACCTTCTAATGGATATATTAAGAAGAAAAAATCATCAAAATTCAGGACATATTTTAGCAGTGAATGTATTATTACTGTGCTGTTCTGAAGCTTTCTTTATAGCACTAATTCTGACTACATTATTAAGTACCATATTTACAATAAATATTTCTCAAAGTACCTTTTTTCTTTTTGGAATACTTCCAAGAGAGATAAGGTTAACAAATATAGACTTTTTATCCCGGGATTTGATTATATATCCACCTCTTGTGTATACCTGGACATGTATAATGATATTTGTCAGTGTATTTCTTCATACTTTCTTTAAAGAACGGAGGCCTCTATGACAGATGGTTTTCTGGAATCAGATTTTATTTTGAGAAATAGATATTCTATTATAGAACCTATTAAACCTGGTACTATGGGAACAATATATTTAGCCAGAGATATGCTCAGAAATAAGCTGGTAGCTATTAAAGAGTTATCTATTAATACCAGTATTTCAGGAGAAGAACTTGTTGTAGATTTCAGAAGAGAAGCACAGATACTTTCGACTCTTCAACATCCTAATCTGCCAGAGGTGCTGGATTATTTTAATGAAGAAAAAGGTTATTATCTTGTAATGGATTATATAGAAGGAAATGATCTTGAAACTATTATAGAAGAAAGTTTTGGCCAGGGTATTCCTGAAAGAAAAGTACTTTCATGGGCTCTTTCTATATGTTCAATACTTGAATACCTCCACACTCAATCTCCTCCTGTAATTTATGGTGATCTTAAACCATCAAATATATTACTCCGTGATTCTGATTCCAAAATATTTCTTGTAGATTTTGGACTTGCGAGAGTTCTTTCTAAAATTCACGGCAGGTTATCTCCTATTGGTACAGAAGGTTATTCTCCCCCGGAGCAATATAAAGGAGAACAGGATACAAGAAGTGATATATATTCTCTTGGTGCTACTATTTATCATCTCCTTACAGCTGTCGCTCCATCAGTACCCTTTGAATTTACATCCCTTAAAAGTATGAATCCCCGGATTTCAAATGAAATGGACTTTATACTTTCTAAAGCTTTAAAGAAGGAACCTCAGTCACGTTATCAGAAAGTTTCTGAATTTAGAGATAATCTTACAGCTATTTATACAAAATATTATGGTCATGATACTACAGCATTATTACCCGGTGATGAGAAGAGCCTTCAGGAAAGAAATAAAATTAAAATTTTTCTGGTAGATGATGATCAGGTTATGCGTCTTTTATTTAAATCTATTATTAAGAGAACAAATGATATGGAATTAATTGGAGAAGCTTCTAATGGTAAAAGTGCCATAGATCTATCTAAAAATCTATCTCCCAGACCGGATGTTATACTTATGGATATAAATATGCCAGGGCTGGATGGAATAGAAACTACCAGATCCATACTGCAACTTAATCCTGAAGCAAGAATTATAATGTTGACAGCTCTTTCTGAAACCAAGGTTGTCCGCAGAGCATTTATAGCCGGTGCTAAAGGATATATGTTAAAAGGTGGAAGTATAAAGAGTGTAACAGAAGCTATAAGGAAAGCCTATAGAGGTGGTCTTGCCATAGATAACCGGATCTCTAATATTATAGAAAAAAAAATAACAAAGTCTACCTTTAAAAAACCTGTTTTTGAAATGGGTTCTGTTATAAGATTACAAAACTATAGCTTTATAACAATTATGATACACTTTTCTTCAAATAGGGCCACTGGAAAAATGCTCTTAAAAAATTCAAAAGAAACAGGTGAAATATGGTTTAAAGAAGGAAATATTATTCACGCAGTACTGGGGAAGCTAAAAGGAGAAAATGCTGTTTACAGTTTTCTCTGCTGGGAGGGAGTAGAAGTAACATTTACTATGCATACTATGCCACCTGAAGAAACTATTAAAATAAAGAAAGATAAATTTATTACCAGAAGCCTGAGAAAAAACAGGGAGATGGCAAAATTAAGGCTTACTATATCTTCACCTTATGAAATACCGGTCTTAAACAGTTTACAGGAATATCAAATTGTTTCCCTTTATGATGAAGAAAGAAATTTGTTAAATTTTATAGATGGTAGTAAGAGTATTATGGAAATAGCACAGGATATGGAAGTAAGTTATTTTGATATTATAAAATATGTCTATAGAATGGTTTCAATGGGATTAATTCTAATTACAAACCGCGTTTCAACTTGAATATATTAAAAATTCTCTGGATAATAGTAAGGGGTTTTTCTTTTATCTCTGGTTCTTCTTTTCCTGAAAATTTCCCCTTTCTGGGGGGTGGCATGAATTCCTGTATACCCTTCATAATTAAGGTCTTATGTTCATCGACTGCCTCTTTTTTAGGCATTCTCTCTTCCATAATATCTTTAAAATCTTGAGATTTAGGAGTATCTGAAGGTTTTGCTCTGAAAGATACAGTTAAGTCTTCATCCTCTTCAGAGAATTCCCTTCTTTTAGTTCTTCCCATTTCTTGAGTAACAGTTCCCTTGAACTGTGTTTTTAGAGGTATAAAATTTTCTTCCTTATTCTCTTCGATTTCTCTTCTTTGAGATTTTTCTGTTTCCTGAGTAAAGGTTCCCTTAAAAGGCGATTTCGAAGGTCTATGTAAATCTTCATCTTGATGAATATCTCTCTGTGAAAATCTCTCTACAGGTTGAAAATCACTTAATCTGGAAGGTCTCTGGGAATATATATCACTACCTTCCTGTGGACGTATGTCTCTTTGTGGATATTTCTCTACAGGTTGACCAATATCTCCTTTAAAAGGAGGCCTGGGAGGTAGAGGATGTTGATCCTGCAATGGTTCAGGCAGGCCTTCTTTACTCGGCATTCTGGAAGGTATAGGCCGTTCACGATCTTCCAGAAAACGCCTTCTTGAAGGTATAAGAGAACTACCACCGTGAAAATCTGTACCGACAGGTCGACTAAAAGATTTAACAGTACCTTCTAGAGGTTTTCCATCTACAACCTTCTGACTGCCAAAGAGTCTGTGTTTTTCTTCCGGTTTTGGCGGAGTAGTAACAGGTTTTTGCTGATATGGGAAAGTACTACCTGCTACGGGTCTGCTCATAAGAGGGCTTTTATCTTCACTGCTCTGAAAGGCCGGTTTTGAAGGTGATAAGAGGGAGTCACGCTTTATTGGCGATTTAAGGGATAATATACTTTTGTCAACAGTCCTCGTATCTATAACCTCTTTCCTTTCAAAAGATTTATCATAACCTTCTCTTATCTGACTGAAGGGTTTTGGAGTATGTATATCCATAGCTGTTTTCTGGGTCTGGACTTTATCAGTAATTGCCGGTGTTGATGATGCAAGTTTTACCAGCTCAGCCTTCATCTCCTCTATGTCCTGATATCGATCTTTTTTATCAATTTCCATAGCCTTCATTATAATTCGCTCCAGTTCCCTGGAGATTCCGGGATTAAATTTACTACAGGGTTCCATAGGTTCATCTTCTACAATACGTTCAATGCAATCCATTGGGGGTTCTCTGGTTATTAAAAAATACATAGTTGCTCCAAGTGAATAGATGTCGGACCTTTTATCTGTAGTCCCTGCGTGCTGTTCTATAGGGGAATAATGCTGAGTCATAGTTTTTGCTATACCCATAGTTTTTGCATCTGCTTCATATATCTTGGAGATACCAAAATCTATAAGTTTTAATTTACCTTCATCTGCTAAAAGTATACTCTGGGGACTCAGATCACGGAAAATAACGGGATTGGGTTCCCTGTTATGGAGATATGCCAGAGCTTCACAGAGTTCAATACTCCAATCTATTACCTGCCTTTCAGATAAAAAAGAAGTCTGGCTTTCTACAATAACATTTAATCTTTTACCTTCTACATATTCAAGTATAAGATATCTATTTTCTTCATAATCAAAATAATCCTCAAATTTAGGAAGATTTTCCTGTTTAAGCTTAAATAAGATTTTTGCTTCCTTTTTAAATTGTTCTATGGCCTGCTGTCTTAAGGAAGGATCTGTATAAGTTGCAATTAATTCCTTAACAAATACATGTCTGTTACGTTTTATATCAAAACATCGGTACATTCTACTGGTAGGGCCGGTTTGAATGAGATTAATAACCTTATAACGTTCTTGTAAAACAGTATCTGGCAATAGATTCCCTTCAGGGTCCCTCATTAAAAATCCCTCCAGCCTTTAACTCCAGATAATAATGTCTATGGATAACTTCTAATAAATATCTTTTAAAATTAATAATTTAACAATCACGAAAATTCTTAAGCATATAAATTATATCAGGTTTCTAAAATTATCCTTATAATTTATATTCTCCAGTCTGTATAAAAATTCCTTCTCCTGATTCAAGTTGTATATATCAATAATATTTCCTATTATATGCTCTATTAATATCCTGATTCACTACAGTATAATCAGGATTTATCTTAAGGGCAGATTCATATAATTGAAGGGCTTTATTAAATTCGCCTTTACCCTCATAAACAAGTCCCATCTGCCTTATTACATTTACATTCGCAGGTTCAAGTTTAAGTACCAGATTATAACACTCTATAGCTTTATACCACATTTTATTTTTATAATAACAATCTCCAAGGTTAATGTATGTTTTTATCTTATCTTTATTATCAGTTGCAATGTCCAGATAATGCTCATAATATTTAATAGCTTTAGCATACTGGCCGGATTTGTAATATATATTTCCAAGACTTACATTAGCATAAGGGTAATCAGGATATATAATAAGAGCTTCTTCTAATTGTTTTTGTGCTTTATCATAATCTTTTTTCTCATAAAAAGCAATCCCCAGATTTGTAAGAAAATAAAAATTTTCTGGATTTATATCCAGGGCTTTCTTATAGCAGTTAATCGATTTATCCAGATCTCCTGAAGTCTGATATAAACGTCCTAAACTGTTATATGCATCAGAATAAAAAGGATTAATTTTGAGTGAGATTTCATATTCTTTTAATGCGTTTTTATAATCTTTTCTGTCATAGTATATAAGACCAAGATTATGATAGGCTTTAAATTTATTGGGATCTAACTCAATGGCTTTCTTATAATATTCCATAGCCTTCTCGAAATTTTTTTTTCCATAATAAATATTTCCCAAGTTAAGCCAGTTATCACTATAGTCAGGATTTATTTCTATAGCACGGAGAAGATACTCTGTAGCTTTACCATGTTCTCCTCTATCATATAAGATAGAACCAAGCCCATTAAGAGCTTTCAGATTAGAAGGTTCCAGTTTTAAGACATTATTAAAGTAAACTTCAGCTTTATTTAATTCTTCATTAGAATAAAAGTATTCCCCCAGATATTCATGAGCTTCTATTAACTCCGGGTCAAGTGTTATAGAACGGTCAAGATAGGTTAGCCCTTCTTTTATTTTTTCTTTATCCAGAGTATAAATAATTCCCAGAGCAAAATTTGCCAGAGATAAATCAGGGTTACTTTTATAAGCTTTTTCTCCATAGATAAGAGCTTCAGATAGATTATTCTTTTTCATATAAGCCAGGGCTATATAACTCAATGCTTCATTATCATGAGGACTGGCATTAAGATATGTATTAAATTCTTTTATGGCATCATCAAATTTTTCTTTTTTATAATATTCTATTGCCTTAATTTTATATTTGTTTAAAAGCTTTGACTGTAAACTACTCCATAGAAAAATAAAAGCAAAGATAAAACATAGCCCTATAATTACAAGAGAAATATAGTCTTTTTTATACTTTATTTTTTGAAATCCTTCTGGTTTAACAGAATCCTCAGAAGAAGAAAAGTTTTTTATCTGTAATTTGCAATGAGGACACTCTTTCAATGTGTCCCAGCATTTTTTATGATTTACCCTGTGACAGACAGGGCATAAAACTATAGTGTCTCCTGTACCGAGGGTACTATCACAGAAAATACATTTCTGTGTCAGAAAAAAAGATTTATCACCCAATACCAGTTCTAAAGGAGTATTGTTTGAAATCATAATAAAATATCTCTTATTTATTTGTTATTTTATCATCACTATGTTTAAAGCAGGTAATAACTTTTTCTTTTTCAAGTAAATTAATAATTTCTTCTGCCAGTTTTCTATAGTCACTTTCAGTGGGGTGATATACAGTATTCCAGTTTCTTATAATCTTTATAATATTATTTATAACTGAAGTTTTCTTTCCTTCATCATAATGCATTTTATGAACCTTTCTTTAAAAGCAAAAAAGCAGGTTTTACCTGCTTTGATTTAAATTAAAAAATTAATTATTCTCTGATGTTTCATTTCCATTATCACTATTTTCTATCTCAGGTCTTTCTTTATTCTCCATCTCTTCAGCCTTAGGAGGAGAACCAAATTTTTCCACAAGAAATTCATCCCATTCTGTTTCTTTAGAAGTTGCTAGCTCCCTGTAGCCTTTTCCTTCTTTTAGGAAATGATCCACATAGTTAGTTTTATAAGGAAGATATATGGAAAGTCCTGCAGCATCAAATTTCCCTTCTGCCACTTCTACCAGGCTTATATTTTCTTTCCCATCCTGAGATTTATAATTACTGAGAACTTTTCGTCTGCTATAGACATTGGATACATTTGCTATTACAGCATCTTTAACGGCCTTCATCATACCTGTGGCAGACTCTTTAAGTTCCTTATCAGTAACTTTCTCGGATTTAACTATCTTTTCTGCCACACTGTAAAGATCCCTTGTATGGGAATAGAATTCATAGAAGAATTTGCGGCTGAAATTCTGTGCCTCTTCTATAACTTCTGAAAGAACTTCTTTTGGTGTATCTGTTTTTCTTAATTTCTGAGCAAAAGTATCAAGGGCATTTTTAACATTATCCATTTTACTTAAGTCTATAGCAGATTTAGTTGCAAAAGCAGCCGGTTTGTCAGAATAATGTTCTACTATGCTTTTAGCAATGGATTCTCCTGTTACTTCTTTACCATCAACTATATCCTGCTGCAGTCTGTCAAGTATGGGACCATATTGAAAACCAAGAGTTGTTCCCATTTCTTCTGATGCCACAAGATAATTAGCACTGTTTTTTAATTCATAGGCAGATTCTGTAGATGCCATAAGACATGCTGCCATATGAACAACATCTGGCTTTACTCCTGTTTCTTTCTCAGTCCTGGCAAAAGCTTCTGCAATCTGGGGGTTTGACATTATATGGCCACCACTTCCTGTAGCATCATTGGTAAAGGCTCCTGTCCACCCTCCGCCGTGATCCATAAGAACTACCATATAATGTTTTGCAGGATAATTTTTAATTCCCCAGGTTAAAAATTCTGCAAGGGTATCGGGACTACTCATATCTTTTTCGCCAAGATCTTCCAGAACAGGTGAATCTATACGATCAACTGCTCCTGCATCACCGGGTGTATCTCTGTTTACATAATACTTCCTTACTCCGCTCCAATCACCATCAATATTTGTAGGTTCATAAGGCCTTCCCATTTTTTCATTTATCTTTTTAAGCTCTTCCTGGGAAATTCTCCCCATTTCTGCCACTACATTCATATTTCCATCAGAACCAATAGATTCTAAATCCAGAAAGGCATTGGCAGTATAAGCTTCTAAATCATTATAGCCATCCATATAAAGGAGAACAGTCCATTCCTTTTTTTCCTTCTCTTTTGCAAGTTCTTTAAGCCCTTCAGGTATCCCGCTTTTAATTATACCGCTTACATAACCATCCCGGGTACCCTGAAGCAATCTGTTTAATTTTTTTGCTTCATCTTTCTTAGCATCACGATGTTCTTTTATAGCCTTATAATCTATCTGAAATGGAGAATTTAAGTTAGGGTCTAATTTATCCATATCTATACTCCCATCTGATAAAATTCATATTTTTTTCTCTATATTATTATAACAAAAAAATTAGAAAATTATAACAAAAAAATTAAAAAAATTTGTTAATAAAATGTAAACTTTAAAACACTTTTTCTTTTTTCCCGAGAAAGGTGGGCTTTGGTCTGGTTATATTTACATCTATAAAAGCATTAATACTGGCAAGAAATTCTCTTACTGCATACCAGTCTGAATAAAGATATTCCTGTCTGTCTGATGTAATACCTACTGCTTTTATTCCCAGTTTATTACTTATATACAAAGATCTTGGAAGATGAAATTTCTGAGTAACTATGATAATGTCATTAAGAGAAAATATCTCCCTGGCTCTGTAGAGGCTATCATAGGTTCGAAATCCTGCATAGTCCAGTACTATATCCTCTTCCGGAACTCCCAGACTGATAGCATATTTTTTCATAGCTGTAGGTTCATCATAATCAGTCTGACTGTTATCACCGGACATGAGAATTTTTCTCACTTTTCTTTTTCTGTATAATTCCACTGAAGTATAAACCCTGTCTTCCAGAACAGGTGAAAGGGTTTCTCCCCAGACACCGGCACCGAGGACAAATGCTACAGATTTTGAAGGAACTTCTTCAGTGGAATAAAAAATCTGTTCTTTATATGTATAATGAACAGAACAATAAGCAAGGAGAAGAAAACAGATAGTAAGTATAAATAAGGATAATAGCACTAAAAAGCACCTCTTGAGGAATAATGATTTAAATAGCCTCTTCACGTTTCACCTTTCATATTTTCATCTTTACTCATTTCATCAACCATAAACGCAATCTGAAATCAATCATCTGCATAAAGCCTTTAAGGCAGAATCTGAATAATTTGAAATATCTTATAGAGCACACACCGGTTTTTCTCTCTAAATGAGTGACTGATGTTGTATAATAACGGAACAGTCTCTTTTTAGCGGCTATAGCGAGGAAGAGAGAAGGTGCAAGAGATGATCTGGGAATGAGATTTTCACATTCTTCCCATATTTCCCTTCTTATTAATTTAAAAGGTATATTGGCATCTTCAAGATAAGTCTGAAATAAAAGAAAAATGGACATTCTGACTATTCTTGTCAGTATACGCCTTGAGAGGGGATCATGTCTTACTTTTCTGACTCCTGTCAATATATCAAATCTTTCCCTTTTATTCCAGAGTCTCCAGAAATCTTTTATTTCAATCTGATTATCACTGTCCATAAGAAAAATCCATTCCGCATCTGCTTCAAAGAGTCCATAAAGTAGAGCATCACCATGGCCTCCATTAGGTTTATGAAAAGGTACAACCTGGGAATATTTTGAGGCAAGGTTATCAAGAAGGACAGCTGTCTTATCTTTACTTCCATCATCAATAACAAGCAGTCTGGAATTTGGAATTTCTGCTAAAATTTCTTTCTGGATACCTCTAATTACTTCTTCTATGCAACCTTCTTCATTGTAAACTGGCATAATTATATCTAATGACATAAGGTTTTCCTCCTTTAATATGGTGAGACATGATACGTATAATATTTAATTATACTTCACTTTTCACTTTATCCAACAAGGGGAAATGATTGTTCCATAGGAAGAACTATATAAAAAGTTGTTCCTTTCCCCTCAGCACTTTCCACAAGGATTTCTCCTCTATGATGTCTTATTATATCACGGCTTATCGATAATCCAAGACCAGTACCCAGTGTACCCCTATGTTTATCTTTGGTAGAATAAAAAGGTTTGAATATATTTCTGAGATTTTCTTTTGATATACCTTTTCCATTATCTGAGAAAGAGACTTCAAGTAATTTATCTTTTACAGAGGTACTTATCTTTATACATCCTCCCCTGTCTTCTATAGCATCCCGGGCATTTATAAGGAGATTCAGAAAGACCTGGTAAATCTTTCCTTTGTCTATCATTATATTTTGTATTGTAGAATAATTTTTTTCTATAGTAATATTTTTCTTTTCAAGCTGAATTGCAAGAAGATTAATGGTTTCATCCAGTAAATCATTTATATTAGTTGTTGTAATATCAAGTTCCTGACTTTTTGAAAAATTCAAGAGACTTTTTACCAGAATAGTACCTTTATAACAGGCTTCATTTATACTTTTAAAAGCTTTTCTTATATTATTTTCATCTTTTTCTTTTTCTCCTATTTGAGCCCATGCCTGTATGCCAGATAAAAGATTATTGAATTCATGAGCTATAACACCGGCAAAAATTTCCAGACTTTTCTCTTCATCTAATTTTATATTACTTTTTGAATTTATATGCATAAAAATCCTTTAAAACATATTGTAAACTATATTACAAAAGTATATCATGATAATAACATTAAGTGCAAGAAAAAATCTTCTGATAAAATTAAATATTTTTCTAATTAAATGGAAGGCAAAATAGAAATTTTAAAAATTAAGATTTTAACAAAAATGTAACAATTATGTAATATTTTCGTAAAAAAACTATTATACAATTAAAATATATAAAATTAAGAAGGTGATCAAAATGAGTCTTAATAATATAAATGGTATATTTAACAGAATAAATGACATAGAACAAAAATTTAACCCTGAAGTAAGAGAGATTAAAAAAGAACAATCTTTTCAGGAGGCTCTTTCAGGACTTCAAAATCAGAGTGCTATGAGAGTTGATTACCCTCAGTTCTCTCCCATGGCAGGTGCTATGGCACCTGCCTTTTCCCTTCAAAACAACTATTATCTTAATAATTCTCCAGGGCCGGTAAACAGCCTGAAACCACTGGCTCAGAGTAATTCCGTTTCATGTGGTCAGACAAGTGTAGCTATGGCCGTTAACAGTTTAACAGGTAAAAACCTTACCGATATGGATATTAACGGCAAATATGGTTTTCAATTACTGAATGCCCTTAATAGTGAAACAGCTTCTCAGGGAATTAAATGGAGAGACGGAGGGAATATATCTCCCTATTCCTGGGGTCTTATAGAACAGAAGGTAAATATGGAAAAAACACCTGTTATAGTAGCTTTAAACGGGCCGGAATTTTCTCCTTCCGGAAGAGGGCATATTGTAACAATAGTTAAGATTCAGGGAGATACTGTATCCTATGCAGACCCTGCTACAGGAGAAATAAAGACAACAACAAAAAAAGCTATGGAAACTGCCCCAACTCATCCCGATGGAAATTTCATATTCTTTGCAGAAAGAAATACAGGGCAGTTTATAGCGCCGGCATAATTTTCTAAAAAATAGAGAGATTTTTTATAGTACTGTTCCTTATTATAACTATTTTTTTAATTAAAATAAAGAAAACTATATAAATGTCTTAATGTTGCTCAGGCGAAAAAACAGAAAAGCAGTAGAAGTTAGAGCTTCTTTCCTCATAGCTTCTTTCCTCATCTCAAGAGGAAGCTTTTCTATGGCATAACGGAGAGCAGCTCTGGCCATTACCTGTTTATTTTTTATAACATATTGAAAAACCTTTTCCGGCTGATATTTACAGAGCTCTCTCTTCCTTCAGAATCCACCTTAAAGCTTTTTCTTTCATTCTTTCAATTATCCTTTTTCCCTTCTCTTTTGTGGCAAAGGAAGGATATCCGTGTGAACCGGGACAGTTCTCTATTCTGTTAGTCTTACTGTGTTCAAAGTAATCCTTCATAATATCCCACGGAATAAAAAAATCTTAAATACAGTCCTTCCTTACAGTCTCAGGGAACAGGTTTTATTTATTTTTTCCTTTAAGGAGTTAAGATTTTCTCCAAAGATGGGAAATTCAAAAATTGCCATTATACAGCCTCCAGAGAGTAAAATTTTCCGTCACGACTTCCGAAATATATATTTTTTTCCACTATACAGGGAGTGGATTGAATAAGGCCTCCTGTTTTAAAAGCCCAGACTTTCTTCCCCTTTTTCCTGTCAAAACAGTAAAGTTTATCGTCACTGCAACCAAAATAGATAAATTCTTCTGATACTGAGGGATTGGATGATACCCATATATCTCCTTTAAATTGCCAGATTTTTTTCCCCGATTTACCATCCAGGCAGTAGAAGTTTTCCTGAAAACTTCCGAAATAAACAAGGCTTTCTTCTATAGAGGGGCCTGTAATCACATAATTACCTGTTTTAAAACTCCAGATTTTCTTGCCAGTTTTAGCATTCAGACAGTAAAAGTATTTATCAAAACTTCCGAAATAAACGAAACCCTCCATAACAGAAGGGCCCGTAGAGATCCAGTTACGGGCTTTAAATTCCCAGATTTTTTTCCCTTTTTCTGCGGACAAACAGTAAAGTTTATTATCACTGCTTCCAATATAGAGAAGGCCTTCACTGATACAGGGACTCGAAGAGGTCTCTCCGCCTCTTTTAAATTCCCAGATTTTTCTACCTTCATCTGCAGAAAGACAGTAGAATTTATTATCACCGCTTCCAAAGTAGATCCTTCCTTCCTCCACACAGGGACTGGAATAGATAGAATCCCCTGTTTTAAAATCCCAGATAAGATTTCCATCTTTTGCGGACAGGCAGTAGAATTTATTATCTCTGCTGCCGAAATAAAGAAAACCTTCCGAAAGAACAGGACTTCCGTCTATTCTGTCAGCTGTTTCAAAGGACCAGATTTCCTTGCCTTCTTTTTCGGAAAGACAGTAGAGTTTTTTATTCCAGCTTCCGAAATAAACCCTTCCTTCAGCCACAGAGGGGCTGGAATCGATATAATCACCTGTTTCAAAGGACCAGATTTTTCTTACTGACTCTTTATTATCTTCTTCTTTATTATAATTCCTTACTACCAGAAAATTAATTCCTGAAATACCACTTTTACCCGTATCCAGACAGTAAAGTTTTCTATCACGGCTTCCGACATAAAGGAAACCATCTGAAATAAAGGGACTGGAACTGACAGGGCCTTCTGTTTCAAAAGACCAGATTTTCTTACCTTCTTTCAGAGAAAGACAGTAGAGTTTTTTATCACCGCTTCCGAAATAAATGAATCCATCTGATATACAGGAGCTTCCTTCTATTCTGCCTTCTGTTTCAAATTCCCAGATTTTTTCTCCATCTTCTATGGAAAGACAGTAGAATTTTTTATCCCAGCTTCCGAAATAAATAAATCCATCTGATATAGCGGGACTGCCTGTTATACAGTCACCTGTTTCAAAACTCCAGAGCTTTCTACCATTCTCTAAAGAGTAGAAGTGTTTATCATCACTCCCAAAATAGACTCTTCCCGATGAAATAGCGGCGCTGGAAATAACTTCACTCCCTGTTTTAAACTTCCAGATAATTCTTCCTGTACCGGCATTAAGGCAGTAGAAGTTCTCATCACTGCTTCCGAAATAGACATAACTCTTATAAAGGGAGGGACTGGAATGGACAGGACCCCTCGTTTTAAACCTCCAGTTCATTTTGCCGGAACCGGCATCAAGGCAATAAAGATTTTTATCTCTGCTTCCGAAATAAAGGAGGCCCTCTGAAATAGATGGAGTTGAAGATATTGAATCACCTGTTTTAAATTCCCAGATTTTTTTCCCTGATTTACCATTCAGGCAATAGAGATTTTTATCACTGCTTCCGAAATAAACACGACCTTCCATTACACAGAGACTTCCTTCTATAGAACCACCTGTTTTAAATTCCCAGAGGACTTTCCCTTCAGGAGCAGTAAGACAGTAGAATTTATTATCACTGCTCCCGACGTATACACATCCCTCTGATACGAAGGGACTGAATTTTATGGGATCACCTGTTTTAAATTCCCAGATTTTTCTTTCCCCGTAAGGATAATCTCCTCTTATATCTATCTCAGAAGAAGAGAGAGCTTTCAGCATTTCCTCGGCAGAATTAAACCTATCTTCCGGCCTTTCCCGGAGAGCTCTCATAATAACTCTTTCCATATGAAGAGATATAAGAGGATTTATCTTTCTTACCGGCTCAAATTTGAATGGAACAGGGTCTCTCCCTGTAAGAAGATGATGTATTGTAGCGCCGAGAGCATAAAGATCCGAAACAGCGATAGCCTGTCCTCTCCATTGCTCCGGCGGTGCATATTCACCTGTTCCTATGGAGGTTTTCTTTTCTCTCTCCTCATATCTTGCTATTCCGAAATCTATGAGCATTACCCGGCCATATTGATTTATCATAATATTTGCCGGTTTTATATCACGATATATGACAGGAGGTGTCTCTTTATGGAGATAATCCAGAATATTCAGTATCTGCCGGGCCCATTCGGTAACTTTTTTCTCCGGTAATCCCGGGTTACCTTCCCTTTTTAATTTACTTTCCAGGTCCTCTCCTTCTATGAAAGTCATAACCAGATAGTATCTGTCCTTCAGAAGAAAATAATCAAAGACTTTCGGCAAGCTGGGATGATCTAACCTTGCAAGGAGTTTTCCTTCTCTCATAAACCATTCTGCTGATTTTATCTGTTCTTCCGGGGTTCCATAAGGAGGAATAAGTTCTTTTAAGGCACAGATTCTATCCAGCAATCTATCGAGAGCCCTATAGACAGCTCCCATACCACCTGTTTTTATAAGATTTATGATCTCATAACGATCTTTTATTATTATTCCCGGGGCCAGAGGGCCGGGGGAGAAATGTTCTACCATAATGATCACGTGGAACAGAGACTTTATTTTATAGAATCGTGCCAGAAAACCTCGTTCCCTTGTGGGCGAGGATGAATGGCACGCCTCTGTTCATAGATTGTTTTTTTGCTCATCCATATACCTCTGTATCGTATCAGCAGTTACAGTGCCTGCAGTTCCAATATAATAGCCCTTACTCCATAAATCAGAACCCCAAAATTTGTTAATCTTTAAGTCAGAATAATTTTTAAATAGCTCTATAGCAGTAATACTCTTAATAGTTTTTACAATATCTGTTGGTGCTATATAAGGTGGTACTGATATAAATAAATGGACGTAGTCAGGCATTATCTCTATATTGAGTAATTCATATTCGTAATTATTACAAATAGTTTCAATAAGTTCTTTAAGGAAGTCTGCCAAGGGCCCATCTAAAACCTTATGTCTATATTTAGAACACCATACAATGTTTAGTGGATTTAGAGTGTTTCTCAAAAAATTATTCCGAAATTCCACATATAGATTTTACCAGGTTTGGATTATAAAAAAAGGTTTGCAAATTATTGATTATAATTTCTTGAAGTTCATCTTCATTTGAAATTTCATTAAAAACCGGCATCATATCTTTTAATACTTTCCATAATCTTTCAACAGGGTTAAGAGTAGGAGAATAAGGTGGAAGATACACAGGTCTTATATTTCCCCAGGAAAGTTTTCCCCTCTTATGCCACGAAGCATTATCCAAAATCATTACAGCAGGTTTACCATTTAGCTGATTATTAAAATAATCCAGATATGACTGAAAGGTTTCAGTATTTGAAGTTGGCATAATAAGGGCTTCCATCTGGCCATTCTTAATATTTACTGCTCCCATAAGGGTTTCTCTTATATGGTCTCCATT
>Ga0302241_1000875_pt1 | contig 24464 bp, 21 predicted proteins | sample AAG_UR_Arg_MG_FD_193532 | JGI IMG/M metagenome (GOLD analysis project Ga0302241, IMG submission 193532) | Enriched activated sludge microbial communities from anaerobic digester in WTTP, New Holstein, Wisconsin, United States - AAG_UR_Arg | ecosystem: Engineered > Bioreactor > Anaerobic >... | reverse complement strand
GCAAGCACACTCCTCAAGGATTGGTCGCTCTCCGTGGAGATATTGGTCATCTCTTCCTTGGGCAGGTTGATGTTGACCAACGCCTCGCGGATCGACTCCTTGCCCTCGCTGCTGAGCCCGCCAAGGATCTCCACCTCGTGGACAGCCAGCATTTGCACCAGTTCCTGCATGGCTGGCACGGCTCGCGAACGCGATTCAGTTTGCGGCATGCGTTTGACGGCCACGCCGAACAGGGTGTTGCCGTCGCGTCCCGACCAACGGGTCTCGGTTGGATGCTGACGCAACACGGTCAGCATCGCCTGCTGGGTCGAGGCGGGGAAATCATCCTGTGACACAAAGGTTGACGCCGCCTCGGCATCGGCCGAATCTTGAATGGCTTGAGTCGGGTCAGGCGTCCCCGACGGGGCAGTTTCTGGGGCGGCCTCCTGGCCGGCATCTGGCTGGGGTATCGGGCGAGCATTGACCTGGGCCCGTTTCTGCAACTCGATACGGACCCTCGCGATCCGGCCTTCGTGAATCCCGATTTCGCGGGTCTCCGGGGCGTATCCGTCCAACTCGACGGTAATCTTGTGGCCGCCGGGAAGCACCTGGAAGATGTCGTCGGACTTGCCAACGCACTGGCCGTCCGGCGCCGGGCCGGCAACGGACTGAAGCGCGGATTCCCCCAAGCCCGGCTTCGTGCGCACTTCCGGCACGGCTAACAAGTAAGCCGGCACGGCTAACAAGTAAGCCGGCACGGCTAACAAGTAAGCCGTGCCACAGCGAGCAGGGCCACGCCCGTCGGTCCCTTCCGGCGGAGCAGGAGGGGGGTTAGAATAGGACGAGCACTCGACGTGCAAGGTCTCCAGTTGGGACCGCCATGAAATGGAATTGGCCAGGCACCCTTGCCATCGCCTTGAAGTCGACGGCAGCCAGCGACGAGCGGAGGTCCAGATATGGGCGAAGAACTTCAGGTCTTGGAAAAGCGTGTCGCGCAGCTTGAACGTGAGGTTTCCCTGTTGAAGTCGCACGCCACCGGACCGGCTGACCAACCGTGGTGGGAACGAATCGCGGGGCGATTCGAAAACGACCAAGCGTTCGACGAAATCGTACGTCTCGGGCGGGAATACCGCGACTCCCTGCGGTCGGAGGAACCTTGATGGCCTACCTTCTGGACACGGAACATCTGGTAGTCTTGCAGCGTCGAACGCAGCCCGCGTTCGGAAAGCTGACCGAACGATTGCGGCGGGAGGAACCGAGCGGGATCTTCATCAGCATGATCAGCTTCCACGAGCAAATGCAGGGCTGGTTGGCGTTCTTGAACCGGGCTCGCTCCGCATCACAGATCGTGCTGGCCTACAACGAACTTGAGGAACTGGGACGGTCGTTTTTCGAGATGAACGTGCTTTCGTTCTCGAGTCAGGCCCAGACGTGCTTTGACGATTTGCGGAAGCAGCGGATTCGCATCGGCACGATGGACCTGCGGATCGCCAGCATTGCGCTGGTCGAAGGCGCCACGGTGCTGACTGCGAATGCGTCCGACTTCGAGAAGGTGCCCGGCCTGACGATCGACGACTGGACCCGATGATCCGCACCGCGGCCCCGCCAGCGCAGCTCTTCGACTACGGGGAAGCGTAACCATCCCACGGGCAAGACGTGGGCATTCGGCACGGTCGGGTGGCACGGCCTACTTGTTGGCCGTGCGAAGCGGCGCGCGACACGGAACGACGAAACGGCCCACCGGCCGTCCGACGCCGGGCCGGCAACGGACGGGATCGCGGGTTCCCCCAGAGCCGGCTTCGTGCGCACTTCCGGCACGGCTAACCAGTAAGCCGTGCCACACCGCGCAGGGCCACGCCCGTCTGGTTCATCGGGACGTGAAGCCATCCAACTGCCTCTTCATCCACGATCAACTGAAGCTGGCGGACCCAAGGCTGATGACGCTCAATCGCCTGGTACTCAAGGCGTGCCAGTCCGATCGGAATGCACGGTGTACGGTGACGGGTGTGTCGGCCGAGACGCACCTGGTCGTGCTGAAGCGTCAGGGTCTGGAAGATCTGGTTTTGGGACAAATCGACTTCAACAGGACACGCGAAGTCGTCGCTCACTGGCCGGGCGGGGATGGGCAGAATCGAGCCGGCGCGCGTTGACCGCTGTCTCGAGTCTCTCGCCGAACATTTATCCCACCGGCTCGCCCCAGGCGGAGGTGAAGCGGTGGTGGCAGCGGCGGCACTCGACGCGGATTCCGAGGGAATCGGGGCCGACGAGGGTCACGGCGGCGCAGCCGGGACAGGAGATGCTGAAGGAACGGCGGGGGTCGGCCAAGTCCTTGAAGACCTGCGCCGGCACGCCGTCGATGACGATGTCGCTGTCGTGAAACGTGGTCAGCAGGTCTTTCGTCAGCGGCGAGAGGCCGGCGATGCGGCTGGCGAGACGGTGTACGGCTCGTTCAAATACCCGCAGGACTCCATGCCCGTAGCCGAAGCGATCGGCATCTTGACGCAGTTGCCAGTGCAGGCCCAGCAACAACTTGATCTGGGCCGGGCGCGTGACCCGATAGCGGCTTCGGTCGCAACAGCACTGAAAGATCTGCCCCAGTTCGCCGGCGCGGTAAGTGCCGAATTGCCAGGTGCGCTGGAACAGCTGCGCCAAACGCGGCTGCCGGCCCAGTTGGTACGGCAGGCGGTCGGAGCGGTCCGCCAGGACTACGGCGAAGCGGCCGGCGTGGGCCACCAGGTTTTCGCGCAGGGCGCGAATCGCGATCCCGTCGGGTGACTCGCCGGCCGACATCAGCGCGCCGGAGCAGTCGATCAACAGGGTCCCGCCGATGGCTTGGCGGATTTTATCTTTCATCAAGCGGGCCGCATCGCGAGGCTCGCGCGACGTCAGATCGAAGCCATCGACCTCGACCAGATGCCCGTGCTTCAACACCCCGCTGGCAAACAGGAGTTCGGACAGCAACCGCGCGACGTAGGTCTTGCCGGTGCCGGCCGGTCCGAGAAAAAGGAACCGCAGATCCGGCATCTCGTGAGGCAAGCCGGCCTGGCGGCGCTGGCACTGGAAGGCGGCCCAGTCGGCCAGTTCGCGGAGTTCCTGCTTGGAGATCGTCGCGTAGACCTTGGCGAGCAGGCCGCGATGCAGCCGGTCTTGGGACAGGGAGAATTGGCGCGACGCGGGTTTCGGGTAGCCCTGCGAGGGCGGCACGAACGACAAGTACAGCCGGCGGCACTCCTGCATGGCCGCTACCAGTTCGGCCAAGATCGAATCCAATGCCATCTTGCCCAGCATGGGCACGCGCGGCCCGGCGGTCTCGTCGTCCAGGGGCTTCAGCGCCGTATCCTGAATTGCCGCGGGCCCCGGTTCGGGCGCTGCCGGCGGCGTTTTCCCAAACCTCGGCGTCACAGGCGGTTCCGTGGGGCTCCGGGGCAACGGCCGCTCGTCCGCAGATGCCTGGTCGGATCAGCTCGGCGGAACCCTCCCCCGCCCGCAGGCCCAACAATTCGTAGTGATTCGGAGCTTGAATTCCCTCCGGAACGGCGAGCCACCGGTGGTAGGGATTGAAGCGGACGCTCATGGCCACTGATCGCGTTGCGGCACAACGGCTCCTCAGGGGAGGCAACCCAACTGGGACTGCCGCCTGATTGTAGACATGCGCGTCATCCGGCGGCAATCGCCTGCCGGACGACCGGCCGTCGTCTGGTCAATCGCCCGCGCTTGGGTTAAGATTCTGCGGTCCACGAGCGACCGTGACAACCTGACCGTTCGCGGCCCCCAGCCACAACGCGAAACGAATGCAGACATCCGGACAAGGCATCCCCCGCAGACCTATGACCGACGAACAACACGCCGCTTGGCACCTGCTCAGCAGCGAAGAAGCGTTTTCCCACCTCACCTCGACCTCCGCCGGCCTGAGCGCCGAGGAAGCGGCGCGGCGACTGGCTGCGTACGGCCCGAATGAACTCCGAGAAACGGTTCGCGTCTCGCCCTGGCTCTTGCTCCTGGAACAATTCAAGAACATCCTGATCATCATCCTGCTGGCGGCCACGGTGCTGTCCGCCTTCCTGGGGCATGCCGTCGAGGCGGTGACAATTGCCGTGATCGTGGTGTTCGCCGTGCTGTTGGGATTTATCCAGGAGTTTCGCGCGGAGCGGGCGATCCAGGCGCTGCGCCGCATGGCGGCGCCGCTGGCGACCGTCTTGCGGGGTGGCGTGGAGACGGAAATCCCGGCCCGCGAACTGGTCCCTGGCGACGTGGTCTTGCTCCAGGCCGGAGACCGAGTGCCCGCCGATGTGCGGCTGACGGAAGCGGTGAATCTGAAGATTGACGAAGCGGTGCTCACCGGCGAGTCGGTGCCGGTCGAGAAGCAGACCGCGCCGCTGGTCCATGCTGAAGTTCCGTTGGGCGACCGCCGCAACCTGGGTTTTGCCGGGACGGCCGTCACCTACGGTCGTGGCCGCGCCGTGGTCGTCGCCACCGGCATGCAGACCGAGTTCGGCAAGATCGCGCAACTGCTGCAGACGGTGGAAATCGGCAGGACGCCGCTGCAGGAGAACCTGGACCGGGTGGGCGCCAAGCTGGCGTACGCCGCATTTGCCATCGTCGGGGTGATCGTGGTCTTGGGCTTGTGGCGGGGCGAGCCGTTTTTGAAGATGCTGATCTTCGGCGTCGCTTTGGCAGTGGCCGTCGTCCCCGAGGCGTTGCCTGCCGTCGTCACGATCTCGCTGGCGATCGGCGTCCAGCGGATGGTTCGCCGAAATGCGCTCATCCGCCGCTTGCCGGTGGTCGAGACGCTGGGCAGCACGTCCGTCATCTGTTCGGACAAGACAGGCACGCTGACCAAGGACGAAATGACGGTCCGCCGAGTGTTTGTGGCCGGGCAATGGCTGGATGTGTCCGGCGCGGGTTACGAGCCGACCGGCCAGTTCTCGTCACAGGGCTCGCCCGTGGGACCTTTTCCCCTCCTGCGGCAACTGTTGCAGGCGGCGGCGCTGGCCTCGGACGCGCATCTGGTACACGACGAAGCCGAGGGTCGCTGGCACATCAAAGGCGATCCGACGGAAGGCGCGCTGGTCGTGGCCGCCGCCAAGGCCGGACTTTACAAGCAGGAACTGGATGCCCGGCTTCCCCGCGTCGACGAGATCCCCTTTACGTCCGAAACCAAGCGGATGACGACCCTGCATCAGCAGTCGGGCGGCATGATTGCGTACGCCAAGGGCGCGCCGGAGGTCATCCTGGGCTCCTGCACGCGCCAAGGGACCGCGGACGGCGAAACGCGGCTGGACGAGTCCAGCCGCGAGTCGATTCTGGAGGCGGCCCGTTCGCTGGCCAGCCAGGCCCTCCGCGTGCTGGCCGTGGCTCAGAAGTCGAATGCGACTCGCGAAAACGCGGAACGGGAGATGACGTTCCTCGGCCTGCTGGGGATGATCGACCCGCCCCGCCCCGAGGCCAAGGCGGCGATCCATACCTGCGAATTGGCGGGCATCAAGCCCGTGATGATCACCGGCGACCATCCGCTGACGGCCCAAGCCGTGGCCCGCGAGCTGGCGTTGCTCAAAGACGGCCGCGTGGTCACGGGCCCGGAATTGGAGACGTGGAGCGACGCCGAACTGGAGCAAGCCGTGGGCGGCATCGACGTCTATGCCCGCGTCTCGCCGGCCCACAAGTTGCGGGTCGTCACCGCCTGGCAGAAGAACGGCCAGATCGTGGCCATGACCGGCGACGGAGTGAACGACGCGCCGGCGCTGAAAAAAGCCGACGTGGGAGTCGCCATGGGAATCACCGGCACGGACGTCAGCCGCGAGGCCGCCGCTATGACGCTGACCGACGACAACTTCGCCTCGATCGTCGCCGCCGTCGAGGAAGGTCGCGGGATTTTCGGAAACATCAAGAAGTACTTGATGTACTTGCTGTCCTCGAACGTCGGAGAGATCGGCCTGATGGCCGGAGCAACGCTGGCGGACCTGCCGCTGCCGCTCAGCGCCGTCCAGATCCTGTACGTGAACCTGGCGACGGACGGCCTGCCTGCCTTGGCGCTGGCCGTGGATCCGCCGGAAGACGACCTGATGCGCCGCCAGCCGCGCGATCCGCGGCGCGGGATCTTCACCGCTCCCGTGGTGACGTTGATGCTGATCGCCGGTTTCTGGTCGACCATCGTCAACCTGCTCCTGTTCGTGTGGGCCAGGCAGTCCGGCCGCAGTTCCGAGGAGGCCATGACGATGACCTTCGTCTCGCTGGTGCTGATCCAGTTCGTCAAAGCCTACAATTTCCGTTCCGATCGGCACTCCGTGCTGCGGCATCCGTTTGCCAACCGCTGGCTGAACATCGCCATCCTGTGGGAACTGATGCTGTTGCTGTTGGTGGTTTATCTACCTTTCTTGCACCGGGCTTTCGGGACTTTTTCTTTAACCCTCACAGACTGGGCGATCGTCGTCGGCCTGGCACTCACGGTCGCCCCCGTCCTGGAACTGGCCAAGTGGTTGGGACGCCGCCAGCTGTCGGAGGAGGCGTAGAGGGGCTATCGGAAAGGGAGACGAGCGATGTCGATTCTGTTTATCATGCTTGTGATCTTGGCCGCGGTCGTCGTGGCGTTCATCGCGGGGGCGGTCGCCGTGCTGCTGGTGCTTTCCCGGCGCCGCGCATTCCAGCCGCCCGCCGCCGCCGGCACTCCGCGCCGAATCAAGGTGATCGAGCCAGGCGAGGCCCCCATCGCGTCAACCGCTGTCTGGACCTGGAGATCCTGAGCACCCCGCTGGCCGACTGGTAAGGAAGGAGTTGCGATGAAACGCTTGGAATCACCGCAGAGCCGTTTGCTGGCCGGCGTGGCCCGCGGCGACATCACGCCGCCCGTGGGAATCTACCATCGCATGTGGGGCGCGGCCACGCACGATCGCTCGACCGGGATCCACCGGCCGCTGACCGCAACGGTGCTGTACCTGGAGAACCCGCATGCCGCGGGCGAGTTTCAGGTCGTCGTGGCCCTGGATCACTGCCTGCTGCGGTCAGCAGAGATGAACGACGTGCGGGACCGGGTGGCGGCGGCGGCCGAGTTGCCTCGCGACCGGTTCGTGTTCTTCTTCTCCCACACGCATGCGGCCGGACTGATGGGCTACGAACGCCGCGACCTGCCCGGCGGCGATTTGGTACTGCCCTATTTGGAGCGTCTGGGCGCGGACATCGCAGCCCTGGCGCGCACGGCCCGCGACAGCAGGCAGCCTGCGGCAATCGTCTACGGCCGGGGACGCTGTTCGCTGGCGGCGAATCGGGACTACTACGACGAAGAACGGCGGCAGTACGTCTGCGGGTTCAACCCGGGCGGCATGGCCGACGATACGGTGCTGGTGGCCCGCGTCACGGGCCGCGATTCCCGCCCGCTGGCCACCGTCGTCAACTACGCCTGTCACGCGACAACGCTGGCTTGGGAGAACACACTCATCAGCCCGGACTACGTCGGCGCGATGCGCGAGGTGGTGGAAGGAGCGACGGGCGTACCCTGTCTGTTCGTGCAAGGCGCTTCCGGCGACGTGGGGCCGCGCGAGGGATTCGTCGGCGACATCGCCGTGGCGGACCGCAACGGGCGGCAGTTGGGACATGCGGCGCTGGCGGCTCTGGAAGCGGTTCCACCGCCGGATGTCAGCTACGAGTACGCGGGCCCCGTCGTGTCGGGTGCGACCCTGGGCACCTGGAAATACGTTCCTCTCAGCGGCGACCGCCGGCGGGCGTGTGAAACCTGGCAGGCGCACGAGTTCGTGGTTCCGCTGCCGTATCGCCAGGACTTGCCCGATCCCGAGGAGGTCAAGCGGGAGCGGGCCAAGTGGGAGCGGGAGGAAGCGGCTGCCAAGGCGGCCGGCGATGCGCTGCGAGCGCGGGACGCGCGGGCCATGACCGAGCGGATGACGCGCAGCTTGAGCCGCGTCGGCCACTTGCCGCCCGGCGATTGGTACCCCTACACGGTGCGCCTGTGGCGAGTGGGCGACGCCGTCTGGCTGGCGCTGGGCGGCGAACACTACAACGTGCTGCAGCGCGAGTTGCGGAGTCGCTTCTCCGAAACGCCCATTCTCGTGGGCACGATCGCCAACGGCAGCGACGTTTCGTACTTGCTGGACAAGGACTCGTTCGGCAAAGGCCTCTACCAGGAGAACGTCGCCGTGCTGGCCCGCGGCTCGCTGGAAACGCTGATCGAGGCCATCGCGGGCAAGCTGCGGTCTTGAGAAGCGATCGCACGGAACCTCAGCCCCCGGAGTTGCAGGGCCCCCACCGGTGGGCTGACGCCGCACCGTTGGCCGCCTGCACCGTTTCAATCCGCCCCTCGAAGTTGCAGGAATTCAAACACGCGGCGAGGGCTGAGCACTCCGACGACCGCGCCGTTGAGGTCCACGACGGGAACGCGCCGAAAACCGGCCACCGCGATGGCGCTGAGCGCGGCCCCGGCCGGGTCGGACTCGTACACAACCAGGGGATTCGAAGTCATCACCTCGCGGACCGGCCGGTCCTTGACCTCGTCAAACCGCAAGGCCACGCGTTCCAGCACGTCGCGCTCGGTGAACACGCCCACCAGTCTGCCTTTGTCGACGACCAGCAAACTGGCCACCTGCAAACCGGCCAGCACCTGCAGGGCGCTGTAGATGGTGTTGTCCGGCGAAATCTCTGCGTAGGGCCGCGAACGGATCGCGGCCACGGTTTCTTCGGCCAGCGCTTCCTGAATCGCGTCGCCGTACTGGCGCGGCTCGTAATTGCTGAGCGGATCGACGAAGTCCTCCAGGTGGTGTTCCAGTCTCGCCATCATCAAGCTCCTTCGCGGTTTTCCATGCCCGGTTGTCCGCCGATCCGCTGCACCATGACCTGCTCCGGGAAATGATCGGCAATGTACTCCGATAGCCCCTTTTGTCCCGTCAGCCCGACCACTTTTCCGTGCTCGTCCAATTCGCAGACGAAGCGGGCGTGGCGCTTCTGCACCAAATCGAGCACGGCGGAGATCGGATCGCTGTTCCGGACGCAGAACCACTCCGTCTCCAAATGCTCCCGGACCGGAATCTTGTCCAGGTCATGGGGTTGCTGCAGCAGCAACTTGATGAGCGTCCGCTCGGTGAAGATGCCGATCGGCTTGCTCTCGGCATCCACGACCACCGCACAGCCCAGTCTCTTTGACTGCAGGATCTGCGCGGCTTGCCTGACCGGCATCTCGGGCTGAATCAGGATCGCTTCGCGGCACGGCAGTGTGGAGACGCTCTCGTTTTGCAGGTTCTCTTTCAGTCCCATGAGATTCGCCTTTTGTCTTAATGGTCGCTAACTCTGTTGGTATGCTCGCACGGAGACGGCCTGTTGAAAAGGGGGTCAAATCTCCAGGTATTCCTCCAGCGCCTCGCGCATCACGCCGGGGTCGGGGTCCACTCCGGTCCAAACCTTGAATCCAATCATGCCCTGGTTGACGAGCATCCCCAGGCCGTCCAGCGTCGTGCAGTCGCGAGCGGCGGCGTCGCGGATCAGCCGCGTCTGGGCCGGGTTGAAGATCACGTCGGCCACCACCATGCCGGGTCGCAACGAATCCAGCTGCAAGGGGACTCGAGCATCCGCATCGCCCAAGCCGATCGAAGTCGCATTGATGACGATGTCAAAGCCGAACTCGACCGCGTAATCCCCGCTCAGGTGTACCAGGCGTGCCGGCACCTGGCTCTGTTCGTTCAACAGATCCACCAGGGTCTGGCCGCGTTCCGCCGTGCGATTCACGACGACGATCTCGGCCACGCCCGACAAGCCCAATTCAATGCCGATGGCGCGAGCGGCGCCGCCGGCGCCCAGGATGACCACCCGTTTGCCGGCCGGATCCGTGATCTTCCGCAACGACTCGACGAAACCTTTCCCATCCGTATTCTCGCCGACCAGTTTCTCGCCGACGCGATTCACGCAGTTCACCGCCCCCATGCGGGTCGCTGCTTCACTCAATTCGTCCAGATAGGGAATCACGGCGACTTTGTGCGGAATCGTGAAATGACCGCCCCGAAACCCCATGGCGCGCATTCCCTTGACAGCGTCGGCAAGATTCTCCGGCTGCACTTCGAGCGTCAAGTATCGCCAGTCCAGTCCCGCGGCGGCAAAGGCCCGCTCGATCATGAACTGAGTCGGATTGCCAGCCACGGGCTGGCCCATCAAACAAACGATCTGCTGAATCGGCGAATCGGGCACGGAACCTCCCCTTCCTCAACAAAACGGTTTCTTCGTGCTGTCGGGCCGTATTTTGCAGTGCAAACGCCGTTCGTGCAACGCCCTAGCCTTGGCGGCGGACGGCGAGCGGCTAAATTAAGGTTTTTCCCCGGCAAGAGGTGTCTCGAGGGCCATGCCCCTAATCGAACTCCGCGATATCGCAAAGATCTACGACCTGGGCGAGGTCAAGGTGGAAGCCTTGCGCGGGGTCTCGCTGGATATCGAGCAGGGCGAGTACGTGGCGCTGGTCGGGCCGTCCGGGTCCGGCAAATCCACCCTGATGAACACGCTGGGATGCCTGGATCGGCCCACGCGAGGCAGTTATCGCCTGGCGGACGAGGAAGTGGGCAATCTGAGCGCGGACCAGCGGGCCCGGATCCGCAATCGCCGGATCGGCTTCGTGTTTCAAAGCTTCAACCTGCTGGCCCGCACATCCGCCCTGGAAAACGTCGAACTGCCGCTGCTGTATTCGGCCGGGGTATCCGCGCGCCAACGGCGCCGGCGCGCGACCGCCATGCTGCAACTCGTCGGCTTGGGCGATCGGCTCGATCACCATCCCGGCCAACTGTCCGGCGGCCAGCAACAGCGGGTGGCTATCGCACGGGCCTTGATCAATGAACCTTCGCTGTTGATGGCCGACGAACCGACCGGCAACCTGGACTCGCGGACCAGCCGCGAAGTCATCGAACTGTTCCGCAAATTGAACGAAGAGCAAGCGATCACCGTCATCCTGGTGACTCATGACCCCGATATCGCTCGGCACGCGAAACGGATCATCGCACTTCGGGATGGGGAAGTGGTCGAAGACACGCCGGATGTCGATCGGGCATGGGCGTCGCTACACGCGGGAGAACCGGGAGATTCGGCAAGTTCGACTTTGCCGGCAGAATCGGGAAAGTTGGACTAAGACGAATCGTCGCGCCGAAGATGGTGGCGTGAGGAAGCCCGCTTTGCACCGACTTGCCGTCGTTCTGATCGCGCTTGCGCCGTTGCTGGCGCCCGCAAAGTCTGCGCCTGCGCAAAACTTTCCTCACCTCCTCCTGCCCGGCCAGTCTGCCATCGCAGTTCGCCGGCCGTCGGAATTGCCGCATGTCGCGATTCCCGATGTGCCCCCGCCAGCCACGGTCGCCAACCCGGAAGGGAAGTTGCCCCAACGCCAGCTCACCCTGGACGAAGCCATCCGAATTGGGCTGACCAACAGCGAAGTGGTGCGCGTCCTGGCGGGGGTGACCGCCGCCTCCAGCGGCCGCACGATCTACGACGCGGCGATTGTCAACAATCAAGTGGACGAGCAGCTGTCGCGGTTTGACCCCACGCTGCGGATCAACAACAGCTTGAATCGCACGGAGTCGCCTGGAGCCCAGTTTGATCCGTTGGATCCGAGACGCGCCCTGATCGGCGGCAGCCGCACGGACGACTACCGCTTCGAGATGGACCTGTCCAAGACGACGCTTTCCGGCGGCACGGCCAGTCTGGGCGTCAACGCGGTTCCGTCAGAGCGGCGTCCGGGCATCGACCCGCAATCGCTGCAAAGCATTTTTCCGCTGAATCCCCAGACCCGCTCGTCGGTGGATCTGAGCTACACTCAGCCGCTGTTGCAGGGCGGCGGTTGGGCCGTCAATCGCGTACCCATCGTGCTGGCTCGGATCGACACCGAGCGGTCGTTTTTCCAGTTCAAAGACAGTGTCCAGGAGTTGGTCCGGGGCGTGATCGAGGCGTACTGGTCGCTGGTCGCGGCGCGGGTCGAGCGTTGGGCGCGCGAGCGTCAAGTGGAGCAGGCTCAATTCGTCTTGGATCTCAGCCAGGCCAGGTTCGAGCTTGGCATCCGCGACGTCGGCGACGTGGCTCAGGCCCGCGTGTCGCTGGCGAACTTCCGCTCCTCCCTGTTGACCGCCGAGAACGCGGCGCTGGAACGGGAGGCCGCGCTGCGCAACATTCTGGGCCTGCCGCCGATGGACGACGACCGAGTCGTGCCTGTCACTCCGCCGAGCAGCCAGCGGGCCGAATTCCAGTGGAAAACGCTGCTGAGGATGGCCGAGGAACAGCGGCCGGACCTGATCGAGTTAAAGTTGGTGCTGGAGGCCGATCAACAGCAATTGCTGCAGGTCCGCAACGAGGCGTACCCGCGGCTGGACGCGGTGGCGCTGTACCGCTGGAATGGCCTCGAAGGCGAAATGCCCAACGGCGACCGGTTGCGTTCGCGGCCCGGCGAGTTCACTGACTGGGCCTTGGGCGTGAACTTTTCCGTGCCGATCGGGCTGCGGCTTGGCCGAGCCGGGTTGCGAAGTCAGGAGTTGTTGGTCGCCCGCGACCGCGCCAACTTGCAACAGGGCCTGCACGCGGTGACTCACGAACTGGCGCAGAACCTCCGCAGCCTGGACCGGGCCTGGGCGCAGTACCAACTGGCCCAGGAGACGCGCGAGGCTGCCTGGTCCAACTTGAACCTGCAGCTCGAGAACTTTCGTGTGGGCCGGGCCCGCGCCGGCGAAACGCCCTTCGTCAACGTCAGACTGGCGATCGCCGACTGGGGCAACGCGATCAGCTCCGAAGCGCAGTACCTGACGCTGTACAACGTCGAGTTGGCCAATCTCGAGCGTCAGACCGGCACGATCCTGGAAACACATGGCATCCGCTTCTACGAGGAACGCTTCTGTACGCTCGGCCCGTTGGGCGAATTGTTCCGCGGCCGGCTGTTCCCGTCGTCGCTCGAACCCGGCGAGAACGTGCCTCGCTACCCCGACAGCCGGCGGCCTGCCGAAGAGTCGTTCAAGCTGGAGAATCCCGTCGAACGTCTGAACCGCACGCGACCGGCCCCAGAACAGGTTCCACCACCGGACCGGGAGGCCTTGCCGCCGCTTCCGGCAGGCGAAGCGATCCCGGCGCCGGCGGCAGCCGGCGAAACCGTTTCGCCGCTCGCGCCGTCGCGTTAGTGCGGCCGCCTTCTCGGCTCTTGGACGGCGGTCGGCGGCAGCCGACCGCCGGGAATTGCTCGCGGCCTGAAGGACCGTGGGGCTGACGCCGCCACGTTCGCGGGATCGCCTCTTTCGCCGTCTGTGGCGGGGTGGTATGCTGGTTGGCGTGCGCACTGAGTGTGGTTGACGTTGACGTTCGGAGAACACGCCATGGACTGCCCTGATCGTTTTCTTGAGGAACACCGTGATGTCACCCGCCGTTACTTCCTACAACTCGGCGCGGCGGGCGTGGCCGGGCTGAGCCTGGCTCCGCTGCGGGCTCAAGGGGCCGAGCAAGATCAGCTCTTGGCCGAGGTCATCGCGAAGCTTGAGCCCATCGCGAAGCTTGAATACCTCACCCCCGAATCCCGGTTTGCCGGCGGCGGGCGCGGCAAACCGCCGCCGTACGAGATGACGCCGGAGCAGCGCCGCGAGGTCGGGTTGGAGCGAGAGACGTGGCAACTGGAGGTCGTCCCCGACCCGCAGAGCGATGTGAAGATCGAGCACCCGCTGTCGAAAGAACTCGGCACCGCGCTGGATTGGGCCGCGCTGATGGCCCTGGCCGAAAAGCACGCCGTACGCTACCTCAAGGTGGCGACCTGCCTGAACGTGGGCCACATCAACGGTATGGGACTGTGGGAGGGCGTACCGCTGCGCGAGGTGATCTGGCTGACCCGCCCCACGGCCAATCTGCGCCGCGTCTGGTACCACGGCTACAACAGCGACGCATCCAGGCCGGGGCCGGGATTTCAGAGTTCGTTGTCCATCAACCGCGTGTTGGAGGATCCGCCCGGCGAGCAACCCGTGATCCTGGCGTACAAGATGAACGGCGAGTTGCTGTCCCCCAAGCGCGGTGGTCCCGTGCGGCTGGTGGTTCCCGACGGTTACGGCTTCAAGTCGATCAAGTGGCTGCAGCGAGTGGTGCTGACCAACGACCCCAATCCCAACGACACCTACGCCGGTCAGAACAACGACGTCGACAGCCCCATGAAGACCTTTGCCCGTTTCCTGAACGCTCCGCAAAAGCTCAAAGCCGGTCAGCCCGTAGCTCTCACCGGCGTAGCCCAGGTCGGCGCATCGGGCTTGAGTAAGGTCCAGTACTGCCTGTTGCCCAAGGACGAACCGTTGCCGCCCGACGATCCCTATCTGACTCGGGCTCCCTGGCGGGATGCTCTAGTGCTGCCGCCCCCGAAACATTGGGGCGGCGGTCTGCCCGACGGTCGCCTGCCGCCCATCCCGAGCCAGTTCGACGCCGCCGGCCGGCCGCTGACGTGGCCTTTGCGCAACGCCATCGCCCATTGGGCGGCGCTGCTGGCGGCGCCTGAGGCCGGCACCTACGAGTTGTGCTGCCGCACGATCGACGCCAACGGAACCGCCCAGCCCTTGCCACGCCCGTTGCCCAAGTCCGGGCGCAACGAAATCCAGCGTGTGGCGGTGAATGTCGAGGCCTGAGCATGGAACTTCAACGGCCGAGTCTGGCAAACTGGACACCGGACGAGATCGAACTGGGCCGCCGTTGGGTGCAGGCTTGGAAGGCTGCGGGCCCCGAACTGGAGCGGCTGCGGAGGGAGGAATTGCGGCGGCTGGATCCCCAACGCGCCATCGCGCTGCTGTGCGGACCAGCCGATTACCGCGCGGCGCCGCGTGCGCCGCGGCCTACGTCGGGTCTGGTGGAGCAACAACGTTGGTTCAAAAAGGCCGCAGGCCGTGAATGAAGTCATCCAAGCCGCCGCCCAATTGCAGGCGATTTGCCAGTCGCATCGCTGGCAGTTTTGCTTCATCGGCGGCCTCGCCGTGCAGCGGTGGGGCGAGCCGCGAGAAACCATCGACGTTGACCTGAGTTTGATTACAGGTTTCGGCGGCGAAGGCCCCTACATTCAGGAACTGCTGCGGCACTTCGAGCCGCGGATTCCGGACGCGACCGAGTTCGCGCTGACCCGTCGCGTGTTGCTCGCTCGGGCTCGTTCCGGCGTCGGATTGGACATCGCGCTGGGCGGTTTGCCCTTCGAAGAAGGGGTCGTCGCACGTTCGAGCTTATTCACTTTTCCGCCCGACGTGCCGCTTCGCACCTGCTCGGCCGAATGCCTCATCGTGCTCAAAGCCTTCGCCGCCAGACCTAAAGACTGGCTGGATGTCGAGGGCGTCATCATCCGTCAGACCGGCCGCCTCGACTGGAATTACATTCGTCGCCACCTGCAGCCGTTGGCCGAACTGAAGGAGGCGCCGGAGATCATGGAGGAATTGGAACGGCGGCGTGCAGAGTGCGAGCAGTAAGTGTGCGTCCGGCTGCAAAGCCTGACGTACTCGTTGTCTGTGGCCGCGTGCCGCGTTGGTCCTTCTTTGTCCCACGGGTGCTCGACGGACGCTGCGCCGGATGCCACAATGCTGACATGAGCACACGACGACTGGGACAATCCGATCTGTGGGTTTCGCCGGTGGCCTTGGGCTGTTGGCCGCTGGCAGGGATTACCAGCGGCGAACTGACGGACGAAGCGGCCGTGGCGGTGATCGACGCTGCGCTGGAAGCGGGCGCCAACCATCTGGACACGGCCCACGCTTACGGCCGCGGCGGCGAAAGCGAACGGCGCATCGCGCGGGCGGTCCGGAACCGCCGCGACCAGGTCGTTCTGGCGACCAAGGTGGGCGTTTACTGGGACCACGACGGCGCTCTGCAGCGGACCGGAAGGCCCGCTCTGTTGCGGCAGCATTTCGACGAGAGCCTCCGGCGTCTGGAGGTCGATGCGGTCGACCTCCTGTATTTCCACGCTCCGGCCGAAGATGCTCCACTGGCGGATTCCGCGGGTTTCTTTCGCCAGATGGTGGCCAAGGGAAAGACGCGTGCCGTGGGCGTGTCGAACCTGTCCGTCGACCAGATGGAAGCCTTCATGGCCGAGTGTCCGATCGTCGCTTGCCAGGTGCGATACAACCGGCTGCAGCGCGAGATCGAAGCGGACATCCTGCCCTGGTGCCGCCGGCGCGACGTGAGCGTCGTGGCCTACGAACCGCTGGCCCTGGGACTGTTGACCGGCAAGTTCGCCCGCGATCACGTCTTTGCGGAACACGACTGGCGGCGCCGCTCGCCGCTGTTCGCGGGCGAGGCGTGGGCGAGAAACCTGGACGAAATCGAGCGTCTGCGTCCGCGGGCGGCGGCGTGCAAGTGTTCGCTGGCCCAGTGGGCGGTCGGCTGGACGATTTCGCAGCCCGGAGTGACGGTCGCCTTGTGCGGCGCCAAGCGGCCCGAACAGATCCGGGAAACGGCCCAGGCCATGTTGCTGGCCGAGTCCTGGGACGGCACATGGGGCCAGCAACTCGAGGACGGCAGCACCAGACGCAATCGGTAATGATTCATGTTCTTGGCGAGACCCAAACAAGACTGGAGAAAGACGATGAAAGCCATACTCCCTTCGGCTGCGATGCTCGGCATGTTTTGGCTTGCGGCGGCGCACGCGGCGGAGACGCCTGCCAGAGAGGCCGCCGCACGCCGCGCCATCATCTTGCCCGACTACTGCAATACCCCCGACGCGATGGCCGTGCTGCCGGACGGAACGATCATCCTGTCGGTGCCCAACTTCACCGATACGGCCTCGCCCGGGGTGCTGATGAAGATCTCGCGCGACGATGCGGTTTCTTTGTTCTGCAAGCTGCCGCTGCACCCGCAGACCGGTCACGTGTTTCCGATGGGAGTTCGTCAGGCGCCCTCGGGCGACCTGTATGTCGCCGACTGCCAGATCATGGACGACACGCCTGACAACTCGCGACTGCTGTGCATTCGGGTGACCGACGGCAAGCCGGGAAACGTCGAATTGGTGGCCGACGGGCTGAACGTGGCCAACGGCGTGGCGATCCGCGACGGTTTTGTGTACGTCACGGATTCGGAGACGGGCAAGACGCCCGACGGAGCCGTGTCGAGTGCCGTGTATCGGTTCCGTCTGGACGAACGCGGCACGCGGGTCAAAGCCGGCGGCGATGATCCCCACCTGGTCGCCACGCTCAAGACCGTGTGCAAGGACATCCCCGTGGGGGCTGACGGAATCGACTTTGATGAACGGGGCAACTTGTACGTGGCCAACTGCGGCGATGCGGTGATCGAGAAGATCGTGCTGGGCGCAGCGGGCCGGGTCGTCCGCCGGGAAGTGCTCACCGCCCCCCGCCAGATGAAATCCGCCGACGGCATCTTCTACGACCGTTCGACGCAGCGCATCTATGTCGCCGACATCCTGGCGAACGCGATTCGGGCCGTGGCCCTCGATGGCCGCGTGGAGACGGTCGCCCAGGACGGCGACAACGACGGTTCGGCCGGGCAACTCGACGGCCCCAGCGAGGCGGTCGTCCGCGGCCGGGAACTGATTGCTGCCAACTTTGACCGGGTTTTTCCGGGCAGCGTCAACACGCGGTCGGAGAAGCCCTACACGCTGGCCGTGATCAACATGGCCGACTAGCCAGCGCGTTTTCGTGCAGGCACTGGAAAAGGGGGCATTCTACTTTTCTCAGACCGAACACCGGCTCCCAAAAAGTGGAATGTCCCCTTTTTGCGCGGCGCGTCAGTTTCGATTCATACGTTCCCACTGCCGTTCGCGGGGATCCTTGAGGCCGTCGGCCAGTCGCTGCAGGGCTTCGGTTTCGATCTGGCGGACGCGTTCGCGAGTCAGGTTCAGCTTCTCGCCGATTTCCTTCAGCGTGTGCGGTTCCATGTCGCCCAGGCCGAAGCGCATGCGCAAGACCGTGGCCTCACGCTCGTCCAGGTGCTCGATCATCTGCAGCACACTGGCCAGGACGTCGTTGTCCAGCAGTTCATCTTCGGGCGATTTCATCCGCTCGTCCATGACCATTTCGCCCAGCGACCAGCCCAATTCGGCCTGGTCGGTCTGGGGCGTGGAATTGTAGATGCGGATGGCCTTCTTGATGATCGGCAGCTTCTTCTTGGGGAGCCCCAGCACGCGGGCGATTTCCTCGTGGGTCGGCGTCCGGCCCAACTCTTCGCTCAGCCGGGTGTTGGCCCGCCGCCACTTGGAAAGCAATTCGACCATGTACGCCGGAATGCGGATCGTCTTGGCCGAGTTGATCAGGGCGCGTTTGATCGACTGCTTGATCCAGTAGCTGGCGTACGTGCTGAACCGCGTGCCCATGGTGGGATCGAAGCCCTCGACGGCGCGGAGCAGGCCCAAGTTGCCTTCCTCGATCAGGTCCTGCAGCCCCAGACCCTTGCCGGAATAGCCGCGGGCGATGTTCACCACCAGGCGCAGATTGGCCCGCACCATGCGATCGCGGGCTTGCGGATCGCCCAGCGCGATGCGCGCGGCCAGCTCCTGTTCGTCCTCGGCGGTCAGCAAGGAAGTCTCGTTGATCTCCCGCAGGTAGGTCTCCAGCGGCGTTTGCAGGGACGAATCGGCCTTGCCGCGCCGGCGGCCGCGGCGGAGTTCGTCGAGTTCGTCCACCTCGGACCCGTGAGGCTCCGCCGGCACGTGCTCTTCGTCGTCTTCCTCGAACAGGCCGGCGTCGAGGATCAGGTCGTCGTCCAGCAGGTCATCGGCGCCGGCCAACGGTTCGGCATCGACGAGATCGTCTTGAAGATGATCGGCTTCGGTCAGTTGCATGAGTTGGGTTGCTTTCAGGTGGCACAGGCATCCCGCCTGTGCAAAGCGCCATGGCAATCCGTTTTGAAAAACCCATGTTGCCAAGCGGACAAGATCCGCAGGCATGTCCTGCGCGTCCAATCCTGTATCGACCCGCCGTGAGTTGCGACTGAAGTCAGCACGGGAGCTGGTGAAGTGCGCCGGATGAACTCGCTGTAGGGAACATAAGCGACAGACGGGCTGACCGGAAACTGGCGATCGAGCCGATCACGCCTAGCTCGACAGCGACACTTGGGCGTCGATCGGCCGCAGACGAGCACAAAGCGCAAGTCAGTGCGTCCTGACCGCAAGCCACTCGCTCGAGCTTCGTGCGCGTACAACCAGTAAAAGTCGTGCTGTCCGGCCAAGCCAGAGAGCGGCGGTTGGGGGCGGTGAGATAAGCAAGAAGCCCGGCTTTGTCGAAAAAGCCGGGCTTTCTCCGGGCGCATGCCAGATGTATCCTGCCGCGTCCAACCTACTCTGCCGGTTCGCCGGACAGGGGCGATTGCTCCGCCGGTGCGGCGCCTCGCGCCGGCCGCGGCGCGATCAACGGACCGGCTTCTCCCAGGCCGCCTTTCAGAGCCGCCCGATGTTCCCGCTCCTTGGACTTCTCCCCGTGCTCCTCTTCCTCCGCCCACTCGACGCGCTTCCGCGACAGGCCGATCTTCCGTTCCTCCGTGTCCACACGCAGGATCTTGACTTCGATCTCCTGGCCGACCTTGACCACTTCGTCCGGGTTTTCCACCTTGTGGTCCGCCAGCTCCGAGATGTGCAGCAACCCCTCCAGGCCGTCCTGCAAGCCGACGAACACACCAAAGTTGGTGATCTTGGTGACTCTGCCGCGCACGACCTGTCCGGGCTGGTAGTTGTTGGGAATGTCGTGAGTCCAGGGATCCTCGTCCAACTGCTTCAGGCCCAAGGCGATCCGCCGCCGTTCGCGGTCCACGGACAACACGCGGCAGGTGACCTGCGCGCCCTTTTCCAACAACTCGTTGGGATGGCTGATCTTCCGCGTCCAGGACATGTCGGAGACGTGCAGCAGCCCGTCGATGCCCTCTTCCAACTCGACAAACGCGCCGTAGTTGGTCAAGTTGCGCACGCGGCCGGTGACCACGCCGCCTTCGGGATACCGTTCGCGGACCCGGTCCCAGGGGTTCTCCTGGGTCTGCTTCATGCCCAGCGACAACTGCTGGCCTTCGCGATCGACGCCCAAGATGACCACGTCGATATCGTCGCCGATGCTGACCAGCTCGTTGGGATGATTGATCCGCTTGGTCCACGACATCTCGCTGATGTGCACCAGGCCCTCGATGCCCGGTTCGAGTTTGACGAACGCCCCGTAACTCATCACGTTCACTACCGTCCCGTGGTGGGTCGTGTTCACGGGGTACTTCTCCACGACCGTGTCCCAGGGGTTGGCTTGCTTCTGCTTCAAGCCCAACGCGATCTTCTGCTTCTCGCGGTCGATGTGCAGGATCACGACTTCAATTTCCTGATCCAGAGCGACCATTTCGGACGGGTGCCCGATGCGTTCCCAACTCATGTCGGTAATGTGCAGCAACCCATCGATCCCGCCCAAGTCGACGAAGGCGCCGAATTCGGCGATGTTCTTGACCACGCCCTTGCGAATCTGGCCCTCGACCAACTCCTCCAGCAACCGTTCGCGGTCTTCCTTGCGCTGCTTCTCGATCAGCGACCGGCGGCTGACCACGATGTTTCGCCGGGTCTCGTCGATCTTCAGCACCTCGCACTGCACGGCGCGGCCGATGTAATCGCCGATGTCGGGCGGGCGGCGGATGTCCACCTGGCTGGCGGGCAAGAACACGTTGACGCCGATGTCGACCAGCAAGCCGCCTTTGATCTTGCGTGTGACCGTTCCCGTGACGACCTGCCCCTCCTTGACGGAGTTCATCACGTTGTCCCACTCGATCAGCTTCTGCGCTTTGCGGCGGCTCAGGCTGACCATGCCGAAAAGATCTTCCGTGGGTGCGAACTCTTCTTCGACTTCCTCCACCAACACCTTGATCATGTCCCCGACGGCCGGCGGTTCTTCCTGCTCGTCCCACTCGTTCCGCGGAATCGAGCCCTCGCTCTTAAACCCCACGTCCACCAGCACCGTGTCCTCGTCGATGCGAATCACGCGGCCTTCAATGATCTTGTTGATTGCGAACCCGCGATCGGTGTCAATCAAGTCGATCATCGCGGACGGATCTTCAATGTCCGCTACCGCCGTGTGGAAAAGTTCGTCAATTTGGTGGTCGCTTTCCAGATTTCGAATCAGATTACGGTTAACCATGTTTCACTCAGAACGGCTGTGCTTCGCCGAGCCACCGCACGTCAAGTGCTGTCAACGGCTGGCAAAACACGCAAGCACGTGCCTTTCGGTAAGGCATAGACATAGGGAGACAATCCCAGCCCCTTGGGCCGTCACCGTGACGGCCGCGCATCAAAGGACTGGCCGAAGTTCGTAAATTTAGCAGATTCGCCAACTTAGGGCAACAGTCAGCAGGGGACACCGGGCTGGTTTTTCCGGGGTGTACGGGAGGAAAAAGGGGCAGGCGTCAGGAGTCAGGGGGCAGGGGGGCGGGGTTCGGGAGGGAAGCCGCATGGGGACGAAACGGGCCCGATTTGCGTCAAATCTAAGGACCACAGCGGTTTCTGGTCAATGACCGGGGTACAGAAGACGTTGTTGCGAGTGTTGTCACCACACCGCGTAACGTGCCAATCCCCGCCTCGGAGTGTCGCGGCTACGTGTCGTGCGGTTGCCTAGCGACTGGAAACGAGGACTTCCCCGGCGATTTTCGTGTCCGGAAAGCAGGCCAGGGCGTAACGGTTGCGTCCGTCCTCGATCCGCACGCGGAACATGGACTCCCCACCAACTGGGACCAGGCCTCGGCCTGCGCGCAGGCCCAGCGTGTGTTCGCCGGCGGGCAGCTCGAGTCGCAGCACCTGAATCGTGTCCGGCAGCAACGCCCAGCATCGCGTATCGGCCGATTCCGTCGCCTCCCAGACGACGCCAGCCACGTCCAGGGCCAAGCTGCCCCAGTTGCTCAAACCGTCGACTTGCTCTTTGACGGCATAAACAGCGGCTTTCTTGACCGCGCGGCGGGCCACGGCGCGGGCCAAAATGTGAGGATACAGGGCTTGATACTGCTGGACTGCTAGCTGGCCTACGTCCGTGACCGTTTCCGTGGCGCCCGCCGGTTGCCCGGCGACACTGACCAGGACGCGGTCGACCTGGTTCTCTGACGTAACTACCTGGGGGACCTTGATCGGCGCCAGCGTGGGCGGCAACGAGTGTTTGCCGGCGGCGCTCAGGATGCGGTCGGCAATCAGCATCGCCGCGCTGGTCGGAATCTCGCTGATCTCCCGCTTGTACGGTCCGCGTCCGACGAAGGCGAACAGGTACAGCACGCCATTGCCCGGCGCGGAATGCCGGCCCTCGCGCGCCCGCTGTAAATCGAATCCTCCGGCGGAGAAACCGGGCTGCCACGAGACCACGGTGGCGAACGAGCGTTCGGCGTCGTCGTAGGCGCCGTGCGTGGCTTCGCGGAGCACGCCGTGCAAGTACGCCCCCACGGCCACCCGCTGATACGCGGCCTTGGGATTCTCCTCGTCCATTTGCTCGCCCGCTTCGATAATCTGCTGCTGCTTGGCCGTCACCTGCAGGCTGTACGCCTCGGCGTCTCCCCCCTCGCCCATCAGATTGGCCAAGGCCAGCATCACGCGGATCAGCACCTTTTCGTAGTCTTCGCCCGCGTAAGCCCGCTGGTTGTCGTCCAGCACATAGGACAGGACGGCTTCGGTAACGTCTTTCTGTTCCAGGTAATCGAACCGATCCCGGACCTCGCGCAGCATCTGCTCGGCGCGATCGGGACGGCCCGCAAACAGCTGCGCCGTGGCGAGATCCAGCGAGATCACGTCGGCGTCCTTGCCGGCGCGAGGCAGAGCTTTTTCCAGCCGCTGGGCCGCCAGCTCGACTTGCCCACGATAGTACAGATCGCGGGCGTCACGGATGCGGTCGGCATGGGTCGCGCAGCCCGCCACGGCGGCCAGCAGCAGGACGCAAGCAGCAACGGGAACTCCGACTTCACGAAAGATCGGCCCCATAGGTCCCTGTGGCAGTTAGAACTGCTGACAAAACCGAAATCGGAGACCTTCGGTCGGCGGTTTCGGCGGAGTCAGAGACCCACGCCGAACGGTTTTGTTGGCAGTTCTTAGTGGCGCGCTCCATCGAGCGGACAAGGCCGCACCCGCCCAATGCCCCAGGCTTGTCCTGGGGATCGTTACGTTTCCTGCTACGTCCGGAGGCCAGCCAGTACGCAGATGCCACCGGCTGGCCCGGTGGAGTCTCACGCTTCCAGCTACGCACATCGGCGTTGCGCGAACAGCCTTCTCCCAAGCCCGTGCGTTTTCAGTTCTTGAACGGGTTGTAATTCTTGACCGCCCCCAGCGCCGAGCGATGGTAGCCTTTGCGGACCGTCGCCGACTCTTTGTCGTACTGGCCGTTGTGGACGTTCACCAATTCCATGGTCAACAGGTAATCGCGTTGATAGCTGTGATTGCTTTGCGTGGTGCCGGACGTGAGCGTGGCGTACAGCAGGTAGTCGAACGGCTGCCCCATCTGCTCCAGGCTTTCGACGAACATCCGCATGTTCGACGGGACGAACAGCGAATCCGGACGCAGGCGAGTCTGCTGCAGGCCCGCGTCGACAAACCGCTTGCTGACGGGGCGAAAAGTCCCCGATTGGACAATGCGCGTATCGATCTGCTGGTAGATCTGGTCCTTGAAGTCCCCGATTTCTTCCGCGCTTTTGTTCTCCACCCCGACAAAACAGATCGCCAACGGCCCCGCCGCCATCGGCTGCTCCGGATTGTAGCCGGCGGGCTGAAATCCTCCGGCGTGCCGCCCCAGCAATTGGGCCACGGCCGTATCGATCAGCGGATTGAACGTCTCCGCCCCCGCATCGTGGCTGCCCACCATGTCCTTCTGATCCGGGCTCAACACATGCGCGTACTGATGCCCCCGGCAGCCGCCCAGCGCCAGCACACCCGCCGCCCCGCCCAACGCAGCCGCACAACACCCCAAGAATGCCCGTCGATCCACGACTGTACCCCCAGTGCCAGACCTTGGCGAAAAGACACCCCAGAACGCGAGCGCAGGCCGAAGAAAACGGCGCGACTTGTAGTCTTAAAGTCGGCTGGAGGCAACATCAAACTGGAACAGAATTGGCGTCCGGGGTGAGGGGCAGCGTGGTGCTAGCTGCAGAGCGATAAACGCGGATGAGTCGCCAAGTCTGCAAAGGATGTCCGTTTGGACCGTCGATCACGCGGCATCCTGGAACTGCGTAATCCAACAGATCGCAGTCCTGCAGGTTCTAGCCTTCGCTGATACAGTCGGTGGCGATCAACAGGCCGATTTCGTCGCGCTGATTGGAGAAGCGGGAGGTCCAGCCCAACCTGTTCAACCAGGGCGGCACGGCGCCGGGCCAGTTGATCACCAAGCATTCCACGTCCGACGCCAAGACCGGCGTCGACGCCTTCTACTTCAAACTGGGCGGCGGCGACGTGGCCCAGAACTTCAACTTCTGGGAAACCGTCCCCGTCTCCCTCACCCGCCGCCGCTACCTGGCGTCGTCATAGGGCGCCAGCGGATCACAATCGAACGCTCACCTTTCCTCTCCCGAAATGATTTTCCAGACCTGCTTGTATTCGCTCCCGGACA
>Ga0302241_1000862_pt1 | contig 24822 bp, 26 predicted proteins | sample AAG_UR_Arg_MG_FD_193532 | JGI IMG/M metagenome (GOLD analysis project Ga0302241, IMG submission 193532) | Enriched activated sludge microbial communities from anaerobic digester in WTTP, New Holstein, Wisconsin, United States - AAG_UR_Arg | ecosystem: Engineered > Bioreactor > Anaerobic >... | reverse complement strand
CTATAAGGGTTACTCGTTGTTTGTCCGGTGACCAGGAGATACTCTGCTTCGGAGTTATCATAAATTCTTTTACTTTTACATAGGTAGTTCCGTTTATGCTGATTATTCCGAGAAATCCCCTGGTATCTTCCATAGTAGCTTTAACAGCACAGATTACTTTATCTCCATCAGGAGAAAAAGAGTTAATACATTCTATTTCCGGGCTTTTTGAAACATTTAATCCTCCTGTTCCATCCCAGTTCATTATGAATAAGTCATTATCTTTTATACCTGCCAGCTTTTTTTTCGATGGCGAAAAAAGAAGTTCTCTGTAGTCAGTTATATCACATATTTTTTCTTCTTTTGTACCATCGGGATTTATAACCCAGAGGTTTCCCTGACTCGTAAAAAGAATACGGCCTTCACTGTTTTTTCCTGACACTTTCATTGAAAGTGAGTTTATGCATATAATTAAAATGATGATAAAGAGATAATAGTTTCTTATTTTCATTTTTTTCACTGCCTTTCTATAAATTATAAGCTATTGTATAGCAGAAATACTGCCAGATTTTTTAGTAAATCAAAAATACAGATACTTTTTTTATTTTTTTGCAGGAATTGAAGATTAACTTATCTTCAAGGAAAGTTATGATATTATGCAAATCTTCCGCCCCTTTTCAGATACTTAAATAGAGTAGCACAGGTCTGGAAAAAATGTTATAATATAATTGAATAGGCACAGGAATTTTCATTATTGTTAAATTATTAGCTTCAGTAAACATAACCTTTTATGTTTAAAGCTATTACCTGTCGGCTTTCCTGAGCTGACAGGTGAGGGCTGATTGCTGAAAACTAATAATAATTGAGGTGTTTTGAATCTGAAGAATCTGCGGATTTTATTTATTTTGCTATCTTTAATGATACTAATTGGTTCTAAGCCTTCCCGGGAAAGTGAATATGTTATTTTTAAGGGTGAAGGGAGCCTTAATGTGAGATCCGGGCCCGGTCTTGATTATAATATTATTGAAGAATTAACTGAATACCGGAAGTTAATGGTTCTTTCTCATGAGAAAGACTGGTATAAAATAGAATTGGCAATTGATAAATCCGGTTGGGTTTATGCTCCTCTTGTATCACCTTTTTCCTTGAGCTGGAACTGTTATAGAGGGAATTCCGAGCGTACGGCCTCACTGGATGAGAGTGTTACTATAGAAGGAAAAAAGAAATGGGAATTAGATATAAAAAGTAATATAAACTTTAACTCTTCCCCTGTCAGCTGTAATGGTAAAGTTTATATAGGTTCAGAAAAGGGTAAATTATTCTGTATAGATGGAAAGAAATGTTCTATTGATTGGACTTTTCAGGCAGAAGCCCCAATAGAATCTACTCCTGCAATTAATGGGGATTATCTTTATTTTGAAAGTGAAGATGGCATAGTATACTGTATAGATCTTTCATCAGGCCATAAGGTCTGGAAATTTTCCAGAGATGGCACAACAAGTGGAAACTCTCCTCTTATAATGGAGAATAACCTGATTTATGTTATTGGAAATAATAATAGAACTATTTATGCTTTAACACTGGATAAAGGTCAGGAAAAGTGGAGATTCTCCCTGGAAAACGGATTTCTCTCTCCTCCCTGCATAGCAGATGAAGGTCTTTATTTTGGTTCTTCCAGTGGAGATGTCTATTGTCTTTCTAAAGAAAAAGGATCAGTAAAATGGAAAAGTAACTGTAAATACTGTACAGGCTTAACATTTTCATCAGAAGATTTTCTTTATGTCCTGGTAAATAATACAGAGGCCATAAATCATGATGATTTTTATATATCTCTATATGCACTGGATAAAATTACCGGTGTTAAGAAGTGGTCTTATGATTTTTCCTCTCAGGTATTTACACCTGTACTTATGGATAATATAGTATATATAGCTTCTTATGATAAAAATATTTATGCTATTGATGCAAAAAATGGAAAACAGAAGTGGAGTATAAAAGGAGAGACTTATCCTGTTATAATGACCGGCTCTGGTTCTGTTCTTTATATAGTGCTCTATGATTGTACTGTTTATGCACTGGATAGTAAGACAAAAAAACGAAGATGGACATTAAATTTTGACAGTATGGCTTCTTCTCCTGCCATAACAGGTAATAATTTGTATCTTGCTACTGAGGATGGAATAATTTACAGTATCGAGTAAAGGAAGGTTTTTTTATGAAGGTTTTAGTTATTGATGATGAAGTTTTTATAAGTAGAATGATAAAAATTACTCTTGAAGCAAAAAAATATGAGGTTATAATGGCAAAAGACGGTATTGATGGACTTTCGAAAGCTTCAGAGCAAAAACCTGATGTTGTATTATTAGATATTATGATGCCTTTACATGACGGCTTTTATGTACTTGAAAAATTAAAACAAAGTAGTGAAACCAGTTTTATTCCTGTTATAATGTTAACTTCTATGGGACAGAAACGTGAGATTGCACGGGCTATGGAACTCGGCGCGGCAGGTTATATTACGAAACCTTTTGAATATGAAGATTTAATAGATAGTATAGAGAAAGTTATTTTAAAATAATATTATTTGAAAATTCTTTTTATTTATGTTACAATATCTCTCTAAGTATAATTTAATGTAGGAGGATATTTTATGGATAACAAAGAACTTGAAAAAAAGATTGTTCCCATAGCTGAGGAAGGAGTAATTTTACTCGAAAAAGGCGATTATGAAAAAGCTGTAAAAAAATTCGAAGAGGTATTAGAAATAGAAGCCAAACTTCCTTATGTAAAAGTTAATCTGGGCATATGTTATATGAATCTTAAGAAATATGATCTGGCTGAAAAAATATTCAAAGAAGTCATAGAAAAACTTCCTGATGAGTTTACTGCTCATTATCATCTGGGATTGAATTATTATTATAGTCATAAGCATGAAGAAGCACTTAAAGAATGTCAGAGGGCCCTTGAAATCAGACCAAATTCTCATATGGCCATTAATACACTTGGTGTTATAGCAGGTTATAGAGGCGATATTGAAGAAGAGATTAAATGTTATAAAAAAGCTATTGAACTTAATCCTGATTCTATTGAAGCTTATATAAATCTTGCCTATGCCTATGAAAAGGATTTTAATGATGAAGAAGCTATAAAGTATTTTAAGAAAGTTATTGAAATGGATCCTGATGGTAAATATGTCGATGAAGCCAGGGATATGTTAAAAGATCTTGGCGCATAAGATGAAAACTCTGAAGTGTAAGGGCAAACACAGGGTTTGCCCTGAATTATTTTGATGCTTTCTTCCCCAAAAAGCCTCTATATGTCCTTATAGTCTGTATTTCCCTACCCAATCCCGATCATCCGTTAATCCTGAAAATCCCGGTTCAGACAATGAGCTACCCTTGGATCTGCCGGAGGGGTTTACTTCTTTTTAATCGGCCTGATTCTTTGTCTCTAATAATACCGAAAGTATTTTCCAGCTATATAGACAGAGGGTTTTGAATGAATTCCCGGTAATTAACCGGCCGGGTTTTAACAGGTTTTTTTATATTTAACATTAATTTTTAAAAATCTTTCCTTCGGAAAAATTTATTAACAGGGAATAAATAGGAGATGCGCCTTCCTTCCTGATTTAATGCCATTAAAATATTTGTTAACAAACTGTTAACAATTTATTATTGAAAAGACCATATAAAAACTATATAATTACTTTAGTTATAAGAAGTAAATTGTGTTTTTATAATAATTTCTAAATGTAAGGAGTAGGATATATGAAAATTAATACAGCTATTCAGACCACTCAATTAAAAAGTCAGGAGAAAATCAAAGATAAAAAGACAGAAGGGGAACCAAAAGAAAGTGTAGAAATAGGAAAACAGGAGGAAATACCGGAATTCCTTAAACCTGCTGTTGCATCGATAGGATGTGCTATTTTAGGAGGCGGTATGGCTGCAGTAACATCAGGAACCATTAATGGTATAATAGGAATGATAGATGGTGCCATAGGATGGGGAGCACAGGCCATAGGAGGCCCCATAGGAGGAATTGTTGCAACAGTCGGTATGACCGGGTGGAGTCTTGTAAGAAACCTTCGGGATCCAGAGCCGGGAGAAAGCATATTCCATGATTTCAAAAATCACTATTTTGGTAAAGATTCAGATACAAAGAAAACTTTGAAAGCAATACTTGCAGCAGGAACTACTGCTGCAGCTACTGCTCTGGGAGCCAACTTCGGCCCCACGGGTATTCTTTACGGAGGACTCGCCAGGGGTGGAACCTATGCTCTGATAAAAGGTACTAAATGGGCTATTACGGGGGCTTCTGTAGGAGCGGCAGGATCAACTGTTGCACCAACCACTGATGTTGTGCAGACTGCAACAAAAGAATTAGAATAAGAACTTATAAACTGAGGAAAGAATATCCTGGGGTGTATTCTCAATAGCTATAAAAGCTGAAAGCTAAAGGAATCTTTTATGAAAATAGATTTTCTGAATAACAGGTTATTCATTGAAAAAAAGCATACTTTAAAGGCTGAAGGAGAAAAAATAGATACTTTTTTACCTTCTGATAAACCGGATGATCTTCAGCTTATGAAAGATTTTAAAAAATCTTTATCTCCTCATAAACCGGTAATCGGTTTTTCTTCTGAACTGATTGAGGCCCTGGAAAAACTTCCTCCAAAGGATAATATAAAGATATTTCTCGTCCACGGTTCCCATACAGGAGGCCATCGCTCTGCTGCGGAATCTCTTAAGGCAGTTTTTGATAAATTACCCCATGTAGAAGCAGAGGTTATAAATTCCCTGGATTATAGCAGTGAGGGGATTAAAAATGCCCAGGTAGGGGCAACACAGATGGCAATGGATCATCTGAAAAGTTTGCGGGGATGGTGTTTTCAGCAGTCCCATGAAGGGAACCCTCTTATGTACTGGCTTGGGAATACAGGTATGAAAATAAAGAGCTTTTTTTCTAAGAAGTTTCTTACTAAAATCCAAAAAGAAAAACCGGATGTTGTTATTTCCACTCATTCCCCTATGAATTCCATGCTCTCTTACTGGAAAAAATCAGATAAGATGGATATGCCTCTTTTAAGCTGTGTTACCGATTTTTCCACTCACAGAATGTGGGCCCAGAGCGATGTGGATCATTATTATGTGGCAACTGACGGTGCTTCCCGTGATTTAAAACGTTTTCATATAGATGACTCTAAGATTTCCGTAACAGGTATTCCCATAAAACCTGATTTTGCCGGGGTAAGTAAGATCCCTTCCGTTGAAATGAAAAAGAAACTTGGCCTTGATCCCGATAAACCTTTAGTATTATTGATGGGCGGCTCTCTCGGGTACGGGCCCTATGAAGAACTTTCAACTGAGCTGGATAAATTGGATAAACCATTACAGATTGTGGCTATATGCGGTAAAAATCAGGCAAAATGTGAAACACTGGAAAAGAAAAAAGATTCTATGAAACATACCCTTCTTCCTCTTGGTTTTATAAAGAATGTAAATGATTATATGGAGGCGGCAGATGTTATAATATCCAAACCGGGAGGCCTTACTGCTTCAGAGATCTTTGCCCTTAAAAAACCTATGGTAATCCTTGAACCAAAGCCGGGCCTTGAAGAGATTTCAGCAAGTGCAATACAGAAACTTGGTGTTGCCTTTATGGAGAAAACTCCGGAAGATGCCGCAGGATTTGTGCAAAAACTCCTGACAGATCCCTCTCTTAAAGAGGAAGTGGACAGGAGATTAGAAGATGTTTCCCATCCCTATTCCAGTTATGCCGTGGCAGAAGATGCCGTAAGAAGAGCGCTGGAATATCACGGGAAAAGTGAAAAGTGAGATTTAGTTTTTTAACTGATTTAATATACATCCAGGCCAAAGCGAATCCGTATAACATCATATTCTATTGTATTTGATTTCTTGTAGTATTCAAAAGATTTAACAGGATTATCAGCTGTTAAATTCCAAATAATTTCATTGCATTCTTTGTAGTTATTTCTTTAACTTCTTCTACTTCTATTTTTTTTAATTGAGCTATTTTTTCCGCTATAAATTTCAGGAAAGCCGGTTCATTTCGCTTACCTCTGTGTGGAACAGGAGTCATATAAGGACTATCTGTTTCAAGAAGTAATCTTTCCAGAGGAAATTTTTCTACTGCTTCCTGTAATAATTTTGTATTTTTAAAGGTTACAGCACCACCGATACCAAGATAAAAACCCATATCTATAAATACTTGTCCTTTTTTTATATCTTCTGTAAAACAGTGTATTACCCCTCCTGTATCACAGGCTTTTTCTTCCTTCAGTATTTCAAGTGTATCTTCAAAGGACTCTCTCATATGAATTACCAGCGGAAGTTTTAAATTTTTTGCCATTCTTATCTGTTCCCTGAAAACCTTTCTCTGAATTTCAGGTAGAGAAAAGTTATAATGATAATCAAGACCTATTTCCCCTATGGCCACTACTTTTTCTTCTTTTGCTATAGTACTTATAATTTCAAGAATTTCATCATCGAATTCATAAGCTGAATGAGGTTGAATACCAAAGGTTATATAAACTTCTTCATATTCCATAGAAAGGGTCTTTACTTTTTTTAGTGATGAGAGATCAGAACTTACATTTATAATTTTTTTTACACCATTTTTTAAGGCATTTTTTATTACACTATCTCTGTCTTCATCATATCTGTCTGTATCCAGGTGCGCATGGGTTTCTATCATTTTAAGCCTCCTTATTTCTCATGTTTCATTAAGGTCTGAACAGTGTTCTGACCCTGCACAAATTTCGCTTCACCCTTCACACTTCACCCTTCACGCCTTAAATAATCTTTTACCTTTTCCCCGAATCCACCGGGGTCTATTATGGCACAAACTTTCCAGTGTTCCCGGGCTTTTTCTTTGTTATTTATATAGAAATAGAGTGTGCCAAGGGTGTAATGTGTTTTTAAATGGTTTTCCCATTTAATCAGTATACTCTCAAGTTTATGTATAGCAGTATCCACTTTATTTTCCAGTATATAAGTAAAGGCTATGTTAAACATAGCTTCTTCTTCAGGTTTTAGTCTACGAGTCAGTATTTTATTGAATACTTCTCTTGCTCTTCTGTAATCCATACGTGAAAGCAATATCCGTCCCAGGAGATCATAATAGGAGTAATAATCCAGATTTTTTTTAATAGCTTCTCTCATTACTTTTTCGGCTGAATTGAATTTTTTATTTCCACAGTATGCCAGAGCAAGTAAATGTCTGGCTTTAAGGAGAAAAGAATTGTCAAGGCCTTTTTCTATGGATCCTTTTATATATTTTACTGCTTCCTTATAATTGGACAGATTGAGAAAGCATCTGCCAGTCATATAATAAATTAAGGGATCATATGGTTTTATTATGATGAGATTAAAGTAATTTCGTAATGCTTTTTCAAATTCTCCACGGCTAAAGTGTATTTTCCCGAGTTCTTCATATAGATCTGTATAATTTATGCCTCCTTCTTTTGCCATATGCAGATGGTATAGACTCTTATCTGCATTATTCGTTCTGGAATAAAGCTGACCCAGAAGATAATGAATATGGGAATTATCGGATTTTAACTCCAGTGCATTTAACAGGTTTTTTTCTGCCTTCTCATGTTCATTCAGAAGGAAATAGCAGTAGCCCCGAAGATGAAGGGATCTTGAATCAGAGGAAAGTTTTATTTTCAGTGCTTCTTTATATTTGCCCAGATTAAAGAGACAGTATGCCAGAAGATATAAAATTTCATGGTCCTCAGAATTTGTTTTTAAAGTTTTTCTTATTTGTTTTTCAGCTTCAATGAAATTTTCGTCTTCAAGAAGTTTTTTAATATTATCCATAAACATCATTCATAAGCTCTCTGGCTAAAGTGAAATGTTTTTCTACCTCCATCGAAACAAGATAATCAAAGGCTTTGAGACATTCGATGAATTTTTCTTCTTTTATATATTCACTTAGTTTTAAACATTTTATATCTTCATCAAAATCTGAAACAAGTCCTTTATTTCTGGCATAATTCCATATCTCTGTTCCCGGGAGAGGGTCCAGAGGATCTATATGAACATTCCAGAATTTAGATGAGTTTTTCTTTATAAAATTATATGTTTCTAAAAGGTCTTCTTCTGTTTCTACAGGTGCTCCAATTATGAAAGATGCAGTAAGTTCTATACCATAATGAAAACATAGATCTATCACTCTCTGGTTATCCTGAACGGTCTGACCTTTTCTATAATATTTCAGAATTTTGTCAGACCCTGATTCTGCACCAAGGAGAACTCTTGTTACATTCATTTCTTTTAATATCTTACAGATTTCCTCAGTAAAGAGATCTGCCCTTATGGAACAATCAAAAGAGACCTGTTTTTCTATTGAATTTTCCAGGATGAAATTTTTTATTTCCTTAAGTCTTTTAATATTAAGGGCAAATACATCATCAAGTATCCTTACATGAGGATAGCCTTCAAGATTTTTTACCAGAGAAGATAATTCTTTTTTTACATAATCTGTTGAAAATGTACGGAATTTCTGACAGGCAGAAGAAAGGGAACAGAAGGAACATTTATAAGGACATCCTCTTGATGTTATAATACAGGTAGTATATGTTGTATCATCATTTAGATTTCTATCAGGCGGTGGAATCATATCCAGAGGATCCAGGGGTTCTCTCTGGATTGTCAATTTTTTTATCCCTTTTTCTCTATATACTATCCCTTTTATTTTAGAGAGATTTTTTGGAGTAAATTTTCCTTTTTTAATATACACCTCTAGGAGGGCTTTCATAGTTTCTTCTCCTTCTCCTATTACGCCTATATCTATAGTTTCTGGTAAAGAATAGGGAAGTATTGTTATATGAGCTCCACCAATTATCAAAGGTATGGAAAGATTTTCTTTAATAAATTCCGATATCCTTATGGCTTCTTTAAAATTGAAGCTATTTGATGATATACCAATTATATCAGGTTTTTCTTTTATAAGATCTTCCACTTCGGATTTTAAAACTATTTTGTTAAAATTTAGATATTTTTTTATATATGATGCAATATAAAGGAGTCCCAGGGGAGGATATTCGTAATCAAATATATCTGATTTCTCAGGATCTAAAGCCTGTATTAAACCGAGTTTCATAAAGAATTTCCCTTATTAAATATAAATAAGTGAGCAGTTTTACTGTTCACTATATTATCATAAATTATCTCCATAATAAATAGGTCACTCCTCACTAATTTAATAACTCTTTATTGTTCACTCTTCACTCTCCACTTAATTTCCCTGCCTTTAAGTTAACAAAATTTTAACAATTTGCTAATATTTTTTTAATAATGATATCATAATATACTAAATAAGAACAGATATATTTCCAGGATTTTTTTTGAAAAGATTAAATTTTATTAAAATAAAATGGTATGAAAGGAGGAGGTACTTTTGTTCGGTGAAATCAACAAGCAGTGTGCCTTTTATGAGAAAGCTCTGGATGCCGCGTCTCTCAGACAGAAGGTATTATCGGAAAACCTTGCTAATATTAATACTCCTGGTTATCAGGCAAAGGATGTTGCCTTTGAGGAGACTATGAGGAATGTCGTAGCTCAGGAAGGTTTTGTAAATCCGAATACTAAAACAACTATGACTGCTCAGACAACTGATCCTCGCCATATAAAATTTGGGAACTTCAGTCTGGCGAGCTTTAAGATGCCTGTAAACTATCAGAGTGGAAAATTAGATATTAACGAAGAGATGGTTAAATCAGTTCAAAACCAGATGATATACTCTCAAATGGCGAATAAAATTGGCGGCCTTTTATCTGGTATAAATTATGTCATTGATAGTGTAAAATAGTTTTATTTAGTAAAGGAGGAATAAAGATGGGATTTTTTGATGCAATGGAAATAAGTGCTTCTGGAATGACAGCTCAGAGAGCCCAAATGGATGTTATTTCCCAGAATTTAGCCAATGTTAATTCTATAGGTGAAGATGGAAAAGCTTATAAAAGAAAAGTTGCCATGTTGGAAAGTGAAGATGCTCCACGGTTTGTGATACCATGCGGTGGTGCTATGGGAGATGAAATCAGGGGAGCAAGCAAGGGAGGTCGTGTGAAAGTCAGCGGGGTTATAGAGGATCAGCAATCTGTGAGGAAGGTATATGATCCGGGTAATCCTCAGGCAGATAAACAGGGTTTTGTAGAGGTTTCAAATGTGAGTGTTATTACAGAAATGACAAATATGATACAGGCCAGCAGAGCTTATGAAGCTAATGCTACCTCAATACAGACTGCAAAGAAAATGTTACAGACTGCTATGGATATAGGTAAACAATAGATAGATTTCGAAGGAGGGATAAAGTAATGTTTGAACCGATTAAAGCGATTGGTGCCAGTGGTATAAAACCTATAGATATGTCTTTTACCAGGGAAGCTTCCAAAAAAGAATCGACAGAAGGTTTTGGAAGTCTTTTCAGTAAAGCTTTTTCAGATGCTAATAAAGCTATGTTTTATGCCGGACAGACGGGCAGAATTGTAGCGGCAGGGGGAAATATAGAAATGCATGAAGTCTCTATAGCCGGACAAAAAGCTAAGATTGCTCTTCATCTTACTACTCAGTTAACCGGTAAGATCACACAGGCCTGTCAGCAGTTGTTTCAGATGCAGCTTTAAACCTGGCGTAAACATATATAGAATGTTTGTATGGTTTGCATAAATTAAAAAAAGAGAGGTGTTGTTAAATGGCAGCAACCGATAATAACGAAAAAAAGAATGGAGTAATGAATTTTGTAAATTTATTTCTGGGGTTGCCTCTGGTTTATAGAATAGGTATAATAGCTCTTCTAGTAGGAATAGTAGTAGTTACAACCTGGTATTATGGATGTCGTGCTCCAAATTATACTATGGAAAGACTCTATACAAAGGAGCTTACAGCAGAAGACATTGATGAAATAAAAGCAGAATTGAATAAAATGGGTTATACAGAAGGTGTGGAATTTATGGTAATGAAAGGAGAAAAAACCTCCTATATCAATGCTTATCGTCATCTTAAAAGTAAAATGCTGTCCCGTCTTTCTGATTTAGGTTTACCAAGAGGTGCCAGACAGAGTTTTTCCAATGTTAAAACAGGATTTTCCGATACTGAAGCTGATAGACAGAAAGCTCATCTTCATGCACTGGAAGGAGAACTGGAGTCTTCTGTTATTCAGATGGAAGGTATTAATAATGCCAAGATCAAAATTGTATTGTCTGATGAGGCATTATTTGAAGAAGATAGACAACCTGCCAAAGCAACAGTTATGATTATTTCAAGGCCAGGTTATAATGTTACTAAATCTCAGATACAGGGTATAGTAAATTTAGTTTCTGGTTCTGTTGCACATCTTGCTCCGGAAAATGTAAAAGTTGTAGATGAAAGAGGAGTGACTCTTTCTGACCTTATAGCTTCTCAGGAAGATCCTATGGGTATGCCTACCTCCGGAAGTCAATTACAGAGACAGAAAGAATTTGATAAAGAACTTACCGATAGGGCACAGTCTCTTTTAGATAGAACCCTTGGCCCGGGTGAAGCAGCAGTAGAGGTCAAAGCAACTCTTAATTTTGATCAGAGTAAAACGAGTATGAAGGTATATGGTAATCCTACAGGAGGAGGAAATATGACAGTTTCTTCTTCAAGTAGTGATGAATCATCTTCAACTGGAGATAATGAGGGATATATTACTATAGGGGGTCGTACTGTTGGCATTAATCATGCAGGTGGGGTTCGTACTGTTTCATCCGGTAATAGAGATCAGGTAGTGGCTTCAAGCAGTGGTGTTTATGTCCTGAGCGAGTCAGTTGAAAAAGAAGCATATGCCAGTAAAGGTGAAAATGGTGTTGCACCTTCTGGTGGTTCTAAAGGTAAAGGTTCAGATTATGAAAATACTAAAACCCAGAAAAACTATGTAATTAATGAAAGAAATACTGAAACTATTGTAGCTCCAGGGAAAGTCGAAAGATTGACTGTTGCTCTTATGCTAAATGGTCAACCTGAAGATAGAGTAGATTCCATAAAGAATGCAGTAGCTGCTTCAGTAGGACTTGATCCCGGTAGAGGTGATGTGGTTAATGTGACTAATTTTCCCTTTAAGAGATCAGAGTATGATGTTATGAGAAGTGAAATGTTGAATGCACCGCCAGTAGCAACCCGTGAGAATAAAGCTTACAGTGCTCCTATGAATAAAGCTGTTTTTGCCTGGGCTGGTGCAGGTATTGTTATTATTGCTATGATTATTGTTGCTCTTTATATGGCAAAACAGAGGAAGAGTAATAAAGAAAAAATGCAACTTAATCTGACTGCAGGGCCTGTTTCTTCATTTAATCCGATTTCTGATTTACTCAGTGATAAGAGTGGACGTACTGTAGCACCTTCTACTACTGTTTCCTGTGATCAGCTAACCAGAATGGCTAAAGAAAAACCCAGCCAGATTGCTGAATTACTTAAGACTTCCTGGATGGCAGATAAGCAGTAAAAAGTAAGTAAATAAACAGTAAAAAGATTTTCTTAGAAGGGATGTGTGTATAAAGGGTGGGTTTGAATCTCAGTGCTAAACAGAAGACAGCAATACTTATGGTTTCTTTACCGCCTGAGGTGTCAACACAGATTCTTAGAGAGTTTTCTCAGGACCAGGTACAGGAAATCAGTGCTGAGATAGCCAAATTGCCGAATATATCCCCGGATTTGCGAAATGCTGTTATAGAAGAATTTTTTAATGCTTCTTCTTCTGGTGGTCCTTCTCCTATGGTAACAAATGCCATGGGTGTGGGGGGAGCAAGTTTTGCTGACCAGGTATTGCAGGAAGGGTTTTCCGGGACAGAGGTAGAGAGTAAAGATTTTGGTATTGTAAGTAAAAGACCCTTGGGTTTTCTAAGACAGGTGGATGCCAAAGAGATAGTCAGTCTTTTAAAAAGAGAGCATCCTCAGACAATAGCTCTGGTTCTGTCTTATCTGGAATCTATTCAGGCATCATCAGTTCTGCGGCAGTTATCTGCCAGTTTGCAAACAGAAGTGGCACGACGTCTGGCAGAGATACAGAAAGTTGATCCTGAGATACTTGCAGAGATAGAAACTCTATTGCAGAACAGGCTAAAATTCCTTATAGATGGAGGGGTTGACTATGGTGAGGCAGATGGACGGGAGGTACTTTTAAATATTCTGAGTAAGTCTGATAAAAGTACAGAAGAAAGAATTCTTCAGGGACTTACACGTAAAAACCCGGGCCTTGTAAGGGATTTAAAGAGGAAGCTCTGTGATTTTGATGATTTGCAGAATATTAATGATGAAGGCTTACGTGAAGTAATAAGACTTGCTGATACACGGGATTTGATTTTAGCCCTCAAAGGAGCAGATAAGAATATTGTTAAACGTATCTATCGTTGTATGGCACCTGAGGCGGCAAGGGCACTGAAAGAGGATATGGATGCATTACCTTCCGGTAGAGTTGATGAGGAACAGATAAGAGCTGCCCAACAGGAGATCAGAAATATACTGCGAAATCTTGTGACTCTTGGAAAAGTGAGGATTGGTTAGTGGTTACAGGTGGTCAGGTGGTGCATCACGCTAACCACCTGACTACCTGTATTTTGCTGTAGCAATGTCTGTATTTAGGAGGTGAGTTTGTTAGCCTTCTGGCGAAGCAGGAGATATGAATCATAATATGAATTATAAAAAGATAATAAAATATACTAAACCTACTTCTGACCCTTTGATCATAGGTGCACCGGGAGGCGTTAATGTTGTTAAAAAAGCACCTCCTTCTGCACCTCAACAGATTACAGGTGGTTTACTTATAGGTACTACAGGAGTTATAAAACAGGAGTCTCAATTGCATGTTCAGACTCCCCGGGTAGAAGTTCAAGATAGATCTGCTGACATTACTCCACCTCCTCCTCCGGTGGAAGTCCCTTCAGAAGTGGATAGAACTGAATCTTCCGGGGGATCTTCCGGAGGAGTTGATCTTATTGCTGCCAGGACAATTAAAATAGAAAAAATGGCAGAAGAGAAAATGGCCAGAGCTGAGCAAATGCTTGAAGAGGCAGATGCCAAACAGCGCTTTGCAAATCAACAATTAGAAGAAGCACAGGTTAAGGGAAAAGAGATAGTTAAAGAAGCACAGGCCAAGGCAAAAAAATTGATAGAAGATGCAAAACAGTACTGTCAGCAACTTCAGGCTGGAGCTGAAAGAGAGGGTTTTGAACAGGGTAGAAATTTAGGTCTTGACGCAGGTAAACAGGAAGCCGGTGTTCTTATGCAACAGGCTATGACTCTTATAAATCGTATACTGGAAGAAAGAAGAAAAGTCTACGAAGAGATAGAACCACAGATTGCCGATCTTGCTCTAAAAATAGCAGAGAAGGTTATTAATACTGAAGTAACACTTAACAATGACATAGTTGTAAATCTCATAAAATCCAATCTGGATAAAGTTAAAGATAGAGAGGAAATAACTGTCAGAGTAAGCCCTGATGATTATGAATATGTAAAGCAAAACGAAGATGAATTAAGAAAAATGTTGGACGGTGTAAAGAAATTTAGAATAGAATCAGATGGTGTTATAGAAAAAGGTGGTTGTATGCTTGAAACCAGTCTGGGTAACCTGGACTCAAGAATAGATTTTCAGATGGAAATACTTAAGAGAGCTTTTGAACAGGCACATAATGGTTGATAATCAAACTATAAACCAGAGAAGGTGTTATTGATGGATGTTATTGAAAATTTGAGTCCTCCTGAAATAAATTTACAAAAATATTATGATATTGTACAGGATACAGTCCTTGTAAAAGAGCATGGAAAGGTACAGCAGGTTGTCGGTATAGTTATAGAATCTGAAGGCCCCGGTGGGAATATAGGAGAAATATGCTATATCTACCCGAAAGATAAAGGCAGGCCGCCTCTCAGATCAGAGATTGTAGGATTCAAAGGCGGCAGAGTTTTACTTATGCCTTTTGGAGAACTTACCGGTATAGGCCCTGGATGTGAAGTAAGAGCAACAGGCACAGTATTAAGGATAGAGGTAGGGGATCAGTTAGTAGGTCGTATTTTAAACGGTCTGGGAGAACCGATTGATGGAAAAGGGCCAATAAACAGCGGGATATATTATCCTGTCTATAATGATCCTCCCAGTCCCTTTGTAAGGCCTCCTATCAGTGAACCACTGCCTACAGGATGCAAGCTCTTTGATTGTTTCCTTACCTTTGGTAAAGGACAACGTCAGGGTATATTTGCAGGTAGTGGTGTAGGTAAAAGTACTACCCTTGGTATGATAGCCAGAGAAACAGCTGCTGATATAAATGTATTGACTCTGGTAGGAGAACGTGGCCGTGAGCTTCGAGATTTCGTGGAACATGTCTTAAAAGAAAAAGGTATGGCCAGATCAGTTATTGTTGTATCTACTTCAGATCGTCCTGCTCTTGAAAGAATCAAATGCTGTTATACAGGTACTGCTGTGGCAGAATATTTCAGGGATCAGGGTAAAGATGTAATGATGATGTTAGATTCTGTTACACGTTTTGCCATGGCACAGCGTGAAATAGGTCTTGCCGTAGGTGAACCTCCTGCTACAAAAGGTTATACACCTTCGGTATTTGCATTGTTACCAAAATTACTGGAAAGACCGGGAACTGCACCTGTTGGCACTATTACTGCTCTTTACACTGTTTTAGTAGATGGTGATGATATGGATGAACCTATAGCAGACTGTGTTCGTTCCATTCTGGATGGCCATATTGAATTAAAAAGAAAGCTTGCTGCAAGGCAGATATTTCCATGTATAGATCTCGGTCCAAGTGTAAGCCGTCTTTTCAATGAAGTAACGACAGACGAACATAAGAAAGCGGCAGGGGCTTATCGAGAAGCCTGGTCACTTTATGAAAATGCAGAAGATCTTATCAGTATTGGTGCTTATAAGCCGGGAGGTAATCCTAAATTGGACTGGGCCGTAAGAAATTTCGACAGAATGGTGGAATTCAGGAAGCAGAGGGTTGCAGATAAATGTCCCTTTGATGAAACAATTAAGAACCTGGTGGCTCTTATGTCTTCTGATGGGAGTCCATGGTATAATAGATAGCGCTCAGCAGTCAGCTATTTTATATTAGCTGAAAGCTGAAAGCTGAAAGCTGAAAGCTAAAATTAAGGAGCTGATAGCTGATAGCTAACTTATGGGTTTTAAATATAAACTGCAGAGAATACTCGATCATAGAATAGATATCCTGGATGATGAGAAGAAAGAGCTTGCCAGAAGAAATAAGTTATTACAGGAAGCTATTGCAAGACTTGAAGAATTAAAGCAGATGATTATAACACTTCAGGGAGAGCTAAGGCAGATGTCTATAGGGCAAATTGGACAAAAAGCTCTGGCCCAGATGGAATTATATAGATCTCATATAAAAGATATAAGAGAACGGCAGATACCACAGCAGCAGATTGTTATACAGCAGAGGCAATTAGAAGTTGAAGAACAGCAGGAAGTAGTAAGAGTAGCTCATATGGAAGTAAAAAAATTCGAAAAATTAAAAGAAAGACAGGCTGAGGAATATAAAGCAGAAGAAAAAGCAAAGGAAACGAAAGAAACAGATCAGATTGCAGGTATAAAAGCTGCAAGAAAGATAATTATGAAAGAGTAGCAGTCAGCAGTCAACAGTTAAGCTGATAGCTGAGTGCTTAAATATATAAAAAAGGAGGTAATAATAATGTCTTTTCTGGATAGAATAACGAATATTGAGGGCAGGGTTGGTGCTATTGAATCACGTTTTAATCCTGACGTTAAAAAGTCTGCTCCTGAAGTTCAGAGTCAGCAATCTTTTACTCAGGTATATCAGGCAATGACGCAGAGTGGGACAGGGAGAGTGGATTATAATCAAATGCAGGTGCCTTTTAATCCTTCTATGACAGTTTCCTCAGGTTCTAATGCCAGTGAAAATCAGTATGATCAGTATATTAATGCAGCAGCTCAGAAATATGGCGTAGATCCAAATCTTATTAAGGGGATAATTAAACAGGAATCTGCCTTTAACCCCAATGCAGTCTCTCATTGTGGTGCCCAGGGACTTATGCAGCTTATGCCCGGTACAGCACGGGAGTTAGGGGTTCAGGATGCTTTTAATCCTGCCCAGAATATAGAAGGTGGCACTAAATATATTCGCCAGATGCTGGACAGGTTTAATGGGGATCTCAAGAAGGCTGTAGCAGCATATAATGCGGGACCCGGGAATGTAGATAAATACGGAGGTATTCCTCCTATAGAAGAAACTCAGAATTATGTTGTTAAAGTTCTTGGAAATTATTCTAATTATCGTTCAGGAGCATAAGAAATTTTACTAAAAGTTAACATTTCGTTAATGGTTTTGTAACAAAGCATTGTTAGAATTACATTAGAAAATTAAATAAAAAGGGGGGAAATAGCCCGTGATTAATAAAGAAATAGGAAAAAAACTGGATGCTTCTTTCTCATCTGGTGGAGTTTCGCCTCAGAAAGAATCAATTTCGGAAGATTATAGTTTTGGAGATGCCCTGGCAGAAAAAGAGACAGATGCAGATAAAGTTGAGAAGAAGGAGATGGGACAGAAAGAAATAGAAAGAACAGAAACACAGGAAGAGGTAAATAAGCGAGAATATGAAAAATTTATGGAGAGACAGAATCTTCTTTTTAGTTCCAGCAATATAAATAATATAGCTGCCAATCAGCAGATGGCTAATAATCTTCCAATGCAAAAGCACCTGAATACAATGACCCCTAAGAATATAGCTTTCACAGGTAATCAGATAGTAAATCAGGGAGAAGTTGGTCTTAAGGATTTACAAAAACTTATGGCCCAGCGTGGTATAAGTTTTAATCAGCTTGATTCTCAGCAAATGGGTAAGATCTATACCATGCATTCCCGGACAGAAGTTACAAACTTTTTAAATCAGCTTGCAAAAAAGATGCGTTATGACGATGATAAAGGAACACTCTCTGCCGGTCCTCAACTCTTCAGTGATAATAAAGAAGTTAAAGGAGAAAAAGTTAAGGAAATAGATAAAAAGCAAAAACTGGGGGATAAGAAAGAAACTGAAGAAATAGATGGCATGGCTCAATCTGCGGAACAGTCTAAAAATCAGGGAGTTTCACTTTCTCAGTTCTTTGAACAGGCAAAATTATCTGAGTTCAAGCAGGGGTCACCTATGGAGCAACAGATATTAAAGCAGGTTATGGATAAGATGGAAATTAATACTGAAAAAGCTAAATCTGAAGTAGCCATAAAACTTAATCCTGAATATCTGGGTGAGGTAAAACTGAATATGACAGTAGATAAAGATAAGGGAACTGTATCAGTTAACTTCAAGACTGGTTCAAAGACAGCCAAAAAGACCCTTGAAGGTAATATAAAGGGTCTGGAAGAAGCTTTTGCGGCAGCAGGCCTTAAGCTGGATAAATTTGAAGTTTCTCTGGATGATGAATTAGCCTGAAGAGGCTTAAATTATTAAAAAATAAAGGAGGTATTTATTATGGATTTTAGTAAAGTAGGCGGCCAGATTGCGAATTATCAAAATTTGACCAATCACTATTTTGACCAGATGAACCAGGTTCTTACAGTAGGTGCCAGGAGTCAGGAAATGAACTTTCAGGAAATGGTAGAAGGATCAGGGATAAATTCTGTTATGTCTGAAAATCTTTCTGTGTCGATGAAACAAGGAGTTATAAAGGATACTAAAAATCCCACCCATATGGCTTTAGAGGGACAGGGATTTTTCGTTGTGTCAGATGGTAATAATGTTAAGTATACCAGAGCCGGTGAGTTTAAATTTAATGAAACCGGAACACTTGTAAACCCTGATGGATTGAGTGTCCAGGGGTTTCAACTGGATGAAAAGGGAAATAGAAGCGGTGATCCTGTTAATATAAGCTTGCCCCTTGATCCCAAGACAAAACTCTATGGTGGTAAATATACAAACTTTGAAGTTGATAATACAGGTAAAGTTTATGGTGTTTCTACTATTACTCATCCTCTTACAGGCCAGAAACTTACCCAGAAAACTGCTATCTATCAGGTTGCTGTAGCTAATTTCTCTGATCCTACCAGCCTTAAGGCTTCAGGTAAATCAAGCTTTGTAGCTACTGATAAATCAGGTCAGGCTGTTATGGGAGTCTCCGGAGAGGGAAGCCTTGGTAAGATTTGCCCTCACAGTCTTGAAATGTCCAATGTAGACACTGTTGCAATGACAATGAAGGCTATAGAGGCCAAGACTGCCTATAATTCAAGCTTTGCAGTCTTCAAGACTATGGAAAAGATGACTCAGATGGCTATGCAGTTAATTCGTTAATAAGTGGGATTTTCAGATTAAGAATTACCAGGATGATTTCCTGGTAATTTTTTTATATAGACAATGGTTATTACTGAGACTTGACCACTGGATATATCTATAAGGGAACTTATATATTTATTTTCATAAAACTCAATTATCTCCATATAATTAAACAAATTCATACATGTAATTCAGTAAATATGTAATACATCCAGATAATCTACATCTGAAGTCTCTTTTTTAAAATTTCCCATAGGACTTGATGACGGTGCCAAACAAGGAATAGTGCCTTTGTAAATTTGTTTCATGTGGAATATTATTCCTGGAACAGTAACAACTAATTGTAAATTTGGTTAACATCATATATAATTACCTTATTATGAGATACATAAGGCATTATTATGAGCATGGAATCAGCCAGGGCATTTATTGAAAAATATGTCAAAGATTTGATTTTTTAAGGGGTTTTAATTTATGAAAAAAGTATTTGATGAAAAAATTCAATTTCCATTACTTATTGGAATCTGTGGAGGCAGCGGGTCAGGGAAATCTGAATTCGCCAGGAGTATTGCGGGAGAACTTGAGGAAGTAGTAATTATTTCTTCAGATAATTTTTATAAAGATCTGGCTTATATGTCTGAACAGGAAAGAAAGTATGTTAATTTTGATGATCCTGTCAGTTTTGATCTTGAAGAATTATACTATACTCTGTCAAAAATAAAAAAGAACAATTTACAGGAGATTTCTATACCGGAATATGATTTCTTTAATCATACAAGAAAAAAAGAAAAAAAGATTATTATTATTCGAAAAATAGTAATTATTGAGGGTCTTTTTCTATTTTTCGACGAGAGAATAAGGAATCTCTTCGATTATAAAATTTTTATAGATTCAGCCTCAGGGGAAAGGCTTGCAAGGAGGCTTTACAGAGATGAAAAGGTAAGAGGAAGAGAAAAAGAACATATTATCGAAATCTGGAGGAAAAACGTAGAACCCAGTTTTCAACGTTATACACGATTTACAAAATCCAATGCCGATATAGTAATTAATTCAAGATTTGAAGAACCCATAGACCAGCCTTTTCTTCAGAAACCCCTTCAGATTATAGTGGCTTTCCTGAAATACCTGATTGCCAATGGAGAAAATCCTTAGTACCGCAACAGGCAAGTTAGTATCCATCTCACAGGTCTGTCCCTGTCCGGGCTCTTACGCAAAATCTATGATCCTGTTACAATGGAATCTGTTACTACAGAATATACAGTTTTGTATTTATTTAAGTTATAACTTTCTCCTTTGACGGCATATCTTTTGCTCCAGAGCCCGGACAGGGACAGGTGTATATGGTTTTGGATACTTTTTTACCTGAATAAATTTTATAAGGACTTAATTTTATGTTTCCCTTCGGATTTTTATCCTCTTTACAAAACCCAAAAATCACATAGACAACTTATCTGAATTGTGCTATAATAAGGCAAATTATAAACCAGGAGGAGGAATATATTTGAGGGATGCCCCGTATCGTCGATCAAAAGGTCTTAAAGGTAGAATTAGTAGAGAAAGTAGCAGTGGTATTTCAAGAGAACCTTATGTAAAAAAATATGAGGAACCATTAAAAAATATACCTCAGATTGAAAAAGCTAATGTCAAGCCGGCAGGGGTCAGAGCTTATGCCGCTCCCACAAGAAAAGTAGATCGTTATGATTTTACAAAAGTTGAAAAACTTGCTTTAGATCAGGAACGTTATCTGGAAAAAGTACTTATACATTTTGCTGAATTACTTACTGCCCTGCTTGTATCGATTCTTCGTTTGCGTATACAGATTAAATGGGAAAATAATGATTATGTAAGTTATGATGTTTATACTCATTCTCTTGTTGACCCATCTGCTTTAAATGTTTTCAATATTGAAGGTGTCAATGCAAGAGGGATTATATTTCTTGAATTTCCTCTGTGTTTAACTATAATAGATCGATTACTGGGTGGTAAGGGGCAGCCAGTTTCGGAAGATAACAGGCTTACAGAGCTGGAGGAAGTTATATTTTGCAGATTAATTCAGAAAGTCCTGGGACAATTTTCAGAAGCTTTTAAGGAGATAAAAGAATTTACAGTTAAAAATGAAAAAATGGAATGTAATCCTCAGGCAGTTCAACTTTATTCGCCAAGTGAACCTATGGCTATAGCTAATTTTAGAATTAGAATTGGAGATATGCCTGGAGATATGAAAATATGTTTACCTCTTCAGTTCCTTAAACCTGTAATCCCTAAAGTTAAACCCAGTGAACTTCTTCCCAGAACTACAGTGAATTCGAAAGGACAAAAGATTACTACAAATCCAATAATATTAGAGTCTGCCAGGATAGGGATTGTAGTGGAACTGGGACGTTCTGATATTATGTTTCAGGATCTTGTTAATATAGGAGTCGGTGATGTGGTTCGATTGAATATGTCTATAGAAAATCCTCTTAGGGTTAAAATTGAAGGGAAGACTAAATTTTTAGGACGACCTGGTGTGAGAGAGAAAAAAGTGGCTTTACAGATATGTAAAGTTGTTCAGGAAGGAGATGAGGAATTTGAGGAACAATGATGATTTTTTTGATGGAGATGAAGAAACTGTCCGCTCAGTTCAATTTGCTCCTCTTGATGTAGGCCTTGGACAGACAGAAGGACAGCAGAGTATAGATATTCTGGTTGATGTTCCATTACAGGTTGTTGCTGAACTGGGTAGAACCAGGATGCCTGTAAAAGATATTTTAAAACTCGGTGTTGGAGCTGTTATAGAGCTTGATAAACTGGCTGATGATCCGATTGACTTAAGAGTTAATGATAAATTAATTGCTAAAGGTGAGGTTGTAGCTATTGATGATTATTTTGGTGTCAGAATAATTGAGATTGCAAACACTTAGATCAGGGAGGGGTATTTATGTTTGATGATGATTATGAGGAATTAGGTCAGGCAGCAATGTTTGATTATATGGATAGACATCATAATTCTACTTCCCAGGGTTTTCTTAAAGTTCTTGGTGAAATACCTCTCCAGATAACAGTAGAACTTGGAAGGACAAACTTACCTGTGAGTGAGATATTAAAACTTCAGGTAGGTTCTGTTGTTGAGCTTGATAAACTGGCAGTGGATCCTGTAGATATAAGGGTAAATTCCAAGCTTGTAGGCAGAGGAGAAGTGGTTTCTGTAGATGAGTGCTATGGTGTTAGAGTAACAGGTTTAATAAATCGATAGAAAAACGAAATAAATTGTTATAAATTACGACTGTTTTATTGAAAGCGACCTTTGGAATAGGGAGAATTATTGCAGTGAAAAAAGTTTTATTAATTTTGGTACTTATAGTTTTTTCTGTAACAATTTCTTATAGCGAAGAAAAAATGCGACTTGCCCCTGCTCCTGTATCAAACCCTACCTTTACATCTGTTCCAACTTCATTAGAAACTATTAAAAATGAGATATATGGTAATACGAAAGCCAGTATTACACCAGAACCTACTATAGCAGAGCATCTTCCCTGGTATGAGAAAGAAGATGATACAAATTTACCTGAAGGCCAGGTTAAACCCATGGGTATAGATGAAAAATCCTCCAATTTTTTAACGAGATTGCTTAATATGACTACCAGTCTTATTATTGTTTGTCTTTTAATTTATGTAGTATTAAAACTTTTTTATGCAAAAGGTTCTGGAATTTTACCTCAACCAAAAAAGAATCTGTCAGTTTTAGAACAGATACAACTTCAACCTCAAAAAACTATATTTCTCTCCCTTGTAAAGATTGGCGGTAAAGTTTTACTCCTCGGTGTTACAGAAAAGGAAATTTCTGTATTACGTGAGTTTGAAAAAGAAGAATTTATTTCTGTTACAAAAACTGTTCAGGAAGAGAGTCCCTCTCCATTTAACCAGAAACTGACCGGTATTATGGAACAGAGAAAGACTACCGGTATTTTATCCAGGATTTTTCAAATATTTGGACTTAACGGACTTGCTTCAGTTTTCAGTCAAAATGATAATTTAAATAGAAAATGAGACAGGGGGAATTAATATGATATTTAATAGAAAAAGTACTGTTTCTCTATTGATTTTTTTAATAGTCCTTTTTTCTTCTTATTTTACTATTTCTCTGTTATTTTCTAATCTACAAGAAGTAAAAGCTGCAGAGAATCCTTTAATAACCTTTCCCAAAATAGATGTGAATATTACCCCTGGTGAAAGTGGGGAAACTAAAAGAGGTGAGGCTATAATACCAAAAGATGTAGGAGTTATGTTGCCTTTTCAGATACTTATTGGCCTCAGTCTACTTTCTCTTGCACCTTATCTTATAATTATGACAACATCTTTTATAAGGGTTGTTATAGTACTTTCCTTTATACGCAGCGCTCTGGGAACTCAGCAGGTCCCACCTACACAGGTATTAATGGGTCTGGCTCTTTTTCTAACCTTTTTTATAATGTCTCCTGTGGGTAGTAAAATGAATCAGGAAGCAATACAACCCTTTGCAGATGGAAAGATTCAGACTGAAGAATTTGTCAATAAAGCTCTTGGCCCTGTAAGGGATTTTATGTTCAGACAGGTGAGGGAAAAAGACTTAATGCTTTTTCTTAAACTTTCAAATGTAAAACAGAAACCTAAGACTAAAGCTGATGTTTCTACATTTGTCCTTATTCCTGCTTTTATGATCAGTGAGATTAAGACAGCCTTTGAAATAGGATTTGCTATTTATATTCCTTTTCTGGTGGTTGATATGGTTGTCTCGTCTGTACTTATGTCTATGGGTATGTTTATGTTGTCTCCTATGACTATTTCCATGCCTTTTAAACTCTTATTATTTGTAATGGTAGATGGATGGGGTATCATTATAGAAAGCCTTGTTAAGAGTTTTAAATAGTGGTATAATATTGTAAGGAGCTGATTGAGATGAACTGGCATAAAAAAAGAAGCTATTTCTTCTTAAATGTTTTGTTCATAACATTGGTTTTTACTTCTTCCCTCTGTGAGGCAAAACTTACTGAAAGAGAAGTAATGGCTCTTGGAGGAAGGGCACTTTTTATGATTTTTCTCATGTCTGCTCCTATGTTATTTGGTGCTGTTGCTCTTGGCCTTGTTATAGCAATACTTCAGGCTGTAACGTCTGTTCAGGAACAGACCCTGGGTTTTGTACCAAAATTACTTATAACATTTATAATGCTTATTGTTTTTGGTCCCTGGATGTCGTCTACAATGTTGAAATTTACCAGAGAAACCTGGCTTAGAATTGAGCTTATAGGAAAAGATCATTGAATTGTAAAGAGGTAATGTATGACTATTGAGTGGATAGCACTGGTGTCAAAAGAAACTTTTGCTCTCATTGTTCATCTTGCCTGGCCTATGCTTGTGTCTGCCATCCTTGTTGGTATGATAATAGCTATTTTTCAGGCAGCCACTCAGGTTCAGGAACAGAGTCTTTCTTTTGTTCCGAAGATTCTTATAACTTTTTATGTGGTTTACCAGAGAGGCCCCTATATATGGCAGAGAATAATGGGGTTTTTGCATAATAGGCTGGAAG
>Ga0302241_1000860_pt1 | contig 24841 bp, 20 predicted proteins | sample AAG_UR_Arg_MG_FD_193532 | JGI IMG/M metagenome (GOLD analysis project Ga0302241, IMG submission 193532) | Enriched activated sludge microbial communities from anaerobic digester in WTTP, New Holstein, Wisconsin, United States - AAG_UR_Arg | ecosystem: Engineered > Bioreactor > Anaerobic >... | reverse complement strand
CCATCCTTCCTCTTCACCAAGAAGGATAAATACTGTTCCATCTTTTGGACTATCTATAATTTCACAACTTGACCATCTACATGTACGAATATTAACAAATCCAAACTGTGGGGAACTAACCTGAACCAAAGTATTATCTCCTTTTACAACATTAAACTTTACTTCAAATTCGGAACCTTCAAATGGTTTTTTATCAAATTTTTGTAACACGAAACTCTCACTTACTTCACCCATTAATACTTTCGCCTCCATCTCAAATTCAAGTTCAATTGATTCATTCGGTTTGATGATTTTATCTGAAATCTCTAATGGTTTACTGAAACTAGACCAGACTTTATTTATTGCAAATTTACTCTCCTCTCCACTCTTTGTAGAAATATATATTGGATCCTTGTCTGTAAACCAAGCAAAATCATTAATATTTGTAGCTTTAACTTTTACTTTTGTCCTACTTCCTATAACTGATTCCTTTGGAAATTCAACACTATCTATTTTAACTTTGTATTGATGATTCTCCTCTTTGCTCAGTTTTACATCGTTCAATGCCGTATTAAGTGCATTAACAAATTCTGTTTTAGCATCAACTATGCTAATGGAAGAAAACTTGTTTTCTTCTTGAACAATTCGAAGTTGTACTCCCTTTACAGTATCAATACCCCACGAAGAGGAAAGAGATTCTACTAACTCTTTCAAAGATGTCTCCGCTCTTGGTGTAAATGTTGAGGAGTTTGATAAATATCCGATTACAATTGCATTGTCTAAATCGTTGAATTGTAAATTAGCACCTACACCACCTGTTTTACCATCATATATTGCTCCATTTTCATCCAAAAGATAAGTATATGGAAGATCTGGAAGATAAAGACGAGTTATATAGTAGTAATAAAGATTTTTAACCCACAAAGAAGGATTTCTGGATATCTCTTTAGATCGTGTAGATATTTGTGTTACATATATTTTCTGAGGTGTTGTATATACGGTTGTACTCTGATCTGTGAGGGATGTGTCAAACTTTTGAGTTTCTGTTGAATACGAAGAAAATGCAATTACTGGTAATGGAATCAGCAAAATGAAAAGTGTAAGTAATACTATACCGTTAAAATTTTTCATAGAAAGATTGTACCAAGAAATTGTACCTAACACAAAATAATGCTAATCAGGGGGAGGAGTTAAGAAATTTGTATTTTTTGTAATATACTGTCCATCTATTGCTAGAATGTACAGTTGTGTTTCTGTAATATAGGTTGTTTTTTCCCAATCTTCATACACTGCATTACCATCTACTATATAGATAGGAAAAATATACCCATATGTGAAATCTTGAAAAGTGTAAGAACTTGATAGTTGCTTTGCATCAAAAGTATTTAACTTAACGGAAACCCTTAAATGTGAACCTTTGCTAGCATACTTTTTATCCCAAGTAAGATTTTTAATTATAAACTTTTTAGTACTAACTATCTGTCTACTATCAATAGGAGAATAAAGAGAATAGAAATTAACACTAGATGGATTGTATAGAAATACTGAAAACTCCGTAATATTGCCTTCCGAAGATACGTTAATAATAAAAGAGTATGATTCTAAATATATAGAGCCAAATGAGAAATCTTCTAAGTTATATTTCCCTCGATATGACAAGCCACCATCAGAAAGTTTTTTAGTAATGATTTTATCCTTTGTTGCTTTATACCCAACAAGCTTCTCTACAAAGGAAATAACATCCTCCAAATTATTTATAGGATGAGAATTTAGTTGATCGAGGACTTTATATATCAATACTCCTGTATCTTTGTTGTATGTTATCATTGAATTAGATGATTTCCAAAATATTGCAAGATCGGAACTAGATACCTCTTCTGCTTGTTCATCTAGTTTCTTTACAATATTTAATATATCTTCTTTGTATGGGAGAATCGTAAATACTTTAACTTTCTGATTCTCAGATAAGAGATATGAATTTCTTGGTAAAGACCAGTTAAAACTATTCAAATTGTCCTGAAATGGAGTTGGTAAAGGTTTGTTCTCGGCTAATTCTACCTTTTGATTCTTATTAAAATTAACAACAAGAATCCAAATTAGTAGTCCAATAACTAACCCAATACCTAATCCAATCAAAATATATTTTTTATATGTTTTTAAAAATTTTTTCATTTTTAATTACCTCACATTCCATTATTTCTAATAGCAGAACTTACTATATCCCAACATAAAGATCCTGATTTACCAAGTGCCACATCTTCTAAATCTTGGTCTGTACAGCCTTGAGAAAGAAAATAATCCCTAGTTTCAGTTGCTTTGACTGCAGGCCCACCATTAACAGAGAAAGTATAACCACCCGCATTTCCAGAGAGATAATCTGCTCCCCATTCTCCTATATGGAAGTTATAGTTACCATTTTGAATTATATGAATGACTTCATGTCTAAACAATCGAGACAAATATTCAGAAGATGCTCCTATAACCTTATCTGCCTTGCAATATACTGGGACACCACTTATACACCACCAACCACCTTCTTTATACCTAGGATCAGAAGGATCTATCAACTCTAGATATGTACTTATTCCCATAGAAGCAGCTACCTGGTCAAAAATCTCTTGAACCGTTCCATCAAAAATTAAAATTCCTCCTATGAGATCTCCTTCTCCAAAAGAAGAACCCCCATACGGTACTTTGAAATCTGTTTCTCCTAAAACAACTTCACCAGGAGCTACATGTGCATACTGATTCTTCATAACAACACTAAGAACAGAGGGTACCATAACAATAGTAGCAATAATCCCAACAATCGTAAGAACAAAGACTGTAAGAGATGTCTTTATAACTGGTTTTGCAATCTTTACCCCTATATTTATAGCTATACTAGCTGCAACATCTACCAAAAAACCAACTACAGCTCCAGCTCCTGCTGTAGTTACACCTAAGGCAGCTATAACAGCCGTCTTAATTCCTTCAAGTAAAACTTTAAACCCACCAACACGCATCCATTTCCCGATAAGCTTCTTGGCAGGACCATCTTTTATCATTAGTAACAACCGTTTTCCTATCTGTTGCCTTAGTTTCTGCATAGAACCTCCTAATCGATCAGTAATCAACTTAGTAAACCTGCTCTTAGCCCTACCAAGCGCACCAAATCTAAATGCCATCTTCTGTAATTTCTCGTTTTTTTTCACAAACTTGAGTAATTTATCAAATTTCCCTTGGTCTAGAACATTTGTGAAAGAATGTAGATATGCTTCACCATTCTCACCAAATAATTGATCTAGATTTACCCTATCAAGCCAGCCTTCTTTCTCCATCAATTTTAAGAATTTTTCCTGTTGCTTAAATGCTCTATATGCAAAACCCTCTCCTGTTGCTAATGTCTTAATCCAAACACTTGGTGTATTGTAATACGCTTCGGTCATCATTCTGTAATATTCATTCATGAACTTACTACCTTTACCTGTAACAACTCTAGGTATTTTGAATTTAGGTATTTCATCCCTATCTGTCTGAATAAATCTACCTATACCCAACACCTCTTTTTCCTGAACTGGCAAGAACTTTCCTTCAAATATAGTATTCTTTCTTTTGTCAAAGAAATCACCTGACAATATTGCAGGAAGTAACTGACCACCCATTGTATATTCCCAAGCAGAAGATGTAGATGATAAAATACCATCCCATTTTCCAAGTTTTTGAGCTACTTTCTGAGCATTAAACATCCTTAATTCTTTGTTTGTGTCAGATATCTTTGATCTAAGATTTTTAATAAGATTTTTGTCAGGATTACTAGATTTTAACAGTGTAGATAAGTCTTCTTTGTATTGTTTTAATTCATCTTTTTTCTTTTCTAAATACCTATCCCTGAGATTCCTCTGCGCAAAAAGATCAACACCTTTCTGTGCACTCTTGTATTTATCTGCAAGCTCAGTATCACCAGCAGCTCTTGCTCTAGCCTCTTTTGTAGCCATGTTATGACTTTCAAATACTGGATAAAGTGTTTGGTAGTTGTTATCAGAGACATTATCTAATACTGAAGAAATCTTACTGTCGTCTGATCCTTGCCTGACCTCATTGTCATATGCCCTAAAAGCCTCCTGCAATTTCTTGTATACTTCAGCTCCCCTTTCATTCCCCAGAGACCTTTTAAGAGAACTCTCAGAAATATTTCTGTAGTTTCCAAATTCTCCCTTTACAACTTTTTCTAAATAATCTCTATTTTTTGCCCATGCTCCTAACTTTTCTTCTAGTCTTTTAGAACTTTTATCAAGGAAAACATCTTCCCCACCCATGTTAAACAATGCATTTTGAGTTTCTAAATCTAAGCCATATTTTTTTGCCCAAGTAGCAGCAACAACTCCAGATAATCGTTCTCCAGCCCAAGCCATTTTTCCAAGTTTCCTATTTATCTCTAACCTCTCAAATTGTTTATCAACAAAAGATAGATCATTATTTAGGACTCCCTTGATATCTAGGAGTCTGAACTTTATTTGTTCTTCTGGACTAAGATTAACAATTGCTACCTCAGTATTAACTACATCATTGAAAGCATCAACAGCTGTTTTGTTTACAAATTGTCCAGGATTTTCAAGGACTGCGGCTAATGCATCAATATACTCACTGGTACCATCAAAACCTGTAATTTTTACAGGTTTCCTTTTATCAGGAGGTTTTTGAGATTCTGTGAATATAAAGTCAAAAACCGACCCGAGAGCATCTTCATATTGCTTCTGTTTTGGCATTTGACTTAAATATTACAATTAATTACTACTTCATCATTCCTCCAAGCAAAGGAATTTTGGCCAAATTCTCTTTAATTATTTTTCCTGTTTCTGTTTTAGGTACGGTTGCTGGAATTATGGCTTTTACTATCTCGGGTGCTGTTGCAGCTACATAAATAGCAACAATCTTACCAACATTAATTACCAACCATGGTACTAGTGTAGAAGTACTAGTACTAGTACCAACAAGTGTTTCTGGGAATACCAATCTAATTCCTCTACCCTCAAATACATATGGAAGATTCACTATTGCAAAAGCTACTGGGAAAATTAGAACATTTCTAGCTACAGACTTAAAAGTATTAAGCATTGAAGCTTCATTACCAGGAAGAGCACCAAAGAGAATTGTAAAAGGTGCTACTATTAAATTAACTAAGATACCAAAATATGCTTTTAATAATACAATCCAAAGCTTGATTGCTCCGATAAGCACGATAGCTACAATCACGAGTGCAAATATACCCAAAATAACACCAACAGGGCCCAATTTAACAAAACCAGCTATCATCAGACCTAATCCTAAACCCCCACTAATACCAGTTGGAGGAGACTTTAGGATAAAATTACCTAACAGTGTCAACGGATTATGAACCTCTATCGCAGAAATAGGATTTTCTGGATAGAGTAAGTTGGCAATGATATTTCTAATCACTCCACCGATATCTATAATTATCCCTATAATCGCAAAGCTAAATGTGACAAGAAGAAGTGATAAAACTAATTTCGGAATAGAGTTCCCTAATGTTACCATAACTTGCCCCCCTATCTTGTTTCTAAACATAATCATAAAGCCAATAACTATCATAATCACCACATAGAATACATATGCGATATTCCTTGTATGAGACCATAGATCTACAATACGAGTCTCTTCTAAATCATCAAAACCACTAGCATATACGGAGTTGGCCTGTTTATATCCAGGAACCCACTCCTCTGCAAGGTGGGCAACAACATCTATCTTCGGTTGATTATCAAATGTAGCTACTAATCCTTGATCAACTCTTTCAACTAAACCCATCTTCAATTCATCTGGAAGTTCTTCTGAGTTCTCAAAACATGTTGGACACATACCTTGTAGCAAACTCATAGAATGCCCTAAGATTGCTTTGGCTGATCCTTTCTCAACATTCTGAGATTTAGTCTCATTTTGATTAATGGTATCTGATACCGTTGCAGCATCTTCATAAACTTTAGTATTATCTATAAGTTTTACTTCTACCTCTTCTCCAAAATCCTCCTGTGCTATTACATTAAAAGGCAAAAACAGGAAAAAGAGGGAAGTAGCAACAGCTGTAATTGATAAGAATCTAAGTCTTTTCATTTTTTAATATTAATAATTTATTTAATCGATTTCGTACTTCTTAGCAGATAATTTCATAGATTGAACTACAGAATTCCAGTAAAAACCGAAATTTGCAGGAAAATCCCCTTGATTTGGTGCCTTATCTTTCTCTTGTAGATTGAAGTTTGATAGTATAGGGGATGCATCCCACAAACACAATACTGGTACATTTCTACCATCTATTCTTAAAGCACACTCTGTTGCTACAAAAAACATAATAGATGTTTTGGGATTACCTGACATTTTTAGACCACCAGATTCCGAAGGAGAGAGGGTTTCCCTATATGCTTGTGTCAAAAATGCATTTGCACAAAGTTCCTTTTCACAGTTATCTGGTTCTCCAAATATTGGAGTCATCTTAATTCCTAAAGATTTAGGATCTACACATTCTCCTGATTTTTCTGTTTTTATAATAGTTTCTCCAGTTTCAGGATTTACACTTTGAACTTCCTCCCCAACTGTACACCTCTTCCATTGAGAAAATCCGAATGTTGCCATAAATCGCCCACTAATAATCGCTAACACATTTATACAAGATGTTACAACACCATCCTCATTCTCTATCTTCTTGTAATCCTTACCCTCTACAAGACATTCAGAGTTATCAGATATTACTTTTTCGTCCCCTCCTGGAGCTTGAGCGCCAAGATATCCACCATATTTTTCATCAGACGCAATATAGTTTGACTTGCCAACATTATAATCAGATATTGCTAGCTTTGGCTCACAAGTCTTTCCATAAACTGTACACTCTGGTTGATGAGATCTATCTTCAACTTGGTATTTACCTTCAACATCGTTTAAGTCTTCTACATCTCCTATATTCATCTTAATTTTTCCTTCAACAACAAAAGGTTTTTTCTCAGTACCAGAAATAGATTCATTAAACTCTATAGCTTCTTGAGGCGATAAGGTTCTTGAAACTATTTCCGGATCAATCTGTTGTCCATTAGATCTAGTTTCTGGAGAATTCTTTCGTATCTGTTTATTACTATCTATAAATGTATATTGTCCTTTCCATAAAGCTAATGGATAAGTTACTTTTGTTATCTCAATCTTAGAGTCTTTACTTACAATAACACCCTGTCCGCTAGATCCAGATTCCTGACCTTCTGAGAAATCAATTGCACCACTACCCTGTGTAGAGCAAACATACCTTTTTGATGAGAGGAAGTTTGCAGGATCTATTCCCTGACAGTCGGAACCAGAAATACCTAAGACTGATGAATCAGAGGAATCCAGTAATGTTACAGTTTGTGAATTATCTAATAGAATATAGTTTATAGACGCATTCTCATCTATCACCTCTTCTATAATCTCACCTGTCTGACAATTTGTACATTCTGCTGGTTGAGATACAGGAAGTTGTGGTTCTGTTTTACTAAAATCTATTTTTGAGAAAATATTTACCATCCATAACGAAAAAAGGGAGAGTCCAATGAGAAAGAACATAGCTTTTGTATTTATAGGTTTTTTTCTCATAAGTTTCTAGACATTTTACCATTTCCCTTCGTTCTTTTCCTAGAGGAGATATATAGTAATACTCCTAATATTACTAGAGAGATAGAGAATAAGATTATACCAACAAGATTATCCATTATACCTGTATTTGGTGTTGTGGTTGTCTCTGTCATAGTAATAGCATTTGGGTCATTTGTAATTCCATAATTGCTCAGTTGTGAGATAGATTTGGTAGATTCTGTTGATGGTAATGATTCAAGAGCTATTTTAATATCACGTTTATCAATACTATCCATACTCTCTTCATGGGTAGATGTTCCAAATGTCGTATATGGTTTAAGAACTAACTTATCCTCTGAGGTATATTCAAAGTATGAATCTTTACTGTTAGATCTCATATCTCCGATAGATAATACCCAACCACCTGAATCATCCGCCAAAGAAGAAACCTCATAACTTTCCCCTAAGGTTCCTATTTCATCTCCATCCTTTATACTACCGATAACAATAGTTTCTCCATGTTCAGGCATGTTAGTAAATTTCCCAGTTACAGAAACAAAAGGAGGAGCACTATCTATAGTATTTAAAGTTGTTACTGTATATTTCCTCTCATTATTATTGTAAGTATCATCTCCAGAGATTATTTCAAAGTAATATTTTGTTTCAGGTTGTAAACGATCTACCTTTACAGAATGAAGATAGAAAGATCCCTTTGGAGATATTCCGTCCCTCTGATCATATGCTGTATTAGACAAATTCTCCGCTGAAATTCCATACTTAACACTTCCTATTTCTTTTTTTTCTGATACCCAAAGTACTGTAAAGCCACTATCTGTTAGATTAGTTACTTTTACACTTTCTGGACCGACATTAGTAGATACTCTACTTATTTCAAGTAATTCCTTCCACTGTAATTGATGTACTATCCTGTATTCTCTATTTGTAAACTCTTCTTCAGGAGTCTTTTCTTCTTCAACAGGTATTACTGGTACTACCGGTTGAACAGGTACTACTGGGCTTACTGGCGGTGTGGGTTCTTCAGGAGGATTAGTAGCCAAAACCATTAGTTTTGCAGCATCTGGGATTTTGGGATATATATCTAAGTCTGTACTTAATGTTAACTGATTTGCTTCTTTTAGTGTACCACTACTATCAAAAAGACTAGAATATGTACCTATGAGTTCGGCTCCACCAATATTACCACCTGTTGCTAATATTGTTATCCCAGTATCATCTTTTACAGTTGCTCTTGATTTATCTGCAATCTTTAATAAAGCTGAAAGATCTGTAATCCAGGTTTTACTATTACCTAAAGTAGCAGAAACTGGATATGTACTCTTATCACTTAAGAATATATATATTAAAACATCATCTGTTGTTGCCATTGCTATCTCTCCACTAGCTGGATTTACAGAAGGGAGATCTGCTGATATTGGAGCGGTAGTAAATGTTAAATCTTTGCCTTCACTAGATGAGTATTTGGTATTATTTGATTTAAGCTTGAAGTTATATTGTGTATTTGGTTCTAAGTTTTCAACCTCTACATAGTGTGTATATCTTCTATCACTGCCTCTTGCATCTCTAATTTCGGATTTCTCTTGATTATTCTCAAGTAGAATTAAAGTACCATATGTTTTGGTATCTGTAGTCCAAGATATTGTGGCCATTGTTGTTGTAATATTGCTTATAACAACATTCTTAGGATCTGTATCTCCAGATGCTTTAGATACTATTTGAACAACCTTATACGCTGCAAATAGAAGAAGAGGCAATCCTATAATCAGAATTGCCATTATAATACTCTGTCTTCTTTTTCTTTGAGGTAATTGAGCTATCTTCATTAAGAAATATGATACCTAGAAGAAGGAATTATTACAATACAACAAGATATATTCTTACTCTTCCTCTTTACTCTGTTCTCCTGTTAGACCTGATATGAAACCACTTACAGCAGATATTCCAGATCCTATACCTCTGATTGGTTTTACTATGCTTTCATTTACTTCTTCTACTGTACCTTTCACTGTAGACATTACAGAGTGAGCATCAGAGGTAATATCTTCTACATTCTTTAATGTTCTTCTAGAATCTTTTATAAACATACCTAATTCAAATAGTATGAAAGATAATAGAGATGCTAGTATACCAACGACTATCATCCAATATATTGGAGGTATTGTTTCCATATGTTTAACTTTAAATTTAATTACTTATCACACTGTCCGTTGTAGTTTCCACCTGGATTCCACCAAAGAGTTTTACAAGATGGATCTTTTGGATTAAATTCACTTATTCTTACAAAATATCCATTTAATGGACTTATGGGATAATCTTGTCCATATGATTGTCCATTTATTAACTGATAACCTTGATACATACCTCTTGATGTAGGCCACCATGTTACATTGTCTGATTTAAGACCTTCTATAGTATTAATACTTTCTATTAATGTTCTAGCTGTATATGCTGTACTATATCCATGTATACCTACTAGGTTCCAACCACGAGAGAAGGCTACGGGAACTGATTTGTCCAATTTAAGCCCAGGAATGGAGATTGTAGTATCTTGTTCAGCTATTACTACATAACCTCTCCCAAAAACCAGGTCAAAGACAGTACCTTTAGTTTCCTTTGTATTAAAATCATATGTTGTGCCACCACTCCATTTTCCAGCTTCAAAATATGATATTGCTGAAACTTTATTCTCTCCCATATTAACTAATTCTAAGAATTCAACAGAGTTTAATTTTGGTTCATTACCTCCCTTCGATGGCATAAAGCCAAAAGAGATGATATTAATACCACGTTTTAAAGAATACTTTGTTGTTATTGCTGTTTGAGAAGAAAATAGTACTACAGATTTTGGAAGTATCATATCTTCACTTTCTTTTGGATTATTAGGATCTTGTGGAGCTTGATAACCAGGGACTCCATCGTTATCTTTATAAAAGAAGTAAGATATATCATCCTCACCTATTAATGATATTTTACGACCTCCAGCAATTGTAACTTCATACATACCCTCTCCTGGATAGTATAGTACTTGATTTGTTGTTTCCTCCTCTTGAGTATTGTCCTCTTCATAGGTACTATCATCTGCAAGAGATTTGAACAAAGCTTTATTGAAAACACTTGTTGAACTCTCACTGCTGGGGACCTCAATATTGTAATACTCCATTTCCTTCAGGAGAGATTCTTCAGCTAAGCATTTTTCCCAATCTTCTATGAATTCTGATGGACAATTGTCTAGACTATATTTATTTGTAGCATCATTATGACAACAATACTTACCATTAACAGATGTTTTACCCTTTTTGATAGGAGTACTATTTTCACATACATCTCGGGGACTAGAAGTAGAGAGAGAAACTACAGGAGTTACCTCCTCATCCTTATCTCCTAAACAATACACTACTTTCAAAGACAAATTACACTTACTAGTAGAAGATGCTTCGCAACTTGTTGAGAAGTTGTATCCTGCAACAGGGGACGTCTCACTTGCATATGGACAACACTTTAAATTGTTAATATCTTTATGAGATAACTCTCCCGAGACTTCTACAGGAATAATATATTCTTTTTTAGGACAATTAAGGTAACCTGAGGATGTAGTTCCAACATCTCCTTCTTCATCATATACCCTATAATTTTGTACATACAATGGCAACTTTTCTAGAAAAGAAGAACAGTGCTTTTTAAATTCATTAGCAGTATCGCTACGCAAACAAACTATTTGATTCTCATTTTGGTTTTTCTTAGTTGAAACAGCTTCTTGGTATTCCCCACATCTAGTATCATGATGATATGTATCGCGAAGAAAATTCTCACACTCGAAGGGAGAGGAGAATCGCATAGAACCTAAATATCTTTCAACTGCACTCTTTGCCGCAGTACTAACAACAGAAGGAACCGTCTCACACTTTTTTCCAGGTGTAATATAATATTCCTTCGTACATCTATCATCCTCAGGAACACAATCACAAAAATCAGAATAATATCCTTTACTCTTATCACACAGGGTCCCTTTTATTGTCTCTCTACTACAAATATTATTTTTCTTATGATAACAATAGACAGTATCTTCAGAAGGACATGAAAGAACACCAATTCTACGAGTAGAAGATCCTGGTTCGTAGTATAAAAGCGTACTTTTACTTTCTTCATCGTTTTTACAACCGTTTTCAAAGTATTCTGCCTCTTTACTAAAAACACAAACTCTCTCTAATCGATTTCCTATAAACACGCTTATTACTTCAAATCCTTTTTGACATTCTTCACTCATTACCTCTATCTGTGAATTAGCAGCTGGAAGCTTGATATCTCTATACTCTTCACATTGTTCTTTAGTTAAGCATGTTAAGTGACCAGAAGTACAAACACCAGATTGGTAATTTGGCAATTCTATACATTCTCTTTTATCTGTGTCATATGTAAATCTTTTCTTAGGAACCATAATCCATTGATCTCCGTCTGCCACTTTTTCTAAATCTCGATCTCCTGGGCGACTGTATACATTCATACACTCTGGAGGTCTACAATGTTGAACTTTTGGATCTGGTGAAGTATATCCACATACATAACCAGTTCCACCTATTCTGTACCTCCAATGACATGTTGCATGTTCATCACACCCAGATGCTGCAAACGGTTCTTTCAATGTTGAAGGAATACATCCTGTAGTTGAGTTAGAGGTGTTGTTTGGTTGGGTATTTGTTGTTCCAGTATTTGTCGAGTTACCTGTTTGATTTTGACTATTACTATTAGTGTTTGCTGATTTTCCAACATTTCTTCCTAGAGATTTATTATTGGATTGTTTTGAAGCAGCATTAGTTTTACTAGTTAATTTACTATGTAACCATGACAGAGCTGTATTCTCATCTGCATCTTCCTCTACCTCCCAATCTTCCTCTCTATTACCCAGTAAAGATAAGGGGAATATATCCTCTTTATACACTAGACTCCTATCAATATTTAATGGTATTGCATTATCAACTTGCGGAATAAATTCCAGAGTCAAGCCCTCAATAGATACTGGTTGATTTTGGGCATCCCGTATATTTGCCAAATCTATAGACCACCCTCCATCGGAGTTGCTTACAGAAGAAAGTAAAGGATAATTATCTACATTTACATCAAAAGATCGTAAGAAAATTATAGAGTCAAAATTCTCTTTCTTTGCCATCATTCCAAATTTATCAATATACATATTGTAAGATGTTCCGTATGCAGGGTTAGGTGCTTCCACTTTGGTAATCACTGGCAATGTCTTAGATTTAAATTCTGATATAGCTGGCATCTCCCTTTCTGCAAATGTTCCCCCATAACTCTTCCCATAACTAATAACCCCATCACCTACTCTAAAGAAATATTCCTTCTCTGCATCTAAATTCTGTACTGTAATATGATGGGTATAGTACTTACCATACTTCCATACCTTAACATCATTACAATTAAAACCACTAGCATCTACTGTAAAATTAGCATCCTTAGTCTTAACTGCCTTCTTATTAAACTTACTAACACACTCACTCATAGCATCAGAACTATCCCTATCATCTACTGCCTTCTTCTTACCTATCCATGCTAAAGGTCCAGGAAGAAATGTATCTTTCTCTCCATAGTAAACAATACCAGTCATAGGAGTATCTGTTATCCAAGATACAGTAAATGCACTATCTGTTACATTAGTAACTCTCACCTTATACGGCTTATACCTAACCCCCATATATACTACATACCCAATATATCCTAAGAGAAATAATCCTGTTAGTAGAAGAACTATTTTAGATATAGTTCTTAAGACCTTTACCTGTTGTAAATTCATATTAAAAAATATTAACTTTATATACTTATATCAAACAAAAATAACTGTAAGATGTCAAGTTAGTAAGAAAAAATTTTTCAATATTATTGTAATTTAAATACAAAGATGTTAAACTTATGTTTAACATGAGAAAGAGAAATACAAGAAAAAAAGACAGAGAGATCTTACAAGGCATAATCGGTATTCTCAAAGTTAAAAACAAAGACAATTTTGACTACAAGAAAGAATACAGAAAACTATTAGAGAAAAAGTATGGTGAAAAACAAAGTTATAAATAGTAAGAATTTTGTAAAAACTATATGAAATAATTTAAGTATGAAGATAAATATGAAAAACAAAGAATATACAAAAATTAATCTAAGAGATTTTCGACATAATTTAACACAGTTAAAGGATTCATTGGTGAGAATATATGAGAAAGGTATTCCCATTGGCTACTACATCCCAGAACAATATGAGGTCAAGATAGAGAGCAAACAAGAAATTAGAAGAGAACAGATGAGAAAAGCCTTGCAACTCCCTCTAGGGCATCTTGCCACACAGAAACACAAGAACATTGATGCAAATGAAGAATTTAAGAAAATTATGATTGAGAAATATAAGAAAAGGAATAAGAGGTTGTCAGGAAAAAGACATCGTTCTAACCAGAAAAAAGAACAGAATGTTAAGGAGTGGGAAGAAATGCTCTCTATGCCAATTGAGAAATCTAAACTACCTGATGATTTTGATGTGGACAAAGAATACAGAAGATTACTTGAGCAAAAGTATAGAAAATGAAAAAGATATTCTTAGACACAAACATATTAGCGGATTTAGTAGGAGAAAGGACACAATATGATAGTGGTATAGAACAGTTAATTGATGCTGAGTACTTTCCAATTATTTGTATATCAGCTTTAAGTGTTCCAGTTATACTATATGTTTTCAAGATAAAGATGGATTCTGAAGAATTTTTAAGATTCTCAGAAATTATATCTACAATGGATATACTACCGCTAACAAGTAAAATTATTATAGATGCCACAAAACATATATCACCTGATTACGAGGATTCATTGCAATATCTAACAGCCATAGAAAACAATTGTGATTACATCCTAACAAGAGACAAAAAAGATTTTGAAAAGATAAAGAAGGTAATACCTTCTAAGATTAAAATAGTAACAAACATATCCCAAATCAAGTAATAGTAAGGTATAATTAAATATGCAAAAATACTTTGTAAAACATAAACTCTCTGTTGAAGATATTACCTATCTTTCCGATTCAGACAGCAGAAATATCATAGAACAAGGGAAGTTGAAAATAGAAGAGTATATTGAAATAGAGACATATGAGAGAAGATTCCTCGCTCAGATATCTGATATCCTACCTGCCTCTGTTGAAGTACAAATTATTGAGGATTTAGGTGAAAGAGAATCTGAACATATCCCTGATATTACAATCATTCAATCACTAAGTAATGATACAAAGTTTAACTATTGCATTGAAAAGAGCGTAGAGATTGGTATTGAGAAGATAATACCTGTTGAATCTAAGTACTCTCTAAAAAAGAAGAACAAAGCGATTAAGGATACTGGATATTGGAACAAGCTAGTTAGAGATGCAACTGAGCAATCTAGAAATATATTTCCAACCATAATTGAAAGACCTTTGTATATTAAAGAACTAGTTAATTACAACTTTCCAAATGATTCTGTAAAAATTTGTCTAGCTACAGAGGTTCATGATGCTAAATATTTACAAGATGTTTTAAGAAATATTAATAGTAAAAAACCCGTCATAGTTGCAATTGGTCCAGAGAAAGGATGGGATATTTCAGATTTAGAAATTTTCAAAGAATTAGATTTTGAATTTATAAAGCTAAAAGGAAATATACTACGAACAGAGACAACTGGATTAGTAATTGGTAGTATTATTAAATATCTTAAAGGAGAGGTATAGCTATGAAAAAGAAAAAACGATCTAGTTACAAAAAGAGAAGAGAAGCTTTTACAAACAGACCTGTTAAGGATAGGTTCTACACAAAGGATGATATCTTTATCTCAAGAATGGCGAGTATATTGATGGTACCTAAAGGTAGAATACCTTGGATATTCTCTCAAAGACCTATTACAACAATCAGATTGAATTCTTTAATGGCTGATGTTGAAGAAACAAAGAAGGAGCTATTGAAAAAAGGATACGAACTTGAGGAGATTCCTTGGTCAAAGGATACATATTTTGTAATGAATAAGGATAAGGCAGAGGTTTCTCAAACAGAATTGTATGATGATGGTAAATATTACATTCAGAATCTTTCTAGTATTTTAGCTACATTGATACTAGACCCAAAGAAAAATGAAAAGATTTTAGATATGTGTGCTGCCCCTGGTAGTAAGACTACACATATTGCAGATATAGTCAGTAACAATGCAGATATCATTGCAAATGATATTGATATGAACAGGATATCAGACCTTCAAAGTGTAGTAGATCAATTCGGAGCTAAAGCAAAGGTTACACTTAGTGATGGAAAAGAATTTGGACAGAAATATCCTGTATATTTTGACAAAGTTCTTTTAGACGCTCCATGTAGTGGTGAGGGTTTGATATATTTCAAAGGTCCTAAGCCATTGAGATTTTGGAGTATGGATAAGGTAAAGAGGAGTGTGTTTGTTCAGAAGGAGTTAATTGTTTCTGCATTTAAGACATTAAAGCATGGTAGCTATATGGTTTACTCTACTTGTACATTGGAACCGGAAGAGAATGAGGGTGTACTTACTCATCTTCTGAAAACATTTCCTAATGCAAAGGTGGAGAAGATTGAACTTAGAGATGAGATTGTTAAATCAATGCCAGAGTTAGAAGAGTATATTAAACCTGGTATTAGAAAATGGAGTGGTAATGTTTATGACAACCAAGTAAAGAATGCTATTAGAATTATTCCTAACAAGATGATGATGGGTTTCTTTATTGCAAAAATATCTAAGGAGTAACTATTCCTTTTTTGTTTTCTTAGATTTAGATTTTGGTTTAATAGGTTTCTTAGCTTCTTTTTTCTGTTTAAGAGATTTAACTATAAAGAATATAACCATAATTACAGCAATTGGTAAAACAACAAGAGAGAGAAATGCTCTTAGTATATTCGATAATATTTCTCCTGGAGTAGGAGTTGCAACCCCACCAAGAGGCATATCCTGTAAGGAATCACTCGACAATCCTCCTTCTGCCCTAACAGGTAAAACATTTAACAAGAATGAAACGAGGGATATTAAGGTGGTAACAAATAGATTTTTAATATTTCGAGTTTTCATACCCTCTATCATTAATTTAATATATTTAAGATAGTATATAATCTATACATATGTCAAGAATTATCGATTCAATATTTAACTCATGGGGTAACAGTCTAATATCTAAATTACATAACTTAAATACTTTCTTCATTGAAATTAATTCTACTTGTAATCTAAATTGTCAACATTGTTACATTCCTCAAGGAAGCAAAAACAAGGAATTACCACTAGAGAAAATAGAGGAAGTGTTGAAACAGATAAAAGAAGAATGGGGAACAAGTGTTGGTATTGCTCTAACAGGAGGCGAACCTCTGTTACATAAATCTTTTGGGGAAATCGTAGAGTATCTTAAAAAGGAAGGTTTTGGATGGTCATTAGCAACTAACGGAATCTTCCTTAATGAAGATAATATTAAGAAATTGAAAAAGCTTAAATGTGGAGCAATCACTATTAGTATAGATGGAGACTATGACACACATACTAAACAGAGAGGCGAAAAGAGTCAATTAGACCATCTGATTAACAACATTAAGTTGTTGGTTTCAGAGGGCTTTTACAGTATATACATAACCTCTACTATTCATAATGATAATGTTAAATCTTTAAAATTTTTAGGTGATTTAGTACTGAAGTTTGATAAAAAAGTTAAATGGAGAATTAACCCCCTACTTCATTGTGAAAATGCAGTACAGAATAATTTAAAAATATCTCCAAAGACATATGAGAAAATATGTAAGTTTCGGGAAGATTTTTTAGAGAAGAACAAAATTGACATTATGATTGGAGAAAAGAACCCACTATCATTAAAAAACAAGGAGTATCTGTATAGTGATTTAGATTACTGCTTAGCTGGTATTACAACTTTTGGTGTTTTGGCTAATGGTGATATTGTTAACTGTATGATTTGTAGAGAAAAAACATTAGGCAATATTTACAAAGATTATTCTTTAGTTAAAATATGGGAAGAACAAAATCTTTCAAGAAAAGGCCTTTGTGAGAAACATTTGGAATCCAAGAATTCACTTTGGAAAGTAGCATAAAAACTAGGTATACCTCTTTAACCACAACCAATCTTATAGTTAAAATCCTCCCTAACAAGGGTAATAAATTTACCAAATGGAGACAACCAAAACAACACAGGATAACTCTTCTCAAATTGTTCAAAAGTATAAGGGTTTTCATCATCTTGGGTAATCAAGTTATCCCATATTCCATAAGTCTCTATATAGTAATCATAGAGATCTCTTACCGTTTCTCTATCTTTATATTGATAAATTGGATCTCCATTGGATAATGTTCCCACCTTCTCTAAAGATGATGTTTCTAAATCTACAAGGTTTATCTTATGAGAACAAAGATTTAAATAGCTATAATTTGCTGAAAAATAATCATTTTCACTAATCTTAAGCCTTAACTGGTTAGATGAATTATAGAGTTCAGAACCAAATGGTGGTCTATATCTTAGAGTTGAATAAATACCATCTTTATTTTTTACATAAAAGAGACCTCCTTCGTTTTCTGTTAAGCTATATATATTATGACCTATTACAGTATCTACTATTTTTAAAGAATCCCCTGGGAAATTACTAAAAAGAGATAGATTCTTGTACTCATGTTTATTATCACTCTTAAAAACAGCTTCTCTCTCAAAGATAGGATCACTAAATATTCCTGAGGAATAATCTCTTACGAAAACAAAATTAGAATTGAACTCTCCATGTCGGTAAATTTGCATGAAGTGAGGATCTTGTTCAAGAACATATATTATATCTTCATTCCCATTATATATTATACGGGAATTAAACTCTGTTATAAAATAGGAAGAGCAACCAACTAGACTAGCTTCTGAGTCACCAATCATTCTAACAACACCTTGCCTTACAACACCTGTCTTGTAAACTTTATAAGAGTTATCTAGTTCTTCATCATAATCACCCCCATCTTCTTTTATATCAGTCATTTCGTTAAGCATACTTAAATATACATTAACAAAGAAACACTTTCTACTTTATCCCCTTAATACTCAACTTTATCTTCCCTGCTCTATCAATATCGATAATCTTCACCTTTATTATCTCCCCTTCATTAACAAATTTCTTAGGATCTTTTACAAAGCTATCTGCCATTTCAGAAACATGAAGAAGACCTGAGATACTTGGAGTTAAATCAACAAATGCACCATATGGCATAATTGAAGCAACTTTACCTTCATAGATCTTCCCAACTTCAGGAACAAAGTTGTAAACGCTAATTACTTTTGATGCTTCATCTATTGACTCTTGAGATGAACTATAGATATTAACTGTACCATCCTCATCTATCTCAATCTCTGCTCCTGTCTTTTCAGAAAGCTCTCTAATATTCTTTCCCCCTGGTCCAATAATTTCACCAATCTTGTCCACTGGAACTTTAATCTGTACAACTCTAGGTGCATACTGAGACATCTCTGCTCTAGGTTCTGCAATTGCCTCCTTCATCTTTGCAATTACAATCTTTCTAGCTTCTTTAGATTGTGCAAATGTCTGTCTTACAACATCCATACTTAAACCTTTTGTTTTTGTATCCATCTGTACTGCAGTAACACCAGACTCTGTTCCAGTAATTTTGAAATCCATATCACCATAGAAGTCCTCTACACCCTGCATATCTGTAAGTACTTTGAATGTTCCGTCCTCACCTGTAACCAAACCACAAGCAATACCTCCAACAACATCCTTGATTGGAACTCCTGCAGCCATCAGAGCCATAGAAGAACCACACGCTGAAGCCATAGAGCTAGAACCATTCTCACCTTGAATCTCACTCATTACTAACATTGTATATGGAAAATCTTCTTCTGATGGAATTACTGGCCACAAACCTTTCTCTGCCAACATGCCATGACCTATAGCCCTTCTGCTTGGCATTAACTTAACCCTATCAACATCACCATACGCAAATGGCAAATCATTGTAAAAATGCATATACCTCTGTTCTCTCTCACCCTCCATATCATCAACAAGTCTTACATCCCTAAGACTTCCTAAAGTAGCAATTGTTAATGTCTGAGTCACACCTCTAGTGAAAAGTGCAGAACCATGAACTCTAGGGAGTAAATCAACTTCAGTTGCCATCTCTCTAATATCTGTAATTCCCCTACCATCAACCCTTTTATCTTCATCCAAAACAATCTTTCTTAACATCTTCTTCTGAAGTTTCTCGTATGCCTCACTTATAGCTGCCTTAGAGTACTTTCCTTCCAATTTAGCAAATAATTCCTCCCGACTCTCCTCATGCATCTTCGCATCACCTGCCTCAAGATTTTTTCTAATTGTTTCTGCTCCTAACATCTCTTCTACTGCCACTACAACTTCATCTGCTAATCCTGCTGACTCATATGCCTTATCCTTTGCTTCTAACTTCTTCATGAACTCTTCTTGGGGTTTAATCCACTTCTTCATCATTTCTAAAGATTCCTCCATAGCCTCTAAAATCTTCTCTTCTGAAACAATATGTGTACCTGCATCAATCATAGTAAATGTCTTTCCATCACCAGCTACAACATAGTTCATCTTTTCATCCTCTGATGTAAGATCTATCGCTTTATACAGTGGAATAACTTCATCTCCATTCAAACCTAATCTAACTGCACCAATTGGTCCCTCAAAAGGAGCAAAGGAATTCATTAAAGCTACAGATGTTGCATTAATTGCTAAAAGTGCAGGATCATTTTCACCATCATATGACATGACAGTAACAATTACACTTACCTCATCCTTGTAATCTTCAGGAAATCTTGGTCTAATTGACCTATCAATCATTCTTGCTTTAAGAATCGCATCATCACTTGGAAATCTCTCTCTCTTTACAAATCTAGATCCACTTATCTTTCCAGATGCATAGAATTTTTCAATATATTCTACTGAAAGAGGAAAATAGTCACTCTCTCCATCTGATTTCTTTGAGTTAACATTCACTGTAATAACAGTATCTCCCATTCTTGCAAGAATAGAGGATTGAGATTTTAATGCTAGTTTCCCTGCTTCAAAGGAACATTTTCTACCATCTATCTCAAACTCATGTTTAATTTCTTTAAACAACATTATTTTAATTATTTAATTTATATACAAAAATATTTAGCCTTAAAAAGACTACTGTATTTTAATGGGAAAGTTTTTACAAAGGAAGAGGGAAAGAAAAGACTATATCTTTAGCTTTTTTGCTAAAGCATTATACCTTTCCTCTTCGCTATCTTTAAGATATTGAAGCAATCTTCTCCTCTTACCTACAATTTGAAGTAAACCTCTTCTGGAGTGATTGTCTTTTTTATGAACCTTTAAGTGTTCGGTAAGTTCGTCTATCTGTTTAGTTAACAAAGCAATCTGAACTTCTGGTGAACCAGTGTCACCTTCGTGAAGTGCAAATTTCTTTACTACTTGTGCTTTTTCTTCTGTATTTAATGCCATATATATTAACAGGTTATCATTATATATTAATAATTACAAGGGATTTTCCTGTTGTGTAAGCAATATTGTACTATACTTATAGGCTATATGTCAACAAATATATTTACATGACAGGTTTATCCTCATCTGCTTCAGAAGTACTCTCTATTTTTTTCTTTCCATAGAATTCAATTGCTAACCTCAATTCCTCTTTATCCTGAGCATATTCTTCTAAAGGAACTTTCTGTTTCCACGCTTCATATGCTTGTAATACTGCTGTTGCACCAGCTTTTGTACCCATTGGATGAGAATGTACTCCACCACCCATTGTTGTTATAAAGTCTTGTGTTCCAATAACATCTAGGAACTTTCCGATAAGGGTGGGATTTAGACCTCCTGAGATAATAGGAGCAGTCTTTTTAACCATTCTCCAATATCCAAAATCAGAATAGTCTTCTCCTTCTTGTTCTTTCTTAATTGCATCTACCAAATCTGTATCTTTCTCTGGTATTTCAGACCATATTTGATTAAAGAAATCACCTTTTGAGAAGAGTCTCAAAGCATGATTTGCAGCCATGATATCTTCTTTTGGAGATCCTGCCATTTTACCAACACCAGCTGTTCCTGTATGAATACCTGATGCTCCTGCTAATCTTGCAAATTTTGTTAAGACAGGAACTGTAAAACCAAATGGAGCTTCTTCTCTTGTAAATGCACCATGTCCAGCTCTATGAAAATGTAAGAATACATCTGGATATCGCCTCCTAACTGTTTGTACCGCCATCCAGCCAGCAGTTATTCCATCTACCAAGAATGCATAGCTATTCGGCTTCATTATTGATTGAATTAAACCTGCTCTTTCTATCATTGTATCAAAGTTAGCTGAAGAGATATTAAAGGAATGTACTTTTGTTTTACCTGTTTCTTCCTCTACTCTGTCCATTGCTAATCTAACATCTCTGACCATGAACTCAAAAGGTGCAAAATCTTGATCTGCTTGGGGTTCATCGTTTTTTACAAAATCACCACCACCTGACCAGAAGTCATAACAAACCTCTGCGTATTCTGAAGATGTTAGCCCTATTTTTGGTTTAATGATAGTTCCAAAGATAGGTCTTTTCTCAATACCTAGATACTTTCTCATATCATCTATTGTGTAATTTGGACCATCATATTGCACAAGCATCTGAGGAGGAAAATATACATCTAGTAGTTTGCACACCTTTACACTACTCATACCAAAGACATTTCCGGCAATAAAGGTCATAATATTTTGGACATTTCCACCTCGGTCAAAAATCCTCCATGGATATGCTATCCAAGCAAGGTTTTGTTCTTCATCTACTCTATACACTACTGCATTCATACTCTCTGAGAACGAAGTAGATATCTTGATTTTAACATTTGAACCAGTAGAAGACTCTGCTGCTACTTCACTAGCTATGTCTTCAACAGTAATACCTTCATCTCCTTTTACCCTAAAAACTGCAAGAAGGTATTGTCCATTGAAAACATCCTGATTACCTATTTGGATGTATTGTTTTTGCATATCTAGGCAGATTTACATTAATCATATCTAAGAATATACCTTTCCTAAGTGGAAGTCTAGGATTACAGACAAATTACTATCTTTTCACTCTTGCAATTAGTTCCTGGGCTAATAGTTCGAAATCTTTATTTTGTAGCCATCCAAACCTTACTATGTTCTTATCAACCGCATCGCCAGACTTAAGCCCTGGTTTATTACCACTCTCACTTGAATATGTATCAATTTGAATATAGCCGTTGTTAAGAATTGGAAAAGATTTCGTAATTTCTACACCTGATATTGCAGAATATGCTATCAATTTCTCGCTAAGAAAATTTCCCTTACCAATAATGCTCCCAACAATACCTGGTTTTATCCTTACACCATTTTCTTCTAAATAAATAGTTGCTGTTAAACCATAAAAAACTTCTTGCATGTTTGTATAAAATATAAATTAGTTTATTAAACTAATTTAACATATATTATGAAATCATGGAATTGCTACATACTATATTTTCTTATAGCAATAGATACTATCTCCTTCCTTAGCTTCTATTGTATCAACTAACTGTATACCACATTCAAAACCATTTTTAACTTCATTTACCTGATCTTTGTTAATTCTCAAACTCTTTATCTTACTCTCACCAATTATCTCATCATTTCTTACAACATATACCTTACAATCTCTTTTTAACATCCCTTTATCTACCTTACTTCCTAAAACCTTTGAACCATCTGAGAGGACAAAAATTGTTTTTACTGTTGCATTACCTATCTCTTCTTCTGTCTCTTGTGGTAAAGACATCGCTACAAGAGCTTCTTTAATCTCTTCAAAGATTCTGTAAATAATATCATAGGTTTTTACCAACACCTTATTCTTCTTGGCATAATCAGCAACACCCGCTTCTATCTGTACTTCAAAACCAAGAATAATAGCTTTTGAAAGCATGGCAAACTCAACATCCTTCAATGTAATATTTCCAACACCTGAATCCAAGATTTTTACTGAGAAATCATCCTCCACAATCTTCTCTAATGTATTCTTTATAGCTTCTAAAGAACCTTCTGAAGAGCTCTTTATAATCACATTCAACGAACCACCCTCTTCATTTTCCTCCTCATTGGGAGCAAAGAAATCTTCAAAACTAAATTCCTCTTTCTTTTTTTCCTCCTCTTCTTTTATCTTCAACACCGATTCTAAAAGCCCTTTATCATTCTTTTCTAAAATATATCCTTCTGTACCAAGATCAAGAAGATTTGAAAGACCAATAATTTTACCTCCACAACCACATTCAAGAGAACAGAGATTTCCTCCATCCTCTGTAATTAAACCCTTAATTTTCTCAATGTAAAGTTTTTCATTAAACTTGTAACCAAACCAATTACCTTGACAGAGATTACCCTGAATCAGAACGACTGAAGAAACATTACCCTTAGATTTATCTTTTACCGATTCTAAGATAAATGCTTTGCCTGAGATTCCTTCTGGCAATTTAATATCTTCTCTTAAACCTTCAACTTCTGAAACCAAAAGAATCAAATCTAAAAGTTCTTTGATTCCTACACCTGTTTTGGCTGAAACTTCAATAACTGGAATTGTTCCTCCAAAACCTTCAATCTGCAGACCATTACTTACAATATCTCTCTTTACTTTCTCTATGTTAATATTTGGTAAATCAACCTTGTTAATGACAACAATCGGTTTTACATTTGATGCGTTAATGATTTCAATAGATTCTTTTGTCTGAGGTTGAACACCATCATTGGCAGCAACAATTAACAGAACAATATCTGCAATAGCTCCTCCTCTTGACCTCATTAAATCAAAAGCTTCATGTCCTGGTGTATCAACAAAGGTTATCTCTTGATCTTTTCCTGGAATTTGAACTGTAAATACAGATACTTTTTGAGTAATACCACCTGCTTCAGAGCTTTGGACATCAGCCTCCCTTATTCTATCAAGAATAGTTGTTTTACCATGGTCGACATGGCCAAGAATAGTGACAACTGGTGTTCTTGACTTACCCTTTTTAATTGTACTTTTAGTACTCTTAGCCATTTAACTATGTTGTTATATAAATTACTCTTCCTTTGGACTTTCATCTTCTTTTGGTTTTACTTCTTCTACTTCTTCCTCAACAACCTCTTCTTTAACCTCTTCATCTTTCTTTTCCTCTGTTTGTTCTTCAACTTTCTCTTCCTTTTCAAGTGC
>Ga0302241_1000858_pt1 | contig 24879 bp, 18 predicted proteins | sample AAG_UR_Arg_MG_FD_193532 | JGI IMG/M metagenome (GOLD analysis project Ga0302241, IMG submission 193532) | Enriched activated sludge microbial communities from anaerobic digester in WTTP, New Holstein, Wisconsin, United States - AAG_UR_Arg | ecosystem: Engineered > Bioreactor > Anaerobic >... | reverse complement strand
TTCCATTAATAAAATTGCAGCAATACACACTGTTAACAAAAATTTGAAAAGAAAATATTTTGTTCTACCAGTCATTAATTTTTTCTCCTTTCTTTTATTTATCATTGTCTTTCAGTTTTTCCTGAAGCTTTTCCAGAAGTCTTTTCACTTCTTTTGCGAGATTCCCTTCCGGGTTAAGTTTGAGATAAATTTCACATTCCTCCTTAGCTTTCTCATATTCCATATCTTTTGCATAAATACGTCCAAGAGCATAATGGATAAGAGGATAATCAGGATTTATCTTTTTTGCTTCCTCTATGTTTTCCATTGCCTTATCATACTTATTCTTCTCTCCATAACACATGGCTATATTTATATAAGACTCTATAATCAAAGGACTTTCCTTATCTCTTTCAAAAGGATTCATATAATCTGTTAATTTAAGGACTTCTTTAAATTCATGTATAGCCTCATCTAATTTCCCCTGAAGTGTATATAAATGACCTCTGAAAAAACGGGCTGCAGGTTCATAATAATACCTGTCACAAAGACTATCAAGGTATTCTGAAGCTTTATCTAATTGATTTCTGAAGATATATATCTTACTGAGATTTAAAGAAACATTTATATAATGGGGTTGAACATCCAGTACTCTCTTATAATCATCTATAGCTTTTTTCCATAATTCCCAGGCCTCCTCTTCTGCTCCACTATAATAAGCAAATAAACCCTCATAGGTATAAGAAGCACCACGGGCTACATAACCTTCAATTAAAAAAGGATCTAATTCAATAGCTTTTTCGCTTTTTTGTATAGCCTCCTGAAGTAATATTCTATCACCGGTCTTAAAATATCCTGCTTTCTGAGTATAAGCCTGGGCCAGGGCCGCATAGGCCAGAGCAAAATTCGGATCGATATCTATAGCATATTTAAATTTTTCTATAGCTTCATCATTCTCCTTTGAAATATATTTGAAATAAAGATAGCGTCCTTTTGCATAAGCCACATAAGCATTACCAGATTTAGTAAAATCTTTATTAACCGAGATTTCCTCTTTGTGAGTCAATGCAACAGGTATGGCTTTTGTAATTGTCACAGCTATTTCACGCTGAATTTTATTTATAGGTTCAATATTTTTTTCTATATTTTCAAGACTACCCTCTACAGGTTCACTTATAAAGAGATCACTTATATCATTTTCTTTTTTTCTGAGATCAAGAATCTGAGCACCTACTCTAAAATGTTCTTTTCCTGTCTCTATATCTCCCAGTATTACTATATCAACCTTTAACATATGTCCAAGTCTGGTGGCAAGCTCTTTTGTTATCAATTCATTTTCTCTGATGCCGAGCTTTCTTTTTACTTTCTCAAGCTGAGGTCTTTCTATAAAATGGAGTCCTTCTATAGTGGACAGTTTTGTCACGGTCATATCGGCAAAAGAAAAACCTATATAACGAACTTTAGGATTATCAGGAATAATATCAAAAGAGTTTATTGTAAGCACATTTAAATCCATTGATCGGCAATTGTTAGTTTCCATATTTGTTTCATATATTTGAAACAAAAAAAAGAAGAAAACAAAAAATAATATAATTAAAAAAAACTTCCCTTTCACAAAGATCACTCCTTTTTTTAAAATTATTAATTAATAGGCACAGAAATTTGCATTATTGTTAAATTATTAGCTTCAGTAAATATAAACCTGTTTAAAACTATCAGCAATCAGCTTAAGGAATAAAGCTGAAAGCTAAAGGATAATAGCTAATAATAATTTAACCTTTAGCTCTATTGTCCAGTAATCTTATAATAATCTATAAGAAAATAAATTTCAATATCTAAAGAAAAAAAAAAATTTATAAGTAATTCTGAATGAAAAACCTTGACAAATTACAGGTATTTGAGATAATTATATTTATGAATTAATCTTAAAGAAAGAGGTATAAATTCAAATGCGTATTTTGTATATATTATTACTAATAACTTTAATATTTTCCGGATGCCAGAAACAAAATTCAGGTGAGCCCATTTTAGTAGATGGTTCTACAACAATCTTTGAACTGAGCAAAGACTGGGCAGAGGCTTATATGGCAAAAAATCCAGGAACAAAAATTCAGGTCTCTGCAAACGGCACAACTAAAGGTATAGCAGACTTTCTGAATGGGAAAATTGACATAGCCGAATCTTCCAGAAAAATCAGTGAAGAAGAAATCCTGAAAGCCAGAGAAAAAGGTGTTGATGTAGGTGAATTCTACGTAGGATTTAATATTTATGCTGTAGCAGTACATCCTGAAAATCAAGTTAAACAATTAGATAAAAACCAGATTAAAGATATATTTTCAGGTAAAATCACTAACTGGAAAGACACTGGAGGGAAAGATTCAGAAATTAAGGTTCTCTATAGAGAAATACCCACCGGAGAATATGATTACTTCCTGGAAAATTTTATACATTTGAGTGGAAATATCGATATAAATAAAACACTTTCCCATATTAAAGTTTTAAAAACACAGGAAGACATAGTGAAAGAAGTGGCAACTAACGAAAATGCCATAGGCTACTTTTTTCTGAACTATCTGGATAATACAACTAAAGCCATTGCTGTAGCCAAAGAGAAAGATGGCACTTACTTAACACCTTCTGTAGAAAATGCTCAAACAGGTGATTATCCAATTTTAAGACCCTACTATATGTATATAAGCAAATATGCAAATAAACCTATAAGAGATTTTGTAGATTTTACATATAGTCTTGAAGGTACAGAAATAACTAAAAAGAATGGATTTGTACCTGTTCCTCTTCCTGAAGATAAAAATAGAGAAGCTCTCTTTGAATATATATAAAGGGAAAAGTGAGAAGTGAAAATCCCTTCTTTTCATTTTTTACAAATCCTTGTAGAAAGCTATAACTTATGGAAATAATAGACATAGAATTTCTCAAGAACTTGACCCTGAAAGCAGGGAAAATAGCTCTGAAATATTTCGGCAGGGTAATACCCCATGAAAAAAGTGATAAAACCCTTGTAACAGAAGCAGATATAAAGCTTGATGAATTCATAACTCTGGAAATTAACAAAAAATATCCCTATCACCTTATCCTGAGTGAAGAACTTGGCAGAAAAAAGGGAGAAGTAAAAGAAAACATTGTGTGGGCAATAGATCCACTGGATGGAACTGCTGCATTTTCTTCCGGTCTTCCTATCTGGGGTATTTCCATAGGAATCTTAATAGATAATATTCCAACTTACGGGGCTTTCTACATACCTGTTACAGACGAGCTGTATTATTCAGACGGCAGATCTTCATATCTTTGGAATCAAAAAATAAAAGTCTCCAAAATTAGTTTGGATGAAAATACCTTTCTTGCTGTACCCTCTGATGCTCACCGTAGCTTTGATCTGAAGAACTTTCCCGGGAAAACCCGCTCTATGGGAAGTATAGCCGCTCATATATGTTATGTTGCAAGAGGAATCGCAGCAGGAGCTATAATGAGAGGTCATATATGGGATATAGCAGCAGGTGATGCCATATTGAGAAGTGCAGAAGGAGAAACAACTTATTTAGATGGTATGCAACTGGAATGGGAAGAATTATATTCCTGTAAAAAAGCAAAAAAAACCTGTATAGCTGCTGGAAAAGAAAATTATAAAGAACTAATCGGCTTTATTAAGAAATAACCTGAACTTAAGGGTTTAAGCTTATCCTTACTGTAAAATTTCATATTTAACCCTTATCAATACAGATCAATTGAAAGATAATTAAAGTTATATTATCTTTTCCACCTCTTTCATTTGCCAGGTTTACTAATTTAGCTGTAATCTTATCGAAATCGGTGGAAGAAGTTATTATCTGGTGAAATTCTTCATTAGAGAAATAATCCCATAAACCATCACAGCATATTAAAATTATATCACCAGGGTTAAGACATTCTTCATAAGTTGCAATTTCTATAGGATGATTCGGTCCAAGACTTCTGTAGATAAGATTCTTATGGGGATAATTCTGTGCCTGTTCAGGAGTAAGCTGACCCATTTTCAATAGACGATTTACAAGGGAATGATCTTCTGTTATCTGTCGTATCTCTTTTGTATTAATAAGATAAGCTCTTGTATCACCAACATGTCCTATGAGCAGTCTATTTCCTATCAATAAACCTGCTGTTATAGTTGAACCCATACCTTCTCTGGAAGGATCTTCACGGGCATAGTTATATATTATTTCATTTGCATATTCAAGAGCACCTGAAAGAACTTTAATGTCAACAGGGAAATCGCAATTCCTTTTAAGAAGATTTTCTGTTATCCTGGCAGTTACATGTCTTATAGCCAGAGAACTTGCTACTTCTCCATCACTCATACCACCCATTCCATCTGCTACGATAAACAAACGGGGCTGTAGAAACTCAGAACATTCATTCATAGTAAGCTGCATAGTAAGCATACTATCCTGATTTATTTCCCTGACCTTTCCAACATCAGTTCTCATAGAGCCCCGAATACGTATATAAGCCTTTTTTTCTACAACAGTATTTTCATCATTACCTTCAGTAATCTTACTTTCTTCTTGTTTTTCAATTGTACTATCAGGAGAGATCAATCAATTATACCCGGTTAGCCTTTTATATATTAAACCGGGTAATCACCTCCTTAAATTCTAGCTATAAAATTTATTTTATAATTTTAACATATTTTTATCTTAATTAGAACAAATTTTTAAAAAAATTTATTTTTTATGATATAATTTTATAATTATGGACAAACTGGAAAAAAAACTTCTCTACAAAATAGGACTGGCAAATAAAAACTTCTCTATGTTTCAGGGAGGAGACAAAATTCTGGTATGCTTCTCAGGAGGAAAAGATAGCTGGACACTTCTTCACCTCTTAAATATCCTGAAAAAAAAACTGCCTTTTTCCTATGAACTTATGGCAGTTAATATAAATCCTGGTTTTGAAGAATACAGAACAGATATACTGGAAGAAGCTTTAAACTCCAGAGGATATAATTATCATATAGAAAAGACCTGTATAATTGATATTATAAAAGCAAAAATGAAAAGACCGAGTTACTGTTCCTTCTGCTCTCGTCTGAGAAGAGGTATCTTATATGATATGGCAAAAAAATTTAAATGCAATAAAATAGCCCTTGCCCATCATGGAGACGACTTTATAGAAACACTTCTTCTAAATCAGTTTTTTATAGGGAAAATAAAAGCTATGCCTGCGAGATTATACGCTGATGATGGAATAAATATTGTTATTCGACCTCTTGTTTATGTAGAAGAAAAAGATATAATTAAATATGCTGACTATATGAAATTTCCTCTTATAGAATGTAGATGTCCGGGATGTGACAGTTACAGCTCAAAAAGAATTATGATAAAGAAATTGCTTTTAAAACTTCAAAAAGAAGTTCCTGAAATAAAAAGCAGCCTACTTAAATCACTCTCCCATGTGGAACCCCGTTATCTCCTGGATAACTCAATCAAAAATGTAGATTGATATATTAAGAATTATATGTTATATTAGAACAAATTTTTACTCAAAGGTGTTTTTATTATGAAGGAAAAAGAAGAGAGTTTTACTATTGAAGAATGTAATTCTCTTATTGAGCTGGTGCTGAAAACGACTGTTACAGGCCTTATTATTAAAGATAAAGATAATAATATCCGATTTGTAAATAAATCCTGGGAAGAAAAACATGGAGATTGCAGAGGAAAAAAATGCTTTGAATATCTCAAAGGCAGGATTCCTAAGTATGATGATTGCAGTGGAACAAAAGTAATTGAAAGTGGTGAAACTTTTATTTCCGAAGAATATCTTCCATGTGACAATAGACTTTATGAGGTAAAAAGACAGCTCTTTGAAATAAGTCCCGGTAAAATAATGTTAGCAGAAGTATTTGTTGATATTACTGAACGTAAAGAGGTAGAAGAAAGAGCCTGTACCTTCTCTTCCATAGTCGAACAGAGTCCAAGTGCTATTGTGATTACTGATACCTGTGGAAAAATTGAATATATAAACCCCAAATTTACCTGTTTAACAGGTTATACAATGGAAGAAGTAAAAGGTAAAAACCCACGTATTTTGAAATCAGGGGAAAGTACCTCTGAGGAATATAAGGGACTCTGGAATACTATAAAAACAGGGAAAGAATGGCGTGGAGAATTTCATAACAGAAAGAAAAACGGTGAACTCTACTGGGAATCTGCTTCTATTTCTCCTCTGAGAAACCTGAAAGGAGAGATAACTCATTTTCTTGCAATAAAAGAAGATATTACAGAACGTAAGAAAATGGAAGATGAACTCAGAAGAGCAAAGGAACAGGCAGAAGTAGCAAACCGTGTTAAGGGTGAATTTCTTGCCAATATTTCTCATGAACTCAGAACACCTATGAATTCCATTCTTGGTTTCTCAAAAATGTTAGTAACTAAATCCACTGAAAATCTAACAGAAAAACAGATTAAAGGTTTACATATGATAAATGAAAGTGGCGAAAAACTATTAAAATTAATAAATCATATACTGGAATTAGCCAGATTGGAAGGAAGAAAAACAGAACTAATACTCGAAGTATTTCCCCTGGAAGATATAATTTTAGAGGTAGAGGCTTTTACCAGAAATATTATAAAAGATAAAATTACTTTTTCTATTCATAGAGGAGAGAGTTTACCTGTATCAATCTTCTCTGATAGGAAAAAAATTGTCCAGATTCTTATAAATCTTTTATCAAATGCAATAAAGTTTACTCATAAAGGAGAGGTAAATTTTACTATATACAGAGATGAATCTGGAATTGTCTTTTCTGTTAAAGATACCGGTGTAGGTATAGAACAGGAAAATATAACCCGTATATTTGATGATTTTAAAAAGCTCGGTAAAGGAGAAGCTAAAAATTATGCCGACGGAGGCCTTGGGCTGGCTACAAGTAAAAAACTGGCCTTAATGTTAAATGGTCAAATTAATGTTGAAAGCACTCCAGGGAAAGGATCTAATTTTTCTTTTACTATTCCTTATTTTAAAATCTAAGAGAGGAAGAATTTTAAGAAATGGATAAAAATGATAAAATCTTAATTGTTGATGATGAACCGGCAAACTTATTCTTACTCGAATTAATTCTGGAGGACAATTACACCATAGTAAAAACAAATAATGGCCGGGAGGCTTTAGATCTTATTGAAAAAGAAGTGCCTGATTTAATTCTACTTGATATAATGATGCCGGGAATGGATGGTCTTGAAGTCTGCAAAGCAATTGTAAGTAATGAACTTACAAAAGATATTCCCATAATTCTTGTAACTGCCAAAATCCAGGATGAAGATGTAGAAAAAGGTCTCAACCTCGGTGCTACTGATTATATTAAAAAACCAATTTCTGACGTTGAACTCAAAGCCAGAGTAAAATCGGCTCTCAGAATAAAACATCGTGAGGATGAACTTAAAAGATTAAATAAAATAAAAAATGATTTTATAAGAATAATTTCTCATGATATCCTTTCTCCTTTTACCGGTATTCTCAGTAGCAGCAATATATTACTGAATAAAGATTTCGGTAATCCCCTGAATGAAATTCAGAAAGAGTTAATAAAAATTATTAACGGTTCTGCTCAGAAACAACTCAATTATGTTAAGGATTTACTGCTATTAGCCCTTCAGGAAAGAGATACATTTAATCTGGATTTAGAAGAAATCCCTCTTAAAAAACTAATTGATGAATCAATAGACATCCATAAATTTTCAGCTCAAAGGAAAAATATCTCCCTTATAAATAATATATCAGATAATATTATTATGAAGTTAGATATGAATAAAATAGCCCAGGTATTCAACAATCTGATTAATAATGCAATTAAATTCACTCAAAAAGGAGGACAGGTTGATATTTTCTCTGAAAGAAAAGAAGATAAAATCTTTATCTCTGTAAAAGACAATGGTACAGGAATGAAAGAAGAAAAAATAAATGAATTATCAGGAGAAGGTAAGGTTTACTCCACTCCCGGAACTGATGAAGAAGTAGGGACCGGTCTTGGATTAAAAATATGTAAAAAAATCCTGAAAGCCCATAATGGGACTATTTTGATTGATTCAAAAGAGGGAGAGGGGAGTACTTTTACTATGGTTTTGCCACTGTAATCCTATTTTATCAATTCTTTGGTAGTTGTTGATATTTCCCAGACAGCAAACTCTCTTTTATATACATAATAATCTATCATACCAAGGAGTCTTGAGTAAAGTTCCAGAATTCCTACACCGGGAATCCAGAAGATTTTTTTAAAGCCAAATCTATTATAACTCTTTAACAAAATTTTAAATATTCTTAAAGAATTCATTGTGGAAACTTCATAACCGAATTTTCTTTTAATTGCCAGATGACCTGCAAAGATTCTCCTTCTGGATCTTATAAAATCACTTATATTTTCAGCACCTTTGTTTAAAACTATAGCTTCAGGAATATATTGGATCAGAAAACCCTGTCCTTTTACTAAAGGTTCAATAGATGCTTCATCTACAGATGTACTTTCGGGAATCTTATAGAAGATATTTCTAAAGGCAATGAGTTCACCCATTTTAGGATAATAAATACATAATTGATGATGTAATTCCCAGAGAAGATGGACACAAAAACCAGTAAAATCATTATTTTTATTTACAGGCACAGGATGGCCTCCTGTCATACCCACATCGGGATTTAAAAAAGAAAGAACCAGTTTTTCTATAGTATCTTCCTGTGGTATAGTATCGGCACTTTCCATAACAAGTATCTTTTCAGTTGCTTCCCGAAGAAAGAGATTTACCGCCGAAGCTTTCCCTTTTCTTTCCTTTTGGACTATGAGACGAACCCTGGGATCCTCTGAGATATAACGTCTTACAATCTCTTCCGTATTATCAATACAACCGCTGGCTACTACGATTATTTCTTTTATACTAACAGAGTTTAATTTTTGACCCGATAAAGCCTTCAGTAGATGTTCTATATTAGCCGCCTCATTATAAGCCATTATACCAATACTGCAACTTAAGCTTTTATCTTCAATATCATGTGAGGGAAATTTGTTCATAAATTTACATCTATTTTCTTATTTTCTTGCAATAACTCCATTATGATGAGCAAAAAATATCTTCAAAAATGCCGGAAAATATCTTTCTATAAAACTCAATCTCTTCATAAGTTTTTCAAACTTTCTGTCATTTGAAAAATATGGCAGATTTTCTACTGTATAAGAATGTGTTTTATATCTATCTTTTGCCCTTTTCATAAGCCAGGTTTTTAAAAAAGGCAGAAGATTACCTATTACCTCTTCTATGGGTTTATCTATATCAGGCCAGAAAGGTACATCTACAAGAAAGGTCTGTAAAACTTTCATCCCTCTTTTTTCAAGAGCCGTCTGAATTCTTTCAGCACTCATATAATTTATACTGCCATGTATCCAGGGATCTCCTGAAAGGATATGATCAATCTTATGAAGTAAAAAACCATAATTTAAGAAATTGGGTACGATAATAAGGACATATCTCTTTGAAATTCTTATCATTTCATCTATAAGACTTTCAGAATTTAATATATGGATAACACAGAAATTCCATACCAGATCAAATGATTCATCGGGATGAGAAAGCTGAAAGTTTTCCGATAGAGAAAACCTGGCATCAAGATTAAGTTTTTCATAAACACCCCGGGCAATTTCTAGCTGTTTTACAGAAGGAAGAGATAGAGTAACTCTGCAATTTCTTTTAGCAAAGGTAATACTGTTTAAACCCTTGATGCCTGCCATTCCATCTCCGGGGCCTTCCAGAACTGTTAGAAAGTCATGGACAAAATATAATCTTTCCAGAAGTTGTGCAAGAGACCATCTTTCATAAGGTATGCCCAATCCTAAATCTTCTTCTCTTTCAATGGTTAACATAGGGTAATTCATAAAAATGTCTCCTTAAATCGTGATGGGTGATGGGTGATAATCTTTCACTTCTCACTTCTCACGCTTTTTATATTCTCTTACTGTTTCCTCAATTCCTTTTTGAATTTCAATTTCCGGATTATATCCCATAGAAAGAGCTTTTGAGACATTAAAATCCTGATTAAGACTCATTATATCCACTTTAGAAAGGGAAACAAAAGGTTCTTTTTCCGGAAAAATGAGAGAATAAAATTTTTGATATATAAAAGCCACCAGAAAAGCTAATACTCGTGGAATCATTAAAGACGGTATTCTAACATTTAACTCTTTCCCTATGATTTCTATTATCTCAGAAAGAGTAAGAGAATTTCTGTCTGCAATTATAAAGGTCTCGCCGGTTTTACCATTAAGGCCAACTTTAATTAATCCCTGACAGAGATTATCTATATGAACCATATGAATTTTATTTTTTCCATTACCTGTAATCAAAAATCTTTTCCTCTTTATGAGTCTTATGAGTTTATAGAGAAAACCGTCTATGTCACCGGGACCGTATACGATAGAAGGACGGACTATAATACAATTTTCATATTTCCGGCAAAGTTCTTCAGCTCTGGCTTTGGAGATATGATAGTTGCCTTTCGGCTTAAGGGGAGAATTCTCATTAAGATCTGTTCCAAAACCCATAACACCCACAGTAGAGCAAAATATAAATTTTCGAATATTTCGGGAAGCCTCTAAGAGTTTTCCTGTAAGTAAAACATTTGCTTTTTCATACTCTTTATAAGGAAGATATTTTTCTCCTCTTAAAGCAGCAAGATGAAAAACCACATCTATATCTAAAAGAGCTGATTTAAAGAAAGAATTATCGAAAAGATTTCCCCGGAGGATCTCTATCCTTTTATCCAGATTACTGATATTTGAAGACTCTCTTACAATACATCTTACATAATTTCCATCTGAAAGAAGTATTTCAGTCAATCTTTTCCCTACAAAGCCTGTGCCGCCTGTAATCAGAATTTTCATAAAATCATTTTAACGGAGTTCTGTTTTGAAGTCAATTATAGAAAAACCTGATGGGTAATGTGTGAAGATAACCCATTACGTTTTACGCTTTACTCATTACGTCTTTTCACCTTTCACTTTTCACTTCTATTGTCACAGATATAATTTTTTTGTATAATTAATAAAATTTTAAATAAAAAGGTGAAAAAATTATGAATAATTTCTCAAATCTAAATTCCATAATAAAATCCTCTTCAAATCCAAAAAGAAAAGATAAGATCACCTATATGATTCCGAAAGCCTGGACAATTGATCCTCTCAGAGGTGCAGACCATCTTCAGGAATTGGTTTCATCAGGAGAAATTACCAGACCTGTAGCCATAGAATCTCCTTATAAATTAATAGAAACAGCCCTTAAGAGAATATTAGATTATAATAAAAAACAGGCCTCTCATATAGAACAAGAAAAAAAAGAAATTGATTTACAGACAGGTCGGGGTATTACAGCAGTTAATGGTCTCGCAAGGGTTCTTTCTATGTATGACCATGACGGTGATGGTTTTATCGGCTCAAATCAAAAAGAGAATATTATCCTCAATAAAGATGGAATCTGTGAGATGGGAACCTTTATAAAAAACATTCTTATTCTTCCCTATCTTAAAGCACTGGGTTTTAACACTGTCCATCTTCAGCCCATAACTGAAATCGGTCTTTACGGTCATAAAGGAAATCTCGGTTCACCCTTTGCCATTCGTGATCCCTTTTCTATAGATCCGAATCTCGCTGATCCTCTTTTCGAGGAGAATGCAGAACAACAATATATGGCTTTTATAGAAGCCGCTCATGCTCTGGGCATAATGGTTGTCCAGGAAGTAATACCCAGAACCCTTTCAATAGACTCAAAAATTCTGGAGAACCATCCTGAATATGGCTACTGGGTAAAAGAAGGTTCTGCTAAAAGAATGCCCAGGTATTACCATCCTGATTATGAATATGCCACGTCCGAAGGAAAGAGAAGATTTTCTGATAATAAGTCCTTTGAAGCCTGGTTTTACAGTGAATATCAGGATAAAATTTATAGCGGGAAATACTCTGTTTATGACCTTATAGATGTAAACCTTACAGATCCTGAATATGCAAGTTTCTTTATGGCCACACCTGATACTGTAAAAAGAGAAGAAAAAACAGGAAGACTCATAGGATATTATAAAGATCAATCTCTTCATTCGGAGGTATTCCCTGCCTTCTGCGATACGCCTTTTGAAATTCAACCTTTCTGGCAGGATGTAACTTATCTTCGTCTCTATGAAGATAAACACGGTGATCTGCCTCTTGTAAGGCCTCTGTCTTTCGTTACTGCAAAATTCTTTAAAGATGTAGAACCGCAAATAGAAAAAAAATATAGAAATCAACCTGTATGGGATATGATTACAGGTTATTTCGATAAATTCAAAAATATGGGTGTAGACGGTTTCGTACTGGATATGGGGCATGCTCTCCCTTATGATCTAAAAAAAGCCATTAAAGATGTACTTCCCAATGTATGGGAAGAAAATCTGGCAGCACCCTTTTCCTTCCTTGCAGAAACTCCAATAGTAATAACAGGTAAAGTTTTTGCCTATGGAGAACCAGGATATAACAATAAAGAAGAAATGAAATACTATGAAGAAAATCCCCAGGAAACCATACTTTACCACATAAAAAATATACGCCGTCTTTTTGAAGAGGTAGCAGAATTTGATTCCTATAAAGGTAAAATGTTCGGTTTCCCTGATAACTATAATACAAAACGTATAGGTCAATCCACGGCTACAAGAGATTTATTAAAAGCTCCCTGCAGAGAAGGAACAGCTATTCCTGACTTTACGAGGGCACCTGTTAACCAGGGAAAAGCACGAAAGATTTCTCTTCTTTACTATACACTTTTCAGGGTATTTTCCGAAAAACCTGATTCACCCTTTCTCTTTAATCCTGTTTTCGGCACAGAATTTGTAGCAACTTCTACTATAAATGTGGGTTTAAATACCCATATAGCCGAAGCAAATCAATTTTTTGATTATATGAGTGACGAAGAACAGCAGTTAAAGCCTGAAGCAGAAAAATTACTCTTAATGAGTAAACCGGATAAATCAACAGGTGAATGGACAAATGACCATCACTTTATAGGAGAAATCCTTGAAGTAAATTGTGCTATTCAGAAGTTAAAACCACTTTTAATTACACATAAACATCTTGACGTTTTAAATACCAGAAGGAGTGAAATTTTATTCCTCTCTTTATCTTCTCCTGAAGAATCCGGTGAACACCTGGCGATAGTATCAAATCTGGATTTAGAAGAAGAACATTCAGTGGAATTACCTTTTGTTATAAGACGATATTATCTGAACAGACCAGATTATTCTCCTGAGGAAGGAGAAAAGGGACAGGTAAAACTTTCTCCCGGCCATATAACAATCTTTACATATTAAATATTGAACAGTGAGACTGTTCACTGTCCAATATTTACATTTTTTAAGGAGGTGGAGGACGGGACGTAACAGGTGAAACGTGAAGTGTAAAAAGTGAATGATGATAATTGATTATAACCACATAGTAACTCAAGTAATCTTTGCCTGTTTTCAAGATAATTTATTTTACTTTTCATCGTTCCTTTTCACTTCTTTTCATCACCCGTCATTTTATGAAAACAGAAATTATACTTGTAAGACACGGTGAAACAGAAGCCAATATAATGAATGTTTTTCGAGGGCAACTGAATGTAAACTTAAATGAAAACGGTCTGAAACAGGCAGAAGAACTAGGCGAGGTTCTACAAAAAAGAGAGATAAAAGCAATCTATTCTTCACCTTTAAAACGCGCTCTTGAGACTGCAAATATTATAGCCCGGAAGCACAATATGGAAGTAAAAATACACGAAGGCTTTAATAATATAAGTCTTGGAGAGTGGGAGGGAAAATCAAAAGAAACTATACAAAAAAACTATCCTGAGTTCTGGCATCAGTGGGTATATGATACAGAAAATATAGAAATACCGGGAGGAGAGAAACTCTCTCAAGTAAGAGACAGAGCTTTTATGACTCTTAAAGAACTGATCCAGGACAATAGAGGAGAGACTTTTATAATAGTCTCTCACCGGTGTGTTCTTAAAGTTCTTCTTTCTGCCGTCCTGGATATAGGAGGAAAATATTTCTGGAAAATTTATCTGGATAATGCTTCTTACAGCACAGTGAAATATGATGATGAACAGGGATTTTCTGTTACACTCCTTAATGAAACCTGCCATTTATCAAAAAAGGCCTATGAAGAATTTTAACCGGTGGTTACGTATGTTGCACAGCCAAAAGAAAAGAGTTTATAGTCCAGAAGGCAGGATTCAGAAGTGGCAGGACTTATTCTGAGTCCTGGATTCTGCTTTCTTTGGATCTTCATAAAAATTCACTTTACTCCTCTTTAACATGCAGGGGTAAGTAATTCCTGCCCGGTGCTTCGCCATTACAATGATATATGGAAACCTTGCAACAGATCCGCTATTATTCCATATGTTTCAATATTACATACTTTAAGTTTATTAAATAATTTTTTAGATGCCGTGGGAACATCTTCATTCCTGTAAGGAGAAAATCTGACGAGATATTTCATTGTATCTTCTGCTACTTCATCATCAGCAGCAACTGTTAACCTGTAAAGATCTCTTAAATTCTTAATAAAATAGAAATACTTCTTGAGAATTTCTATTTTATCTTTGTATTTAATATTCTTTTGTGAAAGAATATTAAATACATTATCACATATATTTTCTCTTATTTGAAACTTTGCCTTGGCAATAAGAAGAAAATTCTCTATATCTCTAAGACCTCCGCGACATTCCTTCAGATTAATAGATTCCTTCATAAGTTTTTTCTGAGCAATATGCCTGGCTTTCATATCTTTTATCATCTGTGAAATATATTTCTCAGATTGTTCAAATATATAAGGTCTTATTATTCTATCAACAAATTCATATTCAATTTTTCTGCTTCCTATAAGTAATTTTGAACCCAGAAGTTGAGATTTATCTATAAAATGTTCATCATCCTGTTCCTGTTGAAAATATTCTTCAAGTTCTGAAAGCATAGTAATATAATGACCAAAATGCTCTGCAAATCTGTAATGTGGCAGCATACCTCTTTTTATGATCTCAGAATTCATCTTGATTATTATTCTGGAAAGAATCTTTCTCAGATTTTCATCATCTGAATCAAGTAAAACTATTACATCAAAATCATCTACATAGGCCTGTTCTCTTGCATGACCTCCTGCTTTATAAATTCCAAAAAGATCATCAGTAATAATTTTATGTCCTTCCTGATTTTCAATTTCTTCCTTACATATAAGAAATAAATGTGTAAGATAATTATCAGAAAATTCTGTAAATTCAGCATTTATCTGCTCTAAAGGAGCACCCTCAAAGGTAAGCATAGCTACTCTTACAAATTCAAAATTATAATAATCTCCCAGTTCAGTTTTCCTTTCCTTAATCAGCTCTATATCTTCAAGTACTCCAAATACACCAACATTTATCTCTTTAAGCTTTTCAGGAGAACTCAGGAATTTAACATATTCAGGAAGTTTTTCAAGTATACTGTAAAAAAACCCTTTAAAATAGCTGCTTGTAGAATAATATAATAAACATAAGTGTTTTAAGTTATCAAGTATTTCATTCAACTCGGTAGCAGTCTCTCCATCTAAAGCCATTTCAAAAATTTTCACATCTTCAGAATCAATTACCATAAGATAGTCATTTACAAGAGCAGGATCATCACCAAATAATTCAGCTATTCTATTAGTCACATCATTAAAATCAGGAAGAAGCTTTAAAAAAACCCTGTTAAATTCAAGGAAAAGTTCCTTTCCCCCGTAATTCCTGCCAAACTTAAAAAGTGCTCTGAAAGTCATAAAAAGAGGATAAAAGGAATATTTCCCCACAGATACATAACTTTTTATAAGTATCTCTTTTCTCCAGGGTGTTAATAGATTAAAATCCTTTATATATCTCTTTAAAACCTTTCCATCAGGTTCTAAAAGTACTTCTAGAAGATCATCCCAGTAAGTATTTCCTTCAAAAAAACTCCCTCGCTTTATATATTCAAAGGCTATATTCATCTTTCGTTTTTCTTCTTTTTTTGGTTTTAATGTCTTAATGGCAGATAATGGAAATAAAGCAACCGTATCACTTACGTGAGTTTGAAATCTTCCTACCATAGGAGTCGATTTATTAAGGGCCACAGAATTTATCGAAGGTTCTTCCTTTTCGCTTTCCTTTATCAATTCAGAAAAAACTGTTATACGTCTGAGATGAGAACTGAACCTGTCAAAAAGAACTACTGCTATTTCATGGGATTTTCTTACCTGAACTTGATAATCGTGGACAACATCATGCCAGGGTCTTATTGCACCGATCTGTTCATAACCAAGGAAGGTGGCAATTCTATCCATGTTATCAAATACATAACCTTCATTGAGATTTATATCTTCATCCTGAACTATAAAAAGCTGATAAATATATCTGAATATTTCTACAGAGCTCAGAGCTTCTTCCAGCTGATTATAGAGTTCTTCCTCTTCCTTGTCCAATTCCTTGAGTTTCTCGAGTATATCCCAGCCATTGACTTCATCAAGGCCCCAGACAATTTTAGCTAAATATATAAATCCTTTAAGCATTCTTATACTGTCAAGTTTCGGATTTAGATAATCTTTTTTAGGACTCCTTAATAACAATGAATGAATTTCTCCAAGTATCCCTCTTATATAAGCTTCATGATATATGTTATTTCCATAAGGTTTATAAAAATACCTGTATACTATATCTCTTCTAAAATCATTAAATAATTTATCACTCCCTATTATCTTAGCTGCCCCAAGGACTTCTGTAATAAAGACAAAATCATGATTATGGCTACTCAGGTAATCCCAGAATTCCTGAATTGTGGAATAATATCTATCCATTCCCATCATTTCAGCAGGATGAAAATGCAATCTTGTTGAATGAATAATCATCTGTTTATTTAATTTACTTATGGCAAGGCCGAAATTTTTACTTACATCTCTTTCCCTTGTTATAATACCGACGTCTATATCATCCTGATCAGCCCTTGCTCCCACACCACATATAGCAAATTCCGGCATTTCTTCACCTTCCATCAGTAAATAAAGCAATGTATTCATATAGCTTGCCGTGAGGGATCTAAATTTTTTACCTGCTTTTCTCATAAAAGCTTTATAAATAGCGGGTCTCTGGTTTTCTTTTGAAGTAACCAGTTCCATACTGAGAGCATCTACGGCCTTCAGATTCATATTAAGAAACTGTATGGCATAATAACATCCCAGGAAATTAAGTTTTTCTTCTAAATTCCTGCCCACATCTACAATAGTATCCATATCGTCTGAAAAATCACGAAGATTCCAGAAGTGAATCTTATCCAGACTATCATGTCTTTCAAGAGCGGAAAGAAGTTCATCTTTATATTTTGAAATAGTAAGAATGTATTTCTGATTGTGTGTCCCAAGCTTTTTAGAACTTTCTTCCAATTTTAACCATAAATCCTGCAAACTAAAGTTTCTCCTTCCTGTAAGTTAAGGTATTCTTTAACAACAAGAAAAATTCAGGGGGGGCTTAAGCCCCCCTTAAAGAAATCACTTATTAATTTAAATAAAAAACTTATATTTTCTTATCCAGAAATAATTTCAAAGTACAATCTTTAGTAGAATTAGACTTTAAGGAAGGATAAAAATAATAAATTCCCTCAGGTAAAATCTTACCTACAAGTTTTTTATAATTCTTATTCTGCATTACAACTTTATGCTTTGAGTCCTCTATTCTAAGACCTATCTCACCTGAACTGTTTCCACTGAAAATAATAGTAGAAATAACTATATCGGATATAATTACAGGAGTATCAAAGACATATCCCTGACAGATCAATTCCCATCCACTTCTGCCCAATCTCTGATTACCATAAACCACATAATCACTATTAATAGCTTTATTATAATCACTAAAAATCACATCCGAGAGGTAACTATTACCTGTAGTATCAGAATATGGTGCAGGGCCCGTATAATTCTGGTTTGATCTGACTGTAACACTGCTATTATTATCCACATAGTAATGATTATCAGGACTTACATATATAACATTTCCACTGCTATCTACATAATTACCACTATTATCTATATAGTAATGATTATTAGGAGATGTAACTACTGTTGTATTACTTTTATTATCTACTGTGTATTGATTGTCTGGATTAACAATAACAGTACCGTCACTATTATTATAGAATGGATTACCAGGTTTAATCTGTACAGTTTTTACATTTCCGTCTTTATCTGTCTTTTGAATTACATAGGTTCCACTTGGATCCTTATAAATTGAGCCTTTCTTGTCTTTCTTAGTGCCCTGGATAAGAACATTTCCACTTGAATCCGTATAAATTGTACCTGTACCTTCATCGTTGGTACCCTGTACTGTAATAGTTCCGTTATTATTAGTAATAACTGGAATATTATCAGCAAAAACCAGCTGAATTACTCCCATTAAAAGGAATAATATAATAGCCAGAAAATATACTCCTTTCATATTTTTAATCAGTAGATCTTTATATAATCTACTTTCCCTCCTTTCTGTGTAATTTTAAAGCATAAATAATGGAAATTTATTCCCTTTCATTACATAATTTTATATTACAATAAAACTTCAAATCAGTCAATATATATGAAAGTTATAAAATTACTGAGATTTAAACAAATCCCATCTGAAGGCAGAAGACTGGTTAAAATCCGGCAAGTCCTTTTTTTGCTCTTTCATATTCCGGATCTTTACTGAGAGCTATTTTATACCACTGAATTGCTTTCTCTTTCTTATTCAGATTTTTATAAGAATCACCAAGTTTGCAACAGAGTTCTAAATCATTTTGAACCATACCAGATGCAGTTTCATAATGTTCAATTGCTTTATCATAGCTTTTTTTACCATAGTATGCGTCTCCAAGGACTATATAAATTTCCCTATCAAGGGGATTTATATCTTTTGTCTTTTTTAGATATTTTATGGAGTCATTATACTTATGAATCTTTAAATAAGATTGCCCCAGGCCTTTATTGGCATCAAAATTTTCTGGATCTTTATTTATAACTTCTTTATAAATTTTTATGGCTTCATCTGTTTTATTCTGTTTTTGTAAGATTCCTGCCTTTACATTTTTTGCCTCTAAAAGATTATCATGAATCTTTAGAGCTCTTTCTATCTCAGTTAAAGCTTTATGAAACTGTTTTTCATCAAAATAAACTTTACTTCTTATGACATAAATCATGGGATTTTTTCTATCCTTTTTCTCTCCATCCTTCAGAACAGAAAGAGCTTCTCCGTAATTTTTCATCACTCTATAAAGATCAGCTTTACCTGTATAGATTTCAGGGGCAGAGGCATCATCTTTTATGAGATCTTTATAAACTTCAAGGGCTCGATTAAAATCACCTTTTTTCTTATATATGGAAGCTATGCCAGTAGTTGCTTCAGTGTTCTTAGGAGCAGCTCCTCTTACTGTGCTGAAATAATGCATGGAATCTTCGTATTTACCTGTTTCCAGGTAAAGATACCCCAGAGCAATTAAGGCCTTTATATTTTTATTATCTATATCCAGAGTTTTTTTATATTTATCACCTGCTTCTTTATATTTATGATTTATAAAATCAATCTTTCCGAGACCTATAAGGGTATGGGCGTATACATCAAGGATTTCTTTATCATCCGGATTATTAAAGTGTGCTTCTTCTACTATCTTATAAGATCTCAGAGCTTCTCTGTAATCATTATACAAAAACCAGGTATCACCCGTAGAATTACAGATGTCGAAATAATATGTATCATCAGGAGATAGTTTTACTATTTTTTTGTATTCTTTTATGGCTGCCAGATAGTCAAACATGGCCCTCCGGGAGTCCCCCAGACCTCCATAGGCTTTCCGATTATCTTTATCAAGTGTTAAAACATATTCATATTCATTTATAGCTTTGTCATAAGCTCCATCATTAAAATAGTCTTCTCCTTTTTTTATATGTTCTTCTATTTTTGATTTATGAAAGGTTCCACTGAGAAAATAATAAAGACAGAAACCTCCTGTTAAAAGAACTGCTATAATTGCAATCATATGTCTCTGCCAGGAAAATTTCTTACTTCTTCTTTTTATTGCTTCTTTTACAGGAATATCTTCTGATCTTATTTTCATGTCTATGTAAGTTAATATGACATTTCCGATTTTTATTCTGTCTTTATGCTTTAATTCACATCTGGATCTTATCACTTTATCATTTAGAAAGGTTTTATTGGAACTTCCCAGGTCTTCAATAAAAAATCTCTTACCTGTCTTTATAATTCTTGCATGATGGCCTGATACAAGGGGATCAAAGTCAAGGAGAAGATCACTCTTTCTGGAGCGGCCAATGTTAATACAATCTTTATCTAAAGGTACAGATTGCTGCCCCATACCTTCTCTGTTATATATCAATTTTCCCGGCATGATAAAGAAGGAAAATCTCCTTTTTAGTTATCAAAAAAATTATAACATAGTCTACAGGAAAATTCAATTTTCAGGATGAGGAGTTGCTTGATATTAATCAAGCAATTACTTCCTTATATTTTAACTCTATCCCTGAAAAGACCAGGATAAGTTTTATTATTTCAGTATCCCCCAGCATCTTTCTTAGACCTTCGTCACTGCCGTATTTACTTAACTTCTCCCGGGCATTCTTTACTTTCTCTTCAAGGTTTCCCTCCCGGGTTAAGTATTTTAACTCAATTAAATAGGAATATTTTATATCTCTGTATTGATATAAATTTGGAAGGAGTAATATGTCACAATAGCCTTTATTTAATTCATACTCCGTTCTTGTTATATAATAATTCGATACATTCAGATAGACTCGAAAAAAAGTCTGTATTGATCTTTCTCCTTCTATATAATCCCTTATGGAACTCTGTTTATTCATTTCTTCTGTAAGATAAGTAAATAAGCCTTCCCACCTGCCATTATAGGCCATTTCATCAAAGAAATTTCCCAGTTTATATAAATCTATATTAAATACCTCTGTATCGCTATAGCCTTCTCTTATATATTCATAATATAACTGCTTTATCACTTCATTCGGTATTGTAAGAATTGGTTTCCCGTAATAGGAATCTTTTATTGTAAGTAACCCGAAATAATATAATAATGATATGAAATTCTCAGGGTCTATTACCCTTTCTACAGGGAAAGAGGACACTATATTTGCTGTTATCTGACCTTCTTCGAGGATTAACTTTAATTTTTCAAAATTCCCATTTACTCTCAGCAGTCCCTTACGGTCTGTTACAATCAGATATTTCAGCTTTTTGTAGTCTGTTCTTATATTATAATCTAACATCTCTTTGGGAAGTTTATTCATCTCTATATATTGATTAATGAAATATAAAGCCATATCTGAATTATACATTCTGGTTTCTTTATCTTCTGAAAAGAGATAATTATTATACCACCCTCTCATAAGGGTTAAGAGATTTTCCACATCATCTTTCATTATATTATTATAATAAGAAAGCATTTCCCTTAGTTCTGTTTCTGTAAAACCAGTCATCTCATTAAATTTAGGGCCCGTAGTTATATTATAACCAATATTAAACCCGCTTGTTACATCATTTAAAGTAACAGGTGATACACCTGTTATAAATAGTTTTGATATGGGGCCTCCTGTGGTGCCTGCTTTTATTACATTAAAGAAATGTCTGAAGAAACCCTCTCCGTGAGTTATTGCTTTATACTGCTCAGAACCTGTGGATGAGATTATTGTATTGGTGAAATTATCATATTCATCTATTAGAAGATAAATCTTTTCTTTTCCTTCAACAAAATCTGTAAGATATTTTAAAATAATAGATCCTTCCTGAAGGTCTTTTATTGTTTTATACATCTCACCATCGTTATCGTCCAGGTATTCTCTATATTTTTTTATAAATTTGAGACATGTTGATTTTATTACCTGATTAAAGGAATGTTCCACTTTATTAAGATCAGGGTTTACTTCTGAGAAATTGAATTTTAATATTAAATAGGAATTTCTTTCTTCTGTGGCATGAGTATAAATATAAAGTCCTTTAAATAATTTTTCAAAGTCTTCTTTCTTATTTATATCATAATACTGTTCCATAAGGGATAACCAGAGGGATTTACCAAAACGTCTGGGGCGGATAAAGAATAGATACCGTGATGTATTTTCCACTTCTTCTATAAACCTTGTTTTATCTACATAATAGTAATTATCTTTCCTTATAATTTCAAAATCCGATACACCATAGGGATTTTTTTTGAATTTTTTATTCATAGCATTTATCCTTCAAAATTTAAGTTTAAAGCTTGTTTTATTACATTAGTTTATCAGGCAACCTTCCTTTTACTATATTAACTTTCCGCTCTCATTTTCTTTATATCTTCTACAAGGCTTTCTACAGTACAATCTTTTAACCAGTTATGTCTTTCCACAGAATAATCACCATAACCTGTGTTAAATTGCTGAAGAAACCTTACCATACCGACAGGTCCAAGTTCTTTTAATAAAGCCTGTATCCCGAGCTGTTTTATTTTATCCAGACTCATTTGATCTTTTAACATTCAAATCACCTCACTTAACCACTGTAATGGATTATATCCATTTATCTGAAGCTAAATTTAGAAGTATTATCATAATAGCTTCTGCTTCAAGACGGTTTCTATCCTGAGTCTGGTCATCAAAAGGTCTGTTCAGACAGCAGGTATCAAGATAAATTTTCATATAAAGAAACACCTCTTCTAATTATAAAGATAACATAAATTTAGAACATACTCAACTGCTCATCGCCGGTCTTTCCTATATCTTGTAAATGCCTCTGGATATATGGCCAGGATACAACAAGATTATTATAAGCCACTCCCTCATCAGTCCGGCCTTTTCTTTCAGCTATAGTATAAAGCCTGTAAGAAAGTGCTTTTGCCGATTCTCTGGAGTCAGGGGGGATCTTATATAAAAGCTTTGCAGCTCCAGTCTCTCCATCTTTATTCAATGCCTTTACCAGTTGATGGGTGTTAAGCCATATGGTCTTATATTTTTGAACCTGGGGGTCCCATTTCTCCTCAAGTTCCTCAAGTTTCAGTAATCTCACCTTACCCTTTATAGCTTGAAGAACTCCTGCTTCCTCAAGTCCTTCAACTGATGTATTTTTAGCTCTTGAAAGGACATCTGCATCTCCGAAATTGCCTTCATTGAACCCATACTGTTCATACCAGCTAACACAGAATCTTGTGCCCTGATCCATTTCTCCTTCCTGTTCTACTAAATAACGATCCAGTTCCTGATTGATAATCTGAAGGGCAGTTTTTACTGACATGGGACGGCCATCTGCTTCAAGGACTTTTGAAAATCTGGTAAAAACCGCCATACCGGGGCCTATGGTGGACTGCGCCAGATCCACAGGAGCAATATTTCCCTGCTGAAGGTTTTTAAGGGCAAGGGGGAATTCTTTTCGTAAGGTGTTTACAAAGTCTCTTCTGATTGTTGTTGCCGTAGAGACGTTGCAATGCAACGTCTCTACACGGGGACGGCAGACCAGTACTATAGATGAGGCAAGAGCGTTTGAACCCTGACCAACCATTCGTGATGTACATTCTGTTCTCATTGGCCAGGTACCATTTATCTGAAATCCTGCATTTATTAATCCTTCAAGCATAGTTGCCCATCCTGTAGAAGATACTCCTTCCGTGTCTTCTTCAGATTGCTTAAAAGCATAATAAACGGTTACAGGATAATCAGGATGAGATGTATTTTTCATATTACAGAAGGTCTTGCTCAGTCCTGTAAGGAAGAACTCTTCTGCTTTTTTCTTATTTCCGTCAAATCTGTATGGAGTTGCCACAAGCTCTTCTTGTTTGGGTACTAACATAGTCCTAAATATATCAGGATATATGGAAGATAGATTTTTACGAAGCCAAACATAGAAAAAATCAGATAGGTCTGCATAGGCTATATTGTCATAATAAGGAGGATCTGTTGATAAACAATATTTATTAATAAGTTCAATTCTTGTTGCATCTCTTTGGTAAACATTTCCTTGCGATAGCAACTTTAAAAGATCTGAATTTAAATGTTTCGTCCCTGCTTTAAGTCCCTTAATAGTATTATCCAAACAAACCTCAAAAGAACCAGAACTTTTTCCCAATATATTTCCTTCTGCAAAATCCCATACCATTGCAATTGCTTGTCTGCCAAACAACTGTCTTGGACATTGTGCAATAGATTCCCATCTACAAAGGCTGTTACTTAAATCAGCTTGTTTATCAATAACAAAAGCAAGATATGTAACAACCGCATCAGCATAAGCCTTTGCTCCACTTCCACCATCATTAATCCCCATCTCATCATCATCCATAGCGGCATTTAGAGCATCTCTATATATAATCTCTCTTACTTCTTTCAGTAAATTACAGAAGGTTGCAAGGGCTATAAGCTGACGGTTGGTAAAAAGATCTCCAAACGTATTCATACCATAAAGAGGAACATTCACTTTAACTTTTCCTTGTAATTCCCCTTCAGGTTTCCATTCAGGTTTTAACTTTGAAATAATCTCTGTATGTTCATCTCGAGGAGTAATATATAATCTTTTATTTTTTCCTTCAAGAACTACTGCCATAAGTTTTTCACCCATTCTTCCTGATTTACCTTCCTGTCTTACATGTTCAAACGGCACAGAAGTATTACACACTATACATTTTGCTCCTCTACGATCTACAGTCCCCTCCAGAACTTTACCTTCGCCAGTTCTTACTTCAAATCTGACCTTTCTATTTTCTCTGTCAATCACAGGTTCAACCCACGCCCTGTTATTCTTCTTTGTAGAAAGCTCAAAAGATCTTACAAGAGGCATTTCTGCACCGCAGGCAGGATTTGGACATTTTACAGTT
>Ga0302241_1000844_pt1 | contig 25157 bp, 25 predicted proteins | sample AAG_UR_Arg_MG_FD_193532 | JGI IMG/M metagenome (GOLD analysis project Ga0302241, IMG submission 193532) | Enriched activated sludge microbial communities from anaerobic digester in WTTP, New Holstein, Wisconsin, United States - AAG_UR_Arg | ecosystem: Engineered > Bioreactor > Anaerobic >... | reverse complement strand
CCAAATTTACACCTCACAGTAACAGACGTGAGACCTCGCTCCGTCCTTTGGACTGCGCTTCGGTCACGGGCTGCGCCCTATATAAACAAAGATAACGCCACGCGTCAAAGAGCAAGCTCTCTGACGCGTGGCGTCATCTCTGTTTATGCACGTCTGTTAGCCTTCGCGGATGCACGTCTTTTAGCTATTTCGCAACATTCATAAAAAACGTAATTATCGCAGCATTCGTAAAGTTGCTGAAAAGGCCACCTATAATTGGGACTACGAAGAAGGCCAGCTTAGAGTAAGCGAACTTTTCACTGACGGTATTCATATTGGCCATGGAGACTGGGACGGCACCTAAGCCAAAGCCAATATGGCCGGCGGTAATAACGGCGGAATCGAAGTTTTTGCCCATGAGTGGGAAGGTGACGTAGACAGCGAAGAGGTACATGAGGACGACTTGGGCGAATAGGAGGATGAGCAGCGGCACTGCCAGGCCGGTCAGCTCCCATAGCTTCATGGTGTAGACAGCCATGGAGACGAAGACGCCCAAGCAGACATCGCCGATAGCGTCGATTTCTTTTTCGGGGACGGTGAGTTTTTTCCAGTCCATCAGGATGCGGATGATGACGCCGCCCAGCATGCCCATAACGTGGATGGGGAGCGTGACACCGGGCATGAGTTGTTTGAAGATGATATGTAAGACGGAGCCCAGGCCGAGGCCTATGAAAATGAGATAAAAGCTTCTGGATAAGACTTTGGCGTTGAAAGGGTGAACATCGGCTTGAGAAGGCTTTGCAGCTGACTTGGATTTGCTGATTGTACTTGAAGTGGTAACAGTTCCGCCTACAGCGAGGTCATAAGCGACATCTTCCTCGACTTCAACACCAAGTTCCTGTTGGACTTTTTTAGTGAACAGACCTTTTTTGAGGATCAGGCTGTTTGCGACCGGGCCGCCCATGATAGAGCCTGAAACTAGTCCAAAAGTTGCGGCGGCAACGGCGACGGTCATTGCGCCGGCGAAGCCGAGCTCTTCAGCGATTGGGGCAAAGGCTGCTGCGTTGCCATGGCCGCCGGTCATTGGAATGGAGCCCGTCATCAGCGCGATCATAGGTTCAACATTGAGGATATTCGCAAGGCTGATAGCAAGAACGTTTTGAAGTGCAGCAAGCACCGCAGCCAAACCAAGGAAAATGACTATCAGCTTGCCGCCTCTTTTCAGCAAATACATGCTGGCGCCGTAGCCGCTGGCGGTGAAAAACAAGTTCATGAAAAACTGCTGGAGGGAGGTGTTGAATTCGAACTCGACTACGCCAGACTGTCTGAGCGCCAGCGCCAGTCCGGAAAATAGCAATCCGCCTACGACAGGACCAGGAATGCAATACTTCGTGAAAAATTTTGTCTTACTTTTGATATAGGTGCCTAATAACAAGAGCAGGACAGCAATGAACAGCGTTTGGGTCGAGTCAACAGGAATTACTAACATGAACGTCACCTCGCAATTTTTTTGGTATAGCATTTGAGGCAGCAATAGGGGGAAAGTACAGAATCAGGATAATTTATCTTTGGATTCTTCGATCAGTAGTCCGTTCTCGGGACGGGCTTCCAGATTTGCAATCATGTGTTTGAGGATTTCGACACAATCGGCAACGACTTTGTAGTGGGCGACGCTGAAAATTGGCGCTTCCGGATCGGTGTTGACGGCAATGATGGTCTTAGCGCCGCTGATACCGGCCAGGTGCTGAATTGCGCCGGAGATGCCAAAGGTGATGAGGAGCTTCGGTGACACGGTGGAGCCAGTCTGGCCAACCTGGTTCTGGTACTCGCTCCAGCCTATGTCCACGAGAGGGCGGGAGACGCCTACGACGCCGCCCATGAGCTCAGCGAGCCGCTTGACGAGTTCCATATTTTTCTGGGAACCAATACCTTTGCCGGCGGAGATAATGATGTCCGCGTCTGCAATGGTGTTGACGTGAGCGGCGATGACCTGTTCCAGGAGCTCGACGGAGGCGGTTTTGGACGCATCTGGATCAGCATAGTCGACCCTGATGATTTCGCCGGTGTGCGCCTCGTCGCAAGGTTGAACCTGCATAATCCCAGGGCGAACGGTGGCCATTTGAGGGCGGTGGTTCGGGCAGATGATGGTTGCCATGAGGTTGCCGCCAAAGGCAGGGCGGGTCTGGTTGAGGAGACCGTTCTCGGAGTCAATGTCAAGAATGGTGCAGTCGGCAGTGAGGCCGGTTTGGCGTCTGGCCGCGATCCTCGGGGCTATGGATCTGCCAAAGCCGGTGGCGCCAAAGAGGAGGATTTCGGGCTTGCGCTCCTGAATCAGTTGGTCGAAGAGGTCTATGTAGTTTTCATCAATCTGGGTGTCCAGGAGGGGGTGCTCGCAGAGAAGGACTTCATCGGCACCATAAACGATCAGTGATTGGGCTTCATTGGCAACGTCATTTCCAAAGAGCAGAGCGGTCAGCTTGCAGCCTTTCTGCTTAGCGAGTTCCTGGCCCTTGCCCAGGAGCTCGTAGGCCACTTGGAGGATTTTGCCCTGCTGCTGCTCTGCGTAAATCCAGATGCCGTGATAGGCAGAGAGGTCCTCTTTAGGGGCCGCTTGCTTTTCAATGGAAATCGCTTTGAAGGGGCAACTGTCCAGGCACATGCCGCACAGGATGCAGGCTTCGTTCACGACGGCCTTTTTATTCTGAATAGCGAGGGCGTCAGCGGCGCAGGTTTTGACGCAAAGGCCGCAGCCCACGCATTTGTCCTGATGGATTTTTAAGCCGGTCATCTTAAATCACCTCGCTGTAGATGTTGAGAAGGTCTTCTGCCAGTTGGCTCTCGTCGCCTTCTAGAACAATAGCTTCCCGGATCCGTTGTGGGACATAAGTTCTGACGACTTGAGTCGGGGAACCGTTTAAGCCTATTCGGGCAGGATCTGCTGAGAGATCTGCGGCGGTTTTAGACTCAAAAGGGGAGTCCAGGCTGTAGAGAATGCCCGGCAGTGAGGACATGCGCGGCATGTTGAGGTCCTTGACCACGGTCAGCAGGGCAGGGAGTGTGACTTTTAGCCGCTGGTAGCCGTTATCCGTAGCTTTTCGGCAGAGGACGGTCTGTTCGTCAATGGCGTCGATCGCTAAAACGTCCGTGACATGGGGTAGGCCAAGTTGCTCCGCCAGTTCGGGACCGATTTGGGCAGTGTCGCCATCCACAGCCATCTTGCCGCAGAGGATGAGGTCCACACCGCCGAGCTCGCGTATGCCAAGGGACAGTGTGTAGGAGGTGGCCAGGGTATCCGCCCCGGCGAAGCTGCGGTCCGAAAGGAGCAGAGAGCGGTCGGCGCCCCGGCTGGTGGCGTCCCTGAGGAGTCGCTCTGTGGCCGGGATGCCCATGCTGAGGGCTATGACCTCGCCTCCGAGATGATCCTTTATCTGTACCGCTTGTTCCAGGGCGTAAGTGTCGAAGGGATTGGTGACGGATTGCTTGCCGTCCCGGATGATGGTGTTGGTGACCGGGTCCATGTGGACTTCGTTGGTGGAGGGCACTTGCTTGATGCAGACGGCAATTTTCATTGTGACACCTCTCCTTTCACGGGTTCAAACATATTGCCGACACCCAGCAGGCCTTTCGGATCGAAGTATTGCTTCAGCCTGGCCATTTCTTCGATGGCCTCCTGACCGTACATAACCTCCAGGTATTTTGCCTTTAGTTTGCCGACGCCGTGCTCCGCGGAAACCGCGCCGCCCAGCCGGGTCACTTCAGCCGCCCACTCGTCGTAGAGGGCTTTGCCTTTTTTGTAGTCCTCGTCGTCCCGCGGCAGGATGTTGACGTGGAGGTGGTTGTTGCCCACGTGGCCCCAGATGGCCGACTCCAGGTTTCGCTCCGCCAGCATGCGGTGGTACATGGCCATGATCTGCTTCAGATGCTGATCCGGCACCGACATGTCCGTCCCCAGCTTCGTGATCATAGGGTTGGTCTTCTTTCGCTGGTCGATCACCATGTTGACGCTTTCCGGCACCGCGTGCCTGAAAAACAGGAGGCGGTCCCGGTCCGACTCGTTCCTGGCGACCCAGGTGTCGTTGGGGTTTGCGCCTGCCTTTTCAAGGAGTTGGCCGATGGTCTTGAGACCCTCCACCGCATCCGTCTCCTCCTGGCAGTGCAGCTCAACATAGATGGCGGTATTGACGTGGTCCGGCAGGATTGGAAGCTTCGAGAAGCCAGGATTGTGCTGCTTCTGATATCTTAGAATATCCAAGGCGTGACCGTCGAAGTATTCCATGGACGCCAGCTGGTTCATGGTGTCTCTGGCGGAGATGACGAAGTCCAGGGCGGCGGCTTCTTCGCTGAAGAAGCAGGTGATGCCCCAAACGGTCTGAGGCAGGGGCTGCAGTCTGAGCTCCACTTCGGTGACGATGCCCAGGGTGCCGTCTGAGCCAATGAAGAGGTCGACCGCGTCCATATGGTCTTCTATGTAATAGCCGGAAGCGTTTTTGGTTTTTGGCATGATATAGGTTGGGAGGTCGACTGTGATCTGATTGCCCTGAAGGGTCGGAAAGCTGAGGGTTCTGCCGCTGGCTGTGTAGTCGCCCCGCTTCAGCGCGGCGATTTGACCGTCGTGGAGGACGACTCTGAGGCCGCTGATGTGATCCCGGGTTGGGCCATAGAGGTAGCTTCTGGCGCCGGATGCGTTGCAGGCTACCATGCCGCCTATGGTTGCGGAGCTTTCCGTAGGATCCGGGCTGAAGAAGAGGGCCGGTTCGTCCTTAAAGGCTTCGAAGGCTTGTTGGGACTCGTTAGTCCAGTCCGCGGTGTCGAACTTTTTCTGCTCGATCCTTTTGCGGAGCTGGGAGAGGATGGTGCCGGCTTCGACGGTGATGTGGAAGTGACCATCGGCAGACTGTCTTATGCCTTTGATGTGATCCATTTTGGAGAGGTTCAGGATATGGCCGCCCCGTGGGACGGCGCCAGCTGCGAGACCGGTCCTGGCGCCCTGAACGGTGATGGGTGTGCCCTGGGCGTACAGCGTTTTGAGAAGGGATGCAACCTCGTATTCGTTTTTAGGAAAGGAGATGCTGTCCGCCTGGCCGATAGCCCTGGACTCATCCCTGAGATAATCCGCGTAGTCGTCATGCATGGGTTTGATGAGATTCAGGTCCATGATATGCCTCCTTGTCTTTGGCGCTATATGTGTGCAGGTGGTCCTGTACAATTCGAATTGTCAGAAAGTTTGAACTATTTCTGATAGGATTAGTATATGCTCAAAGAAAAGTGGTTTCTATCGATATTTTGACTTATAGTTTGCGTATCTTGCTATTTGTATGCCATTATGATAGTTTATTGTATGAAGATTGTATGAGGTGACGTGCATGAATATAGATTTTGAATTGAATTTGAATCATGACCGGGAGTGGCAGATGCATTCCCACCACTTCCATGAGGGCTATGAGATCCTGCTGTCGCTGTCCGACGCGGGCAGTATTTTTATTGAGAATACTTTGTATCCTTTGAACAGAGGGACGCTGATTTTGATTCGGGACACGGCGCTGCACAGGACAATCGCCGCTGGGTGCGATTCTTACAGCCGCTATGTGCTGCATTTTGACAGGTCTGCTTTGGAGCGAATCTCGACGCCGCAGACGGATTTTTTGTCGCAGTTTATTCTAGAAAATAGGTGCGTTCAGCTGGATTCTGGGGAGCTGGATGCGCTGCTGCCGTATTTTGAGGCGTGTCAGAAGGTCCGGACGGGGGAGTTTGGGGAAGATCTTCAGAGGATCATGGCTTTTGTGGGTCTGTTGATTCGAGCGCATAAGCTGTTTTTGACGAAGTCACCTTCTGATCATTCGAGGAATACCGACTTTGGAAAGGTTGAGCCGATCATTCAATACATCCAGCGCAATTTGGGGGAGTCCTTGAAGCTGGAGGAGATTGCGGATCACTTTTTTATCAATAAGTACCACCTGTGTCATAGCTTCAAAGCGGTGACGGGGTTTTCGGTGGGAGAATACATCATTCACAACCGGGTGATGAAGGCGCGGGCCCTGCTGAGGGGCGGGCATAGTGTCCAGGCGGCGGGCGAGTTGTCGGGCTTTCAGAACAACGCGCATTTTATAAGGACCTTTGGGAAGCTGTCCGGGATGTCGCCGGGGAAGTACAGGAAGGCGTTTGTGGGGCGGGGGAAAGAGGCGGAATTGAGTTGAGTGTCTGACACCAAATCAAGATGGGTGACAGGCACTCAACTGAAACTGGGGACTGACACCAAACTCAAACTGGTGCCAGAGCATTGTAATATTTCTGTAACATAGAAAAAAGCTTTGCAGATAACTGGTTGATGTCAAAGTGAGATCAACGAGCATTTGCAAAGCTTTTCTTGGTTTTTTGTCTTTCATTAAGTTTTAGGCTACACGACTATGTCACTCGTCTGTGGTTCCCCCGTGCAGCAACTAAGCAATTCTTCCTCAGAATCCCCAGTCAGCATCAACACATCCCCGGGCCTCACCACAGTGGCGCCGCGGGGGGTGATGACTTCTTCGCCGCGCTTCACCATGACAATCAGGATAGACATGGGGATGCCCAGATCCATGATGGGCTTGTTGGCGAAGGCGCTGTTCGCGGTGATGGGCAGCTCCAGGATCTTGTTGTGGATCTCGCCGGCGTAATCGGTGAAGGTCTTGAGGACAGAGTCGTTGGGGGCGATCAGATCCAGCTTCACGGCCATCTGGCTCATGAAGCTGCCCTGGATGAGGACGGACAGCATGGCCACGAAAAAGACCGTATGAAAGATGAGGTTAGCCGATGGTAACCCTAGTGACAGCGGATACGTGGCAAACACAATGGACGCCGCACCCCTCAGGCCTGCCCAGGAGACGAAGGCCTGATGCCGCAGGGAGTAGCCGAAAGGTGTCAGGATGACAGCAACGGCAATAGGACGCGCCACCAGAATCAGAAAGACCGCGACCGCGAGGCCGACCAGCGCCACCTGCGGAAACGTGGACGGATTGACCAGAAGCCCCAGGGTGAAGAACAGGACGATCTGCATGAGCCAGGAGATGCCATCGAAGAACCGAACCAGGCTGATTTTGTGGACAATGGGGCTGTTCCCCACGATCAGGCCCATGAGGTAGACGGATAAGAAGCCGTTGCCGCCCAGGGTTTCAGAAGCGGCGAAGGTGGCGATCACGAAGCCAAAGGTCAGGATAGGGTAGAGGCCGTCAATATCCAGCTGGATCTTGCGCAGGGAGAGGGCGGCCAGCTTGCCCAAAGCGGCGCCTATGAGGACACCGTAGACGATCTGTTTTATGAGCATGGCGGCCGGAAAGCCGTTACCGGAGGACATGATGACGCTGAGAGTCAGGATGGTGAGCATGTAGGCGAAGGGATCGTTGCTGCCGCTCTCGATTTCCAGCATAGGCGCCAGCCGGTCTTTTAGGTTGAGTTTTTTGGAACGCAGGATGGAGAAGACGGAGGCTGCGTCGGTGGAAGCTATGACCGATCCCAGCAGAAAGCCCTCGATTAGGGAGAGGTTGGTGATGTAATAGACGAAGACGCCCACGAGTCCCGCGGTGATGACTACTCCGAGGGTAGAGAGAAGCAGGGCTTTGACCGCGACGGGTTTGGCGGTGTTCCAGTTGGTGTCGAAGCCGCCGGTGAACATAATCATAATGAGACCGAGGACGGAGATATTGCGGGCGAGTGTGGCGTTGCTGAATTGGATGTTCCCGGGACCATCGGCACCAAAAAACATGCCTATGGAGAGGAAGATCAGCAGGGTCGGGATCCCGAAGCGGTAAAGGATCTTACTGGAGAAGGCGCTGGCGAGAAGGACGAAGGCGGCGAGGAGCAGCAGCTGGTTTAAGTTCAGAACCTGGAATTGGGGCAAAGGCTGAACCTCCTTTCGAGTGGGCCATTAGTCAAGTTTACATTAATTATACCCAAAGATTGAGGATGGGAGCGCTAGGAATTTTATGACAATCACATTACAATTCCAACTAAAACCGTTGGAATTGTTTCGGGACTGCTTTTGCGGGTATTATGTTATTAACGGTTTTATTCTCCAAAAAAGACAACAAATGAGCTCTTAGATTTAAGGAGGAACTGAAAATGTTGAGATATGCGCTTATTTTCCTAGTTGTTGCAATCATTGCCGGGTTTTTGGGTTTTGGCGGGATTGCTGGCACGGCTACAGGAATAGCAAAAATATTGTTCTTTGTTTTCCTCGTGCTCTTCGCCATTTCACTGCTTACAGGGAAGAAGCGGTTTTAAAGTGGGATGCTGATGGCGTCCGCACGTATGACTTGCTGTGAGATAGAAGTGTAAATGAGGCGCCCTGAACTTTAGGGCGCTTTTTAAGTTATGTTGGTGATGCAATGTTACAATCATGTTACCGTACCTGACCCCGAGTCAGAAGTTGTCCGCGCGGCCTGAAGCCTATTGCCCCCAACTTGCAACTGACTCATAAATCTCAATTCCTCCTTGCCAAGGGCGGTTTAATTTCCTACAATTGAAGGTAGAGTAATCTAACTATTAATCCAACTATTATCGAGGATCATTTTCAGAGGAAAGGAGCGCCTTGAAGCCAATGAGTGAAACCCAAAAAGTCAGACTCTGGACCCGTCAGGACATCAAAAGCCTTGAGGAACTGAAAAAACACGGTGTGATCCGCATCAAGAGCGACCACCTCGAGGAAAAGTTTGATGCCATTTCGGGCTATATCATCAAGCTCTACAAATGGTTTGTCAACGCCGCTGACCAGCGAAACCCCAAGCCGTCGGACGTCGAGTTCCCGGTCTGGTGCTCCATCAGCGAGGAAAATATGCTGCGGCCCACTGAGGACACCGTGGTCTATGTCCTGGAGGTCGACCCCTCAGAAATCATCTATTTTGATGGGGTGAAGTGGGACCACGTCCTCAATCACCTGTACATTCCAAAGGACCAGGCGGACGAAGAGGCTTACAAAAAAGAAATGGCCAGCCGCGGCCACACCAACCTGTTCGTCTTTCTGGATGAGGCGACCGCCCATTTTTATCCGAGGGAGCGCAAGCAAGTCATGGACAGCTGGATCCGCATCTTCGACATAGATGAGTGGAACATCTTCAGGGTCCAGGCGAACCTCTGGGAAATCCGGCAGGACATGGTCGTCGACATCCTTTACGCAGAATAACGGCACCACCGCACCGCAGATTATAGTCAGTACCAGGAGGTAAGTCGTGAAACCAGTTCATTTAAATCACCAAAAAATAAAAAAGGCCGCCATGGCCTTAACCTTCATCTTAGGGCTTTTTCTGCCGATGGTCACCCTCCCAGCCCCCAGCTTCACCCAGTCGGTTTCGACGGAAGTCTCATTGGAAGCGTCAACAGCGACGATTCCAGCCTTTGAGATCATCACCCGCGTCGAAGCGGACTACCTGCGCCTTGAGGATCTCGCCCGCATCCCGGGTCTGACCCTGACGGCGCATCCCAGCCGGGACCTCAAGACACTGAAAATTGGGACTCAGCAGTTCTTCATAATGCCCTCCGCGGACGGCCGGCTCAACGTGCTGGACGCGACCGGGCGGGAGACCTGGCACAGTGCCTTCCGGGAGAACGGCGCAGATTATGTGGAGCGGGACTTTCTGGTGACTATCGGCCAAAGTGCGCTTTTGGAGAAGCCGGCTAACGGGACGCCGGAGCCCGAGCAGCCTGCTGCCACGGCAAACAGTGAACCGGAACTCGCTGCGCCGTTGCTAGCCAGTGCAGAAAATAGTCTGCCGATGGTCCCTTCCGCCAACACCCCCGCCGAAAATGAAGGCCAAGCCGCAATTACAACCAATGCGGCGGAAGCCGTCACCGCACCTGCAGACATCCCAGTGCTGTGCTACCATCATCTTCTCCTCGAGGCGGAAATGTCGCCTCTTCAGAAGATCAACGCGGCCATCGTCTCCGTAGAGAAGTTCGAGCGCGACATGGCCTACCTGAAATCGAAGGGCGTCACGACGCTGACCATGGCGCAGCTGCAGGCCCACCTCAAGGGGACCTGGACAGCGCCGGAGAACAGTGTGGTCATCACGTTTGACGACGGTTACCAAAGCGTCTACCGCTACGCCTACCCTATTCTGAAGAAGTATGGCTTCACGGCGTCCATGTTCGTGGTCACCGGTACAGTGGAGGCGGCGCCAGTGGCGTGGGATCCATCCAAAACGGTGAAGATTTCGTGGGCGGAGATGAACAAGGCTAAGAACGTCTTCGAGTATCACCCCCACAGCCACGCCCTCCATGGCCTGAGCAGCAGCGGCGTGCCGCTGGCCCTGGCCCTTGACGAGATCTCGCTGAAGGCAGATCTTCAGATGGCGACAGGACTGCTGACGGACAAGGGTTTCAACAAGACGAGAGTTTACGCGCATCCTTACGGCGTCCATGATGCCAGAGCAGACCAGGTGCTGAACGGCTTTGGCTATGTCATGGCCTTCGCTCTTGGCGACGCACCGGCCAGCGCCTCTGACGTACCTTTTGCCCTGAAGCGTTATGGAGTTTTTCCATATACGGGGACGGGGAGTTTTGATAGGATGTTGGAGAGATAAGATTGAACGCAAGGAGGGAGTTCGTTGACCAGGAAACTAAAGTTCACGAAGGCCTTCCTTGTTTTGTTTTTTGTCTTTTTTCTATATGCGCTTTCTGTGGTCAACCCTGCCATCGCCCAACCTTCCTACGCCGTCGAAGGTCCAACCAATGACGTTATCCGGGTCGCGGGTGACATAAATTATCCGCCCTACGAATTTCTCGATCAGAATGGGGTTTATCGAGGCTTTAACGTAAACATGCTTAACGCGGTATTCCTTGAGCTGGAAATGGACTTCGAGCTGATCCCCATGAAGTGGGAAGAGGCTCAGCAGGCCCTGCGCAGGGGTGAGGTGGACATGATCCAGGGGATGATCCGAACACCGGAGCGAGAAGGCTATTATCTGTTTTCTGAGCCGCTCGTCACCAACGGCCAGGCCATCTTTGTGCGCAAGGACAATCAGTTTATCTCAGCCCTTGAGGACCTTAAGGGCAGGACGGTAACCTATCAGCTTGGAGATGTGGCTGAAGAGATCCTGGGCTGGGAACCTGGGGTCGACGCACTGGGCTTCGCAGACCAGGAGCGGGCTCTGGCGGATGTGTTGAACGGCCATGCAGACGCCTTTGTAGGCAACCGATTGACGGCCATCTATTACCTGCAGAAGATGCGGCGTCTGGAAGACATAAAAATTGTAGGGGAACCCATGGCTGTAACAGATTATTGCATGGCCGTGAATCCAGACCATCCTGAACTTCTCGAAAAACTTAATGGCGCTATTAAGCGCGTTAAGGAGAGTGGCGTTTATGACCAGATTTACAAAAAGTGGTTTGGAGAACAGCTGGTGGACTACGGGATCACCCTGGACCAGGCCAAGCGGATCTTTTATTTGCTCCTCGGGATTATGAGCCTTTCCATTTTCGCCGCTTTGGTCGTGCGCCAGTGGAATGCGAAGCTGACCAAGGAAGTCCTCTTCCAGACGGAGAAAATCAGGTCTCAGGAAGCTGCGATCCGCCAGTATGACAAGATGCAGACCGTTGGCAATCTGGCGGCAGGGATCGCCCATGAACTCCGTAATCCGCTTACTTCCATCAAGACGCTGTCCGAGCTCGTGCCGCTGAAGCGCGACAACGACCGCTTTATTGAGGAATTCAAGGAAATTGTACCTTCGGAGATCGCGCGGATGGACCAGCTCATCACGGATTTGCTGGATTACGCGCGGCCAAAGGTGCCGGAGCCCAGGGAGATCGACCTGGTCAGCCTGGTGGAGAACCTTGAACGCCTTGTAAGGCCGCGGAGTGAGGGTGGGAGCGTGACCATCGGCCACCGTCTTGAGGCTCTGTGGGTGTATGCGGACCCGAACCAGCTAAAGCAGATTCTGCTGAACCTGATTCTCAACAGCCTGGACGCAATTGCGGGTATGGGCGAGGGTGCGGGCAGTGTGAGGCAGGGGCGGATCGAGATCACCAGCACGCTGATGGGCGAACGTGGCGTGGTGGAGCTGGTGGTTGCAGACAACGGACCGGGCATGACCGGGGACGAGGCGGCGCGGGCGTTTGAGCCCTTTGTGACCTCCAAGCGCGGCGGGTACGGCTTAGGTCTGCCGATGGTCGAGCAACTCATCCGCGAGAACAACGGGACGATTTCGGTGGACAGCACACCCGGTGTGGGAACTCGCGTGATTATGGAACTGCCGGCGTTTGAGGAGAGGGGGAGTCGAATTTGAAGCGCATATTGATCGTGGACGACGAGCGGACGATTCTGACGGCGCTCCGCTACGCGCTGGAGGATCTTTACGAGATTGACGTGGCGGACAACGCGGAAACAGCGTTTGAGATTTTGGAAGCCCACTCGGTGGATTTGGTGCTGCTGGATCAGCGGCTGGGGGACGTGGACGGGCTGGACGTGATCCGGTCTCTGCACGCCAGGAAGCCGGAGGTGATGATTATTGCCATGACGGCTTACGGCAGCATTGAGGCATCGATTAAAGCCATGCAGAGCGGGGCGTACCACTATGTGACGAAGCCCCTGGATATTCAGAGTTTGACGGTGATGATCAACAAGGCGCTTGAGTTCAGGAGCGGCGGGGCTGGCGGGATGGGCGGCGCCGGGATGCAGGGCGGCTCTGGCGGGCCGGAGGACTCGCGGATGCTCATTGCGGACAGTGCGGCTATGCGGTATGTGTTTGATGTGATCGACCGGGTCAAGGACCTGGACATCAATGTGCTGATTACCGGGGAAAGTGGAACGGGCAAAGAGCTGATCGCCCGGGCGATCCATGAGCGCAGCAACCGGGCCAAGCACAGCTTTCAGGCGCTGAACTGTGCGGCGATTCCTTTGAATCTGCTGGAAAGTGAGCTCTTTGGTTATGAGAAGGGCGCTTTTACGGGCGCCCATCAGAAGGTCAAAGGCAAGTTTGAGCTGGCGCATCAGGGGTCCATTTTTCTGGATGAGATAGGGGACCTGGATTTGTCACTGCAGGCGAAGCTGCTCAGGGTGATCCAGGAGAAGAAGGTGACGCCGCTGGGCAGTGAGAAGTCCATAGATGTGAATTTTCGATTGATCACGGCCACGAACCGGAATTTGGCGGAGTCGGTGCGCAAGGGGCTGTTCAGGGAGGATCTGTTTTTCCGGCTGAATGTGGTGGCCATTGAGGTGCCGCCCCTTCGGAAGCGGAAAGAGGATATTCCGCTGCTGTGCCAGCACTTTTTGAAGCTGTATTCGGAGCGGTTTGGCAAAGTGGTTTCAGGGATTTCAGCGACGGCAATTGAGGCGCTGGAGGCCTATGACTTTCCGGGGAATGTCCGGGAGCTGCAGAATATTGTCGAGCGGGCCGTGGCGCTGTCCATAGATCCCATCATTCAGCTGGCGGATCTGCCGGGGGATATCACGGGGATATCGGTTTATAAATCCTCACGGGAGCTGGTGCCGGTGTATGTGGGCGAACGCCTGGACGAGGTGGAGCGGCGGCTGATTGAGGCGACGCTTTTGTACTGTGAGGGGAATCGCCGGAGGACGGCAAACCTGCTGGGGCTGAGTGAGCGGCATCTTTACAACAAGATTAAGGAGTTTGGGCTTGGGGAAGGGTAGGGGCGTCAAGGCTATTTAAAAGTGAAGATGTAGATAGGCTTTTAGGCGGCGACTTTCTGAATGAAGAAACTGGTGTCTACCCTAAGTGAAACTATTAGATAAGATGAACCTTTTTAATGAGTAGGTTCATCTTTTTTTGTTGGGAAGAACAGATCTAGTGCCCTGTAAATTCTAAAACTATAACATCCAACAGCGGAAAAATTACGCAGCGCAAGGCGGAGAAAGCAGCGGTACTAAGCAGTATCGCGGATGACGACAACGCAGCAATGAGTGATTTTAACCTGTTGAATGTCAAGTTTTAGTGTTTACAGAGTACCAGTATTTACTCGATACTTGAAATTCTACATTAAGATGGGTTATTAAAAATCATTAATTTACATAAATCAGTTTTAATAATATGTAATTTGATGATTTTATTTGACTAGAATTCGTTTCGGGGGTAAGATAATATCATTAATAAACATAAAAAAAATATAAAACTATGTAATTTGGTGATCATATGACAGAAAATAAAAGAAAACATGTAAGAAGCCTTTTTGCAGAATATGGACCAATTATTAAAACTAAGTTTCTGAATGAACACAGGCTTTGTAGCCGAGAAATCGCCGAACTTGTTTCACTTGGGGATCTGACAAGGATTAAACCAGGATATTATATGCTGTCAGATATTGAGAACGAGATTTCTGATATTGAAAAAGTATCAACTATTATTCCGTTTGGAATATTATGTTGGTATACCGCAGCAGAATATCATGATTTAACAACAGTGAACCCTTCTGCAATTTATATTGCTGTGCCATCAATTCGTACGAGAGTCTCAATACCTGAGTCTCCCCCGGTTGTGCTCATTGCATCTTCTCAGAAAACTTTTGAGTTGGGGTTGCAAACAATTGGAAATGAAAATATGAGCATTCGAATTTATGATCGTGAACGCACAGTATGTGACTTTTTTAGAAAAAGAAATCTATTAGGTATAGATCTAGCAATAGAAGTTCTAAGAAATTATATGTCTGGTAAGCGTGATCTACAACGTTTGTTCAAATACGCTGAAAAGCTGAGAATTAAGAACGTCATCAGACCTTACGTGGAGGCGCTTTTATGAATAATGCAGATAGTGTCAAAGCAAAGATAAAACAAATATCTGTACGCGATAATAAACCATTTGACTATCTTATGGTGCATTACCTATGAAGCGATCCTTCAAAATAATGAATGGAGTTATTATTGGGATTCAACTTTAACGAAATGGCAGGAATAATCATTTGTAATTATAAAAAATGGAGCGCATATTGAGGATGCGTTCCATTTTATATTTGCATCTAAACTGTTCCTTTGTCTTCTTCAATTTCAATAAAGCCATTCAAAATATCAAGCACCTCAGCCAGAATATCGTCCGGGATTCGCTCAAAAAAAGTAGCTTTTCTGGCATTCAAATCCAACGACTTCACCTGTTCACACATTATGACGCCTGTTGTTTTTGTCCTTGAATCCAGTGTTACGTGAAGGGGGTAATTCCTCTGCGTATTGGTAATGGGACAAACCATGGTGAGTTTAGTAAATTGGTTGAAGGTTTTGTTGCTAACGACAAGTGCGGGACGTTTTCCTATTTGCTCGTGTCCGGCCTGGGGGTCAAACTCGAGAAAGACTAGATCGCCGTGATCAGGAATGTAAGTCATCACCACACCTCTTTGCCTTTCGGTTTTCCGGTGTCCCATTCCTCAGAGGGTGCTTCTGCTTCCCCATAGGCGGCAATTCGTTCTTTTAGGGTCATATGCTTATAGAGTGGAATAATGATCAAGTTGCCGTCTTCCACTTTCAATTCGACAGGATCGTTTTCTTTTAAATTAGCTTTTTCAAGGATGGACTTAGGAATTCTGATGGCTTGGCTGTTGCCCCACTTTTGGAGGGTCGTATACATGGTCATCACCTCTAAGATTAGTATATACCGCGTATCTACACATTTCAAGATGCACCTCTTAACGTGCGAGGTAGACGTGCGCCTAAATGAGAACTATGATCGAAAGCTCTGGTACAAAATTAAGTTTGGTGTCAGACACTCATTCAAGTTTGGTGTCAGACACTCATTTGATGTGAGTGTCTGACACTAACTTAAAGTCAGTGACTGTCACCGTACTTAAAATCATGCAGTTTTTGCATGACATGAAATTATTGCATACTTTTTGTCGAAAAATGACGAATAATCAAGTAAGTAAGTCCGCCTGCTTCAATCAGAAAAAGACCCTCGGCGAGGGTCTTTTTACCTTTTCAGGGGTGAAAATTTCAACAACACTTAAATTTTCGCAATATTTTTATTATTTCGTGAAAATTCACTCAAAACCCCCATCTTGGCATCCTTCCTGCTATATAACTAAGTGCAGCGATGGCGTGACCATCGGCAGACGCACTGGAAAAAACGAACATAGACTTTAAGGGGGAAACAATGAACATGAAAAAAATGCTGGCATTATTAATGATCCTACTCCTCGCAGTCACAGCCCTCGCCGGATGCTCCGGCGGCTCAGAAGAAGAAAGCACAGAACTTTACATTGCAAGCGCCAACCCTATGACGGGTGACTCCGCGCAGTTTGGCGACATGAAAGTCAAAGCCATCGAACTCGCACTCGAGCAAGTTAACGCTGCTGGCGGCATCGACGGCAAGCAGGTCAAGCTCCTGGTCGGCGACGACACAGGCAACCCTAAAGAAGCACCAAACGTCGCGCAGAAATTCGCTGCGGATGACCGCGTGCTTGCGATCATAGGCCACTGGAACAGCTCTTGTACGCTTGCAGCCCGCGGCATCTATGAAGCAGCCGGCATTCCGGTCATCACAGACTCCGTCAACAAAGCGATCACAGACGGCTCCACACCGCATATCTTCAGAATTTCCCTGACGGATACAGATCAGGCTTACAGACTCGCTGAGTACGCCTACAACCAAATGGGCAAGAAAAACGCGGCCATCATGTTCACTGCCAACGACTTTGGCGTCGGTCTGAAGGACGACTTCACGAAGCGCTTCACAGAGCTCGGCGGCACCATCACCGCGACTGAAACTTACTTCGAAGGCCAGTCCAAAGACTTCAGCCCGCAGCTCACCAACATCAAGAACACCAACCCGGACCTCCTGTTCGTCGCTGGCTACTATGTTGAAACTGCTCTGATCGCTCAGCAAGCCAAGGATTCCGGCTTCAGCATCGACATGCTCGGCACAGAAGGCATAAGCTCTGACGAGCTCGTCAAGCTCGGCGGCGACGCGGTTGAAGGCATTAAGTTCACTGGCTTCTTCCACCCGGACATCGAGTTCGCAGGCACTAAAGAATTCACAGAGGCTTTCGTCGCGAAGTACAGCAAAGAGCCGGATACTTACGCTGCTCTCGCTTATGACTCCGCCCTCGTTCTCCTCGAAGCTATGAAAACCAAAGGCGCGGACCGCGAGTCCATCACAGCGTTCCTCAACGAGACGCAGGAATTCCCTGGCGTTGCCGGCCCAATCACTTTTGTTGACAACGCGGTTTCCCGCAACATCATTATCCTCACCGTTAAAGACGGCAAGATTGTTCCTGCCGATGTTCAGCCGTAGGACTTCCGGGACCATCGGCAAAAAGATTTTTACAATTGTTTTGAGAGCAATCAACTAACTTTCAAATGAACGCTTCACTCCGCCACGCCCCCTGTCACAAGGGGGCGTGCATTTCAAAAGGTGGTGTCTACGCATGTTTATGGAGCATCTCAGCAACGGGATCGCCCTCGGTTCGATTTACGCCCTGACAGCGATTGGCTATACCATGGTCTACGGCATAATCCGCCTGATCAACTTCGCGCACGGCGATTTGTACATGGTGGGCGCGTTTCTGACGCTGACGGCCATTACGATTCTCAACCTGCCCATCGCTGCAGCGATGCTGTTCGGCATGGCCGGCGCGGCGCTGTTCGGAATCGCGATTGCCAAGTTTGCCTACAGCCCGGTTTTTAAAGCGCCGCGGATCAGCCTCTTCCTCTCAGCGATTGGTGTCGCCATCTTCCTGGAGAACTTCGCCATGCTGGTCTGGGGACCGGAGACGCAGTCCTTCCCGGAAGTCATGACCAATAAAATTTACAACTTCGCCGGTTTCAGAATGTCGACCATTCAGATCATTATCATTGTCGTCACTATCGTTCTCGTTTCGGTCTTATCCTACATTGTCAAATACACCAAAATGGGCAAAGCCATGCGCTGCGTGTCCCAGGACATGGACACGGCAAGACTCATGGGCATCAACACGAACCGCGTGGTCTACTTTACCTTCGCCTTGGGCTCCGCCCTTGGGGCCACAGCGGGTGCTCTGGTCGGCATGTATTATAAAGCAGTTTTCCCGATGATGGGTTTCGTGCCAGGTCTCAAAGCCTTCATCTCCGCGGTTATAGGCGGTATTGGCAGTATTCCGGGCGCCATGATTGGCGGCATGCTCATGGGCGTGTCAGAGAGTCTCGGGGCAGCCTATGTCTCTTCCGGCTACCGCGATGCCATTGCGTTTGTGATCCTGATCATAGTCCTGCTGTTCAAGCCTACGGGCATCCTCGGCAAGACTATGAAAGAGAAAGTGTAGGGGGGCGCGGCTAAATGACAAATTTGATGACTGTGCTCCGTAATTTGATTTTTTACTCTGTGATACTTTTTGTGGCCATTCAAGTCCTGGCCCGATTCTTCGACTTTGCCAGCAAGAAGCTGATTAAGGTTGGCGGTGGAAAAAAGAAGCTCCTTATCGCAGGTGTGGGCGTGTTCGCTCTTGTGCTGCCATTACTGCTGGCCGGTGAGCCTTACATTTTAAGAACCAGCGTCATGGTACTGCTCTATATTGTATTGGCGCTGAGCCTCAACATTGTTTTGGGCCAGGCGGGGCAGCTGTCCCTGGGCCACTCGGCGTTTTACGCCCTGGGCGCGTACACCATGGCTATTTTGACAGTATCGTTTGGCGTGAACTTTTGGATCGCTTTAGTGGCGGGCGGCGTCGTGGCTGGTATTTTCGGATTCGTGCTGGGCATTCCGACTCTGCGCCTCAAGGGCGACTATCTGGCTATAGTCACCGTAGGCTTTGGTGAAATTCTCAGACTGATCCTGATCAACTGGGGCACCTTTACCCGTGGCCCTGCAGGTATTCCGGGCATCCCGTCCCCATCCTTCTTTGGCATGGTGGTCAAGGGCAACACCGGCTACTACTACATTATCCTCGTCATGGTGATTGTGACCATCATTATCAGCAAGCGTCTGGAAGATTCCAGGCTGGGCCGAGGCCTCGCGGCGGTCAAGGATGACGAGATCGCGGCGGAGTCCATGGGCGTCAATCCGGCCAACATGAAGATCCTGGCCTTTGTCCTTGGCGCTGTCATTGCAGGCTTCGCGGGCGGCTTCTTCGCCTCCTTCGTCCACTACGTCAACCCGGACAACTTCACGTATATGGAGTCCGTCACCATTCTGACCATGGTGGTTCTGGGCGGTCTTGGCAGCATTCCGGGCGTCATTGTTGGCGCCGTGATCCTGGCCATCCTGCCGGAAGCCCTCCGTGACATCTCCACTTACAGATACGCCATTTACGGCATCCTGCTGGCTATGATGATGATCATTCGCCCGCAGGGCATGATCAGTCTCGACAGTCTTAAAAGGAGGAGTGCGGCCGATGAAAATCCTAGAAGCATCTGGAATTTCAAAAGTTTTCGGCGGTCTAACGGCCGTTAGCAAGGTCGATTTCCATATCGATGAGCACGAAATTGTCAGCTTGATCGGCCCCAACGGCGCCGGCAAGACGACTTTCTTCAACCTGCTGACAGGTATTTACGAGCCAACGGAGGGTCGCGTCGACTTTCTGGGGGCGGAGCTAAAAAAATCCAAGCCCTTTGAAATCACTAAGCTGGGCATGGCCAGAACCTTTCAAAATATCCGCTTATTCTCCAGCATGACGGTCCTCGAGAACGTTATGGTTGGCCAGCACTGCCGGACGTCTTCCAGTATCTTTGACGCGCTCTTGCACCTGAAGCGCCACAAGCTGGAGGAGGTCAGGATCCGTTCCGTCTGTGAAGAGATCTTGGAATTCCTGGATCTGACACAGTACAAAGACGAAATCGCCGTCAGTCTGCCTTATGGCATTCAGCGCCATGTGGAAATTGCACGGGCTATGGCGTCGTCTCCGCGCTTGATCCTCCTGGACGAGCCAGCGGCTGGACTGAACACCAATGAAAAAGTGGAAATGACGACATTGATCCGCAAGATCAGGGACAGGGGATTCACCGTGTTGTTGATCGAGCACGATATGAAACTGGTCATGGGCATCTCCGACCGTGTCGCCGTTCTCGACTATGGCAATAAGATCGCCGAGGGCAAGCCTGAGGAGATTATGAAGAACGATCGCGTCATAGCGGCGTATCTTGGAAAGGGGGCGGAGCAGAATGCTTAAGGTTCAAGGCATTGACGTCTATTACGGCGGCATTCACGCCCTCCGTGACCTGACTTTTGAAATTCCTGCGGGTAAGATTGTCACTTTGATAGGCTCTAACGGCGCCGGCAAGTCCACGACTTTGAAGGCCATTTCGAATCTGGTGAAGTGCAAAGGTCAGATCCTCTTTGAGGAGGAGAACCTGCTGGCGCTGCCATCGGAGAAAATCGTTGGAAAGGGCGTCATTCACGTGCCGGAGGGCCGGCGGATCTTCACAGCCCTGACGGTGGAAGAGAATCTGGACATGGGGTCTTATCTGCGCAAGGATAAGGATGGCGTGGCTAAAGACAAGGAATTCGTGTTCAAGCTCTTTCCGCGGCTGAAGGAACGGGCAAAGCAGTTGGGCGGGACGCTTTCCGGTGGCGAGCAGCAGATGCTGGCTATTGGCCGCGCCTTGATGTCAAAGCCTCGCCTGCTGATGCTGGACGAGCCTTCCATGGGCTTAGCGCCAATTGTCGTCCAAGAAATCTTCAGCGCCATAGCGGACCTGAATAAGACGACGGGCCTGACCGTACTGCTCGTTGAACAAAACGCAAACATTGCCCTGCAGCTGGCGGACTACGCCTATGTCCTCGAGACAGGCAGCATCACCATAGAGGGTGAAGCGAAAGCCTTGCTGACGGATGACAGGGTGAGGAAGGCATACTTAGGCGAAGCTTAGGACGTGCACAAATAGAGAAAACACCATGTGTCAGAGAGCTTGCTCTCAGACACATGGTGTTTTCTTTATTTGTATAGGGCGTGGCCCTATACCGAAGCGCAGCCTTTAATCACGCGAAGCGTGGTTGAAGGCGGAGCGAGGTGCATGTCTGTATGGTGAGGTGTGCGTTGCGTGGGGCTTGGCCCTATACCGAAGCGCAGTGATACTCCGAACGCAGTGAGGGGGATTGCGGAGCAATAGGCGCCAGCCGCGAGGCAGCACGTCTGTATAGTGAGGTGTAGTTATATTACCGTCCGCGTCCCCAGCTTCAACTTGGTGCCTGTCACTGAGTTGAAGTTGGTGTCTGACACCGAGTTTGTTTTGGTGCCAGAGCTTGTTAGGTGCAAGTCTTACAGGCCTTGCGGCGACTTCGACTCATAATGACTGCCGCGCTGTCGGTGTAATTTGCCCAACGTGTAAAAAAAAGGAAATTGGAGCAGCCGCACCAATTTCCTTCATCTAATTCAGTTAAGAGGAAAACGGCGCGCTTTGCCGTTTTCCTTTCCTTTTTCCATTCCCTTTTCCAAACCAAACCCCTACGCCCAATCCCAACTCTTAATCATCAAATCACAATGCTGTTCCAGCGTCTCTTCATCCACATGCCCGTGATCTTCGACGCCAATCGTCACATATCCCGCCGCCCGGGCTGTTTCCAGCGCGAACAGCGCGTCCTCGAAGACGACACATTCCTGCACGCCAAGCCCTAACCGTCGGGCCGCTTCGTGATAGATGTCAGGCTTATTCTTGCCCGCCCCGACATCCGAAATTGTCAGGATCACTTCAAAATAGTCGTGGAGGCCAAAGCGCTCAAACAGCACGTCCACATAGACCCGATCCGTTGTGGTCACCAGCGCGAGACGGCGCCCATGAGCCCTGAGATGCTGCAAATACTCCAGCGCAAAGGGTTTAAATGCGACCTGTTCCCCATAAGCTGCCTTCAGCCGCTGGTCATAATACTCGAACATCTCCCGCTCGTCCAGGTGCTCATGATACAGCTCGGCGACTATTTCGACGACCTTCCCGAGGGAATTTCCCTGCATGGACTTGTGAACCTCCCGCGGCAGCTCGATCCCGTGAGTCCGCAGATAATCCGGCATCAGATGTCGCCACATCGTCATCGAGTCAAACAGCGTGCCGTCCATGTCGAACAGAAAGCCTTTGAATTTCTGCGGCAGTGAGGCGAGGGTCAGGTGACCATCGGCAAAATTATTTTTTTGAGGCGCTATACTCAATTGTTCCATCTCAAAACGCTCCTTAACCTTCAATTCCAAAAGCCGGCTTCTGCCGATGGTCAGCCATCCGCCCCATCAGCCCAGCCAGTATCACATTTCAACGTTACTTTATTCTAGCACAAATTACCCACGATAAAGCACAGAAAAGGATTTGAAATCTTTTCAAAAATAATATAAAATCTCCTGGTAAGATTTCAAAAAGCACCCAAATAGAGGCTTGGGAAAAACCACATAAGAAAAGGAGAACTTAAAAATGGCAAGTAAAGGTATCATTTGTACAACTAATAATGTTGAGTATCTGGCATTCAGAAAGGCGCAAATTGGCGGCGCGCGCTCACTGGAGGAGTTGAAAGCTGTCACCGGCGCCTGCGGCGAATGCGATGGCTGCAGCGAAAACCTGGACAACATTATGTCCATGCTCTGCGGCTGCAAAAACGTCACGTTCCAGGACGTCTTGACCGCGATCTCAAATGGCGCTACCACCGCGGATCAGGTGGCTGAAGTGACCGGCGCAGGGTCGGACTGCGGCAAGTGTAAAGCCCTGGTCGCAAATGTTATCGAGCTTGGAAGATAGTCGCAGTTAAGAACGAATAGCAGCAACATCCATAGCAGAACCTAATGTATCGTTCTGTAAATATCTAAACTAACATTTGTTTAACCTGCTGGCAAAAACCAGGCTTAAAATCCAGTTTATTCAGCATACTTAGTTATGGAATATAATACCGGGAGGAGAGCCTCATGTACGTCTTTTCGATAGTCATGATCGTCGCGTCCAACATCCTGTACCATATCGCTCAAAAGTCCACGCCGGATAAGATCAATCCTTTTGTGAGCCTGACTGTGACCTACCTGGTGGCAGCAGCACTCTCCGTGGTCGCGCTTCTTTTCTACAAGACGGATAAGGGTGTCCTTGAGTCCTTGCAGTCTCTCAATTGGACGGCCTTTCTGCTGGGCATCTCAATTTTAGGGCTGGAGTTCGGTTTCCTGGCTGCCTATAGGGCTGGCTGGAACATCAGCGTGGGCAGTCTTGTGGCGAATATCGCCCTGGCTATCGCGCTGATTCCGGTGGGGATCATGATCTACAAGGAAGCCTTTGAGGTCAACAAGATCTTTGGGGCGGTGCTGTGCATTGCGGGACTGATATTGATTAACAGATAGTTTTAAAAATGCCCCAGCCTGTGTTTTTTCTCAACCAGGCTAGGGCACTTTTACTTTTTAGGCAATTAATTCAAGGGTGACATTATTCAAAATACGGCATGAATTGGTTTTAGGATAGGATCAGGCGGGTAATAGGGAAAGGCTGGGTGTATGGGTGACCATCGGCAGAAAAAATTTTTGGAGGCTGGAAAATGAACGCATTTTGGAGCGTGTTTGGACTTTTTAACGTCGCGGTTGTGATTGGATTTTTGGTGCTGACGGTTTACCTTTACTACCTGATGTTCAAGCTGGCGCACAGGGGGATTCGGGCGCTGGACCTGTATATCAGGGAGAAGGAGCGCGGCGGGAATTCAATGTAGACGAAGAACTGCGCTGCTGGCGAAAACAATTTTATGTCAACCTGCGCGCGGCCTTGACCTCACCCCCGCTCTCGACATATAATGGTTGAGGTGAGGGGGGATGCCCGCGTGAAGCGCGTATTGACGCTGCTGTTGGTAATTGTCTGGGTTGCGGTGATTTACTGGTTCTCGAGTCAGGCCATGCAGGAGACGACACAGCAGACCTATGAGGTGCTGGTCCGGCTCGGGCTGGCGACGAAAGCGGAATTGATACGGTCGACGGATCCGTCGGTTGTTTTGTTGAAATATTTGGCGCGAAAAGGCGCGCACCTGCTGTTGTTTACCGTGCTGGGCGGGTTTGTGACGGTGGCGTTTTTTACTTTAACGCGCCGCAAAGGGCTGCGGCTGGTGCTGCCGGCCTGGCTGATTGCGAGTTTGCTTGGGGTCGCGGACGAGGTGCACCAGCATTTTGTGCCGGGGCGGACCATGATGTTGTCAGACATGGCGCTGGACGCCGGTGGGGCGCTGCTGGGCGTGCTGGTTGCATGGTTGGCGATCTCGATGATGCTGGCGGTCGGGCGGTTTGTCAGGAAAGATCGAAAGAAATTGAAAGAGGTCCGTCGGGGGTAATGGCGCTGTGGAGATGGCGGCGTGACCATCGGCGGAATTTTTTTGGGGGAGGAAGCGGGGGCTGATAGACACAAGTCGCAGGCACCCCTTCCACATTTAAGTGCTTTTTGCCGATGGTCACATAAGGGCACATTCACCCAGCGGGGAAAAGGGTGACAAAAATTTTTCTTGTAGATTGCGGAAAATAATTTTTTTTGGCACATTTTGTGTCAAAAATCATATTGTTTAGAATTTGATACAACATCTTGAAATGAGCGCTCTCAGATCTCTGAAAGCGGGTTTACATAAGGCTTTCAGCCGAAAAATTCAACTTGACAAGGTTGTTTTATCTTACTATTCTGAAAGTAGATTACTGTGTGTTTCTTTAAAAGTTTGAAGAGGAGGATCGTTGATACGAAAAAGGCAAACCAGCTGAAAGGCTGGGACGCAAAACCATGGAGCCTAAGACCTTATTATTCGGGTTATGGCAGTCCAGTTGCCGTGTCAAGTAATCATAGATAAATAACCTACTTGACAGGGGGAAATACCATGAAACGTTATTTTAAATCATGGGCACAATCCCTTATTTTTGTGCTCATAATCACGCTTGCAGTACCGTTTGGGATGATGGCAGCTTATGGAAGTGACGGACATACCAACGAAACCGGACAAGGCCATATAAATCACAATGGCTATGGCTATGGCCATGATGAAGATAAAGACAAAGACAAAGAAAAAGAAAAAGAAAAAGAAAAAGACAAAGACAAAGAAAAAGACAAAGACAAAGAAAAAGACAAAGACAAAGAAAAAGAAAAAGATGATGATGGAAATTCCGGCGGAGAAACCGGCGGACAAACTGGCGGAGAAACCGGCGGACAAACTGGCGGAGAAACCGGCGGACAAACTGGCGGAGAAACCGGCGGACAAACTGGCGGAGAAACCGGTGGTCAAACCGGCGGTGAAACCGGTGGTCAAACCGGCGGAGAAACCGGCGGACAAACTGGCGGTGAAACCGGTGGTCAAACCGGCGGAGAAACCGGCGGACAAACTGGTGGAGAA